>OIEP01000009.1_pt1 | contig 329616 bp, 287 predicted proteins | sample 1581861 | NCBI WGS metagenome assembly OIEP01 (sample SAMN03281009, study PRJEB24777) | human gut metagenome | isolation source: fecal sample PR192 from 1 month old female Indian infant, vaginally...
ACAATAAGTTAATATCATTTACAGCCTATTCCACACACTAAAAAGGCCTATAGTTCCGGCCGGATATGATCTATATCAAATTCCCTTCTATAATGCTTTGTTAGTATCTCACCGCCAACTTACATAAAGAGAGAGTTAGTGTGAAAGCTGACAACCCTTTTGATCTTTTACTTCCTGCCGCAATGGCGAAAGTTGCCGAAGAAGCAGGTGTCTATAAAGCGACAAAACATCCGATAAAGACGTTTTATCTGGCTATCACCGCAGGTGTCTTCATCTCTATCGCTTTTGTTTTCTATATTACAGCAACAACCGGCACTGCCGGGATGCCTTTTGGTGTTGCCAAACTGATTGGGGGTATCTGCTTCTCACTGGGTTTGATTCTTTGCGTTATTTGCGGTGCCGACCTGTTCACCTCAACCGTACTTATCGTTGTCGCGAAAGCCAACGGGAGAATTACGTGGGGTCAACTGGCGAAAAACTGGCTCAATGTCTATGTTGGTAACCTGATTGGCTGCTTACTCTTTGTGTTGCTAATGTGGCTTTCAGGCGAATATATGGTTGCCAACGGTCAGTGGGGACTTAACGTCTTGCAAACCGCCGACCACAAAATGCACCATACTTTTATTGAAGCCGTATGCCTGGGTATCCTGGCAAACCTGATGGTCTGCCTTGCAGTATGGATGAGTTACTCTGGCCGCAGCCTGATGGATAAAGCCATGATTATGGTTTTACCGGTGGCAATGTTTGTTGCCAGCGGATTTGAGCATAGTATCGCGAACATGTTTATGATCCCGATGGGCATCATCACTCGCGACTTTGCGAGTCCGGAGTTCTGGACCGCTGTTGGTTCAACCCCGGAAAATTTCTCTCACCTGACCGTCATGAATTTCATCACTGATAACCTGATTCCGGTAACTATCGGGAACATCATCGGCGGTGGTTTACTGGTTGGGTTGACATACTGGGTGATTTACCTGCGTGGCGATAACCATCACTAAAGGTTGTTTCAGGCAGTAAATAAAAAATCCACTTAAGAAGGTAGGTGTTACATGTCCGAGCTTAATGAAAAGTTAGCCACAGCCTGGGAAGGTTTTGCGAAAGGTGACTGGCAGAACGAAGTCAACGTCCGCGACTTCATCCAGAAAAACTATACCCCGTACGAAGGTGATGAGTCCTTCCTGGCTGGCGCAACTGACGCGACCACCAAGCTATGGGACAGCGTAATGGAAGGCGTTAAACAGGAAAACCGCACTCACGCGCCTGTTGACTTTGACACCTCCGTTGCTTCCACCATCACTGCTCATGACGCTGGCTACATTAATAAGGCGCTTGAGAAAATCGTTGGTCTGCAGACTGAAGCACCGCTGAAACGTGCGATTATCCCGTTTGGCGGTATCAAAATGGTTGAAGGTTCCTGCAAAGCGTACAATCGCGAACTGGACCCGATGCTGAAAAAAATCTTCACTGAATACCGTAAAACACACAACCAGGGCGTGTTCGATGTTTATACGCCGGACATCCTGCGTTGCCGTAAATCCGGTGTTCTCACCGGTCTGCCGGATGCCTATGGCCGCGGCCGTATCATCGGCGACTACCGTCGCGTTGCGCTGTACGGTATCGACTACCTGGCGAAAGACAAATTCGCGCAGTTTACCTCTCTGCAGTCCGATCTGGAGAATGGCGTAAACCTGGAAGCGACTATCCGTCTGCGTGAAGAAATCGCTGAACAGCACCGCGCTCTGGGTCAGATTAAAGAGATGGCGGCTAAATATGGCTGCGATATCTCTGGTCCTGCGACTAACGCTCAGGAAGCAATTCAGTGGACTTACTTCGGCTACCTGGCTGCCGTTAAATCTCAGAACGGCGCGGCCATGTCCTTCGGCCGTACCTCCAGCTTCCTGGATATCTTCATCGAACGTGACCTGAAAGCCGGTAAAATTACCGAGCAAGAAGCTCAGGAAATGATTGACCACCTGGTCATGAAACTGCGTATGGTGCGTTTCCTGCGTACTCCGGAATACGATGAACTGTTCTCCGGCGACCCGATCTGGGCAACTGAATCCATCGGCGGTATGGGCGTTGACGGCCGTACTCTGGTCACCAAAAACAGCTTCCGCTTCCTGAACACCCTGTACACCATGGGGCCGTCTCCGGAGCCGAACATCACCATTCTGTGGTCCGAAAAACTGCCGCTGAACTTCAAGAAATTCGCCGCTAAAGTATCCATCGATACCTCATCTCTGCAGTATGAGAACGATGACCTGATGCGTCCGGACTTCAACAACGACGACTACGCGATCGCTTGCTGCGTAAGCCCGATGATCGTTGGTAAACAAATGCAGTTCTTCGGTGCGCGTGCTAACCTGGCGAAAACCATGCTGTACGCCATCAACGGCGGCGTTGATGAAAAACTGAAAATGCAGGTTGGTCCGAAATCTGCCCCCATCAAAGGCGACGTTCTGAACTTCGACGAAGTGATGGAGCGTATGGATCACTTCATGGACTGGCTGGCGAAACAGTATGTCACCGCGCTGAACGTTATCCACTACATGCACGACAAATACAGCTACGAAGCCTCTCTGATGGCGCTGCACGACCGTGACGTTATCCGCACCATGGCGTGTGGTATCGCAGGTCTGTCCGTTGCTGCTGACTCCCTGTCCGCCATCAAATATGCGAAAGTTAAACCGATTCGTGACGAAGACGGCCTGGCTGTCGACTTCGAAATCGAAGGCGAATACCCGCAGTTTGGTAACAACGACTCTCGCGTTGATGACATGGCGGTTGACCTGGTGGAACGTTTCATGAAGAAAATTCAGAAACTGACCACTTACCGCGGCGCTATCCCGACTCAGTCTGTTCTGACCATCACCTCTAACGTTGTGTATGGTAAGAAAACCGGTAACACCCCGGATGGTCGTCGCGCTGGCGCGCCGTTCGGACCGGGTGCTAACCCAATGCACGGTCGTGACCAGAAAGGTGCCGTTGCCTCTCTGACCTCCGTTGCAAAACTGCCGTTTGCTTACGCGAAAGATGGTATCTCTTACACCTTCTCTATCGTGCCGAACGCACTGGGTAAAGACGATGAAGTGCGTAAAACCAACCTCGCGGGCCTGATGGATGGTTACTTCCACCATGAAGCGTCCATCGAAGGCGGTCAGCATCTGAACGTCAACGTTATGAACCGTGAAATGCTGCTCGACGCAATGGAAAACCCGGAAAAATATCCGCAGTTGACCATCCGCGTATCTGGCTACGCAGTACGTTTTAACTCTCTGACAAAAGAACAGCAGCAGGACGTTATCACCCGTACCTTCACTCAGACCATGTAATTGGTGTTACCCAATGGATTTCGGGTTGCATCACGGCGGCAAGTGAACGAATCCCGAAGAGCTTACGCCAGTAAGTGATTCGGGTAACTGAACGCAGCCAACAAAGATTCAACGTGAAAGACGAAGGGTATTGACTGAAATCGCACGGTAAAAAGCGTACAATAAAGGCTCCACGTAAGTGGGGCCTTTTTAACACCTAAGTCTCTTTCGGCAGCTATCTATACTCAATGGATGACTACCAAAACAGACTCGACACAGTTAATAACTGTGCACTAACACGGCCCCGGACGGGCCGAATCTGGAGATATCACCGCAATGTCAACAATTGGCCGTATTCACTCCTTTGAATCCTGTGGCACCGTCGATGGCCCGGGGATCCGCTTCATTACTTTCTTTCAAGGCTGTCTGATGCGTTGTCTCTATTGCCATAATCGTGACACCTGGGATACCCACGCAGGCAGAGAGATAACCGTTGAAGAACTAATGAAAGAGGTCGTCACCTATCGCCATTTTATGAACGCGTCCGGCGGCGGCGTGACGGCATCCGGCGGTGAGGCCATTCTGCAGGCTGAATTTGTTCGCGACTGGTTCCGCGCCTGTAAGAAAGAAGGTATTCATACCTGTCTCGACACCAATGGCTTTGTGCGCCGTTACGATCCGGTGATCGATGAACTGCTGGAAGTCACTGACCTGGTGATGCTCGATCTCAAACAAATGAATGACGAAATCCATCAGAATCTGGTCGGCGTATCCAACCATCGCACGCTGGAGTTTGCCAGATACATCTCCGCAAAGGGAATTAAAACCTGGATTCGCTACGTTGTGGTGCCGGGCTGGTCTGACGATGACGACTCTGCTCATCGCCTCGGCGAATTTACCCGCGATATGGGTAACGTTGAAAAGATCGAACTACTGCCCTATCACGAATTGGGCAAACATAAATGGGTGGCGATGGGTGAAGAGTACAAGCTGGATGGCGTCCATCCGCCGAAAAAAGAGACCATGGAGCGCGTAAAGGGGATTCTCGAACTTTATGGTCATAAAGTCATGTACTAGGCTGTCTGTCCCGCAATAGGGCGGGACAATGCCCTGCACGGCATTCCCGATATACCCTGTGTGGCCAGGAATGCGTATTTTCCAGGGGATGGAGATCAGGACATAAAGTATTCCGACAACTTATTCGCCACGCTCTCAATCGAGAAAATCCGCTTCTGATGCGCTTTACGATATTCAGCATAGCGTTCATCCTGTTCTTCCAGCGCGTTAAGAATCCGATCAGCCACCATCATCGCCCCCGCAATTTCAGCAAATCCGGATTCCCCTTCCCCTTGCAACGCAACCGCCGCCTGAAGGTTCCAGTCGGACAAACGCGCCAATGGCGCAAACGTCCCGCGCGTCAGCGACAATATTTTCACCCCCTGCTGCTTTGCCATGGACAGAGCCTGCATCATATCCGCCGATGCCTGTTCGCTATGTACGACGATAATGCCGGTTTTTTGATTATCTGTTAACAACGGCATGGCGGCCGGATAGGAGCGATCGACAAAACTGGCCGCCTTCCCCATGTTGATTAAATTCATCTGCAGGAATAACGCCACCGGCACCGCGGTACCTACCGCATAAATCGCAATACTGTTCAGGCTATTAAGCCAGTCCGCCGCCGCTTTCAACTCCTGATTATCAACAATGGCATTACTGTCGCGGATGCTTGCCAGCACTGGAGCTATCTCTTCATTACCGCTGTCGTCCGAACGCGCGGCGCCCTGCTCCATCGCCAGCGCGGTTCGGAAATCCGAGAAACCTTTAAAACCAAAGGCCCGACAAAAACGGGTAATGCTCCCCTCACTGGTATCAATGGAATCGGCAAGTTCTGAGATCGTGTGTCGCATCACAAAGTCAGGATTTTCCGTAATGAAACGGCCAACTTTTTCCAGGATCGGGCTTAGTTCAGAAGCTCCGTTTCTTATGTTTATCAACAAATTAGTGTCTATCTGGCTCATATTTTGCCTTATTTGCTCAAAATGCAAACACAGTCACATCTTTCATTTCACCGCAAGGATAATAATTATTATCTCACATAAACAAATAAAAATAATTATTTTTACAAACAGGAGAACATCGAATGAAAGGTCTCATCGTCTGCCGTACCGGTATGGGCAGTTCCTTAATGCTCAAAATAAAAGCGCAAAAAATTATCGACAAACACGGCTGGGATATCGAACTGGAACACGATGTCCTCTCAGGTCTGCGCACCTGGCAAGATATTGATTTCGTCATCACTATGCGCGATCTCACCGAGGAAGTCGAAGCCGCCGGATTCAGGGCGGTCGGCATCACCGATCTGATGAACAGCGAAGAAATGGAATCTGCGCTCACTGACATCGTTCAAAGCAACTAACCTCTCCCGGAGGCAATATGGATTTCCTCAGATTTATTGTATTCGACATTCTGGGTGTAACCCCACTTTTAGTTGGCTTTATTGCATTAATCGGCCTGTTAATTCAACGTAAGCCGATTGAAAAAGTCCTTTCTGGCACCTTCAAAACCATTGTCGGCTTCCTGGTTTTTGCCGGAGGCGCAGGTCTGGCGGTGACCTCTCTGGGTAATTTCCAAACGTTATTCAGCGATGGATTTGGCCTGAAGGGCGTGATGCCACTGGCGGAGGCGTTAACCGGACTGGCACAAACCAAATTCGCAATGTGTGTCTCGCTGATTATGGTGATCGGCTTTGGCTGGAATCTGTTCTTTGCCCGCGTCACCCCCTTTAAATACATTTTTCTTACCGGGCAACATAACCTTTATCTCTCTGCCCTACTTACCGTCACGCTGAAGGCGCTGGGCTATAGCGATATGACCACCATCATTGTCGGCTCGGTTTTGCTGGGTCTCGCTGCCTGCCTTTATCCGGCAATTGCGCAACCATGGATGCGCAAAATTACCGGCAACGACGAGATTGCGATGGGACACTACGTCACGCTGGCCTATGCCGCATCAGGCTGGATTGGGTCAAAAGTTGGCGATCCTAAGCAATCCACCGAAAAACTGAACCTTCCCGGCTGGCTGGGGATCTTTAAAGATTACATCGTCTCGGTATCGATCTCGGTCAGTATTTTCTACTACATTGCCGCGTTTGCAGCCGGAAAAGCGGCGGTTACCGCAGCGGCAGGAGGCATGCACTGGCTGGTTTACCCCCTCTTCCAGTCGCTGACCTTCACCGCGTCGCTGTACATCATTATTACCGGCGTGAGACTGCTGCTGTCCGAAATTGTTCCGGCCTTCCTCGGCATTTCGGAAAAATTTATTCCCAACGCCAAACCCGCCCTCGACTGCCCGGTAGTCTTCCCCTACGCCCCTACTGCCACGGTACTGGGATTTATCTCGTCATTTGTCGGCGGACTGGTCGTTATGGGCTTTCTGGCGATTCTCGGACAAACCGTCATTATCCCGGTGGCGATCCCCTACTTCTTTATCGGCGCGACCGCTGCGATTTTTGGTAACGCCTCTGGCGGCTGGAAAGGCGCAATTGCCGGGAGCTTCATCACCGGGATCCTGATCGGCATCGGCCCCGCGCTGATTTACCCAATTATGGAGTCCGTCGGTCTGTCAGGCACCAGCTTCCCGGAAACCGACTTCGTCGCTCTGGGCCTGGTCGTGTACTACATCGGTAAAATGCTTCCATAAGAAGGAAAGAACATGAACATTGATGAACTGAAGTCCCACGCGCTTGCCGCCCGGCGCGAGATAGTCACTATGATCTATGAATCCGGGATTGGCCATCCGGGCGGAGCGTTGTCAATAATCGACATCCTTACCTGGCTCTACTACCAGGAGGTTGATCTGAGCACCTCCCCTCGCTCACGCGTGGTAATGAGTAAAGGCCACGCCGTCGCCGCGCAGTACGCCATGCTGTATCAAAAAGGCAGGATCGATCGCAGCGAATTTAATACGTTCCGCCAAATCAACTCACGCCTGCAAGGGCACCCCAGCATTAAATCCCTGCCGGAAGTCGATGCCACCACCGGTTTGCTGGGCCAGGGACTATCCATTGCATTCGGCATGGCGGCCGCCAAAAAGCGGCGTGACGATCCCCATCGGGTATTTGCCATTATTGGCGACGGTGAAATGCATGAAGGGCAAATCTGGGAAACCTTACAGCAAGCCGGACATATGAAAATGGATAATCTGGTCGCCATTATCGATTACAACGGCTTCTCTTCCCATGATCCGGTTAATGCCGTGGTTAATCTCGAACCACTGGCGGATAAAATTCGCAGCTTTGGCTGGCATGTGCTTGAACTTCACAACGGCAACGATATGCATCAGGTCGCCGATACCCTGATGTTGTCCCGGCACCTGAAAGGTAAGCCTGTTGCCATTGTCGCGCACACCACGAAAGGCGCTGGCATCAGCTATATGGAAAACAACGGCGACTGGCACTCAAAAACCCCGAGTAAAGAACAATATCAACAGGCCATGGAGGAGTTACAGTGATGAAAGCACCCCGTGATGAGATCGGTAATGCCCTGATTGCCCTGAAAGAAAAAGGCTATCCCGTCGTGGTGATTGACAGCGACCTGGCCAGCTCAACCCGCACTGACCAGTTTCAGGCCATCTATCCGGAAGCCTTTTTCGAAATGGGCATTGCGGAAGGTTCCGCCATGAGCTTCGCTGTCGGTCAGGCGCTGGAGGGTTTTATCCCCTTCTATGTTAACTTTGCGATGTTCGTAACCGGCACCGCCTGGACCCAGTTAAGGCAGGCCTGCTACGCCAAAGCCAACATTAAGCTTGTTGGCAGTCACCCGGGTATGGATGATGGCCCGGACGGCGCCTCCCATCATGCTCTGGAAGATTTAGCCCTGACCCGCGTACTACCTGGGTTAACGATCCTGACGCCAGCAGATGCAGAAGAGATTGCCGGTGCCTTCGAGCAGGCAACGAAAATAAAGGGGCCGGTGTACATCCGCGTCGCCCGGGAGCCGATGCCGGTTCGCGATAAAAGTATCATTCCGCAGGTCAGCGATATTGCCGCCATCGCAGACAGCGGCAATGATTTTGCGATTCTGTTTGAAGGAACGGTGCTGGAACAGGCAACCGATGGCTATGAAAAGCTGATCGCCAGCGGTAAAAAAGGCAAACTTATCCATGTTGCTAAGCTCAAACCCTTTAATCAGCAAGAGTTTTATCGGCTGGTCGAAGAGTGCCCACTTATCGCTACGCTGGAAAATCATACCATTAACGGCGGACTTGGCGGATTGATCGCCGAAACCCTGGCGCAAACGGCTCATCCTGCCCGTCTGACGCGCCTGGGGACACAGGATACGTTTACTGAATCAGGTAACAGCAGACAACTAAAAACGAAATATGGCATATCGGGCGACGCGCTATACAACGCCCTTCACTAACCGCTGCGCGAGCCGGTCGCTTTGACGGCCGGCTCCCGAGTAAAGGGAGTTTTTATGGAAAAGACATTATTTTCCGCCTGCCAGTTCACCCGTCACCGTCTGAACTGGCGCAGTGCCATTCAGCTCGCCTGCCGCCCTCTGGAACAGCAAAAGAAAATCACAACAGAATATGTTCAGGCCATCATCCATGCCACGGAACAGGACGGCCCCTGGTACATACTGAGCCCGATGTTTGCGCTACCGCACGCGCGGCCGGAGAATGGGGTATTGAGCAAAAACAGCGTGCTTTCACTACTTTGCTGTCGTGAATACGTTGAGTTTCCCGGGCATCCGGATATTCGGCTGATCGTTGTGCTGGCAGCAGCAAACAGTGAACAACATATTCAGACAATCCAGCGCTTAGTCTGCTGGCTGGATGAGGGAGACAGGCTACAACGATTCACGACGGTGAAAAATAAAACCCAGTTTGCCGAGCTTATAGCTTCTCAGCTATAGCGGAAGGACAAGTCCTCCCGCTATTCTATTACAAAATCAGGCGTGAGCCACCGGCCCAGGATGGTGCCCTGCTTTGCGCAGCAGCGTCAGCAGATAAATGAATGACACGCTGGCGATCATGATAAACAACAAATTATCAGAGAAATTCTGCATCAGCATGGCGGTCAGCGTCGGCCCAAGCAGACTGCCCACGGTATAGCTCATTAACAGCGCCTGATTCATCGCCACCAGCTGGTGACGCTCTACTTTTTCACAGGCCCAGGCCATCGCGACCGGGTAAAGCGTGAACCCGGAGGCGCCAAGCACAAACAGCGCCGGTGCCATTGAAGTCGGGCTCAACATCGCAAGGCATCCCAAAATCACCACAAACACCTGGACCCGAAGAACCAGCAGACGCCCGTAGCGATCGGCCAGCCGACCAATCGGCCACTGCCCAACAATACCCGCACTGACCATCACCGCCATCCAGAAACCAATGCCGGAATCGCTAACGCCCTGATGGTTCAGCCACAGCGGCATCAGCCCGTACAGAGAGCCGAGGACAATGCCGGAAATAATACAGCCATTCACGCCGTGGCGAGCCTGGCGTAGCCTTAACATCGGCCAGATACGGACAGCTTTCTGCGTCTCATCGCTCTCGTTAACCAGACGAGCAAACAGTAACGGTAGAATACCCGCCAGGGTCAGCGCCGTCACCCACGGCAGAACGCTCATCAAATTCGTCGGCAACTTGCTTACCATTAGCTGGCCCAGCACGGTGCCGACATAATAAATCATCATATATGCCGCCAGCAGACGACCACGGCTCCGCGAAGTGCCGCTACAGACCAGCGCGCTCTCAACCACCACCCAAATCATCGCGCAGCCTACCCCTGCGACAAAACGCCAGCTAAACCAGCTCCAGAAACCAATAGTGATACCAAGGCCGACACAGCCGACAGCAAAAATAATCGATGCCAGATAATAACTACGGTTAAAACCCAAATGCTTAATTACCCATCCGGCCAGCAAGGTTCCCGTCAGATTACCAGTAAAATAAGAAGACCCTACCATCCCGACCTGCCAGGTCGGCATATTTTCATGGGCAAGCCAAAGCGGGACGAGCGTATTTAAAACCGCTATCGCCAGGGTCAACAAAAGGAGGCCACAGAGCAACATTTGCACTGGCCGGGTGTAGATGGACATGGATATAAACCGTGATGGAGTTCAGATTGCGTGCGCATCATGCCACTGCTGCAAACATTGTCAATCCGGCAAAAATCAGGTGTGATGCGGTTTACGGGCACACGATTGAAGTTTTTTATCCAGCGAATGAGCAACTGAATGGTTATTTATATTATTCCATTGTTTTTATTAATTTATTGAAAAAAGAAGGTGGCAATATCAGTAGAAATATTTCATCAATCAACCGCATTTTTTATCGCGCCAGAATACACTTTTCTGGCGCGATAAATAGCGATCAGCTGGCGATTGCCATTCCGACTGTCATATGCAGGCCATAGAAGACGCCGCGGCCAATCATTTCACCGACCAGAACCAGGACAAATGCCAGGCCCAGCAGCGGTAATGCCGGCCGATCGCCCTTAAGCTGCGGGGCGATCCAGCATACCAGCGCCAGCACCAGCGCAACAACGCGCCAGGCCATCAGCGAGCCGTAATCCGGCACCAGCGCCGAAGCCTGCTGAATGGAACTATGGATTGTCGCCAGCTCGCTGCCCTGCATCAGCACCACGATGACGCTCGCCACCAACGCCAGCAGCGAAATGGCGGGCAACAGACGCATCGCCCAACCGTCAACCCCCGCAAAACGCAGCAGCAGGTATCCCAACAACGGACCACCAATAAACATCGTCAGGAAAAAGCTAAACGGCGTCCATACCGTGTACCAGGTAGGCACCGTATCGATGGTGTTATAAACGCGCACCATCATCCAGACGAAGATAACCCCCAGCACCATCGTCAGGAGCAGCCAGAGATTACGCACGCCTGACGGCAGCTTATTGACCACCGCCAGCAGCCAGCCAATACCGCCAATCGCAAAGAACAGCGCCCCGACAGCGATTTCATTGCTAAGCGACGAGGCGCCAATGCGGTTTAACGAATTGAACGCCCGCATCGGCGACCCCAGATGCAAGGTCGAGGCAATAAAGCCCACGCCCATCAGCACCCACAGGCCGAACATGCTCCCTACAACACGCTGCTGCTGTTCGCCCGATAAATCCCCTTTGATTAACGCCAGGGCCAGTACAATAAATCCGCCCACCACGCATTGACCAAAGACCGTGAAAATCATTAAAGGCCATTCATGCCATCCACTGCCCATCTCACACCTCCTTCGGGTTGGCCAGATAGCCGGTGGTATCTCCACACGGGCGACTGTTGGCGTTGGGTTTAATCACAATACTCGGTTTCGTGAAGTGCGCGGATGGCAGCGGCGCAACGGCTGCCAGCTGACCGTATTTTTTACGCAACGCTTCAACAGGACCGAAATCAAGCGCGCGTAACGGACAAGATTCCACACAAATCGGTTTTTTGCCGTCGGCTACGCGTTCATAGCAGCCATCACACTTGGTCATATGCCCTTTCGTCGCATTGTATTGCGGGGCGCCGTACGGGCAAGCCATATGGCAATAGCGACAACCGATACAAACATCTTCATTTACGACAACAAAGCCATCTTCGCGCTTATGCATCGCGCCACTTGGACAGACCTTAACGCAGGCCGGATCTTCACAATGGTTACAGGCGATAGAGAGGTAGTAGGCAAACACGTTTTGCCGCCAGACGCCATTATCCTCCTGCCAGTCGCCGCCAGCGTATTCATAGATACGGCGGAAGCTCACCTCCGGCGTCAGGTTTTTGTAGTCTTTACAAGCCAGTTCGCAGGTTTTACAACCGGTGCAACGGGCGGAATCAATAAAAAATCCATATTGTGTTGTCATCGGTCACTCCTTACAGCTTTTCAACCTGGACGAGATTGGTATGCGATGGATTGCCTTTCGCCAGCGGTGACGGGCGTTGAGTGGTCAGCACGTTAATGCAGCCCGCCTGATCCACGCGACCTGCGTTCGGGTTATACCAGGCCCCTTCCCCCAGAGCGACAACGCCAGGCATCATTCGCGGTGTCACTTTGGCTTCGATATGCACTTCACCGCGATCGTTAAAGATACGAATCCGATCGCCATTCGCGATGCCACGCGTATTTGCATCAAGCGGGTTAATCCACATCTCCTGGCGGCAGGCAGCCTTCAGCACCTCAACGTTGCCGTAGGTCGAGTGCGTGCGAGCCTTATAGTGAAACCCGGTTAGCTGAAGCGGATATTTTTTAGCCAGCGGATCGTTGTAGTTTTCAAATCCAGGACTGTAAATCGGCAGCGGATCGATCACATCCCCGGCTTTTAGCTCCCAGGTTGCCGCGATTTCCGCCAGTTGCGCAGAGTAAATTTCAATTTTCCCTGATGGCGTGGTTAACGGATTGGCTGCTGGATCTTCGCGGAAAGCCTTGTAGGCGACATGATGCCCCTGCGGATCACGCTGTTTGAACATGCCCTGTTTGCGGAATTCATCAAACGGCAATAGTCCGGGAATCGCTTTACGTGACTGCTCATAAAGGTGGCGCAGCCACTCTTCCTGGGTACGCCCTTCGGTGAACCGTTGCTCAACGCCCATACGTTTCGCCAGCGCCGTTGTCATCTCATAAATGGTTTTGCACTCAAAACGGGGCTTAATGGCCTGGTCGGCAAAAATCACGTAAGACATATTGCCGCAGGAGGCATCCAGCGCAAAATCCATCTGCTCGGAGGCCGTACAATCCGGCAGCAGAATATCGGCATATTTCGCCGACGCGGTCATATGACAATCAATGACCACGATCATCTCGCACTTCTTATCGTCCTGCAGGATGTCATGGGTACGGTTGATTTCTGAGTGCTGGTTAACCAGGCAGTTACCGGCATAGTTCCAGACCATTTTGATGGGTACGTCGAGCTTATCTTTGCCTCGCACGCCGTCGCGCAGCGCGGTCATTTCCGTCCCGCGCTCAATCGCATCGGTCCACATAAACATTGAGATACTGGTTGCAACCGGATTATCCAGCGTCGGCATACGCTCAAACGGTAGATCGTAAGAACCTTCGCGCGCGCCGGTGTTCCCGCCGTTGACGCCAACGTTGCCGGTTAAAATCGCCAGCATTGAAATGGCGCGGGAAACCAGTTCACCGTTGGAATGGCGCTGCGGCCCCCAGCCCTGGGAAATAAAGGCAGGCTTAGCGCTGGCGATCTCACGCGCCAGTTGCACAATACGCGCCTGCGGAATTCCGGTAATCACCGATGCCCATTCCGGTGTCTTTGCGATACCATCTTTACCCTGACCAAGGATATAAGCTTTATAGTGGCCGTTGGTTGGCGCACCTTGCGGCAGCGTTTTCTCATCATAGCCTACGCAATATTTATCCAGGAAAGGCTGGTCAACAAGGTTCTCATTAATCATTACCCACGCCAGCGCGGAGACCAGCGCCGCATCCGTCCCCGGACGAATCGGGATCCATTCGTCTTCCCGTCCGGCCCCGGTGTCCGTATAGCGCGGATCGATAATAATCATTCTGGCATTGGATTTTTGCCGCGCCTGTTCCAGGTAGTAGGTCACCCCGCCACCGCTCATTCGGGTTTCCCCGGGGTTGTTGCCAAACAGCACCACCAGCTTGCTGTTTTCGATGTCCGACGGGCTATTACCATCAGCCCAACCGCCATAGGTATAGTTCAGCCCTGCGGCGATTTGCGCGGTGGAATAGTCGCCGTAATGATTGAGATAACCACCACAGCAGTTCATCAGGCGGGCAATCAGGGTTTTTCCTGGTGGCCAGGAGCGCGTGAGCGTACCGCCGAGAGTGCCGGTACCATAATTCAGGTAGATGGATTCGTTACCGTAGTCTTTGATCAGACGCTGCATATTACTGGCGATAGTATCAAATGCCTCTTCCCAGCTAATACGCTCAAACTTACCCTCACCGCGCTTGCCAACGCGCTTCATCGGATATTTCAGGCGATCTGGATTATAGACGCGCCGACGCATTGAGCGCCCACGCAGACAGGCGCGAACCTGATGCATACCGTCATAGTTATCGTCACCGGTATTATCGGTTTCTACATATTTAATCTCACCATCAACCACATGCATACGCAGCGGACAACGGCTACCACAGTTAACCGTACAGGCACTCCAGATAATCTTTTCGCTAGCGGAATTTGGGTTCTCTGCAGCATGGGCAATACGTGTGAAGGGTAAGGTAAATGCGCTGCTGGCCATCGCCAGTCCGCCAATCGCCGTGGTTTTCATCAAACCACGCCGACTCACCTCGGTAGCCAGTAAAGCATCGGGGGTTTTGGTTTTCATAGATACTCACTTTATTGCTCACAATTAACTTAAAATCGTTATATAGTTTTATATATAACGAAATCAGACTTTATTGGTTATTTATGCTGGTTAATCCAAAGGGAGTATCTGCGTATTCACTACGTTGATTATTGCCTGATATCAAGAAGGGGATAAAAAAAAGCGCCCGGAGGCGCTTTTGAGAAGAGAGTCGAAAAATTAGCCGATAAATTCAAGGCCACGCATATACGGACGCAGGATTTCAGGGATCTCAATGCGGCCATCGGCCTGCTGGTAGTTCTCCATCAGCGCAACCAGCGTACGCCCGACCGCCAGGCCAGACCCGTTGAGCGTGTGCACCAGACGCGTTTTCTTGTCTGATTTGCTGCGGCAACGCGCCTGCATCCGACGCGCCTGGAAATCCCAGACGTTGGAGCAGGAAGAAATCTCGCGATAGGTGTTCTGCGCCGGTACCCACACTTCCAGATCGTAGGTCTTGCATGCGCTAAAGCCCATATCGCCAGTACACAACGCCACTTTACGATACGGCAGGCCCAGCAGTTGCAGAACTTTCTCCGCATGCCCGGTCATCTCTTCCAGCGCCGCCATGGAATCTTCCGGGCGCACGATCTGCACCATTTCAACTTTGTCGAACTGATGCATACGGATCAAGCCACGCGTATCACGGCCATAAGATCCCGCTTCAGAACGGAAGCACGGCGTATGGGCGGTCATTTTGATTGGCAGATCGTCTTCGTCGATGATCTCATCGCGAACCAGGTTAGTCAGCGGAACTTCCGCCGTCGGGATCAGCGCGTAGTTGCTGCTGTCCGCTTCTTCTTCCAGCGGACGGGTATGGAACAGGTCGCCTGCGAATTTCGGCAGTTGACCAGTACCGTACAGCGTGTCCTGGTTAACCAGATACGGGACATAGTTTTCGCTGTAACCATGCTGTTCCGTGTGCAGATCCAGCATAAACTGCGCCAGCGCGCGGTGCAGGCGTGCCAGTTGGCCTTTCATGACCACAAAGCGAGACCCCGTCAGCTTCACAGCGGCGGCGAAATCCAGCCCGCCGTGCATTTCCCCCAGCGTCACGTGATCGCGCACGTCAAAATCAAACTCCCGTGGCGTACCCCAGCGGCTGACTTCAACGTTATCGTTTTCATCGCGACCAACAGGAACGTCGTCATATGGAATATTGGGAATAGTCAGCGCAATATCGCGAATTTCCGCCAGCAGCGTATCCAGCTCGCGCTTCGCGGCATCCAGTTGCTCGCCAAGTTTATTCACTTCCAGGCGTAATGGCTCGATGTCTTCCCCGCGCGCTTTCGCCTGGCCAATGGATTTCGATCGGGAGTTGCGCTCCGCCTGCAGGTTTTCAGTTTGAACCTGCAGAACTTTACGACGCTCTTCCAGAGCGCGAAGTTTATCTACATCCAGCTTAAAGCCCCGGCGTGCCAGTTTTTCTGCGACTGCGTCTGGCTCGGTACGCAGCAGATTGGGATCGAGCATGCTTATCCTGTGCTTATCGAATTAATAAAGAAAAATGGCCGCAGAGCGCGACCACGGAAATAGTGTGACAACCTTACCGCAACGCCTCAATTAGCGGTAGCGTTTTATCGGGCTATTTTGATCCTGTTCGGCCAACCAGGCGAGCTTTTCGCCTATTTTCCCCTCCAGCCCCCGGTTTGTCGGCTGATAATAGCGCGTTTGCGCCATTTCCTGCGGGAAATACTGCTCTCCGGCGGCGTAAGCGTTGGGCTCATCATGGGCATAACGGTACGCCTGCCCGTAGCCCATCTCTTTCATCAGCCTGGTCGGCGCATTGCGCAAATGTACCGGAACATCGTAGTCCGGGCGCTCGCGGGCATCGGCCATCGCGGCTTTAAACGCGGTATAGACCGCGTTGCTTTTTGGCGCGCAGGCGAGATAAACAATGGCCTGTGCAATCGCGCGTTCGCCTTCCGCCGGCCCCACGCGAGTAAAGCAGTCCCAGGCGGCGATAGCGACCTGCATGGCTCGGGGATCGGCATTACCGACATCTTCCGAGGCTATTGCCAGGCAGCGTCGCGCTACATACAGCGGATCGCCCCCGGCGGTAATTATCCGCGCATACCAGTAGAGCGCGGCGTCCGGCGCGCTCCCGCGAACCGATTTATGCAGCGCGGAGATTAAATCGTAGAAACGATCGCCTTTGTTGTCGAAACGCGCGCTGCGCTCACCGGCAATTTCAGTCAACAGTTCAACGTTCAACACGCGGTTACCGGAGGCATCGTTTTCGGCCATATCGGCCATCATTTCCAGCGTATTAAGCGCCCGGCGCGCATCGCCGTTTACCAGATCGGCGATCGCTTTGCGCGTCTCGTCTGGCAGCACAATGCTTTGCCCGCCGTAGCCGCGAGTTTTGTCGCTCATCGCCTGGTTAAGCACCTGCTCAATATCCTCGCTGGTCAGCGACTTCAGCAGATAGACGCGAGCACGTGAAAGCAGCGCGGAATTGAGTTCAAAAGAGGGATTTTCCGTCGTCGCGCCGATAAAAGTAATCGTCCCATCTTCAATATGCGGCAGAAAAGCGTCCTGCTGACTTTTATTGAAACGGTGAACTTCGTCGACAAACAGAATTGTACGACGACCCGCGTTACGGTTCTGCCGCGCGCGCTCAATCGCCTCACGAATCTCTTTCACGCCTGAAGTGACCGCAGAGATACGTTCGACATCGGCGCTGGCATAGCGCGCAATCACCTCGGCCAGCGTGGTTTTCCCGGTCCCCGGCGGGCCCCACAGGATCATAGAGTGCAGATGTCCGGCTTCAATCGCTCTCGGCAGAGGCTTGCCCGGCGCCAGCAGATGCTGCTGGCCAATGTACTGCGCTAAATTTTCTGGCCGCATGCGGGCGGCCAGTGGTTGAAACGCGTTGTCGGAAAAATCGAGCGACAGATTGCTCACGTTCGCCTCTACTTACGTTGATCGTCCACTGTCACGCCTTTCGGCGGCGTAAAGGTGAACTTAGATGCATCGACGGCGCCATTTTGTTGCGATTTCAGTTGATAGCTGCTGCGTTGATCATCCTGCTCCACGGCGGTGAACTGATGAATCGTGCCATCACGACCCACATTGATGGTGAACTGCTTCAGGTTACCGCTGCCGCTTTTCGGCGTCAGAACGAAATTATCGCCACTCTGTTTAATGTTGTAATTCTGCCAGTCGCTGGCCTGGTTACGAGCAATCAGCATAAACGGCGTGTTGCTGGTCGCATCTTTCAGCCAGGTGGCCGTGACCTGTTCAACAAACGGGTTGTAAAACCACAGCGTTTTACCGTCAGAAACCAGCACGCTTTCATCCGGCTGGGTCATATGCCAGTTGAACAGATTCGGACGTTTAACCCACAGGTCTCCCTGCCCGTCCTGCACAATATTACCGCTACCGTCGGTCACTTTCTGCGTAAAGCTGGAGTGGAAGCTGCTCACTTTATCAAGGCGGCTTTTTAAATCGCTGGCGGCATCCGCCCATACCTGACTTACGACAAAACCGGACAGTAAAGCGCAGGTGATTGCGAGTTTTTTCATTGTCATTCCTTAATGTGCGTCACTCCCGACGCGGGAGCCTGCTCTGCCCTAAATGTAGGACCGCTAAACACGGTGGAACAGCAGAACAGGCTGATTTTCACTTATTTACCCAACTTGCCGTTACTCGAAGGGAGGCGGTGCCAGCACTTCGCGGTTACCATTGTGACCTTGTTCGCTGACAATACCCTGAGCTTCCATTTGTTCAATGATACGCGCGGCACGGTTATAGCCAATACGGAACTGACGTTGCACTCCGGAAATGGAAGCTTTACGTTTTTCCGTTACAAAGTTGACCGCCTGATCAAAGAGGGGATCAAGCTCTTCGCCGCCATCGTAGCCACCGCTGCCGCCTTCGCCCTCGCTATCGGAGGTGATGCCAGCAACATATTGCGGCCGCCCGCGCGCTTTCCAGTCCTGGACCACGGCATGAACCTCTTCATCGCGCACAAAGGCGCCATGTACGCGCACCGGGATCGTCGAGTTAGGCGCGGAATAGAGCATATCGCCCATCCCCAGCAGCGACTCGGCGCCGCCCTGATCAAGAATGGTACGCGAGTCAATTTTGCTTGATACGGTAAAGGCGATACGCGTCGGGATATTCGCTTTGATAAGGCCGGTAATAACATCCACTGATGGTCGCTGAGTTGCCAGCACCAGGTGGATCCCCGCAGCGCGCGCTTTCTGGGCCAGACGCGCAATCAGCTCTTCCACTTTCTTACCGACGGTCATCATCAGATCGGCGAATTCGTCGACCAGAACCACGATGTAAGGCTCTTTTTTCAGTACCGGATGCGTCGCATCCATGCTGTCGCCAGGCTTCCAGTATGGATCCGGAATTGGCCGCCCCATGCGCGCAGCTTCCGCAATCTTCTCGTTGTAACCCGCGAGATTACGCACGCCCAGCGCAGACATCAGTTTATAGCGGCGCTCCATCTCGTTAACGCTCCAGCGCAACGCATTGGCGGCATCTTTCATATCGGTAACGACTTCCGTTAACAGATGCGGAATCCCCTCATAGACCGACAGCTCGAGCATTTTCGGGTCGATCATAATGAATTTCACATCTTCCGGCTGCGCTTTGTAGAGCATGCTGAGGATCATGGCGTTGACCCCAACGGACTTACCGGAACCGGTAGTACCCGCCACCAACAGATGCGGCATCTTCGCCAAATCGGCGGTAACCGGTTCACCCGCAATATCTTTGCCAAGAACAACGGTAAGCGGTGACGGATTATCGCGAAATTTCACGTTATCCAGCACTTCTCGCAGATAAACGGTCTGACGCTTTTTGTTAGGCAGTTCCAGACCGACGTAAGGTTTGCCCGGAATAACCTCCACCACACGAACCGCTGCGGTGGACAAAGAGCGGGCCAAATCTCGCGACAAATTCGAAATCCGCGCCGCTTTCACCCCCGGTGCCAGATTAAGCTCAAAGCGGGTGATAACCGGGCCTGGCGAGTAGTTCACCACATCAGCCTTAATACGGAAATCGGCCAGACGCGCTTCAACCAGACGCGCCATCTGCTCAAGGGCAAAAGTATCTATCGGTTCGACTTCAGCTGGCGGCGGCGTGAGTAAGTCAAGCGACGGCAGAAGCGTCGTCGGCTTCTGTAACGGCCGACTATCGCCATTGCGCATCAATAGCGGATGAATCAGGCTTTCCTGCGGCTGCGCGGCTGGCTGCGACGGCACCTGCCCATGTGGCGTATGCGGTTGCGGCTGGCTGACAGGCGCCTGTTGCGGAGACGAAGCCGACGGCTGCTGTACGTGTTGAGCGGTGTGGTGCGGCGCATGTTGCGGCTGATGGCCCGCATGCTGATACGGCATCGGCTGATGCGCCGACTGCGGCTGCGGGTGATGTGAAGCAGGTTGCTGCACTTCCGGCATCGGCATAAAGACGGGCTCACTCGGCGCATCATCAACTAACGCCTTCATTGGCGAAAATTCATAATCCGCGGCAGAGAACGGATGCGATCCCGGCGGCTGCTCGCTCGCGTAGCGTTGCTGTTGAGAAGCGGCAAACTGGCGGGCAAGCTCAGCTTCAGCGGCAGAATCTTCATCCGCGTTATCTTCTTCCGCCACATAATGTTCACCATAGCGCTGATTTTGCGAAGCGGCGAACTGACGCGCCAGTTCGTGCTGCTCAAGCTCTGCAGCTTCCTCGTCCGTCAGAGACGGATCATTATAATGCTGATGCTCTGCCTTACGCGCACGTTCTTCAGCTAATCGCTGTGAGGGAAGCTTAATACCATAGGACGCCAGTTCACGGCGCGTCGGCACGCGAACGCGGTTAGGTCGCGGCAGCTTCGGACCGATCCCCTCTTTTACCTGCGCACGAGGGCCGCCAGATGCCGGGCGGACGAGCGGCGCGGAACTGGCCGTTGCCGATACAGCGGAAGCCCCGGCAGCATTTGCGGAAACGGCTCCCGTCGCCTGGTGAACGCCAGCGGCCAGCGCGCCTGAAGCAGCGACACCAACCGACGATGAAGGAGGAGGAGAGATCGGTTTTGTCTCAACCGGGCTGACAGGTTCTGGAACAGGTTGATACCAGGCGGCAAGCTGCTCACGTTCACGCGCGCGTTTCTCTTCCACTTCTTCGAAATAGTACATGGGCGGACGCTGGGGTTTCACTTCCTCTTGTGGAACCTCAGGCTCAACGGGAGAAGTGGCAACGGGCTGTTCCGGCTGCTGTACATATTGTTGCGGCTGATACACATCTTCAGTTTGATAAACTGACGGCTGCTGCGGTGGCTGCTCCGGCTGATACCCATGCTGCGGCGGGTACGCAGGTTCAGCCTGATACTCTGGCGGCTGCTGCGCTGCCTGCTCCGGCTGATACCCATGCTGCGGCGGGTACGCAGGTTCAGCCTGATATACTGGCGGCTGCTGTGGTGCCTGCTCCGGCAGATACCCATGCTGCGGCGGATACGCAGGTTCAGCCTGATATACTGGCGGCTGCTGCAGTGCCTGCTCCGGCTGATACCCATGCTGCGGCGGGTAGGCAGGTTCAGGTGGTTCTTCTGAACGAAACGCTTGCCCGACCTGCGGTTCAGACCAGGCCTGAGGAACGGCGGTATCCTGCGCGGCAGCATCTACAGGATCGGCAATGCGATGGCCATTGAGCAGCGGATCGTACGGGTCAAAATCGCCTGGCCGAGCGGCACGGGTTCCGGAGAATAAAACATCATCGGCATCCGCCGGACGCGCGGCGCTGGAACCGGAAAAAAGCACGTCATCAGCGGCAACAGGCGTACCGCCAGCGCTATACTGAAATGCTTCTTCAGCATCATCCATCCGCTTACCGGAGAACAACGCGGCATCAGTCTTACGCCCCATCGGGTTGGAAAACTTCTCTGCCAGCCGCTGACGGCGCGCTAAAGCACCGCGTAAAATCCGCGCGCGACGTGAACCTTGCGGTTTCGCAGGCGCATCGTCTACATATTCTTCTTCATCCTCTTCGTATTCGTCTTCATCGACCCAGGTATCATCACGACGAGTACGGTTGCTGGCAAAAGTGAGAACAGAAAGAATAATCCCGCCGAGTTTTTCAGCGATGGTAACCCAGGACCAGCCGGTAAACAGCGTCAGCCCTGCCGCCCAGAGACAAAGCAGCGCAATTGTCCCGCCGCTACTGTGCAGCAGCGGTTGCAGCGTGGTGCTCAGCAGGCTGCCAATCACCCCGCCGGAGGCAAAATACCAGATATCATCCGCATTGATAGCCGCCAGCCCACAGGAAGTGAGGATCAGCGCCAGCGCGCCAATCAACCGCAAAGAAACGGCAAAATAGTCGATGTACTCGTCATTTTCCTGATGACGCCAGGCAAACCAGCAGCCGCCGATAATAATCACCGGAATGGTATAGGCCATTACGCCGAAAATAAAAAATAGCGTATCGGCAAGCCAGGCGCCCGGCGCACCGCCGATGTTATGAATAGGCTCATGCCACGCCGTTTGTGACCAGCTAGGATCCGATGGATTAAAGCTGAGTAAGGCTACCATCAACCAGATGGCAAAAAGGGAGCAAAGGATAAGCAACGCCTCAAGGAGCCGGCGCCCGCTACTAAGCTTTGTAAATTTGACTTCTTTGTCTTCAGTATATTCCTGGCTCAAGAAAGGCTCTCCAGGTATCAGGCTGTTTCCTGCCTTCAGCTAAAACGGACAACAGCGCCGGGTCTCCCCGGCACTGTTGCTGTATGGATTAACAGGAGTGTAATCAAACTACGTCGATTTTGCACCTGTTCCGTGTTAGCGCGTCTTGATTACCAGACGATTACTTTGCTTGACTTCTTCCATTACCACGTAGGTACGGGTGTCATTTACGCCCGGCAGGCGCAGCAAGGTCTCGCCCAGTAGCTTACGATACGCGGACATATCCGGTACGCGAGTTTTCAACAAATAATCGAAATCCCCGGACACCAGATGGCACTCTTGAATTTCTTCAAGTTTTTGCACAGCGGAGTTAAATTGCTCAAACACATCCGGCGCGCCACGATTCAGAGTAATCTCAACAAATACCAGAAGTGATGCATCCAGATAATGTGGGTTAAGCAGCGCTGTATAACCCTGAATAAAACCCTGTCTTTCCAGACGACGCACACGCTCAAGGCAAGGCGTCGGAGAAAGTCCCACCCGTTTAGAAAGCTCGACGTTGGAAATACGCCCGTCTTTTTGCAATTCATTCAAAATATTGCGATCAATGCGGTCAAGATCTTTGCCAGGGCGCTTCTTGCTATCTACCATTATTATTGTCTCTCTGTATTCCTTCCCTACTCCTGTTCCGACTCTGAGCCTTCACTGCCAGAGTCCATCCTGTTATTACCCGTACGACATTGGGTAATCCAGGGGTACGTGAGAAGCCCGTTGCCTGACGGCAGCTACCGACATCACGCATGGCGTCTGTCCACACCATGCGTAGATTTCGCTAACCCGGATAAAAATGGCATTTGCGTGCATGAAAATTCGCCGCACACCAAACACTGCTTTTCTTCTTCCATGAATGTTTTCGCAAAAGCACAGGGGATTGTCAAAGCAAAACATCGTTTTTTAGTACAAGATGCCAGATATTCATTATCCTCACCCATTGATTCTCATGTTTTCCTCTTATAATTGTCCCGCTAACAGTAGAATTAGTTATATTCTCCGTTCGTTAAATCGCCAATTAATCGGCAGCCTCTATTGCACATATCGTTAACAAAACCGCCGCGCTCTTTTTTTACGACAACAAATTCCCTACAATCCAGCTCATGTATGCCAATAAATTATGAGGATCTCATGGGCACGGCCAAACACAGTAAACTGCTTATTCTTGGTTCTGGACCTGCGGGATATACCGCTGCGGTCTATGCCGCGCGCGCAAATCTGCAGCCGGTACTGATTACCGGGATGGAAAAAGGCGGTCAACTGACCACCACCACTGAAGTGGAAAACTGGCCAGGCGATCCTAACGATCTGACCGGACCGCTGCTGATGGAGCGTATGCACGAGCATGCCACCAAGTTTGATACCGAAATTATTTTCGATCATATCAACAGCGTCGATCTGCAAAACCGTCCCTTCCGCCTGATGGGCGACAGCGGTGAATACACCTGTGATGCTCTGATCATCGCCACCGGCGCGTCCGCTCGCTATCTGGGTCTGCCATCGGAAGACGAATTTAAAGGCCGCGGCGTTTCCGCCTGCGCCACCTGCGACGGTTTCTTCTACCGTAACCAGAAAGTCGCCGTGATCGGCGGCGGTAACACGGCGGTGGAAGAAGCGCTGTATCTGTCTAATATTGCTTCCGAAGTGCACCTGATCCACCGCCGCGACAGCTTCCGTGCGGAAAAAATCCTTATCAAGCGCCTGATGGACAAAGTGGAAAGCGGCAATATCGTGCTGCATACCAACCGTACTCTGGAAGAAGTCACCGGCGACCAGATGGGGGTAAGCGGTTTACGCCTGCGTGATACGCAGAATGCTGACAACATTGAATCGCTGGAAGTCGCGGGACTGTTCGTTGCTATCGGCCACAGCCCGAATACGGCCATTTTCGCCGGTCAACTGGCGCTGGAGAACGGCTATATTAAAGTTCAGTCCGGTATCCACGGCAATGCCACCCAGACCAGCATACCGGGCGTCTTTGCTGCGGGCGACGTAATGGATCATATCTACCGTCAGGCCATTACTTCCGCTGGTACAGGCTGCATGGCTGCGCTGGATGCAGAGCGTTATCTGGATGGTTTAGCGGACGCTTGCAAATAATCTTTACAAGTCAGTAACAAAGGTAAATAAGGCGACGAAAAGTCGCCTTTATTTTTGCCTCGTTGTAACATTGTCGTGCCCAAAAAACCCATAACAACACCTGCTAAGCGCGCAATGAACAAAAGCCGTCAACAAGAGTTAACCCGTTGGTTAAAAGATCAAAGCATTATCTCCCGTCGCTGGGTGATGATTTCCCGTCTGTTGGGCGTCGTTAGCGGCTTGCTAATCGTTGCTCAGGCCTGGCTGCTGGCGCGGATCCTCCATCGCATGATCATGGAAAATATCCCCGCAACGGCGCTGCTGCTGCCTTTTACGTTACTGGTCCTGGTCTTTGTGCTTCGTGCCTGGCTCGTGTGGCTGCGTGAACGGGTTGGTTTTCAGGCTGGTCAATATATCCGCACCGAGATTCGCCGTCAGGTCCTCAATCGCCTGCAGCAGGCGGGACCGGCGTGGATACAGGGTAAACCTGCAGGAAGCTGGGCAACGCTGATCCTTGAACAGATCGACGATATGCATGACTACTATGCGCGCTATCTGCCGCAGATGACGCTGGCGGCCTGCGTGCCTTTACTGATTGTCATCACCATTTTCCCTGATAACTGGGCGGCGGCGCTTATCCTGCTGGGTACCGCGCCGCTAATTCCGCTGTTTATGGCGTTGGTCGGAATGGGGGCGGCAGATGCCAACCGACGAAACTTTCTTGCTCTTGCGCGTTTGAGCGGCCATTTTCTCGATCGTCTGCGCGGCATGGAAACGCTGCGAATTTTTCACCGCGGCAACGCGGAAACGGACAATATTCGCCAGGCCTCCGAAGATTTCCGCCAGCGGACGATGGAAGTGCTGCGCCTGGCGTTTCTCTCTTCCGGCGTGCTGGAGTTTTTCACCTCGCTCTCTATTGCGCTGGTCGCCGTTTATTTTGGTTTCTCCTATCTGGGTGAACTCAATTTTGGTCATTACGGCACGGGGGTGACCTTGATGTCTGGTTTTCTGGCCTTGATTCTGGCCCCGGAGTTTTTCCAGCCGCTACGCGACTTAGGGACTTTTTATCATGCCAAAGCTCAGGCTATTGGTGCCGCGGACAGCCTGAAAACCTTTATGGAAACGCCGCTGGCTCAGGCCGAACGTGGTGAAAAGATATTAAGCGATAATGAAATGGTTAGTCTGGAAGCTCGCGACCTGTTGATTAAATCCCCGGAAGGGAAAGTGCTGGCCGGGCCGCTGAATTTTTCATTACGCGCGGGTGAACGCGTCGTGCTGGTTGGGCAAAGCGGCTCGGGCAAAAGCTCGTTACTTAATACGTTAACCGGCTTTCTTCCCTATGATGGCTCGCTCAGCGTTAACGGCGTAGAGTTAAACAGCCTCGATGCCAACCACTGGCGAAGTCTCCTGAGCTGGGTTGGACAAAACCCGCAGTTGCCTGCAGCGACGCTACGCGAAAACGTGCTACTGGCATGCCCTGAAGCTACCGAGACGCAGTTACAGCTTGCGCTGGATAAAGCCTGGGTCAGCGAATTTATCTCCCAGTTGCCGCAAGGGATCAACACACCGCCCGGCGATCAGGCGGGTCGGCTGTCGGTTGGCCAGGCGCAACGCGTCGCCGTTGCGCGGGCGCTGCTGATGCCGTGTCGCCTGTTACTGCTCGATGAACCCGCAGCCAGCCTGGATGCTCACAGCGAGCAGCGGGTTATGCAGGCGCTCACAGACGCATCAATGCAGCAGACAACATTAATGATCACCCATCAACTGGAAGATCTTGCGCAATGGGATGCCATCTGGGTTATGCAGGATGGCCAAATTGTCGAGCAAGGCAGTTATTCGCAGTTGGCTTCTGCTGGCGGCCCCTTCTCAAGACTGCTCGCTCATCGTCAGGAGGAGATTTAAATGCGCGCATTATTGCCTTACCTGGTGCTATACAAACGGCACAAATGGCTGCTGTTGCTCGGCATCGTGCTGGCTATTGTCACGCTACTGGCCAGTATTAGCTTGTTAACGCTGTCCGGTTGGTTTCTGTCTGCATCCGCCATTGTTGGCGTCGCGGGTCTCTACAGCTTTAACTATATGCTGCCTGCCGCTGGCGTACGCGGCGCGGCAATTATTCGCACCGCTGGCCGCTACTTTGAACGTCTGGTGAGCCACGACGCCACCTTCCGCGTCCTGCAACATCTGCGCGTGTTTACCTTCAGTAAACTGCTGCCGCTCTCCCCTGCCGGGCTGGCGCGCTTTCGTCAGGGCGAGTTGCTGAACAGAGTGGTTGCTGATGTCGATACCCTGGATCATCTCTATCTCCGCGTGATATCGCCGCTGGCAGGCGCTCTGGTGGTGATACTCGTTGTCACTGTCGGTCTGAGCGTACTGGATGTGACTCTGGCCCTGACTCTCGGCGGCATTATGCTGTTCACCCTGCTGGTACTGCCGCCGCTGTTTTATCGCGCGGGCAAGCCGGCAGGTGAAAGCATGACTCAACTTCGCGGGCAATATCGCCAGCAGCTCACCGCCTGGCTACAGGGGCAGGCGGAACTGATGCTGTTCAACGCCAGCGATCGTTATCGGCAGCAGATGGCAAAAACCGAAGTTCGTTGGCAGGATGCACAGCGTCGCCAGGCGGAGCTCACCGCGCTCTCCCAGGCGCTAATGTTACTGATTGGCGGTATTGCGGTTATCACCATGCTGTGGCTCGCCTCTGCGGACGTAGGCGGTAATACTCATCCAGGTGCGCTGATTGCGCTGTTTGTTTTCTGTGCGCTGGCGGCGTTCGAAGCTTTAGCACCGGTCACCGGCGCATTCCAGCATCTGGGTCAGGTGATCGCCTCGGCGCAGCGGATCACGCAAATCACCGAGCAGCAGCCGGAAGTGACCTTTCCCCAGGGAACGACGGCCACGCCGCAGCAGGTGGCATTGAGCTTCAATCAAGTCACCTTTCGCTATCCTCAGCAGCCCGCCCCCGCGCTGGAGAATGTATCGTTACAGGTCAAGGCCGGGGAGCATATCGCCATTCTGGGACGAACAGGTTGCGGGAAATCGACCCTGTTGCAGTTGCTGACGCGTGCCTGGGATCCGGCTCACGGCGAAATATTACTCAACGACCAGCCTCTGGCACACCTTACTGAGGCGACGCTACGCCAGACAATGAGCGTCGTGCCGCAGCGCGTGCACCTGTTTAGCGCCACGCTGCGCGATAACCTGCTGCTGGCCTCCCCTCATGCCAACGATGCTCAGCTTTCAGCAACGCTTGAGCGCGTGGGTTTAGAAAAATTGCTTGAGGACAGCGGCCTTAATAGCTGGTTGGGTGAAGGCGGCCGCCAGCTCTCCGGCGGCGAGCTGCGCAGGCTGGCTATCGCCCGCGCCCTGCTTCATGACGCGCCGCTTATGCTGCTTGATGAACCCACCGAAGGGCTGGATGCAACAACGGAAAGCCAAATCCTTGATTTACTCGCTGAAGTGATGCGTCAAAAAACCGTATTAATGGTGACTCATCGTCTGCGCGGGCTTGCGCGTTTTAATCAGATAATTGTCATGGACAACGGGAAGATTATTGAGCAAGGTAGTCACGCAGAACTGCTGGCTGAACAGGGGCGTTACTACCAGTTTAAGCAGCGCCTGTAAGTCATTATTGAATCTTTGCCTGTGATGTACTGAGGTAAAAATGCGCCTGGTTCAGCTCTCTCATCATTCCATCGCCTTCCCTTCCCCGGAGGGCGCTTTGCGTGAGCCTAATGGTTTATTAGCGCTGGGAGGCGATCTTAGCCCGGCGCGTTTGCTGATGGCCTATCAGCGCGGTATTTTCCCGTGGTTTTCGCCGGGTGACCCTATTTTATGGTGGTCCCCCGACCCGCGGGCGGTACTATGGCCGGAGAAATTCCATCTCAGCCGCAGTATGAAGCGCTTTCATCAGCGTTCGCCTTATCGTGTCACGTTGAATTACGCCTTTGGCCAGGTCATTGAAGGATGCGCCGATCACCGTGATGAAGGAACATGGATAACGCCGGGTATCGTTCAGGCGTATCACCAGTTGCATGAGTTGGGCCATGCCCATTCTATTGAAGTGTGGCAGGGAGATGAATTAGTCGGCGGCATGTACGGCGTCGCACAGGGCGCGCTATTTTGCGGAGAGTCGATGTTCAGCCGTGCGGCAAACGCCTCTAAAACGGCATTACTGGTCTTTAGCCAGATCTTTATGCAGAACGGAGGAAAATTAATCGATTGTCAGGTTCTCAATAAGCATACCGCCTCTTTAGGCGCGGTAGAAATCTCCCGCCGTGATTATCTCGACTATCTCTCAGTGCTGCGAACCTGGCGTCTGCCGGAGCGATTCTGGGTGCCCAGGATGCTATTTGCAGGCGATGCATAAATGTTTTCAGCACATTTTTTGCTGGGATGGTATAATTGCGCGGTAGAGTAGCTTCTGCCCGTTGCCCCGTCGCCGTTTGGGAATAATAAGAGTCAGATAACGCCCATCGTTCTGTCACTCCCCTTTACGTTTGCGCCTGTCACCCGGTTTATCCGCGTGAATTGCGGGCAATGCGCCGAAACGACTTCGGCGATTTTACCCTAAATAATTCAAGTTGCGGGACACTGAATCCTCCAACGGCTACAGCAGGCGGCCGGGATAAACGACAATCTGCACGTTGTTCGCCACGAGGGCGATACTCAGGGATATTCCGGGTACATGCTGTCAACGCGCATGCAACTTGAAGGATGGCGGGTATATGTAAAACTTTACTTACTTGCTGAACTTCGGCATTATCTTGCCGGTTCAAAACTACGGTAGTGATACCCCAGAGGACTAGATGGCCAAAGAAGACAATATTGAAATGCAGGGCACCGTACTTGATACGTTGCCTAACACTATGTTCCGCGTAGAACTGGAAAACGGTCACGTGGTAACTGCGCATATTTCCGGTAAAATGCGTAAAAACTACATCCGCATTCTGACGGGCGACAAAGTGACTGTTGAGCTGACCCCGTACGACCTGAGCAAAGGCCGCATTGTCTTCCGTAGTCGCTGATCGTTTTTGCACCTGAGGTGCCAGATGCAGAAGGCCGGGATATCTCCCGGCTTTTTCGTTTATTTCCGATCATCCCGGGCTGATACTTGCCCCAATATTGGCTGCCTGTACGGCAGTGAACCTCATTGGTCTGGTAATACCCGGTGTAACTTTTTTCTAAGCTACCTGTACGGCAATGCATCCAACACGTTCCGCTCTACCATAAAGTTATCGTTAAAATTAACCGACCAATTCTATCGATCCCCCTAATATCCAAGGTTAAAAAACGTCCAGCACAAGGATGTAAAAAAACCGGCCCAAAGGCCGGTTATAGATGCACGACTATAAGATTAATGCGCCGCTTCCGGTTTGTGCTTCTGCGCACTCTGGAAGCCGTAGGTCAGCGCGTTTTTCTCTTTATCCAGTTTAACGGTCACCTGACCGCCATCAACCAGTGAACCAAACAGCAGTTCGTTGGCCAGCGGTTTTTTCAGATTGTCCTGGATCACCCGGGCCATTGGACGTGCGCCCATGGCCCGGTCATAGCCTTTCTCCGCCAGCCAGTCACGCGCTTCCTGGCTAACTTCAAGCGACACGCCTTTCTGATCCAGTTGAACCTGCAGTTCGACGATAAACTTATCCACCACCTGGTGAATAACCGTCGTCGACAGGTGATCGAACCAGATAATGTTATCGAGACGGTTACGGAACTCCGGCGTAAAGATCTTTTTAATCTCATCCATCGCATCCGGACTGTTGTCCTGATGGATAAGACCAATGGATTTACGCTCGGTTTCGCGCACTCCGGCGTTGGTGGTCATCACCAGCACCACGTTGCGGAAATCCGCTTTGCGGCCGTTGTTATCGGTCAGCGTGCCGTTATCCATCACCTGCAGCAGCAGGTTAAAGACGTCCGGGTGCGCTTTTTCAATTTCATCCAGCAACAGCACCGCGTGCGGATGCTTAATCACCGCATCGGTCAGCAGCCCGCCCTGATCGAAACCAACATAGCCCGGAGGCGCGCCAATTAAACGGCTGACGGTATGACGCTCCATATATTCGGACATATCAAAACGCAGCAGTTCAATACCCAGAGACTTCGCCAGTTGCACGGTGACTTCGGTTTTCCCGACCCCGGTCGGCCCGGCGAACAGGAAAGAACCGACTGGTTTGTGTTCATGACCAAGCCCGGCACGCGCCATCTTGATGGCTTCAGTTAATGCCTCAATTGCCTTATCCTGACCAAAGACCAGCATCTTCAGACGATCGCCGAGGTTTTTCAGCGTATCGCGATCGCTGCGGGAAACGCTCTTTTCAGGAATACGCGCGATCCGTGCCACCACGGACTCAATATCCGCCACGTTAACCGTTTTCTTACGTTTGCTCACCGGAATTAAGCGCGCCCGCGCTCCGGCTTCGTCAATCACGTCAATCGCTTTATCCGGCAGATGACGATCGTTAATATATTTCACCGCCAGCTCCACCGCGGCACGCACCGCTTTGGCGGTATAACGCACGTCGTGGTGCGCTTCGTACTTCGGCTTCAGGCCGTTGATAATCTGCACCGTCTCTTCCACGGAAGGTTCGGTGATATCGATTTTCTGGAAGCGACGCGCCAGCGCACGATCTTTTTCAAAGATATTGCTGAACTCCTGGTAGGTCGTCGAACCGATCACCCGGATCTTGCCGCTGGAGAGCAGCGGTTTAATCAGATTAGCGGCATCGACCTGCCCGCCGGAAGCGGCTCCCGCGCCAATGATGGTGTGGATTTCATCAATGAACAGAATGCTACTGGTGTCCTGTTCCAGTTGCTTGAGCAGCGCCTTGAAGCGTTTTTCAAAATCACCGCGATATTTGGTGCCTGCCAGCAGCGAACCGATATCCAGAGAATAAATCGTACAATCGGCCATGACTTCCGGCACATCGCCCTGCACGATACGCCAGGCAAGCCCTTCGGCAATGGCGGTTTTACCGACGCCGGACTCTCCCACCAGCAGCGGGTTATTTTTGCGGCGACGACAAAGAACCTGAATAGCACGTTCCAGCTCTTTCTCGCGGCCGATCAGCGGATCGATACCGCCAACGCGAGCAAGCTGATTGAGGTTGGTGGTGAAGTTTTCCATACGATCCTCCCCGCCTGCTTGCTCTTCACTGCTGCCAGGCTGGCTGGCGCTGTTATCAGCAGATTGGCCTGGCTCATCTTTACGCGTACCGTGAGAGATGAAATTCACCACATCAAGGCGGCTGACTTCATGTTTACGCAGCAGATATGCCGCCTGGGACTCCTGTTCGCTAAAAATTGCGACCAGGACATTGGCGCCAGTGACCTCGCTACGTCCGGAGGACTGAACGTGGAAAACGGCACGCTGCAGCACGCGCTGGAAGCTCAGAGTCGGCTGAGTGTCACGCTCTTCTTCCGTTGCAGGCAGAACGGGCGTGGTCTGTTCGATGAAGGCTTCAAGTTCCTGACGCAGCGCGACCAGGTCCACTGAACACGCTTCAAGCGCTTCGCGGGCCGAAGGGTTGCTAAGCAGCGCCAGCAACAAGTGCTCGACGGTCATGAACTCATGACGGTGCTCGCGCGCTCTGGCGAAAGCCATGTTTAAACTGAGTTCCAGTTCTTGATTGAGCATAGGCACCTCCCCCAAGTTTTGTTGCCTGTATTCAGGCTTTTTCTAGCGTACACAACAACGGATGCTCGTTCTCCCTCGCGTATTGATTCACCATCGAGACTTTGGTTTCCGCGACTTCTGCGGTAAACACGCCACAAATCGCTTTACCTTGATAATGGACCATTAGCATCAGTTGCGTTGCACGTTCAACATCATAAGAAAAGAATTTTTGTAACACGTCAATAACAAATTCCATTGGCGTGTAGTCATCGTTGACTAATATCACTTTATACATAGATGGCGGTTTAAGCGCATCTTTAACTTCGTCCTCTACGAGCTGCTCGAAGTCCAGCCAGTCTTTCTTACTCATCGTCACTGTTCATCATCGGTTGCTGTAGCCAACAGGCGGTGGCCTGTCAATGACCAAAGGCTATGCACATCACAAATCTACAATAGATCATAGATAATTATCATCTATTACTTCCATCCGCGACGTCTGTCACATTCCCCGGCAATAGCGTTAACTGCTTCAAGTTTTGACGCATTTTTCACCGTCTCCCCACGTCAATCGCTTGACGCATTTCCTGATTTCTCTAAATTGTAGTGGCGAGAGTTGGCGAGCAATTGAACAACTCGTCACTCCACTATCGGTTCATTCCATCTTACTTATATAAGATTTACGAAGGATGTCGAAGTATGGAAATGGGTACTGTTAAATGGTTCAACAATGCTAAAGGGTTCGGTTTTATTTGCCCTGAGGGCGGCGGCGAAGACATTTTCGCCCATTATTCTACCATCCAGATGGATGGTTACAGAACGCTAAAAGCCGGACAAGCCGTTCGGTTTGATGTTCACCAGGGGCCAAAAGGTAACCACGCCAGCGTGATTGTCCCTGTGGAAGCGGAAACGGCCGCATAACTCTTTTGCTTCATTGTGTACATCCCGCCAGCAAAATGCCAGTCCTTCTGACTGGCATTTTTTATCGTCACTCGCAGGCCCGGCGACATCACCGCCACCGGACTCAGCAACAGCTTTAATCTACATGTGGCCCGTTCAGCGGTTTTCAAGGCCAGACCAGATATCACACGCCCCAGGTAAAACAGAGAGTAGCCGCAGAGTAAGCTAATCCGCCCGACCGCGCGCCAGCCATAGCACACGCGAAAACATTTTTTTCAACAGCGCCGGCACCGCATCCACGCCGCGACGGCCTGCCTCCATCGCCACCTCAATCGCCAGGTCCGGTTTTGACGAGCGATGAATCGCCTTGGTAATCACCCGCCGCATGTTCATTGGCAGATTCATTGGCAATTGCGCCACCCGGTGGTAAACATCATCGAACCCCTGACGATACATAAAATGTTCCATATCCATTGCCGGTAGTGCCGTCAGGTGATCGCGTTCCAGCATTTTATCGTCATTCAACAGCCCGCGAACCGTCGCCGCATATTTTTTCCCGGCCTCATCGCCATCGACCAGCACATGCCACTCAATACCCATACGCCGCGCGAATTTAATAAGCGGTTTTAATCCCGACTGGGCGAACTCAATAACTTTCACCCCTTCCGCATCAAAGTGATGACCGCACTGACGGGCCAGCTCGTTAATAACCCAGGTTTCCGTTTCACCTTCGACCAACAGCCAGCAGCGGGCAAACAGCGATGACGCGCGGTTAAAACGGATATGAAAAGCGATACGCCGACTGTCTTCCGCATTCATCCCGCCGGGCCCGAGCCGCCAGGCTGACACCCGCGATGATTCACGCACCAGTCGGCAAACGTACTCAACGGGCGTCAGCGACAATAATTCACCGGAATTAGTGGTCGTCACTCTCTGTAACGGCAACAAATTGAGCAAATGCCAGGCCACAGACAACATAATAGGATGCAACCGGGTTTCGGGATCTTCAATTAGTAGCAGCGGTCGCGCGTCGCGATCGAGCCGGACAGTTCCTTTTGCCTGCAATAGCGTAGCGAATAAACCCAGCAAAATGACCCGGTGGCTGCGGCCGCCAGGCTTATCGATCATCCGGTTGATAATATCCAGATAACGCCAGCTACGTTGTTCATCGTGTGAATAGCGGCGCATCAGGCGGTTACGCGATTGCGCGCTGCTCTGCTCGGCAAAATAGTGTTCCAGTAACTGCACCATTGCCGACAGCCCTTGCCGTATCTGGCTATCGGTCAAATTTTGCGGGTGATGCACCAGCTCACGGGAGAGAAAATCAAGCTGGCGGGCAGTAATCTCAATCTGTGGAGAATGCGGCACGGTACCGTTGTGGATCCGCCGCATAAATCGGGCATCGCGCAATCGCAGAACGGGCATTAATCTCACCAGGTGCCGGGCCAGCTCGTCAATATCCGCCAGTTCCAGGGCCTCCCCTTCGCCATTGATAAAACTACGCAGCGTCATGACGCCATCATCATCGGCAAGCTCTCCCTCCAGGCGATAAAAAATCCGCTGAAAACCATCATCACAGGGTACCCAGCAATGACTAAGGGGCCGATAACGACGCACCCGATAACGACCGGGGTCATTTTCACGGAAGGTCAGGATAATATGCAAATGACGCTCTCGCCCCTGAATATCACCGGGCGGAAACCAAAAATCCTCACGGACAAAATGGTAAAGTTCAGACTCTGGCGATAAGAGTAACGTCAGGGCATCCAGCAGGCTGGATTTACCCCATGCATTTTCGCCAATCAGCACGTTATTTTGCTCCAGCATCAACGATAAACGGTTGATACCGCGGAAGCCTACAATTTCGACGCGCTCAAGATGCATATCCCCTCCGCCCGCTAGCCACTTTATCCTTCAATTATCAGCAGTATATACCCGTCGGACTGCTTGTTGCAGATATACTGGCAATAACCCGGTGCCCCCCTGGTCTTCGCCCTTTCGTGACCAGCGCGAACCACATTCAAAACGGTTAATCGTTTTTGCCCTGCAAGACGAATTATTTAGAGTATATATCATTTAATCCAGATAATAATTCATCATCTATATGTTTATTTTTTAACCACACTTATTCGAAATTAAATAACATCACTTTTTTAGCTGGTCTCCGGATGAAAACATCCATAGAATAACGCTCCTTTATTTTTATCGTCGCATTTGTGCCGATAAATAAAAGCCGAGACGGCAACTTATGTTGGTTTACGTTTTTTATTGAGGTCGTTATGTTCAGAAAATTAGCAGCAGAATGTTTTGGTACATTCTGGCTGGTGTTTGGTGGTTGCGGTAGCGCTGTACTGGCCGCAGCGTTTCCGGAATTAGGCATTGGCTTTGCCGGCGTCGCGTTAGCCTTCGGTTTAACTGTATTAACCATGGCGTATGCCGTGGGCCATATTTCCGGCGGGCATTTTAATCCGGCGGTCACTTTAGGTTTGTGGGCTGGCGGCCGCTTCCCGGCAAAAGAGGTCATTGGCTATATTATCGCTCAGGTTATCGGCGGTATTATTGCCGCCGCTATTTTGTATGTTATTGCCAGCGGTAAAGCAGGTTTTGACGCGGCTGCCAGCGGTTTCGCCTCTAACGGTTATGGCGAGCACTCTCCAGGCGGTTTCTCAATGCTTTCCGCGATTGTGATTGAGATTGTCCTGACCTGCGGCTTTTTGCTGGTTATTCATGGCGCAACCGATAAGAATGCCCCGGCAGGCTTTGCTCCCATTGCCATTGGCCTTGCGCTGACGCTGATTCACCTGATCAGTATCCCGGTCACCAACACCTCGGTGAACCCGGCGCGCAGCACCGCGGTTGCGCTCTTCCAGGGCGGCTGGGCATTACAACAGCTGTGGCTGTTCTGGGTGATGCCGATTATCGGCGGTATTCTGGGTGGCGTGCTGTACCGCACCTTGCTCGAAAAGCGCGATTAATGGATTAAGATCCGGAGTATCGGGTGGCGGCTATGCCTCCCTGGCCTGCGGTCATAGAGCAATATGTAAGCCGGGTAAGCGTTAGCGCCGCCCGGTTTTTTTACACCTTTACCTGACAGCCTTTATTGGGTAGTGTCATTGCGCAGTTTCGCATACAAAGGACCCGGCTGTTCATGTTTTCAGGACTTTTCATCATTTTGGTTCCGCTGATTGTGGGCTATCTTATTCCGCTTCAGCATCAGGCCGCATTAAAACTGATCAACCGGCTGTTAAGCTGGATTGTCTATATCATTCTCTTTTTTATGGGAATTAGCCTGGCCTTTCTCGATAATCTTGCCAGCAATCTGCTGGCGATTCTCCATTATTCAGCGGTCAGCATCGTTATTATCCTGCTATGCAATATTGCGGCCCTGATGTGGCTTGAGCAAAAAATACCGTGGCGAAATCATCACCGCCAGGAAAAATTACCTTCCCGTCTCGCAATGGCCATGGAATCTCTCCAGCTATGCGGCGTAGTGCTTATTGGTTTTTTGATTGGGCTGAGCGGCATCCCTTTTTTAGAACACGCCACCGAGGCCAGCGAATATACGCTAATTTTCCTTTTGTTACTCATCGGTATGCAACTGCGTAATAATGGCATGACCTTACGGCAAATCATCCTTAATCGCCGTGGAATAATTGTGGCGGTCGTGGTCATGATCAGTTCGTTATTGGCTGGCGTCATCAATGCCTTTATTCTCGATCTGCCGTTAAAAACCGGTCTGGCAATGGCTTCCGGATTTGGCTGGTATTCGTTGTCCGGGATTTTACTGACCGAATCGTACGGGCCGGTTATTGGTAGCGCCGCGTTTTTCAACGATCTTTCCCGGGAACTGCTGGCAATTATGCTTATTCCCGGCCTGGTACGACGCAGCCGTTCAACCGCACTCGGCCTGTGCGGAGCGACATCAATGGACTTTACGCTACCGGTCCTGCAACGTTCAGGCGGCGTGGAAATTGTCCCGGCAGCTATCGTTCATGGCTTCATTTTGAGTCTGCTGGTACCCATTTTGATGGCCTTTTTCTCCGCATAATCCCTTTCTGGCGGTTGTTTTCGACCGCCAATTTTGCGCTAAATCAATCTCCCTGTAAGTTGTATCAGAAATACCTTTTCTCATCTCCCCCGCAGGCATAACCTTAAACATGTATATTAAATATAACTTTAAAAAGGTGTGACCATGTTTTGTGTGCAATGTGAACAAACCATCCGTACTCCGGCGGGGAACGGCTGCTCCTACGCGCAGGGTATGTGCGGTAAAACAGCGGAAACGTCCGATCTCCAGGATCTGCTGATTGCGTCCCTGCAAGGTCTGTCTGCATGGGCTGTTAAAGCCCGTGAATATGGCATCATCGATCATGACGTTGACAACTTTGCCCCGCGTGCATTTTTCTCCACTCTGACCAACGTTAACTTCGATTCTCCGCGTATCGTCGGCTATGCCCGTGAAGCGATCGCCCTGCGCGAATCACTGAAAGCGCAGTGCCAGAACATCGATGCAAGCGCCACGGTAAACAACCCGATGGCCGACCTGCAACTGGTCAGCGACGATCCGGGCGATTTGCAACGTCAGGCCGCCGAGTTCACCCCGAACAAAGACAAAGCCGCTATTGGCGAGAACATCCTCGGCCTGCGTCTGCTTTGCCTGTATGGTCTGAAAGGTGCGGCAGCGTACATGGAGCACGCCCACGTTCTGGGCCAGTATGACAACGACATCTACGCGCAGTACCACAAAATCATGGCGTGGCTGGGCACCTGGCCTTCCGATATGAGCGCTCTGCTGGAATGTTCTATGGAAATCGGCCAGATGAACTTCAAAGTGATGAGCATCCTGGATGCCGGTGAAACCACCAAATACGGCCACCCGACCCCGACTCAGGTTAACGTGAAAGCGGTTGAAGGTAAGTGCATCCTGATCTCTGGTCACGACCTGAAAGATCTGTACAACCTGCTGGAGCAGACCGAAGGGACTGGCGTGAACGTCTATACCCACGGTGAAATGCTGCCTGCGCACGGTTACCCGGAACTGCGTAAATTCAAACACCTGGTCGGTAACTACGGCAGCGGCTGGCAGAACCAGCAGGTTGAATTCGCCCGCTTCCCTGGCCCTATCGTGATGACCTCTAACTGTATCATCGACCCGACCGTTGGCGCGTATGACGACCGTATCTGGACGCGCAGCATCGTCGGTTGGCCGGGCGTAAACCACCTGGAAGGCGAAGATTTCTCTCCGGTTATCGCTCAGGCGCAGCAGATGGCAGGCTTCCCATACAGCGAAATCCCGCATCTGATCACCGTTGGTTTCGGTCGCCAGACGCTGCTGGGCGCAGCAGACAGCCTGATCGACCTGGTCAGCCGCGAAAAACTGCGTCACATCTTCCTGGTAGGCGGCTGTGACGGCGCGCGTGGCGAACGTAACTACTTCACCGATTTCGCGACCAGCGTACCGGATGACTGCCTGATTCTGACGCTGGCCTGTGGTAAATACCGCTTCAACAAACTGGAATTCGGCGACATCGAAGGTCTGCCGCGTCTGGTTGACGCCGGTCAGTGTAACGACGCTTACTCCGCCATCATTCTGGCCGTCACGCTGGCAGAAAAACTGGGCTGTGGCGTGAACGACCTGCCGCTGTCTCTGGTGCTCTCCTGGTTCGAACAGAAAGCGATCGTCATCCTGCTGACGCTGTTGTCTCTGGGCGTGAAAAACATCGTGACCGGGCCGACTGCGCCAGGTTTCTTCACCCCGGACCTGCTGGCTGTTCTCAACGAGAAGTTTGGCCTGCGTCAGGTCACCACCGTTGAAGAAGATATGCAGCAACTGTTGAGCGCGTAAGGAGTTTTAGAATGACGATGCCAACCACTCAGTGTCCGTGGCGGATGCAGGTACATCACATCCATCAGGAAACCCCGGATGTGTGGACTCTCTCATTACTGTGTCACGATCACTATCCGTACCGTGCCGGTCAGTATGCGCTTGTCAGCGTTCGCAACGCTGCGGATACGCTGCGGGCCTACACCCTTTCGTCCACGCCGGGCGTCAGCGAGTACATTACGCTGACGATCCGTCGCATTGATGAAGGCGCAGGTTCACAGTGGTTAACCCGCGAGGTGAAACGCGGCGACTCTATCTGGCTATCCGATGCGATGGGCGACTTTATCTGTGAAGACAAAGCCGAAGACAAGTTCCTGATGCTGGCGGCCGGTTGCGGCGTCACGCCAATTATGTCGATGCGTCGCTGGCTGGCAAAATACCGCCCGCAGGCAGATGTGCAGGTGATCTTCAACGTGCGTTCGCCGCAGGATGTGATTTTCGCTGAGGAATGGCGTCAGTACCCGGTCACGCTGGTGGCGGAGAACAATGCGACCCACGGTTTCGTGGCGGGTCGCCTGACCACTGAATTACTGAAAAACGTGCCGGACCTGGCATCGCGCACCGTCATGACCTGCGGCCCGGCGCCGTATATGGACATGGTTGAGCAGGAAGTGAAAGCGCTCGGCGTAACGCGCTTCTTTAAAGAGAAGTTCTTTACGCCAGTTGCCGAAGCGGCAACCGGGGGCCTGAAGTTCACCAAACTGCAACCGGCGCAGGCGTTTTACGCGCCTGTCGGCACCACGCTGCTGGACGCGCTGGAAAGCAATAAAGTTCCGGTAACCGTGGCATGTCGTGCTGGCGTATGCGGCTGCTGCAAAACCAAAGTGGTTTCCGGTGAATATACGGTCAGCAGCACCATGACGCTGACCGATGCGGAAATCGCCGACGGTTATGTGCTGGCCTGCTCCTGCCATCCGCAGGGCGATTTAGTTCTGGCCTGATTATTCAGCATTACCGATGTTATCCATGCCACCCGGCGGTTTGCCGGGTGGCATTTCTGCTTCTGCGCAACCCCGTCGGCGGTGAATGACAATCCAATATGCCCGTCCTATTCAAAGCGTATTTATACCCGTCATACTTCAAGTTGCATGTGCGTTGGCTTTCCTCGTTCACCCCAGTCACGTACTGGAGTACGCTCCCGGGGATTCACTGCGTCGCCGCCTTCCTGCAACTCAAATAATTTATGGCGTAAAAATCAATAAATTAAAATAACCCTTTAAAAAGGGTTAAAGAACGGATAAGCAAACACCCTGGCGTACAGGACCCAACCAGGGTGAGCAGACTGGGTGATAAAAAAACGACATCCGACCTATCGCCAGGGTGAATTACCCGCTAACGAATATTTCCCGGCCCCCATAAAAGCGATCGCCAGCGCACCGACAAAGAAATAGACCAGGCTCTCAATCGCCCAGGCGCCTACCGCATCCAGCGCAAAGGTTTTACCTGCGCCGACCATCAGCCAGGCCACAACCATAGTAAAAGCTATCACCAGCGCTGCCGGACGAGTGAGGATCCCCAGAATCAACAGACAAGGCGCAACCACCTCTCCCACCAGCACGCCATAAGCGATAAATCCCGGCAATCCTTTTGCCACCAGCATATTGCTGATACCGCCAACACCATCAAATAGCTTATGCAACCCGTGAAACAGCATCAGCCCGCCGACGGCAAGTCGTAATAAGAGTTTGCCGAAGTCGTCATGAGACAATATTCTATTAACGCTATTTAACAATAATTTAACCATCTGAAATGATTCCTGTTTACCGATCTGTGAGAAGACAGATTATGCGGAATTTCCGAAGAATAAAACCAGTTGAAAATGAGAGATACGCAAACGTAACAGCCAGTTTCATCTAAGCTTGTAAGCGTTATCACAAAAAGGAGATGGAAAACCATGAAACAGACCGTTGCCGCTTACATTGCAAAAACACTTGAACAGGCTGGCGTGAAACGTATCTGGGGCGTGACGGGCGACTCCCTGAACGGCCTGAGCGACAGCCTGAACCGGATGGGGACGATTGACTGGATGGCCACACGCCATGAAGAGGTCGCCGCCTTCGCCGCTGGCGCTGAAGCACAACTCACCGGTGAACTGGCGGTATGTGCGGGCTCATGCGGGCCGGGTAACCTGCATTTGATTAACGGTCTGTTCGACTGTCACCGTAATCACGTCCCGGTTCTGGCCATTGCTGCCCATATCCCTTCCAGCGAAATCGGCAGCGGCTATTTTCAGGAGACCCACCCACAAGAGCTGTTTCGCGAATGCAGCCACTATTGCGAACTGGTATCCACCCCGGAGCAGATCCCGCAGGTACTGGCGATCGCCATGCGTAAAGCGGTCATCAACCGTGGCGTATCGGTTGTCGTGCTACCAGGCGACGTCGCGCTGAAACCGGCGCCGGAAAGCGCCAGTAGCCACTGGTATCATGCCCCGCAGCCGGTTGTAACTCCGGCTGAGGAAGAGCTGAAAAAACTGGCACAGATCTTACGCTACGCCAGCAATATCGCCCTGATGTGCGGCAGCGGCTGTGCGGGCGCGCATAACGAGCTGGTGGCATTCGCCGCCAAAATTAAAGCGCCCATTGTTCATGCGCTGCGCGGCAAAGAGCATGTGGAGTACGACAACCCTTACGATGTGGGCATGACGGGATTGATCGGCTTCTCTTCAGGCTTCCATACCATGATGAATGCCGATACCCTGATTCTGCTCGGCACTCAGTTCCCCTATCGCGCCTTCTACCCGACTGACGCCAAAATCATTCAGATTGATATCAATCCAGCCAGCATTGGCGCGCACAGTAAAGTCGATATGGCGCTGGTCGGCGATATTAAATCCACCCTCGCCGCGTTATTGCCGATGCTGGAAGCAAAAACCGATCGTAAATTCCTTGATAAGGCGCTGGAGCACTATCGCGACGCGCGTAAAGGACTGGATGATTTAGCGAAACCCAGCGATAAAACCATCCATCCGCAGTATCTGGCGCAGCAAATTAGCCGCTTTGCCGACGATGACGCCATTTTTACCTGCGACGTCGGTACGCCGACCGTCTGGGCCGCACGTTATCTGCAAATGAACGGTAAACGTCGCCTGCTGGGGTCGTTCAACCACGGTTCAATGGCTAACGCCATGCCGCAGGCCATCGGCGCGAAAGCCACCGCCCCGGACAAACAGGTGGTTGCCCTCTGCGGCGACGGCGGCTTTAGCATGCTGATGGGGGATTTTCTTTCGCTGGCGCAGATGAAGCTACCGGTGAAGATTATTATCTTCAATAACAGTATTCTCGGTTTCGTGGCAATGGAGATGAAAGCCGGGGGTTATCTCACCGACGGCACCGAGCTGCATGACACCAACTTTGCCCGCATCGCCGAAGCCTGCGGCATCAAAGGCATTCGGGTAGAGCGCGCAGCGGATGTTGATGACGCGCTGCAAACTGCCTTCAGCAGCGAAGGTCCGGTCCTGGTCGATGTGGTGGTCGCGAAAGAAGAACTGGCGATCCCGCCGCAGATCAAACTGGAACAAGCGAAAGGTTTCAGCCTGTATATGTTACGCGCCATTATCAGCGGCCGCGGTGACGAAGTAATCGAACTGGCGAAAACCAACTGGCTAAGGTAAAACAGACGGTATCCCCCTGAAGCAACTCAAGGAAATGCCGTGATAGATTTACGCAGTGATACCGTCACCCGTCCGGGCCGCGCCATGTTAGAAGCAATGATGGCCGCTCCGGTCGGGGATGATGTTTATGGCGACGACCCTACCGTTAACGCACTCCAGCGCTATGCCGCTGAACGGGCGGGCAAAGAAGCCGCGCTCTTCCTGCCAACGGGCACCCAGGCCAATCTGGTCGCCCTGCTCAGCCACTGTCAGCGCGGCGAAGAGTATATTGTCGGCCAGGGCGCCCATAACTATCTCTACGAAGCTGGCGGCGCGGCGGTACTTGGCAGTATTCAGCCGCAGCCCATTGATGCCGCCGCTGACGGCACGTTGCCGCTGGATAAGGTTGCCGCGAAGATCAAGGCGGATGATATCCATTTTGCCCGCACTCGCTTACTCAGTCTGGAAAACACCCATAACGGCAAAGTGCTGCCGCGTGAATATTTAAAACAGGCATGGGAATTTACCCGCGAGCGCGGTCTGGCGCTACACGTTGACGGCGCGCGTATTTTTAACGCCGTCGTGGAATATGGCTGCGAGCTGCGCGACATCGCGCAATATTGTGATTCATTTACGATTTGCCTCTCAAAAGGCCTCGGTACGCCAGTGGGGTCGCTACTGGTGGGGAGTCAGGCGTACATTCACCGCGCTATCCGCTGGCGGAAGATGGTCGGCGGCGGGATGCGCCAGGCCGGGATTCTGGCGGCGGCGGGATGCGCCAGGCCGGGATTCTGGCGGCGGCGGGCCTGTATGCGTTACAAAACAACGTCGCGCGCTTAAAAGAGGATCACCAGAATGCGGCGTGGATGGCAGAGCAACTGCGCGCCATTGGCGCTGACGTGACTCGCCATGACACCAATATGCTGTTTGTCCGCGTCGGCGAAGACGATGCCGCCGCGCTGGGCGAATACTTACGCGAACGTGACGTGCTGATCAACGCCTCGCCCGTTGTGCGCCTGGTGACGCATATTGACGTTACCCGTCAGCAGCTTGCCGAAGTGGTTGATCACTGGCAGGCGTTTTTAACGCGTTAAGGAGTCGGCGTGTTGCAACGCATCCTGGTACTCGGCGCCAGCGGTTATATTGGCCAGCATCTGGTGAATCGACTCAGCGAGCAAGGCTTTCCGGTGCTGGCGGCGGCACGCCATATCGACAGGCTGAAAAAACAGCGTCTCCCCGGCGTTGAGTGCTATCAACTTGATTTAAACCAGCCGGACGGGCTGCCCGAACTGCTGGCTCAGGCTGATACCGTTTACTACCTGATACACGGAATGAGCGAAAGCGGCGACTTTGTCCGTCATGAGCGACAGGTCGCCCTCAATATGCGCGATGCATTGCGTAAAGTTCCGGTCCGCGAAGTCATTTTTTTGAGCTCATTGCAGGTCGCGGAGCGAGAACAATCCGACCATCTGCGGGCCCGCCAGATCACCGGCGACCTGCTGCGCGAATCCGGCGTACCGGTAACGGAAATTCGCGCCGGCATTATCGTCGGCGCGGGTTCCGCCGCTTTCGAAGTGATGCGCGATATGGTTTACAACCTGCCGGTGCTGACGCCGCCGCGCTGGGTGCGCTCGCGCACCACGCCGATTGCGCTGGAAAACTTACTCTACTATCTGCTGCAGTTACTTAATCACTCCGCCAGCGAACACCGCGTTTTCGAAGCCGCCGGGCCGGAGGTTTTAAGCTATCAGCAGCAGTTTATCCGCTTTATGGCGGTCAGCGGCAAACGCCGCCCGCTGATCCCCATCCCTTTTCCCACAAGCTGGATTTCGGTCTGGTTTCTCAACGTCATTACCTCGGTACCGCCAACAACCGCCAAAGCGCTGATCCAGGGACTAAAGCACGATCTTATCGCCGACGATCGCGCCCTGCGGGCCCTGATCCCTCAACCGTTGATCGCGTTCGATGAAGCGGTGCGCCGCACGCTAAAGGAAGAAGAGCAACTGGTGAACTCCGGCGACTGGGGCTACGACGCCCAGGCCTTTGCCCGCTGGCGGCCCGAGTATGGCTACTATGCGAAACAGGCCGGTTGTACCGTGAGCACTCACGCCAGCCTCGCCGCGCTGTGGAAAGTCGTCAATCAAATCGGCGGTAAAGCGGGGTACTTCTTCGCTAATATCCTGTGGAAGACTCGCGGGGCGATGGATCTGCTGGTTGGCCACCGGCTGGCAAAGGGCCGCCCACCGCGGGATTACCTGCAAACCGGCGACACTGTGGACAGCTGGAAGGTTATTATCGTCGAGCCGGAGAAACAGCTCACCTTACTGTTCGGCATGAAGGCACCCGGCCTTGGTCGCCTGAGTTTTACTCTGAGCGATAAAGGCGATCGTCGCGAACTGGACGTTCGCGCCTGGTGGCACCCACACGGTATGCCGGGCCTGCTTTATTGGTTGCTGATGATCCCGGCCCATCTGTTTATTTTTCGCGGCATGGCGCGACGTATCATCCGGCGGGCGGAGCAAATCACCAGCAATTAGAGTATACCAACAGAATTCTTTCCTTATTCTCATTGCATCACAGTCAGAATCACGGAAAAATGCGCACGAAATTCTTTTGTGAAACAGTGGATCGATATGAAGGTACTGGTTACCGGTGCGACCAGCGGATTAGGCCGCAATGCAGTGGAATATCTGCGTAACAAGGGCATTAGCGTCAGAGCGACCGGGCGCAATGAAGCAATGGGCAAGCTTCTGAGCAAAATGGGGGCCGAGTTCGTCCCCGCCGACTTGACCGAACTGGTCTCCTCGCAGGCCAAAGTGATGCTCGCCGGTATCGACACGCTCTGGCATTGTTCCAGTTTCACCTCCCCGTGGGGCACCCAGCAGGCTTTCGATTTAGCCAACGTCCGCGCCACCCGCCGCCTCGGTGAATGGGCCGTCGCCTGGGGAGTACGCAACTTCGTGCACATCTCTTCGCCGTCGCTCTATTTTGATTACCACCACCATCGCGCTATTCAGGAAGATTTTCGCCCGCAACGTTTCGCCAATGAGTTTGCCCGCAGTAAAGCGGCGAGCGAAGAAGTGATCAACCTGCTGGCGCAGGCCAATCCGAACACCCGTTTTACAATTTTACGCCCGCAAAGCCTGTTTGGCCCTCATGATAAAGTCTTTATTCCGCGCCTGGCGCAGATGATGCAGCACTACGGTAGCGTCCTGCTGCCGCGCGGCGGTAGCGCGCTGGTGGATATGACCTGCTATGAAAATGCGGTGCACGCGATGTGGCTCGCCAGCCAGCCGCTGTGCGACAATCTGCCCTCTGCCCGCGCTTACAATATCAGCAATGGCGAAGCGCAAACCCTGCGCTGCATTGTGCAGAAACTTATCGATGAGCTGGGGATTAAGTGCCGTATTCGCTCTGTGCCTTACCCGATGCTGGATATCATCGCCCGCAGCATGGAGCACTTTGGCAACAAGTCAGCCAAAGAGCCCGCCTTTACCCACTACGGCGTTTCTAAGCTGAATTTTGATTTTACCCTCGATACCACCCGCGCTCAGCAGGAACTGGGCTACCAGCCGGTGATTTCGCTGGATGAGGGCATTATTCGCACTGCCGCATGGCTGAAAGACCACGGCAAGCTACACCGCTAACCTCGCCCGTACTTCTCCAGCAGCGCCTCGGCAATCGCCAGCGTTTGGGCATCGGCAACGCCGTCCCAGCGCGCGGGGCGGAAGTGCATCTGGAAAGCCATAATCACCCGCTTCTGCTGTTCCGGGGTCATCTCCGGTGTGACCTGATAGCCATAGCGAGACAGCACGTCCAGCAGCTCCGCGGTATCTACCGGCTGGTATGAGGGACGCCCTTGCTGATAAAACGCGACCCGCTCCGCATCCGGCCACGCGCCAATCCCCTGCTCCGCCAGCCTGCGCCACGGAAAGCGCGGCCCCGGATCGTCTTTGCGCTGCGGGGCAATATCCGCGTGCGCGACGACGTTCTGCGGCGCAATGTGGTAGCGGGCGATAATATCTTTCGCCAGCGGGATCAGGGCATCAATCTGCGCCGGATTAAACGGCGTGAAGCGCTTCACGCCCGCCGTTTTTTGCCAGCCGCGGTTCTCCAGTTCAATACCAATTGACGTATCGTTAATGTGCGTACTTCCGCGCCAGTAACTGATCCCCGCATGCCAGGCCAGATCCGCTTCCGGCACCAGTTGCCAGATCCGCGGTTTGCCATGATACCGTGGCGGTTTCTCCGGGATCAGGTAGTGGGCGCTCACCTGATTGTCGGTCAGCGTCGCCAGCGAAACGTCAAAATCATCGGCGGTATAGTGAATAACCAGCACTTTGATGCGCGGATACGCCGCCTGCGCCGGATGGCGCGTATCCAGCTGATAACCATCGCGATCGATAATGCCGTTTTCCGTGGCGCAGCCCGCCAGCAGTAGCGCCAACAAGACGCCCGCCCGGCAAATTTTCATCGCCGGGTCTTCACCGCTGTGCCGCTGACGCTCACCATCAACATGCTGCTGTCCTTGCCGACGGTTTCATAATCAATATCAATCCCGACAACCGCGTCGGCGCCCAGCGCTTTCGCCTGTTCGCTGAGCTCTTCAAAGGCGATTTCACGGGCTTTACGCAGCTCTTTTTCATAGGCGCCGGAACGACCGCCGACAATATCGCGAATACTGGCGAAAAAATCGCGAAAAACGTTAGCCCCGAGAATCGCTTCCCCGGTAACGACGCCGCAGTATTTAATGATCGGCTGGCCTTCCAGAGTCGGTGTGGTTGAAAATTGCATGGTGAAACTCCTCCTTTAACGTTCAATGCGTTAGCTTTGCGGATCAAGCACAATCCCTATCTGATACACTATGCTTTAAAAGATATTCTAACGCAGCGAGCTTATAAGGAAATCATCATGCGCTACAACGTTCTTGCATTTGTCCTCCCCTGCGCGCTGGCGCTCAGCGCCTGTACCACCGTGACACCGGCCTACAAAGACAACGGCACCCGCAGCGGCCCTTGTATTGAGGGCGGCCCGGATGACGTGGCGCAGAAGTTTTACAATTACCAGATACAACATCACAACAGTGATTTGACGGCGCTGCGTCCGTACCTGAGCGATGGTCTGGCGAAACTGCTGAGCGACGCGCGTCACTCCCCGTCAAACCACGCCTTGTTGCAGTCTAATCTGTTCTCCAGCAACGCCACGCCGGCCGACAGCGCCGAAGTCGCCAGCGCTTCGACAATTCCAAACCGCGATGCACGCAACATTCCGCTGCGCGTTACGCTAAAACAGGGGACGCAAAGCTGGAAAGACGAGGTACTGATGATTCAGGAAGGCCAGTGCTGGGCCGTCGATGACGTACGTTACCTCAGCAATAACGCCCATGCGCCGGCAGGCACTCTGCGTCAGAGTCTCGAAAATCGCTAATCAAGGCGTATAACCCGGTAAAATGTCGGTATTTCCTCTGCTAATACCGACATTTACGCCCCCCGCCTTTACGAACCCATATTTTGTGCTAACTTTAACGCTAATCGTGGTTTACATTTAACTTTTAACGCATAAATATTGCATAACTATTCTGCCAAAGGTACTATTTGCGGCCTCAATTGCTATTAGTATCAGACTGCCCAGATGAGTATTAAACTAAACGGCATTAATTGCTTCTACGGCGCACACCAGGCGCTGTTCGACATCACGCTGGATTGCCCGCAGGGGGAAACGCTGGTGCTGCTCGGCCCCAGCGGTGCCGGTAAAAGCTCGTTGCTGCGCGTACTCAACCTGCTGGAGATGCCGCGTTCCGGCACGTTACATATTGCCGGAAATCATTTCGACTTTACCAGAACGCCTTCTGATAAAGCCATTCGCGAACTGCGCCAGAACGTGGGGATGGTTTTCCAGCAGTACAATCTGTGGCCGCACCTGACCGTGCAGCAAAACCTGATTGAAGCCCCCTGCCGTGTGCTCGGGTTAAGTAAAGATCAGGCTCTGGCGCGCGCTGAAAAGCTACTTGAACGTTTGCGCCTGAAACCCTACAGCGATCGTTACCCGCTGCATCTTTCCGGCGGTCAGCAGCAGCGCGTCGCCATTGCCCGCGCGCTGATGATGGAACCACAGGTGTTGCTGTTTGATGAACCCACGGCGGCGCTTGATCCAGAAATCACCGCTCAGATCGTCAGTATTATCCGCGAACTGGCTGAAACCGGCATTACGCAGGTCATTGTCACCCACGAAGTGGAAGTGGCGCGTAAAACAGCGAGCCGCGTGGTGTATATGGAAAATGGTCATATCGTTGAACAAGGGGATGCCCGTTGCTTCACGCATCCGCAAACCGATGCGTTTAAAAACTATCTGTCACATTGATGTTTTCGGGGAAATGACGATGAAAAAAGTACTGATTGCCGCTCTTCTTGCGGGCATGAGCCTCTCCGCTACCGCTGCCCAAACTATTCGCTTCGCGACCGAGGCCTCCTACCCGCCGTTTGAATCGATCGACGCCAGTAACAAAATCGTTGGTTTTGACGTCGATCTGGCGAACGCCCTGTGTAAAGAGATTGATGCCACCTGCACCTTTACCAACCAGGCTTTCGATAGCCTGATCCCAAGCCTGAAGTTCCGCCGTTTCGATGCGGTCATGGCCGGGATGGATATCACCCCGGAGCGTGAAAAGCAGGTGCTGTTCACGACGCCGTACTATGATAACTCCGCGCTGTTCGTCGCTCAGCAGGGTAAATTCACCAGCATTGATGCGCTGAAAGGCAAAAAAGTCGGCGTGCAGAACGGCACCACCCACCAGAAATTTATCAACGACAAGCACCCGGAAATCACCACCGTTCCTTATGACAGCTACCAGAATGCGAAGCTGGATCTGCAGAATGGTCGTATTGACGCGGTGTTCGGCGATACCGCCGTGGTCACCGAATGGCTGAAGAGCAATCCGAAGCTGGCGGCGGTGGGCGATAAAGTCACCGATAAAGACTACTTCGGTACTGGCCTCGGTATCGCAGTGCGCCAGGGCAATACCGAACTGCAGCAGAAATTTAACGCTGCGCTGGAAAAAGTAAAAAGCGATGGGACTTATCAGTCTATCTACAATAAATGGTTCCAGAAGTAACGCTGAATGAACGAATTTTTTCCCTTAGCAAGCGCCGCCGGGATGACCGTCGGCCTTGCCGTTTGCGCGCTGATCCTCGGCCTGGTGCTGGCGATGCTGTTTGCCGTTCTCGAGTCGGTGAAGCTGCGCCCGGTCGCCTGGCTCGCAACCGGCATTGTCACCCTTTTACGTGGGCTACCGGAAATTCTGGTGGTTCTGTTTATCTATTTCGGTTCCTCTCAGCTCCTGTTAACCCTGTCTGACGGCTTTACTATTCACCTCGGCTTTGCGCAGATCCCCGTACAGGTGCAAATTGAAAACTTCGACGTCAGCCCGTTCCTCTGCGGAGCCGTAGCCCTCTCTCTGCTGTATGCCGCTTACGCATCGCAAACCCTGCGCGGGGCGCTAAAGGCAGTCCCACAGGGGCAATGGGAATCCGGCCAGGCGCTGGGGTTATCGAAATCCGCTATTTTCTTCCGCCTGGTGATGCCGCAAATGTGGCGCCACGCGCTGCCGGGTCTCGGCAACCAGTGGCTGGTGCTGCTGAAGGATACCGCGCTGGTAAGCCTGATCAGCGTCAACGACCTGATGCTGCAAACCAAAAGTATCGCCACCCGTACCCAGGAGCCGTTTAACTGGTACATCATCGCAGCGGCAATCTATCTGGTCATCACCCTGGTGAGTCAGTACATTCTCAAACGTATTGACCAGCGTGCGACACGCTTCGAACGGAGACCTGGCTGATGCTTGATTATTTACCCGAACTGCTGAAAGGGCTGCACACCAGCCTGACGCTGACCGCGGCCTCGATCGTTGTGGCGCTGATTTTATCGCTGATCCTGACCATCATTCTGACCCTTAAAACGCCGGGGCTGGTGTGGTTTGTGCGCGGCTATATTACGCTGTTTACCGGTACACCGCTGCTGGTGCAGATCTTCCTGATTTACTACGGCCCTGGCCAGTTCCCGTCGCTACAGGCGTATCCATTCCTCTGGCATCTGATTTCCGAGCCCTGGCTGTGCGCGCTAATCGCCCTCTCCTTAAACAGCGCCGCTTACACCACGCAGCTGTTTTATGGCGCCATTCGCGCCATTCCGGAAGGCCAGTGGCAATCCTGCGGCGCACTGGGGATGAGCAAAAAGGATACGCTGGCGATTCTGCTGCCGTATGCCTTTAAGCGCGCCCTCTCCTCCTACTCCAACGAAGTGGTGCTGGTGTTCAAGAGTACATCTCTGGCCTACACCATTACGCTGATGGAAGTGATGGGCCACAGCCAGCTGCTCTACGGCCGCACCTATGATGTGATGGTGTTCGGCGCCGCCGGGATTGTCTATCTTATCGTCAACGGTCTGCTGACGCTGCTTATGCGCCTGGTGGAACATAAAGCGCTGGCTTTTGAGCGACGGAACTAGTCTTTTCTTGTACTAAAAGTGCATAATTAGCAAACACCAGACGGATACGGCCAACAGCCTGTCCGTCTTTTTTATTTATGAAAAAATAATTATCCATATTTATTGAATATAAATTCATTTAGTGGCATTGTTAAACCCAGCCGCAGACACGGCACAACATCATAAGATTGACCGACGGGAGTTCCACCACGATGAAAAAGTTAGTTCTGGCCGCACTGCTTACCTCTTGCGCCTTTGGCGCCGCTGCCGCAGAAAAAATCAGCTTTGGCGTTTCGGCGACTTACCCACCGTTTGAATCGCTGGATGCCAGTAATCAGATCGTCGGCTTCGATATCGATCTGGCGAACGCCCTGTGCAAACAGATGCAGGCGGAATGTACTTTTACTAACCATGCGTTCGACAGTCTGATCCCGGCGCTCAAATTCAAGAAATATGATGCCGTTATTTCCGGCATGGACATTACGCCGGAGCGTAGCAAGCAGGTTGCATTTACCGCCCCGTACTACGCCAACTCCGCGCTGGTCATTTCGAAAAAAGATGCTTTCCACTCTTTCGACGATCTGAAAGGTAAACGTATTGGTATGGAAAACGGTACCACGCACCAGAAATATCTGCAGGATAAACATCCGGAAGTGAAAACCGTGGCTTACGACAGTTACCAGAATGCGTTTCTTGACCTGAAAAATGGCCGTATTGATGGGGTATTTGGCGACACCGCCGTGGTTAACGAGTGGCTGAAAACCAACCCGCAGTTGGGCGCGGCGACGCCGAAAGTGACCGATCCGCAATACTTCGGCACCGGCCTCGGCATTGCGGTGCGCCCGGATAATAAAGCGCTGCTGGAAAAACTGAATGCCGCGCTGAAGGCAATTAAAGCCGACGGCACCTATGAGAAAATCAGCAAACAGTGGTTCCCGGAGTAATCACGCCACAGGCGGCGCGATGCGTCTGTCCGGGCTGCCGGGCGGTGCCGCGCCGTACATCAGAAACCTTACAGCGGCAGGGTAAACTGGAAACAGGCCCCTGCCGGCGCTGCGATCAGGCGAATATCGCCGCCGTGCAGTTGCAGCATCCGCCGCACAATCAGCAGCCCCAGTCCCCCTCTTGATGCGCTTTGCGCACCGGACGCAAGTACCGAAGGCCGTTCAAACAGGGTTGCCCGTTGTTCATCAGCAATTCCCGGCCCGCTGTCCGCGACTTCAACAATCAGCGACCGCCCTGACTGACGCGCCGTCAGGCGAATAAGCCCGCCTTCCGGGGTATGACGAATGGCGTTATCGAGCAAATTGGTCAGCACCCGTTCAATCATCGATAAATCTGCGGTTATCTGCGGTAAACCCACCGCCAGATCCAGCTGTAAACCGATTTTGCGCGTGGCGATCGGCAGATCGAATTTTTGCGCCACATCCTGTACCAGTTCAGCCAGGGAAAATGTCTCCGGCTGCGGCTTGATCGCGCCATGCTCCAGACGGGCCAGTTCAAACAACTGCTGCGAAAGATGGCGCACTTTGTTTCCCTGACGCAGCGCGATATTCAGATACTGTTTGTTCTCTTCCGCCGTCAGCCTGTCGGCTTTAAGCGTTAACGTTTCCAGATATCCCAGCAACGAAGTAAGCGGCGTGCGTAAATCGTGGGAGATATTAGCGATAAATTCACGACGCTGACGCTCGCTATCCGCCAGGCGATCCCATTGCCCGGCAATCTGACGGGCCAGCACGATAAACCGTTTATGCAGTACAGCCACTTCATTACCCGGTTTCGCTTCCGGCGTTTGCGCCGCCAGCGCCTTAATTGCATCAATACTATCCTGCTGCTCCGTCGCCACCAGCGCGGTGAGCTGGCGTACCGGGCGGGTAACCCAATACCAGGCAAGCCAGCCCGCCAGCAGGCCAAGCCCCGTCACCAGTAGCAGGGTCCACAGTAGCAGGCTCGACAGCGTTTTCTGCCAGGCGCTGGCCGCCAGTTCGTTGAAGGTTTCCCCCTGCAAAATAATATACAGATAACCGCGCAACTGGCCGTCCAGCCGCAGCGGCGCTACGCTAAACACTTTTTGCCGATCTGCGCTGCGCGGATCGTCGCCATAGATCGGCCATCCGCCGCCTGAGAGGAAAGTGTGTACCGGCGCCAGGTTAACGCGCTGGCGCTTTATATGGCCCGGCGGCGCGGCATCGGCCAGCAGTTTCCCGTCGGGGGAGATTACGTACAACTCCACGCTGGGATTAAAGGTCATCAGCCGGTCAAAAAGCGGCTTCAGCTTCTGGCGGTCAACCTGTCCCCGGGGATCCAGCAGCGGTTCGCGGGCGGCGATTTGCGCTGCCAGCCCGGCGGAAAGACGCTGCACCATCGCATTGCCATATTGCGCGCTACTGTAGAGTTGGATCAGGCAAACGGCTATCGCACATAACAGGAGTAGTAAGGTGAAAACCAGCGCCAGACGCTGGCTAAGGCTGAGGCGGCGGATCATGGCTGCGCCTCTTTCCGCTCCACGGCAAATTTATAGCCTTTACCCCAGACGGTCAGAATGATGTCCGGCTCCGCCGGGTCGCGCTCAATTTTTCCGCGCAGACGATTAATATGGGTATTGACCGTATGCTCATAGCCGTCGTGCTGATAGCCCCATACCTGATCAAGCAGCGCCAGGCGGGAAAAAACTTCCCCTGGGTGACGGGCAAAGTAGTACAAAAGATCGAACTCACGCGGTGTCAGATCCACCGTCTCGCCGCGCAGCGTCACTTCGCGAGATAAAGGATCAATACTTAAACCATGGCTGGTAATACGCCCGGCATCCATCAGTAAATTCTGGCTCATCGCCTGCTGGCGCCGAAACACCGCTTTGACCCTGGCGGTCAGTTCAAGAATGGAAAACGGTTTGGCGAGGTAATCATCGGCTCCCATCTCCAGCCCCTGCACTCGCTGGGTTTCGCTGGCGCGGGCGCTGATAATAATCACCGGCAAATAGCGAGTTTGCTGACGAATGCGCCGACAGATTTCCAGACCGTCAACATTAGGCAGCATCAGGTCGAGGATCACCGCATCCCAGTTCGCTTTTTCCAGTTGCCGTAGCGCCTGCGCCCCGTCCGCCTCATGGATAATCTGATATCCCTCATCCTGCAGATTCAGGCGCAACAACGCGGCGATATCGTCATCATCTTCAACCAACAGAATTCTCTTTGCCACCGGCACTGCTCCGCTATTGTTAGATTTCGCTTAACCAGGTTTACCCGATCTTCGCCGCCAGAAAAATTCACATTTTATTTATATTTCGCGAACCAGCAGAGTCAACACTTCGTAGTGGGCGGTGTGAGGGAACATATCGAACAACTGAATACGCGCAATTTGATACCCGTCCAGTTGAGCGATATCTTTCGCCATCGTCCGGGCGTTACAACTGGAGTAGATAATATAAGCAGGCGCCATGCGGCTTAACCAGGCGCACAGCTCCTCGCCGATACCGCGTCGCGGTGGATTCACCAGCACCAGTTCGGGAACCTCCCCTTTGCCGGTGGCGAACTGCGTCGAATCAAGCGCCTGGAAATGCAGATTATGCAGCCCGAGTTCCGCTGCCGACTGCTTCGCACAGGCAATGGCCTCGGGAGCGATTTCAATGCCGGTCAGGCGCATTTGCGGCGTGGCGCAGTGCAGGCCAAAGCCTCCTACGCCGCAAAACAGATCCCACATATGCTTAACCGGCAGTTGGCGCACCCAGTCACGGGCGGTGGCATACAGCTGGCTGGCAACCACCGGGTTAGTCTGAAAGAAGCTTTGCGGACGGATCCACAGCGGCACGCCATTAAAATTTTCCGCCAGCGCCTGTTGGTCGGTCAGGAAGATCTCCTGCTCTCCCTCCATGATCGCCATATGTACCGGCTGAATATTGGCGGTGATCACTTTGAGCTGCGGCAGTTGCGCCCGCAGTTCCGGCAGGGCAGCGCGCAACTGGGCGAGTTTGCTCTCTGAACGCAGGACAAAACGCAGCATCATGCCGCCATCCCGCTGGCTTTCGCTAAGCAGAAGATATTTTAGCTCGCCGCGCCTGCGGGCGACGTTATAGGGCGTTAACCCGGCGCGGGCGATAAACGGCTTGAGGGCGGTAAACACCGGGGCGAAGCTCGCGGGGTATAACGGACAATCGGTGAGATCTTCCGCTGCGCCATCACGGTGCAGCATCCCAAGCAGCGGACGCTCAACGCTACCGCTAACCACCATTTTCGCTTTGTTGCGAAACCCGCTTTCCGGGCCGCAGACTGGCGCGCACCAGTGCGCTACCGGCGTATCCGCCAACAGCGTATGCAGGTCGGCCATTTTATCGGCAAGCTGTTGGGATACCGGCAGTTCCAGCCATTGACAGGAGCGACAACGGCCGGCGTCATAAAGTGCGCAGTGCATAACAAAACCTTCAAAAAAACAGGGGCGGGGATTGTATCACCGTTACTGTAAGCGGAAAAAGCGTCGGCACGGCGCAGGAATAAACAGAAGCGCCAGCATCAACAGCTCCGGTGATTTTTGCAGTATCAGCGAACGCAATATTTCGCGCTTCGATTCTCCGGCGATGCTAAACAACTCGGGGTAACCGTAGCCCAGCGATGCCGCCCACAGGTAGCCGATCACCATAACCTGGGTCAACAGATAGATCCAACGCGCCCGGTTGCTCCCTTTCACCAGCGAAAATGCGCACCAGAGCTCAACAAACACCAGCACCAGGCTCGAGAAGAAAACCAGCGTCAACGCCCATGTCTGTACGCTGCGATGGACAAATTCAACGATGCCCTCAACACCTAGCTGATTGAAGATCATCAGTAAATCCACACCACGGATCAGAATAATGGCGAAAGCGACCACCTGCACCAGCACAGGTACGTTAAGACGAGCATGAGATGCTCGCGTTTTAGTAAACAATCCCAACGTAAAGTCTTCCATGAAAACGGCGCCGCAAAGACGGCGCCGATGTTAACTCTACTGCAGATTTTAGGCGGTTCAGCCGCGTCTTGCACGCTGGATATCGCGCACCCGCTGTTTTTCCGCGCGGGCCATCACATACCAGGCGATAAAACCAACAACACCGACGACACCAAGGATGATGGTCGCCAGGGCGTTAATCTCCGGATTGACCCCCATACGTACGCTGGAAAAAACCAGCATCGGCAAGGTTGTCGCCCCCGGCCCGGAAACAAAGCTGGCAATCACCAGGTCGTCCAGCGACAAGGTAAACGCCAGCAGCCAGCCGGAAATCACCGCTGGCATAATCATCGGCAGCGTAATAACGAAAAAAACCTTCAGGGGCGCGGCGCCCAGATCCATCGCCGCCTCTTCAATAGAACGATCCAGTTCGCGCAGACGCGATGAAATCACCACCGCGACGTAAGCGGTGCAGAAGGTGACATGCGCCAGCCAGATGGTGAGCATTCCGCGTTCAGAGGGCCAGCCGATGGCGTGCCCCAGTGAAACAAACAGCAGCAGCAACGACAGGCCGGTGATCACATCGGGCATCACCAGCGGCGCGGTGATCATAAAAGCAAAGCCGTTGGAACCCCGGAAGCGGCCAAAACGCACCATCATCACGGCGGCAATGGTACCGAGGATCACCGCCGCGGTGGCGGCGCACGCGGCAATCGTCAGGCTTAAACCAACCGCGCTGATCATCGCGTCATCATGGAACAGTTCGTAATACCAGCGCGTCGACCACCCGGCCCATACCGTCACCAGCTTTGAACTGTTAAATGAGTAAATGACCAGCATCAGCATCGGCGCATACAGAAAGGTAAAACCAAGCACCAGAATTAAAATTCGCCACGGCGAACGCACTACCGGCAAATGATTCATCCATGTTCTCCCATCTGCTTTTGCTGATGTTTGTGGAACCACATGATCGGTACGATCAGCAGCAATAGCATCACTATCGCCACCGCAGACGCTACCGGCCAGTCGCGGTTGTTAAAGAACTCCTGCCACAGCACGCGGCCAATCATAATGCTGTCCGGCCCACCCAACAGTTCCGGGATAACAAACTCCCCGACCGCCGGAATAAATACCAGCATCGACCCGGCGATAATGCCGCCTTTGGTCAGCGGCACAATCACCTGGAAGAAGGTTTTCAGCGGCCGGGCCCCCAGATCGAGAGACGCCTCGACCAGGGAGTAATCGATACGGCTGAGCGCGGTATAAATTGGCAGCACCATAAACGGCAGATAGGCGTACACAATCCCGATATAGACCGCCAGATTGGTATGCAGGATCTCCAGCGGCTGATCGATAACCCCCAGCCACAGGAGGAAATTATTCAGCACACCGTTACTTTTCAGTAACCCCATCCAGGCATACACGCGGATCAGAAACGACGTCCACGATGGCAGGATAACCAGCAGCAGCAGGATATTGCGCGTTGACGGCTTACTGTGCGCCACCGCCCATGCCAGCGGGTAGCCCAGCAGTAAACAGCAGAACGTCGAGATCCCCGCCACCTGCAGCGACTGCAGATACGCTTCAAAATAGAGCGGATCGTCGGTGAGCTGCAGGAAATTACCGAGATTTAGCGTCAGCGTCAGTTGACCATCCGCCCACTCCAGCAGATCGGTATACGGTGGGATCGCCCGCGCCATCTCCGCGAGGCTGATTTTAAAAACAATCAGGAACGGCAGCAGGAACAGCAGAATCAACCACACGTAGGGAAGCGCGATAACCAGCTTGCGCCCATGGGCCATCTGCAGACGCGCCAGCCACAGCGCGAAACCGCCCGGTTTTTTCACACCTGACGGGGGTTCTAATGTACTCATCACCCTCTCCTTACACCGTCAGCACGACGCAGCTATCCGCATCCCAGCACAAGCGGACCTCATCCCCCCAGGTCGGCGCCCCTTTACGATAACGATGTTCATTCTGCAACTGCGCGCTGATCATCTGCCCGCTTTTCAGGCGAACATGATAGATAGACAGGTCGCCAAGATAGGCAATATGGATAACCTCGCCCAGCGCAAAGTTGTAGCCATCGGCGGGCGGCGCTTCACAGAGCATGATTTTCTCCGGACGCAGGGCGACCCACACCGGTACGTTATCGACCACGGCAGCGTCCGGATCCACCTTCAACGGATGCGTCAGCCCCGGCGAATCCAGCACCAGACCATCGTCCTGACGTTCTTTCACCAGACCTTCAAAGACGTTGACCGAACCGATAAACTCCGCGCTGTAGCGGGTAGTCGGGTGCTCATAAATCTCCTCCGGCTCGCCGATTTGCACAAACTTGCCGCGATTCATAATGGCAATACGCCCTGCCATCGTCATCGCCTCCTCCTGATCGTGGGTAACCATCACGCAGGTCACGCCGACACGCTCAAGAATATCGACCACTTCCAGTTGCATCCGATCGCGCAGCTTTTTATCCAGCGCCCCCATCGGCTCATCAAGTAACAGCAGCTTCGGCCTTTTCGCCAGGCTGCGGGCCAGCGCCACCCGTTGACGCTGGCCGCCGGAGAGCTGATGCGGCTTACGCTTCGCGAACTCCTGCATATGCACCAGCGCCAGCATCTCCTGCACTCTGCTGGTGATTTCGGCTTTCGGCAGCCTGTCCTGTTTAAGCCCAAAAGCGATATTTTGCTCTACCGTCATATGAGGAAACAGCGCGTAGGATTGAAACATCATGTTGATGGGACGCTGATATGGCGGCACCCGTGCCAGATCCACGCCATCCAGCACAATCTGCCCGGCAGTCGGCTGCTCAAATCCCGCCAGCATGCGCAGCAGGGTTGATTTACCGCAGCCGGACGCGCCCAGCAGGGCAAAAATTTCGCCTTTATAAATGGTAAGACTGACATCATCGACGGCATGCTGCCCATCGAAAGACTTGGTTAAATTACGGATTTCCAGTAGCGGGGTCAGCGCTTTAGGGGCCTTCGCCTGCGGGCGAGGGATTGCGTCATTCACGTGAGTGCTCTCCGGCAAAAATCAAAACCATGGCATGGCCCGGTTGCCATACAAAGTGCTTGTTGCTTGTTAGTGCAGTTGCACCATTTAGGGGCGCGCACTCGTCGGGTGCACGGTAATGTTCCCGCTGAGTTGATCCTTTTAGGCCCGGCGAACCGGGCCCTCCGGTCTTATTTTCCGCTTTTTACTTTCGTCCAGGCGCGAGTACGCACCCGGTCGATTTTCGGATCCTGAACTTTTAGCGTAAACAGCTTAGCGAAGACGTCCGCCGGTGGATAAATTGCCGGATTGTCGCGAATCTCTTTACTGACCAGCGGAAGCGAGGCCTTGTTACCGTTGGCATAATAGACGTGATCGCTGATATGAGCGATAACATCCGGGCGCATCAGATAATTGAGGAACTGATAAGCCTCATCTTTATTTTTTGCATCCGCAGGCATCGCGAAAACATCAAAGAACGCCAGCGCCCCCTCTTTCGGAATAAAGTAGGTGACGTTGACCCCGTTCTTCGCTTCTTTCGCCCGGTTCGCCGCCTGCCACACATCGCCCGCCCAGCCGATAGCAACGCAGATGTCGCCGTTGGCCAGGTCGTTAATGTACTGTGAGGAGTGGAAATAGCGGATATTCGGACGCAGCTTCAGCAACAGGTCAGTCGCCGGGCCTGTGTAGTCGCTGGCTTTACTGCTGTTAGGATCTTTACCGAGGTAGTTCAGCACGGTGGCGAAAATCTCTTCCGGTGCATCAAGGAACGAAACGCCGCAGCTTTTCAGTTTTTCCAGATTTTCCGGTTTCAGCACCAGATCCCAGCTGTCCAGAGGCGCATCTTTGCCCAGTACGGCTTTAACTTTATCGATGTTGTAGCCAATCCCGGTGGTCGCCCACAGGTACGGCATTGCGTATTTGTTACCCGGATCATGCTTGGCCACCAGCTTCAGCACATCAGGATCGAGGTTCTTCCAGTTGGGGAGTTTACTTTTGTCCAGAGGCTGAAAAACGCCTGCCGCCAGTTGACGCTCAAGGAAACTCGCCGACGGTACCACCAGGTCAAAACCGGTGCTGCCCGCCATTAATTTGCCCTCCAGCACTTCATTGGAGTCAAAAACGTCATACACCACTTTAATACCGGTCTCTTTTTCAAAATTTGCCACCGTATCCGGCGCAATATAATCAGACCAGTTATAAACATGCAGTGTTTTTTGTTCCGCTGCGAGCGAACCGGCCGAGACGGCCATCAGCGCGCCCGTCACCAGGCCTGTTAACCATTTTTTACCAAAGGCGGTCATATTTATTATTCCTTCTCAATGCCCGTTAGCCAACGGACTTAATATACGCACGTGTCCACATGCAATAATCATGCATGTTTTTATTGCCTAAGAAAAAGAAGAGAGGTTCTCTCCCGGGATGGTTGCCCGCAACGGGAAGCAGCGTCAGAATAACTGTAGCCAGAATAAGAGGCTATAGCCCAGGTAAAAAAACGCCTTTTATCAATTTTTTATGCCATAACGGTCTACGTGATAAACCGAAACTGGCAAGATGGCGGTGAAAAATGCTTTAAAGAAAGGGAATTGGCAGAATAAAAATGGCTAATACGCAGCGGCTATGGCAGCGGCTGCGCTCTATTTCCCGGGGCTTAGTGAAGAAAATGGTACTGAATATTTTCAGTCACCGGTTCGTCTTCCTCACTCTTATACAGCATCTGATTCGCGCTGGCTTCGAGAATAACCATCGAAATTTGCTCCTCACTCTGGCGGAAAAACCAGGCAAACTGATTGAGCGTGACGCCAACACCGACGCTCAACGCCTGGCACACAACCAGTTTAGGCAGATTATCATCCTGAATATCGAGGAAAGCTTTCACGGTTAACGAGCTGGCGTTAATCGCTGAAAGATCGGCAGAGAGCGGCAGTAGCGCGGAGGGTTTAACCTCAGCCAGCGCAGAAAACAGTACCACATTGTCAACCAGGTCAAGTTTGGCATCAAAAATGCCTTCGAAATTTTGCATATGCGGCAGGTGCAATGCCTGGCAGGAATCACACTCAAAAAAGCTGATGCCCAATTCGTCGAGCCATTGACGTAACGTATCAAGACCCGGAACGACCAGTGAATCCATATGACCTGTGACCTCTTACAGTTGAAAATGCGACGCCATAGCTTACGCAAAAAATGCGCCATATACCACGACAGCGTCGAGAAAGGGGATTATCCCCCCATTTTAAGACAAAATCCGGGCCTGGCCTGACGTTCGATCCAGGCGATCATTTTCCCCGCGATATCCACTCCCGTGGTGGTTTCCACCCCCTCCAGACCAGGAGAGGCATTAACCTCCATCACCAGCGGGCCGCGCGTCGCGCGCAGAATATCGACGCCCGCAACATCCAGACCCAATGTTTGCGTCGCTTTAATGGCCATCTCGCGCTCCTGTTCGCTAATGCTCGCCACCGTGGCCTGACCGCCGCGATGCAGATTGGAGCGAAAATCCCCCTCCTTCGCCCGCCGCTCAATCGCCGCCACCACATCATTCCCCACCACCAGACAGCGCACATCCCGGCCTTTCGCCTCAGCGATATACTCCTGCACCAGAATATGTGCGTTCAGGCCGCGAAAAGCATCAATGACGCTCTCTGCCGCCTGACGCGTTTCGGCCAGCACCACGCCGATCCCCTGCGTCCCTTCCACGAGCTTAACCACCAGCGGCGCGCCGCCCACCATCGCGATCAGATCGCTGGTATCGTCCGGCGAATGGGCAATTCCGGTAAGCGGCAGGTCAATCCCCTGACGCGCCAGCAGCTGGAGCGAACGCAGCTTATCCCGCGCACGAGTAATGGCGACCGATTCATTTAACGGATAACTGCCCAGCAGCTCAAACTGGCGCAGCGCGGCAGTGCCGTAATAAGTGATCGCCGAACCGATACGCGGGATAACCGCATCAAAATGCGGGAGCTGGCGTCCTTTGTAGTGAATTGATGACGCTACCGGACTGACGTTCATATAGCAGGAAAGTGGATCGAGGATTTCCACTTTGTGACCACGTTTTTGCGCGGCTTCGCGCAGGCGACGACATGAATAAAGCGTCCCGTCCCGGGATAATATGGCTATTTTCACCCTGCACCTCTGCAAAAAGACCCGCGCTGGCGGGCCCTGGTAGCAAACAACATTATCAATTAGCGCTGACCTGGCGCTATTTCCTTGTGTCAGACGGGACGCAGTTTACACGTAATCAACGCGTCGCCCATCCCTGCTTATGCAGATATTGCAGAATAAACGGACGGCTCTCTTTCACGATAGTCCGGCGGATATGCTCGCTCCAGGTATCGCGACGCGTATTGCTTCCGCGTGAAAGATAATATTGCGCCATCTGCTCGTCATATTCCGCGAGAGCGCTCTCGTCCAGCGGCTGATAGTGATTTTCATGTACCAGCATCGTCGGCGGCATACGCGGTTTCACATCCGGATTATCGGCGGGCCAGCCAAGGCACAGACCAAACAACGGCAGCACATGCAGCGGAAGCGCCAGCAGTTGGCTCACCGCGTCGATATTGTTACGCAATCCGCCGATATAGACCCCGCCTAACCCCAGGGATTCCGCGGCCACCAGCGCATTCTGCGCCAGCATCGCCGTATCGACGCACCCCAGTAGCAGTTGTTCCGCCCGCCCCAGTTGGGCATCCGGACAGATTTGCAGATGGCGATTAAAATCAGCGCAAAAGACCCAAAATTCCGCGGCCTGCGCCACGTGCTGCTGGCCACCGCTCATCGGCACCAGTTGTTGGCGCATCTCAGGATCGGTGATGCGAATAATTGAGGTACATTGTAAAAAACTGGAACTGGATGCGCTCTGCGCGCTGGCAATAATCGCCGCGCGTTGTTCGTCGCTGATCGGCGCGTCGGTAAAATGGCGAATGGAACGGTGGCTACATAGCAGCTCAATGGTTGGCGTCATCTCGTTTTTCTCTGTCAGGCAATGATGAAGGTGTATTTTTCGTTTGCGTCAACTGCGGAGCGATAATTTTCGCCAGCCGCCACGTTAGCGCCACGGCAGCCGGAAGCATCAGCAAAACCCCGGCAAAAATCATCAACAGCGCCGCCGTTGGACTGGCGAGCGGCGCTGGCAGGCTGACGTATTGATTAAGCGAAAGCCAGGCCAGGGTCAACAGCGCTACGCCGATAATCTCAATGACCAGAACACGTTTTGGCAATAGTGCGGGCGATCGCATCATGCTCCTCCGATCCAGATAGTTCGCATTATCACGCGAATACGACGCGCCTGTCGGGCCAGTATAGCGGTTTCATCAGCAAAATATTTATCAAACATAAGCATAAGCCATCAAAGCAAAAGGCAGAACCTTCTTTCCCTCACCGGCATAACACGGCATGATACGCGCCATTCGCCATCAGGCAGAGAATAAAGGAGAGAGACTATGTTTACCGTCATTTTTGGCCGTCCCGGTTGCCCGTATTGCGTTCGCGCCAAAGAGCTGGCAGAAAAACTGAGCAATGAGCGCGATGATTTTAACTATCGTTACATTGATATTCACGCCGAAGGCATCAGCAAAGCCGATCTGGAAAAAACTGTGGGAAAACCGGTTGAAACGGTACCGCAGATTTTTGTCGACCAGAAACACATCGGCGGCTGCACCGATTTTGAAGCCTGGGCGAAGGAGAATCTCGGCCTGTTTGCCTGAGACTCACTCTTCTGACGAGTGCCTGCGTCTGGTACTCAGCCAGGCGCAAATAAACAAGAAACAGAGGGCGCCCAGCGCACACCAGAATACCGCGCTGAACAGCCACGCCAGTTCCTGCCAGACAGAGCGCTGAGTTACAAAGAAAAGCCGCATTACCGTCAGACAGACAGGAACAGCCAGTATCGCCCCGAGCAGCGGGTAAAGTACCCGCTGCCCTGGAGAGAGGCCGCTTGCCACCGCGCCGGGCAGTAAAAAAAACAGCAGCCCGAACTCCGGATTCCCGGTCGTCGGAAAGGCGCCTTTCATATAAAACAGCAATGACAAACAGACCACGATAAATAGAAAGAACCCGCAGATAATACCCGCCCAGGCACGCTCAGCTTTCACCACATCCTCCTGATTTTACCTCTAGCTAACGTCCACTTCGTCCAGTCAGATAAAGATTCTGGCAATTCCTGCCAATATAAGATCCTGTAGATGCAAAAACGATTGTGACTAGCCGCAGTCCCCAGGAAAGATTAAACTAGCGGCTATATTTTACTGGTTATAATTGGGATGCCAGAATAGCGTTCAGGACAACAAGAACACTGGATCAACCTTAGATAAAATAACCATTTTCTTCAATAGCTTACTAGTAAATGAGAAGTTGGCTTTCGTGAATATAAACGTCGCAGATTTGTTAAACGGGAATTACATCCTGTTACTGTTCGTTGTGCTTGCATTAGGTCTCTGCCTCGGGAAACTGCGTCTCGGGCCGGTACAACTTGGTAATTCTATTGGCGTTTTAGTCGTTTCCCTATTATTAGGCCAGCAGCATTTCACAATTAACACTGATGCCCTGAATCTCGGCTTTATGCTGTTTATTTTTTGTGTTGGCGTCGAAGCAGGCCCCAACTTTTTTTCTATTTTTTTTCGCGATGGCAAAAATTACCTGATGCTCGCGCTGGTCATGGTGGGCAGCGCCATGCTGATCGCCATGGGGCTGGGCAAGTTATTTGGCTGGGATATCGGTCTGACGGCCGGCATGCTGGCCGGCGCCATGACCTCAACGCCGGTGCTGGTTGGCGCCGGGGATACGCTACGCCACTTCGGCATGGCCCGCGACCAGCTTGCCGTCTCGCTCGATCATCTCAGCCTCGGCTATGCCCTGACCTATCTGATCGGCCTGGTGAGCCTGATCGTCGGCGCGCGCTATATGCCGAAATTGCAGCATCAGGATTTGCAAACCAGCGCCCAGCAAATCGCCCGTGAGCGTGGTCTTGATACCGACTCCCGGCGCAAGGTCTATCTGCCGGTGATCCGCGCCTATCGCGTCGGCCCGGAACTGGTGGCATGGGCTGATGGTAAAAATCTGCGCGAACTGGGTATTTACCGCCAGACCGGCTGCTATATCGAGCGTATTCGCCGTAACGGCATTCTGGCCAACCCGGACGGCGATGCGGTGCTGCAAATGGGCGATGATATTGCGCTGGTGGGCTATCCGGACGCCCATGCCCGTCTCGATCCCAGCTTTCGTAACGGCAAAGAGGTCTTCGACCGCGACCTGCTGGATATGCGTATCGTCACCGAAGAGATCGTGGTAAAAAACCACAACGCCGTCGGTCGTCGGCTGGCACAACTGAAACTTACCGATCACGGTTGCTTCTTAAACCGGGTTATTCGCAGCCAGATCGAAATGCCGATTGACGATAACGTGGTGCTCAATAAGGGCGATGTTTTACAGGTCAGCGGCGATGCCCGTCGCGTTAAAACCGTGGCGGACCGTATCGGCTTTATCTCCATTCACAGCCAGGTGACCGACCTGCTCGCCTTCTGCGCTTTCTTTATCGTTGGCCTGATGATCGGCATGATCACCTTCCAGTTCAGCTCATTTAGCTTCGGTATCGGGAATGCTGCCGGTCTGCTGTTTGCCGGGATTATGCTCGGCTTCCTGCGTGCTAACCACCCGACGTTCGGCTATATCCCTCAGGGCGCGCTGAATATGGTGAAAGAGTTCGGGCTAATGGTGTTTATGGCCGGGGTCGGCCTCAGCGCCGGTGCGGGGATTAACAACGGTCTTGGCGCCGTCGGCGGCCAGATGCTGGCAGCCGGGCTTATCGTCAGTCTGGTGCCGGTCGTGATCTGCTTCCTGTTCGGCGCGTATATTTTGCGAATGAACCGTGCGATGCTCTTCGGCGCAATGATGGGCGCCCGTACCTGCGCTCCGGCGATGGAAATCATCAGCGATACCGCACGCAGCAACATTCCCGCGCTGGGATACGCCGGAACCTATGCCATCGCTAACGTGCTGCTAACCCTGGCGGGTACGCTGATTGTCATCATCTGGCCTGGGTTGCGGTAAATTTTTCAGAAAAAAAACGCACATACGCAGAACTTTTTTTCACGGCATCAGTCATAAGTAGTGCCACTGCTTTTCTTTGATGTCCCCATTTTGTGGAGCCCATCAACCCCGCCAATTTGGTTCAAGGTTGATGGGTTTTTTGTTTTCTGCGCCCCGCTCACTCCCCCGCCAGTCTGCCCACCATCAGGCGAATCGCCTCTTTTGAAAGCGGCGCGCTGTCGGTCACAAAGTGCAGCGTCATCCCCTCGATAAAGGCATCCAGCCCGCGGGCCGTTGCCGGTTCAAACCACTGCTCCAGGGTTTTCTGACTCCGTAGCATCCAGTTCTGCATCACCGCTTTTAACGTTGGCTGGCTGCTGCAAAATGCATAAAGCTGGTACATCAATTTCATATTGCGCGCAGTGGTGACCTGAGCGCTGAAAATCATCCCGGCAATAGCGTCACATGCCTGCTCGCGGGTACTGACAGCGACAAAAAACTGCTGATACTGCGCCATCATCTGGTCAGTAAACAGACGGAACGCTTCTTCGACCAGTGCCTCAATACCGCTGAAATAGTACGTCAGCGAGCCCAAGGGCACACCGGCGCATGTGGCGATTTTCCGGTGGGTTACCGCATGGATGCCGTGGATAGCGATAGTGTCCAGCGTCGCCTGTAATATGCGCTCCCGGCGCTGCGGATCGTTCGGTCGACGGGCCATCAATTTTCCTCTTTCATGCAAATAAACGCTCAGTCACGCGGCGCGTTTAAAAAATTCCTCAGGGTAAATCAACACGCTACGGTCACGGAAAGACGGTCAGCGGTAAATCAGATTTATGTACAAATGTACACAAATTTGCTACTGTTGTCGCCATCCCTTTACTCACAGGCATTTACGGATGACAGCGCAAACCTCCCGTAGAGCCCTCCAGCTACGGCTGTGGGCGCTATTCACCTTCTTTTTTATTCCCGGATTGTTGATGGCCTCATGGGCAACCCGCACGCCGGCAATTCGCGATCGGCTTGCGCTCTCCACGGCAGAGATGGGCATTGTTCTCTTTGGCCTGTCAATAGGCTCCATGAGCGGCATTCTCTGCTCGGCGTGGCTGGTTAATCGATTTGGCACCCGTAAAGTCATTCGCGCCACGATGTCCTGCGCAGTGGCTGGAATGCTGGTGCTCAGCGCCGCGCTATGGGTCAACTCAGCCGTGCTGTTTGCGGCTGGCTTAGCCATCTTTGGCGCCAGCTTTGGTTCCGTCGAGGTGGCAATTAACGTCGAAGGCGCAGCCGTTGAACGTGAAATGAAGAAAACCGTCCTGCCAATGATGCATGGGTTCTATAGCTTTGGCACGCTGATTGGCGCCGGAATAGGTATGGCGGTGACGGGCTTCGGCCTGCCCGCCACGCTGCATATTCTGCTGGCGGCGCTGGCGGCTATCGCCCCTGTCGCTATCGCGATTCGCGCCATTCCTGATGGTACCGGCAAAAATGCCGCGGAAGCCGCACATCATGAAGGCAAAGGCATGCCGATATGGCGCGATATCCAGTTGCTGTTGATTGGCGTGATCGTGCTGGCGATGGCGTTTGCCGAAGGTTCCGCCAACGACTGGCTACCGCTGCTGATGGTTGACGGCCACGGCTTCAGCCCAACGTCCGGCTCCCTCATTTACGCGGGTTTCACCCTTGGGATGACCATCGGCCGTTTTACCGGCGGCTGGTTTATCGACCGCTACAGCCGGGTCGCGGTTGTCCGCGCCAGCGCCATCATGGGCGCGCTGGGCATTGGCCTGATTATTTTTGTCGATAGTCCGTGGATCGCCGGTCTCTCCGTATTGCTTTGGGGTCTCGGCGCGTCACTGGGTTTCCCGTTGACCATTTCCGCCGCCAGCGATACCGGCCCCAATGCGCCGAAGCGCGTCAGCGTGGTGGCGATTACCGGCTATCTCGCCTTTCTTGTCGGGCCGCCGCTGCTGGGTTTCCTCGGCGAACACTTCGGCCTGCGCAGCGCCATGATGGTGGTGCTGGCATTAGTGCTGATCGCGGCCATCGTCGCCCGGGCGGTGGCTAAGCCACAGCCTGAACCTGTTATCGAAAATGGTTAATCCGCCGCTGAGGGGACAATGCCTGTTGCGATGCCAACATCGCAACAGGTCAACAAGAGGATTACTGCGGCTCGCGAGAATTGCCCGCACGCTTATCCTTCAGGAAATAAGCCGTCATCACCAGCCACAACGCTCCGCTCAGCAGATTTAACAGGCTGAATAGCCCGCTGCCGCCGAATTCCCAGGCGTGTTTGCTGACTTCGATCCCTACGGTAAAAATCAGCATCTGCAGCATACCCATTGCCGCCGACACCGTCCCCTTGCTCATGTCGCTGGCGAAGAGCGTCAGGCGCACCAGCCCGGCGTTCGCCAGACCAATACCGAAGGCATAAACGCTCAGCCCTGCGGTCATCCACAAATAAGCATGCGCCGAAACCACCGTCGCCGCCGCCGAAATCAGCAGCCCGGTGATAATCGGCCAGCCGCCGAGGATAATCAGCGAGCGCACCGTCTTGCGCGATGTCTGGCGCGCCAGAACCAGATTACCGGCAATCAACGCGCCGAAAATCGGCACCTGCAACAGGCCATACTCGTAGCTGGTCGCCTGCTCACCGCTGATAATAATCACCGGCGATTGGGCGATCCATGCCAGCAGCGGCAGGCTGACAAAACCGGTCGCCAGCGCGCCAGCGACAAAGCGTCGGTTTTTCAGCACGTCGCGATAATCACGCCCCAGCGCTTTTACCGATAGCTTTTCGCCCTGCCGTGTGGCGGTTTCCGGCATCGCGCGCTGTAGCCCGACGAACGCGATCGTCGCCAGCACGGCGAACAGGACAAACATCATTTCCCACGGCAGAAAGTGAACCCAGGCGGCGCCTACCAGCGGTCCGAGTAGCGGCGCAATCAGCGCGACGTTCGCCATCAGGGCGGTGATCTTGATGCAAACCGCCTCTTCAAAAGACTCCTGAATTGCCGCATAGCCGACCGCGCCGATGAAACAGAGGCTGATGCCCTGCAAAAAGCGCAATAGCGTGAACTGTTCAATCGTTTGTGCCAGCAGCGTCGCCAGACAGGTCGCAATAAACCATACGACGCCGGTCAGCATCACAGGACGACGGCCAATGCGATCCGAAAGCGGGCCCAGCAGCCACTGTAAGAACATACCGCCCGCCAGATAGGCAGTCATTGAGGTCGGCACCCACTCATTGCCAACGCCAAACGCGTCCACGACCGAGAGCATTCCCGGCTGGATCATGTCGTTGCCGATATAAGTGGAGAATTCATATAACACCAGGCACAGCGGAAAGAGCAGCGCCTGACGTCCGAGGCGTTTGCCCGCAAGCGAATAATTGTGCATGAAATCTCTTATTTAAATAAAACCGCGCAAAGTTTAATGAAAGTCGTGCCCGGGAGATAGCGAATTGTGAGTAGCGATGAAAACTTTTTCCTCCGGGATAACGATGTCCTCTGCAAAGAAAAATTCCGCTGTGTATATTTCGTTTATGTTGCAATTAAATGACACGCTATATACTCCCTTCCTCGGTCTGTTGATGAAGCTTACTGGCCGGTTTATGCATAACAGTCTGACAATTAAGACAATACTGCTTTACCTTATCGATACCGTTTTTTAAGGTGAGCGGTTTGTTGCTAACGAATTAAAGAGCCTGGATGTATGCTGGAAAATATTAACTACGCGCTGTTTGCCTTACTTAATGCAACCCCTGCTTCCCCCTGGTGGGCAATTGAAACCGCGACGTTTATCGCCAAAGACCTGATTATTATTATGCCATTATGGGTATTCGGCTTATGGTTCTGGGGGCCAAATCAGCGCCAGTTGGTATGTAAGGTGATAATGGCGCTGGCCGTTAGCCTCACGCTTTCCTGGCTATTTGGCCTTCTTTTTCCCCATCAGCGTCCGTTTGCCGCCGGTATCGGCTATAACTTCCTGCATCATTCGCCGAATAATTCCTTCCCAAGCAATCACGGTACACTCGGCTTTACCTTCGCGCTGGCGTTTATGTTCTGGCATCGGCTGTGGTCAGGCGCATTGCTTATCGGCATGGCCTGCGCGATTGCCTGGTCCAGAGTTTATCTCGGTGTTCACTGGCCGATGGATATGCTGGGCGGGTTACTTACCGCGATGAGTGCCTGTCTGAGCGCCCAGTTATTGTGGCAAAGCGGGGGAAATACGTGTTACCCACATCTGCAACGGCTGTACCACCTGTTATTTTCGCTACCGATTCGTAAAGGCTGGGTACGCGGATAAGCGCCTTTCGGACCAGGCGGTACTTACGGACGGACCCAGCGCCTGCGCGTGACTAACCCTTTTCCGGCAGGTAAAATCGCCGCTGACGCCCTGTCTGTGCAGGGCGCTTTCAGCGTAGAGGGAATATGGAAACTCGTCGTGACGAACGTATCAGTCAGCTTATTCAGGCACTCAAGCGCAGTGATAAACTCCATCTGAAAGAGGCGGCAACCCAGCTTGGTGTGTCGGAAATGACCATTCGTCGCGATCTCAACGGCCACAATGGCCCGGTAGTTTTGCTCGGCGGTTATATCGTGCTGGAACCGCGCAGCGCGACGCACTACCTGCTGAGCGATCAGAAAACGCGACTGGTGGATGAAAAACGCCGCGCCGCCCGCCATGCGGCAAAGCTGCTTAAGGCCCATCAGATGGCTTTTTTCGACTGTGGGACAACCACACCGTGGATAATTGACGCCATTGACAACGCCCTGCCCTTTACCGGGGTATGCTATTCGCTCAACACCTTTCTTTCCTTGCAGGAAAAACCCCAGTGTCGGGCAATTTTATGCGGCGGCGAATTTCACGCCAGCAACGCAATTTTTAAACCACTGAGCCTGCAGGATACGCTAAGCCATCTTTGCCCGGATATCGCGTTCTATTCCGCCGCCGGTATCGACTGCGAGCAGGGAGCAACCTGCTTTAACCTCGAAGAGCTGCCGGTGAAACACTGGGCGATGAAAAACGCCCGCTATCACGTGCTGGTCGTCGATCACAGTAAATTCGCTAAAGTCCGGCCCGCGCGGATGGGGGATTTATCACAGTTTGACGTGATTGCCAGCGATGTTTGCCCGAATGACGATTTGCTCGCGCTGGCGAAAGAAAAACAGATTTCCCTGCTTTACTAATCGCTAACCGCGCCCCGCAGGGCGCGGCCTGCCTGTTACGAGAACCAGCCACCAAACCAGCCGTGCAGTTTCATCAGCACAAAATCAAGCATCCGGCTGAAAAAACCGCCTTCTTTTACCGCTTCCATCACAATCAGCGGCCGCTGCTCAATGGTCTTATCATTGAGTTTGAAGTCAATCGTGCCAACAACCTGCCCTTTAGCCAGCGGCGCTGTCAGCTGCGCGTCATTCAGCGTGTAGCTGGCCTTGAGGTTTTTCAACTGGCCTTTCGGCAACGTAATAGAACCGGCGTCGCCCGCCCCCAGTTTCGCTTCATTGCTGTCGCCGAACCAGACGCGCTGGGTAATAAAGGTCGCATCAGGTTTAATCGGCGTCACGGTCTCATAAAACCGGAAGCCCCAGGTCAACAGCTTTTCCGATTCATTAAAACGGATGCGGTCAGTTTTGGTTCCCAGTACCACGGCAATCAGGCGCATGCCGTTTTTCGTCGCCGAAGAGACCAGGTTATAACCTGCGCCAGCCGTTGTCCCGGTTTTCACGCCATCGACATTGAGGTTAGTACTCCACAGCAGACGATTGCGGTTCGGCTGACGGATTTTATTGAAGGTAAACTCTTTCACTTTGTTAATAGCATACTCTTCCGGAACATCATGAATCATCGCTTTGGTGAGTAACGCCATATCGCGGGCGGTACTGAACTGCCCCGGCGCATCAAGGCCGTGTACGGTCATAAACGTGGTGTTAGTCAGGCCCAGCTTCTTCGCATAGCCGTTCATCAGGCTGATAAACGCATCCTGGCTGCCCGCGACATAATCAGCAATCGCGATACAGGCGTCATTACCGGACTGAACGATCACGCCCTTATTAAGATCGTCCACCGACACCTGCATGCCCGGTTTGAGGAACATCACCGAAGAACCGCGCAGCGCCGGATTTCCGGTTGCCCACGCATCGCGTCCAATCGTCACCATATCGGTAGACTTAATCTTACCCGCCTTTAACGCCTGGCCGACAACGTAGCTGGTCATGATTTTAGTCAGACTTGCCGGGTCCAGTTTTTCATCGGCATTGCCTTCGCTGAGCACTTTTCCGCTGTCATAGTCCATCAGGATCCAGGCGCGGGCATCAATTGATGGGGCATCAGGGAGTTGTTCAGCAGCCTGTAGCGCAGGCGCAGCGAAAAATAAAAGCGCGCAGCCTGTCACCATGCCGCGAAGGGAAAATGCATCATGCTTCATAAGAGCCACCCAAGTATCCATTCCAAACAAAAATATGCCGCCACACTCTTCCGCGCCGCTGCGATCGGTGAGTACAGCGTACAAATGACCTTAAAGAAACAGCGAGTTGCTAAAGTTTACGCAATAATCTCGCCTGTTGCTGCAAACCGAGCAATTTTTTGATCATGATGGCTAATACGCAAAATAATTCAAGTTACCTTACAAAACGGCTATCCGTTTGAACGGCCTCGCCTCGCCAGGATGCGTCATACCGGAACGATACACATATCCGGCGCGTACAACCAGGACGCAGACAGTAATGCCGTTCACTTAAGCAAATCATCGGTGTTGTCTTTTTTTATTTGCCTGTGGCAATCGCATTATCGGTGGTTTAAACGAAAATCTGATTCGGTTGATTCACTTACTGATCTGATACTACGGGCTGAAATATAAAGGATATAACTTTTTTTATGATTTTCAGCCTCTGAAAAGCCCCTGACGAATAACGGACTCACCGCATGGGGGTTGGGCGCATCAAGGAAACCTGGCGAGAACGCAGGCGCGCATCCAGGACTGGCCGCCAGGACGGCGGCCAGAGGGCGGGTCGAGACAGGGACAAAATTGCCGGGAGCAATTTTGAACAGCGCTTGCGCTGGCCCTGGAAGGGCGAGTCCCAGGGATGGGACGAGTAGCGTCGAGTCCCGCCCGGTCCGCCAGATGAAGCCGGAGTGGAGCGGACCGCGCAGCGGCAGGTTTTCAGCGCAATGCCGGGGGTGCAGGGGGACGGGCAAAACGTCCCCCTGCCCGTTCACACGCTGTGGATATAACGAATATCCGCGAATTTATCGTGAACGGAACAGACCACGGAATCTGAATGGGTGAAAACGAAAAATGTGCCATATTCGCCATAACCACCGATTGACAGAACCTCTCAGCCAGCCATAAACACAACTGACACCCCTTAACTGACCAGCATCAGGACGCAGGCAGGGCCTGTTCAGGCAGCGAACAAAGATGCAGCTTGAAGTATGATGGGTATATAGATTAACTTTATTGCAACATGAATGCTCACAACGCCGTAATGGCGACTTAATAAAAGGCATGTACCAATATGATTACGCTGTGGGGCAGAAATAACTCGACCAATGTGAAGAAAGTTCGCTGGGTACTGGATGAACTTGATCTCCCGTATCAGCAAATTCTGGCAGGCCTGGAGTTCGGCCTGAATCGTGATCCTGAATATCTGGCCATGAATCCTAATGGTCTGGTGCCGCTGCTGAAAGATGCGTCTACCGGCATTGTGCTCTGGGAATCGAATACCATTATTCGCTACCTGGCCGCGCAATATGGTCAGAATCGACTGTGGCTTGAGTCGCCAGCCGAGCGCGCGCAGGGCGAAAAATGGATGGACTGGGCCAATGGTTCGCTCTCTCCCGCCCATCGGCCGGTTTTAATGGGACTGGTAAGAACGCCGCCGGAAAAGCGCGATCCTGACGCAATCGACGCGGCTATCGCGCACTGCGAGACGCTGTTCGCTATTCTTGATGGCGAACTGACGCAACATCAATGGCTTTCAGGCGACGCCTTCGGCCTGGGCGACATCGCCGTCGCACCGTTCGTTTATAACCTGCTGGAAACGGTGAAAACCTGGCAACCGCGCCCGCATCTGCAGCGCTGGTATCAGCAAATTAGCGCGCGTCCGTCCTGGCGCGATGTGATCGCGATCCCGGTGACCTGATTTAGCCCGTCGGGCTCACCTTCAGCAGTTCGCCGTTGGATTCGTCGGTTAAGACATACAGATAACCATCGGGTCCAACGCGCACATCGCGGATGCGTTTACCGCGATCGCGCAAAATTCTCGCCTGTTCAGTCACCTTATCGCCATCAACATTCAACACAATCAACGACTCATCCTTCAGCGCGCCGATAAACAGCTTATGTTGCCACTGCGGGAACCTCTGCGCATGATAAAAGGCCATACCGCTCACCGCCGGAGATTTTTCCCAGACAAACAGCGGCGCTTCGGTTCCCGCCACCACCTTGCCTTTCGCTTCCGGAATCGGCAAGCCGCTATAGTTAATGCCATGTGTCGCCAGCGGCCAGCCGTAGTTCTTGCCTTTTTGCGGAATATTAATCTCGTCGCCGCCGCGTGGCCCGTGCTCATTCAGCCATAGCGTATCGCTCCACGGATTCATCGCCATTCCTTGCGGATTGCGGATGCCATAAGCCCAGATCTCCGGCCTGACGCCGGACTGACCGACAAACGGGTTATCCGCCGGAACATTACCCTCCTCCGTCAGGCGCACCACTTTTCCCTGTAGCTTGTCCAGGTCCTGAGCGGTCGAACGCTGATTATTTTCCCCTAACCCGATAAATAAATGGCCATGACCGTCGAACACCAGCCGTCCGCCAAAATGATTTCCGGTTGACAGCTTCGGCTGCTGGCGAAAAACAACCCTGAAGTTTTCAAGGCTCCGGCGATCCTCGCTCAATCGGCCATAGCCCACGGCAGTCCCGGCTTTACCGTCGTTACCGCCTTCGGCATAGCTTAGCCAGACCCGGCGCGATTGGGGAAAATCAGGCGCCAGCGCCACGTCCAGCAGACCGCCCTGACCGTGGGCCCACACCTGCGGGACGCCGGATAGCGGAGTTGAGAGGCCATTATCCTGCTGCCAGTGCCTGAGTTCTCCTCCACGGAGAGTAATCAGTATTCCCTGGTCATCGGGAAGAAAGGCCAGCGACCACGGGTGTTCAAGCTGGTTCTGCAGCACGTCGACCCGTTCACCGGTAGCAGCGGAAGCGGCGGGAAACAACAGCACGGAAAGAGCAATCAGGGTAACGGTCTGGCGCATGGCATACTCCTCGTGTCAGCGATGCTGATAAGAGTAGCCAGCGTGGGGAAACAGAAATAGATTTTTACATAACATTAATAAGGGGGAGCACGCTCCCCCCGGTTTCAGGCATGGGTAACTGGCGCTAACGCATTCAATTTATGAATATTTAACGTCAATACCGCCAGACAGCGTTCCAGCTTATCTACGTTGATAGCAATGTAAGCCGGGCAGTCATGATGCCCACTCATCAGGCATATGGCCGCAGAAGCAACGGCCTCACCCGCAAGTCGCAAGGATTCCCTTTCCTCCGGCGTGACGGCGTACTGCAGGAGCGGTGCGTGTTCACGCATTTCATGACACAATTCAAACAAGTTATCACGCAGATGGTCGTTTTCGCTGACTGACATATAGCCTTTTGCTTTACGCAACTGCAGATAAGCATCAATGTCAATATTGGCGTTAATCAGCTTATTCATCAGGTTACGATATCGTCTGTCAACGGTCATCACAGGCCCTCCTCTGTCATCCTTTACCCTGTTTATAATATGGCTATTTTTTGTACAAAAGGATGCGTGAGATCAATAATCCTCAAGCCATTAACATCATTTACAATGTTGCAACGATGATAAAGCGTGTTTTTCCCGCTCGGTGTCGCGGTCAACGCAAAAAACGGGCCTCGCAAGGAGGTCCGCTATCCGTTGCAAACATTAAGTTGATATTCTTATTCGGGGGCCGATTAAGGAAAATCATCCGCATAAAAAGAAAAACTTATCGCGCGGCGCGAACAAGAAAACTAGTATAAACTTTCTGCCAATCCCGGTAGAATCCCTGCCCTCATCATCCCAATAACTGAACACTTTTTAAGCTATGAGCAATGTCACCCATCAGCCGAAAATCGGCTTTGTCTCTCTGGGCTGCCCGAAAAACCTCGTGGACTCAGAACGTATCCTGACAGAACTGCGCACCGAAGGGTATGACGTCGTTCCGACCTACGAAAACGCCGATATGGTTATCGTTAATACCTGCGGCTTTATCGATAGCGCCGTGCAGGAGTCGCTGGAAGCGATTGGCGAAGCGTTGAAAGAAAACGGCAAAGTGATTGTCACCGGCTGCCTGGGCGCGAAAGAAGATCAGATCCGCGAAGTGCATCCGAAGGTACTGGAAATCACGGGTCCGCACAGCTACGAGCAGGTGCTTGAGCATGTCCATCACTACACGCCGAAGCCGAAGCACAACCCGTTCCTGAGCCTGGTGCCGGAACAGGGGGTTAAGCTGACGCCGCGCCATTACGCCTACCTGAAAATCTCCGAAGGCTGCAACCATCGCTGCACCTTCTGTATTATTCCGTCAATGCGCGGCGACCTTGTCAGCCGTCCGATTGGTGAAGTGCTGGCTGAAGCCAAACGTCTGGCGGATGCCGGAGTAAAAGAGCTGCTGGTGATTTCTCAGGACACCTCTGCTTACGGCGTCGATGTGAAGCATCGCACCGGTTTCCACAACGGCATGCCGGTAAAAACCAGCATGGTGAGCCTGTGCGAAGCGCTGGCAGAACTGGGTATCTGGGTGCGCCTGCACTACGTCTATCCGTACCCGCACGTGGATGACGTCATCCCGTTAATGGCGGAAGGCAAGATTCTGCCATATCTGGACATCCCGTTACAGCACGCCAGCCCGCGAATTCTGAAGCTGATGAAGCGACCCGGCGCCGTTGACCGCCAGCTGGCCCGCATCAAACAGTGGCGTGAAATCTGCCCGCAGCTGACCCTGCGCTCCACCTTTATCGTCGGCTTCCCTGGCGAAACGGAAGAAGACTTCCAGATGCTACTCGACTTCCTGAAAGAAGCCCGTCTGGATCGCGTTGGCTGTTTCAAATACAGCCCGGTAGAGGGCGCGACCGCCAACGAACTGGCGGATCAGGTGCCGGAAGAGGTCAAAGAAGCGCGCTGGAACCGTTTTATGCAGCTTCAGCAGCAGATCTCCGCCGAGCGCCTGCAGGAAAAAATCGGCCGCGAGATTCTGGTCCTGATTGACGAAGTCGATGACGAAGGGGCGATTGGCCGCAGTATGGCCGACGCGCCGGAAATCGACGGCGCGGTGTATCTGAACGGGGAAAACAAACTCAAGCCCGGCGACATTGTGCGGGTAAAAGTGGAACACGCCGACGAATACGACCTGTGGGGCAGCCGGGTTTAATCCCGCTCTCTGAAATTATCCAGGGCGACAAAACGACGCCGATCCGCAGGCCCGGTAAGCGCCAGTTAGCGCCGCCGGGCATATAAGCCACCGCATCCAGTGGTGGCTTATATCTTATCCGGCCTGTGGTTCCGGCCGGGAATAACCCCGACGACAACCGCCCGCCTACTCTGCTTCCCGTTACCCTTTTATCTTCGGATCTAACGCATCGCGCAGGCCGTCGCCCAGCAGATTAAACGCCAGCACGGTGAGAAAAATGGCAATCGCCGGGAACAGCGCTACGTGTGGCGCCATCACCATATCCGCCCGCGCCTCATTGAGCATCGCCCCCCACTCCGGGGTCGGCGGCTGCGCGCCGAGGCCAAGAAACGAAAGACTGGCGGCAGATATAATCGATACCCCGATGCGCATAGTGAAATAGACCACAATCGACGATACCGTACCGGGCAAGATGTGATTAAACAGAATATTGGCATCGCTGGCGCCAATACTGCGCGCCGACTCGATAAACGTCTGCTGTTTAAGCACCAGGGTATTGCCGCGCACCAGGCGCGCGAATGCCGGGATCGAAAAAATCGCCACCGCAATGATCACGTTTGACATCCCGCTGCCCATCACCGCCACCACGGCAATGGCCAGCAAAATGCCGGGGAAAGCAAATAGCACATCGCAGATGCGCATAATGATACGATCCCACCAGCCTTCGTAATATCCAGCCAGCAGCCCGAGCACAGTGCCGATCGCTGCGCCAATCAGTACCGCCAGCACGCCAGCGGCCAGCGAGATCCGCGCCCCGACCAGTACCCGGCTAAAAATATCCCGCCCCAGCGAGTCAACGCCGAACCAGTGCGTCATCGACGGTCCATCATTGAGCCGATCGTAGTCAAAATAGTTTTCCGCATCGAACGGCGCAATCCACGGCGCAACGATCGCCACCGCAATCAGCAGCAGAACAAATATCCCCGCCCCCACCGCCACCGGTTGATGGTGGAAACGCCGCCAGAACTCATGCCACGGCGTACGTATCTGTCCAGGTTTCACCCCCGGCATCGCGTCGATAATCGCTTGTCTTCTCCAGTTGAGCAATCGCACCTTACTTATACCTGATAGCCGGATTAATGGCGGCATACAGTACATCCACCACTAAATTGATAAGAATAAATTCCAGAGAAAACAGCAGTACTTCCGCCTGGATCACCGGATAGTCGCGCATCTCCACTGAATCCACCAGCAAACGCCCCAGCCCAGGCCAGTTAAAGACCTTCTCCACCACGATTGAACCGCCGAGCAAAAAACCGAACTGCAGGCCCATCATGGTCACCACCGGGATCATCGCATTACGCAGGCCATGTTTAAGCACCACCAGCGTTTCGCGTACGCCTTTCGCCCTGGCGGTACGCATGTAGTCTTCATGCAGAACATCGACGAACGACGCACGGGTAAAGCGCGCCATCACCGCCGCCACCGCCGCGCCCAGCGTCAACGAAGGCAAAATATAATGCCGCCAGCTATCGGCCCCCACGGTCGGCAACCAGCCCAGTTCGACGGAAAAAACCTGCATCAGCAGCATACCGAGCGCAAACGCCGGAAATGAGATCCCGGTAACCGCCAGCGCCATGCCGAGACGATCCGGCCAGCGATTACGCCAGACCGCCGCCACAATTCCCGTCGCCATACCAAACAAAACCGCCCAGCTCATACTGGCGAGCGTCAGCCAGAGCGTGGGCATAAAACGGCTGGCGATTTCGCTGCTCACCGGACGGCGCGAAGCCATCGAGGTGCCAAAATCCCCTTGCAAAATATTGCTGATATAGTGCCAGAACTGAACATACAGCGGCTGGTCGAGCCCCAGTTGCTGGCGCACCATGCCCACCACCTGCGCATCCGCTTCCGGTCCGGCAATCAACCGCGCCGGGTCACCGGGCAGCATATGCACAAACAAAAACACCAGCACCGCCACAATCAGTAGCGTCGGGATCAGCCCCAGCAGGCGTTTAATTACATAATTGAACATGCTTCTCCTTGCGCAACCTACCCACAGCCTGTGTCAGGGAGCGATGGCTATCCCTGAACAGGTCATACTGCAGAATAGCGGTAAATGCGTAAATCCTGGTCACCAACGTAAGCAAGTGACCAGGACGGGCAACACACCGGCCTGAAACAGGTTTAGACATCCCAGAATGCGGCCCGTACTCATCAATCGACCGTCTATTTGTAGCCAATACATCTGCAATGTGAAATATCACGGGGAGACTACTGCAGATCCGCGTGATCGAAGCTAAATCCCGTATCCGGCTGGATATAGAACCCGGTCAAATTTTTACTGTGCGCCGAGACCAGTTTCTCCACCACCAGCGGTACCCACGGCGACGCTTTCCAGATGATGTCCTGCGCATCCTTATAAAGCCGCGCTTTTTCCTGCGTGTCAGTGGTTTTCAGCGCCTCCTTCAGATCTTTATCAACCTGAGGATTGCTGTAGAACGCGGTATTAAACAGAGTGGGCGGCCAGTTTTGCGAAGCAAACAGCGGCGACAGCGCCCAGTCGGCTTCGCCGGTCGACGCTGACCAGCCGGTATAGAACATCCGTACACCGCTCTCTTTCTGCCCTTTGTCTTCCACTTCCGCCGCGCGTTGCCCTGCGTCCATCGCCGTCAGTTGCGTTTTAATCCCCACCTGCGCCAGCTGCTGCTGGGTGAATTGCAGTACTTTCTGCGCGGTACTGTGGTTATGCGACGACCATAGCGTGGTGCTAAAACCATTCGGATAACCCGCTTCTTTCAGCAGCTCACGCGCTTTCGCCGGATTGTATGGCCAGGCGGGGAAGCTTACAGCATACGCAATCGATGGCGGCACCACGCCGGTCGCCGGGGTGGCATAGCCCGCAAAAGCCACTTTCACCAGCGCCTGACGATTGATCGCGTAATTAATCGCCTCGCGTACTTTCGGATTATCAAACGGCTTCTGCGTCACGTTCATGCTGATATAGCGCTGCATAATGGACGGGCTGGTCACCAGCTCCAGCTTACTGTTCTTCGCCAGCAGCGGGGCCTGCTCATAAGGGATCGGGAAAGCAAACTGCGCTTCGCCGGTCTGCAACATCGCCGCACGGGTGTTGTTATCCACCACCGGACGCCAGGTGATGGAATCCAGTTTTGGTAATCCCGGCTGCCAGTAGCCAGCAAACTTCTTCACTTTAACAAAATCGGTCTGATTCCAGGTGTCGAGCTGATACGGACCGGTGCCGACCGGATGAAAACCAATCTCTTTACCGTATTTCTTCAGTGCCGCCGGAGAAATCATCGCCGTCGCCGGATGGGCCAGGATATTAATAAACGCGGAGAAAGGCTGTTTGAGGGTGATTTTCACCGTTGTCGGGTCAACCGCTTCGGTGCTGGCGATATCTTTATACAGATTATAGCGCTTGAGGTGATTGTCCGGGTTGCTGGCGCGATCGAGATTGATCTTAACCGCTTCGGCATTAAAATCAGTACCGTCCTGGAACTTCACGCCCGAATGCAGCTTGATGGTATAAACCAGCCCGTCCGGGGAAACGGTATAGCTTTCCGCCAGCACGTTTTGCAGTTTCATGTCTTTATCAAGACCGAACAACCCTTGATAAAAGGACTTCGCCACCGCCTGCGATAACGTATCGTTGGCGTCGTACGGGTCGAGGGTCGTAAAGTTAGAACCGACCGCCACCACCACATCTTTTGCGGCAAACGCTGGCGTCGCGACCAGCGCCGAAGCGATGCTTATTGCCAACAGCCATTTACCTGAAACACGTTGAGTCATGTTGTTCTCCTGAAATGCTGCGTTATTGATGTCGTTGTTATCTTGCCAGTACGTCGGCGACAGGTTCTCTGGCCACAAAATGCCCTGGCCCGACCTGCTGTAACGGCGTACCGATCCCCGCTTCCCCTCGTTGGTAGATATTGCCCGGCAGTTCGTCGGAGAGCAGTATGCGCTGCGGATGACGATGCGCCGGATCGGCCACCGGAACGGCGGCCATCAATTTCCGGGTATAAGGGTGTTGCGGCTGTTCAAACACTGCGCGGCGCGGGCCAATCTCAACAATGCGCCCGCGATACATTACCGCCACCCGATGGCTGATTCGCTCAACCACCGCCATATCATGGGAAATAAACAGAAATGCGATGCCCATCTCACGCTGTAAATCGAGCATCAGGTTGATAATTTGCGCGCGAATCGACACATCCAGCGCCGATACCGATTCATCGGCGATAACCACCTTCGGATTGAGCGCCAGCGCGCGGGCAATACAGATGCGCTGCCGCTGGCCGCCAGAAAACTCGTGCGGATAGCGCCACGCGTGCTCCGGCTCCAGCCCGACGCGCTCCAGTAGCCAGGCCACGCGTTCACGGGCTGCATCACCTGCCAGCAGCCGATGCACGCGTAGCGGCTCCATAATCGAATAACCCACCGTTTTCCGCGGATCAAGCGAGGCGTAAGGATCCTGGAAAATAAACTGAATATCGCGGCGCAACGCCTGAAGCTGACTACCTGTCAGGCGATCGATTTTCTGGCCGTTGAAAGTAATACTCCCGCCCTGGGTTTCCACCAGCCGCAGCAGCGCCCGGCCGGTCGTGGATTTACCGCAGCCGGACTCCCCCACCAGGCTTAAGGTTTCGCCAGGCCATAAATCAAAGCTGACTTTTTCAACCGCATGCACCTCACGGGTAATACGATTGAGAATACCGCTGCGCAGCGGGAAGCGCGCCACCAGATCGCGGACTGAAAGAATCGGTTCACCGGCAACGACGGTATTCTGCCCCTCTTCCTCCACACTTTGGTTTGATAACGGAAAACGACGCGGCAGATCGCTGCCATGCATCGCGCCCAGTCGCGGCACAGCCGCCAGCAGCGCCTGAGTATAAGGGTGCTTCGGCGCGCGAAAAATGGCTTCAACGCTACCGGTTTCCACCGCTTCACCACGATGCATCACCAGTACGCGATCGGCGATATCGGCCACCACGCCCATATCATGAGTTATAAAGATAACGCCCATCGCCATCTCTTTTTGCAGGACGGCGATCAGCTGTAAAATCTGCGCCTGGATGGTCACGTCCAGCGCGGTGGTAGGTTCGTCGGCAATCAGCACCGCCGGACGGCACGATAACGCCATGGCGATCATCACCCGCTGACGCATCCCACCGGAGAGCTGATGCGGATAGCGCGAAAGCATCGTTTCCGCTTCTGGTATCCGCACCTGATCGAGCATCTTTTTCGCTTCGCGAAGCGCCTCATCATGCTTTAAGCCTTGATGCAGGCGGATCGACTCGGCAATCTGTTCGCCGATAGTGAACACCGGATTCAGCGACGTCATCGGCTCCTGAAAGATCATTGCCATATCCGCGCCGCGCACTCTGCGCATGGCCGCATCAGACTGTTCGCTGAGCGAAATCACCTGTCGGTTACGACGACGCAGCAACAGCGCATCACTGCGTACTTCGCTGGTCGTCCGATCGAGCAGGCGCATTAATGCCAGCGCGGTGACCGATTTCCCCGAACCAGACTCCCCGACAATCGCCAGCGTCTCGCCTCGCCGCAGAGTGAATGAGAGGTTGCGAACGGCGACAAAAGTCTGCTGCTGGTTAAACGCGACGTTCAGACCGCGCACCTGCAGAACATCATTAGCATCGATTTCTTGACTCTGCAGCAACGCCCTTTCCTCTTATTCGCGATAAATACCAATCGTGGGCGTATCACCCGCATAACACCAGGCCCGGTACATGCCTTCGCTATTAAACGGCAGCGCAACGTTGCCTTCTCTGTCGATGGCAATCAGGCCGCCGCTGCCGCCCAGCGCGGGTAGCTTCTCCATCACTACCCGCTCACACGCCTCCTGCAGGCTAAGATGGCTGTACCCCATCAGCGCCGAAATATCGTAAGCCGCCAGCGCGCGTATAAAGACCTCGCCGGTGCCGGTACAGGAAACGGCAACGCTGGCGTTATTGGCGTAACAGCCCGCTCCCGGCAGCGGGCTATCGCCGACGCGCCCCGGTAGCTTATTGGTCATCCCGCCGGTTGAGGTCGCCGCCGCAAGGTTACCCGCCAGATCCAACGCCACCGCGCCGACGGTGCCCATTTTGTGCCGCTCATCCAGCGGAGCGGCGTGATGATCGAGCACGATATCGCCGCCCTCCTGCGCCCGCCGTAGCTGTAACAGGCGATCGGGCGTCGAAAACAGATCGTTTTCCACTCGCGTCATACCGTGGGAAGCGACAAAGTTTTCCGCGCCTTCGCCAATCAGCAACACGTGCGGGCTTTGTTCCAGCACCAGACGCGCCGCCAGCACCGGATTACGTAAATGTTTCACTCCCGCGACGGCTCCCGCCTGTAAACTGTAGCCATCCATCACGCAGGCATCGAGCTCATGAGTGGCATCGCGGGTAAACACTGAACCAATACCGGCGTTAAATAATGGGCACTCCTCCAGTAGTCGAACCGCCTCGGTCACCGTATCCAGCGCACTGGCCCCGGCAGCCAGCATTTTTTGTCCGCTATCGACAATCGCCGACAGCGCCGCCACATACTCCTGTTCGCGTTCCGGCGTCATCTGGGCGCGGGTAATCGCCCCCGCGCCGCCGTGAATTGCTATAACCGCCTTACCCATTGCGCCATTCCTTAACCATAAAGTGTATACACACAATCATTCGAGATGCATCAAAGCGACAAAGGAAGAAATCCCCAGAAGCATAGATAACTATGTAACAGGGAGTTCTGAGCTCAGCCGACAAAGAGGCAGCTTAAAAGATAACGTGTATAAATATCATTATCTTGCTGACAGTCCTATACAATTTTTGAATATAGAAAGAGCAGACATTGATGTAAAGCTTGTACTCAGATGGCATATAGCCCGCCTCTCTTTTCTGCCATAATAGGCGTTTTCGATGTTTGCCCGCAGGAGAAAACCATGGATTTTACCGCCGGACTGATGCCGCTCGACACAGCCCTGACCCAGATGCTCAATCGTATTACGCCGCTGGATGCGACGGAAAACGTACCGCTGTTGCAGGCCTTTTCGCGCGTGACCGCCCATGACATTATTTCACCACTTAACGTTCCCGGTTTTGATAACTCGGCGATGGATGGTTATGCCGTACGCCTGGTGGAACTCACCGACGGCGCGGTGCTGCCGGTGGCGGGCAAAGCCTTCGCGGGTCAGCCTTTTCACGGCGTCTGGCCCGCAAATACCTGTATCCGTATTATGACCGGCGCGCCCGTGCCGGAGGGCTGTGATGCGGTGGTCATGCAGGAGCAGACCGAACAAACCGATACCGGCATTCGCTTTATCGCCCCGGTGAAAAACGGGCAGAACATTCGCCGTCTTGGGGAAGATATTGCCTGCGGAGCGGTCGTTTTCCCTGCCGGAACCCGTCTGACCGTCGCCGAACTGCCGGTATTAGCCTCGCTGGGGATCGCTGAGGTTACCGTGATACGTAAAGTGCGCGTCGCGGTTTTCTCCACCGGCGATGAGCTACAGCTACCGGGGCAGCCGCTCGCCGACGGGCAGATTTACGATACCAACCGTCTGGCAGTGCATCTGATGCTGCAGGCGCTGGGCTGCGAGGTCATTAACCTCGGCATTATTCCCGACGATCCGGCCAAACTGCGCGAAGCCTTTATTCAGGCAGACCAACAGGCAGATGTGGTCATTAGCTCCGGCGGCGTTTCTGTCGGCGAGGCGGACTACACGAAAACGATCCTTGAAGAACTGGGTGAAATCGCCTTCTGGAAGCTGGCGATTAAACCGGGCAAACCTTTCGCTTTCGGCAAACTCAGCCACAGCTGGTTCTGCGGTCTGCCGGGCAACCCGGTTTCCGCCACGCTGACCTTCTATCAACTGGTACAGCCGCTGCTGGCGAAGCTATCGGGCAACATCGGGCAGTCACAAGCGATGCGTCTGCGCGTGCGCGCCGCTTCACCCCTGAAAAAATCGCCGGGGCGCCTCGATTTTCAGCGCGGCGTGCTGCAACGCAACCCGGACGGGGAACTGGTGGTGAACAGCACCGGCCACCAGGGCTCGCATATTTTCAGTTCATTCAGCCTCGGCAACTGTTTTATCGTACTGGAACGCGAACGCGGCCATGTTGAAGCCGGTGAATGGGTGGAAGTTGAGCCGTTTAATCATCTGTTCGGAGGCATGTAATGGGCACAGAGCTGAGCGATGCGGAAATGCTGCGCTATAACCGACAAATCATTCTGCGCGATTTCGATTTTGACGGTCAGGAGCAGTTGAAAGCCTCCAGCGTGCTGGTTGTTGGCCTGGGCGGGCTCGGCTGCGCTGCCGCGCAATATCTGGCGGCGGCTGGCGTCGGTCAGCTCACCCTGCTCGATTTCGACACCGTGTCGCTCTCCAACCTTCAGCGCCAGATCCTGCACAGCGATGCCGCCATCGGTCAGCCGAAGGTTAACTCAGCCCGCGCGGCGCTGGCGCGAATTAATCCCAACGTTAAGCTCACGACGCTAAACGCATTGCTGGAAGAAGAGGCGCTATCGGCGCAAATCGCCGCCCACGATCTGGTGCTCGACTGTACCGATAATGTTTCTATCCGCAACCAGCTTAACGCCGGATGTTTCCGCCATAAAACGCCGCTGGTTTCCGGGGCTGCGATTCGTATGGAAGGGCAAATCAGCGTCTTTACCTGGGGAGAAAACGAACCCTGCTACCGCTGTCTGAGCCGCCTGTTTGGCGAAAACACCCTTACCTGCGTCGAAGCAGGAGTAATGGCGCCGCTGGTCGGCACCATTGGTTCGTTACAGGCGATGGAAGCCATTAAGATACTGACCCACTACGGCAGCCCCGCTGTCGGCAAAATCGTGATGTATGACGCGATGCGCTGCCAGTTTCGCGAAATGAAGCTGCTGCGGAATCCGCAATGTGAGGTGTGCGGTACGCCTTAGCCCCTCTCCGGCGGTACTTTCCGCCGGATTATTTGTGACCGCCCGCGACTTTTCCCTCCTGCTTTTATCCCTCACCCGGCTTGTTGACTTATATCAATGTAACTTTCATTCGAAAGTCATTTAATCTTCATATGCAAAATAAAGGGTGAAATATGATCTTCAATATTCAGCGTTACTCAACCCATGATGGCCCGGGGATCCGCACCGTCGTGTTCCTCAAAGGTTGCTCGCTGGGCTGCCGCTGGTGCCAGAACCCTGAAAGCCGCGCCCGCGCGGCGGATTTGTTGTATGACGCTCGTCTTTGCCTTGACGGCTGCGATCTCTGCCAACAGGCCGCGCCGGATGTGATGACCCGCACGCTGGATGGCCTGATTATCCACCGGGAAAAGCTCACCGCTGCGCATATCGGCAAGCTGCGCGACTGCTGCCCGACGATGGCATTAACGGTCTGCGGCGAAGAGAAAAGCGTCAAAGAGATTATGACCACGGTATTGCGGGATAAACCCTTTTACGATCGCAGCGGCGGCGGCGTCACCCTTTCCGGCGGCGAGCCATTTATGAACCCGGAACTGGCCCGCCAGCTGTTTGCCGCCAGCCGCAGCGCGGGGATCCACACCGCGGTCGAAACCTGCCTGCACGTACCGTGGAAATACGTTGAACCTTCCCTGCCTTTTATCGACCTGTTTCTCGCCGACCTGAAGCATGTCAATGAAGCCATTTTCCGTCAGTGGACCGACGGCAGTGCCCACCGGGTGCTGGAAAACCTGCAACGGGTCGCGCAGGCGGGAAAGAAGCTCATCATTCGCGTACCGCTGATTCAGGGTTTTAACGCTAACGAAGCCGATATTACCGCCATTACCGATTTTGCCGCTGACCGTTTAAAGGTCGGGGAAATTCACTTCCTGCCCTATCACACGCTGGGAATGAACAAATATCAATTACTTGGTCAGCCCTATACCGCCCCGGATAAACCCCTTGCCGCCCCTGAACTGCTCACTTTCGCGCAGCATTACGCGCAAAGCAAAGGTTTAACGGCGACTTTACGAGGATAAGCTTATGACAACATTGAAACTGGATACCCTGAGTCCACGCATTCAGGCGCATAAAATGGCGCTGGTGCATATCGTCAAGCCGCCGGTTTGCACCGAGCGCGCCCGCCACTATACCGAAACCTATCAGCAGCATCTGGATAAACCGATTCCGGTGCGCCGCGCGCTGGCGCTGGCTCATCATCTGGCGGAGCGCACAATCTGGATCAAGCATGATGAACTGATTGTCGGCAACCAGGCCAGCGAGGTCCGCGCCGCGCCGATCTTCCCGGAATACACTGTTAGCTGGATAGAAAAAGAAATTGACGATCTGGCGGATCGTCCCGGCGCGGGCTTTGCGGTCAGCGAAGAGAACAAACGTGTGCTGCATGAAGTGTGCCCGTGGTGGCGCGGCCAAACCGTGCAGGATCGCTGCTACGGCATGTTTACCGATGAGCAAAAAGCGCTGCTCGCCACCGGGATCATCAAAGCGGAAGGCAATATGACCTCCGGCGATGCTCACCTTGCGGTCAACTACCCGCTACTGCTGGAAAAAGGCCTCGACGGTATGCGCGTTAAAGTTGCCGAGCGCCGTTCGCGCATTAATCTTACCGTGCTGGAAGATCTGCACGGCGAGCAGTTCCTGAAAGCCATTGATATCGTGCTGGAAGCGGTAAGCGCACACATCCAGCGTTTTGCCGAACTGGCGCGCAGTATGGCCGCCGAGGAGCCCAGAGAATCCCGTCGCGACGAACTGCTGGCGATTGCCGAGAACTGCGACATCATCGCCCATGAGCCGCCGAAGACCTTCTGGCAGGCGCTACAGCTGTGCTATTTCATTCAGCTAATTCTGCAAATCGAATCCAACGGCCACTCGGTCTCTTTTGGTCGTATGGATCAGTACCTCTATCCGTACTATCGTCGCGACGTCGAACTCGAACAGTCTCTGGATCGTGAGCACGCCATTGAACTGCTGCACTGCTGCTGGCTGAAGCTGCTGGAAGTGAACAAAATTCGCTCCGGCTCGCATTCCAAAGCCTCCGCCGGGAGTCCGCTGTATCAGAACGTCACCATCGGCGGCCAGAATCTGGTTGACGGCAACGCGCAGGACGCGGTGAACCCGCTCTCTTACGCAATCCTGGAATCCTGCGGTCGTCTGCGCTCGACTCAGCCAAACCTGAGCGTGCGTTACCATGCCGGCATGAGCAATGACTTCCTCGATGCCTGCGTACAGGTGATTCGCTGCGGTTTCGGTATGCCGGCGTTCAATAACGACGAAATCGTTATTCCGGAATTTATCAGGCTGGGGATTGCGCCGCAGGATGCTTACGATTATGCCGCAATTGGCTGCATCGAAACCGCCGTCGGCGGCAAATGGGGCTATCGCTGCACCGGGATGAGCTTTATCAACTTTGCCCGGGTGATGCTGGCGGCGCTGGAAGGCGGTCGCGATGCCACCAGCGGTCAGATCTTCCTGGCGCAGGAACATGCGCTATCAAAAGGCAATTTCGCCAATTTCGATCAGGTGCTGGCGGACTGGGATACGCAGATCCGCTACTACACGCGCAAATCCATCGAGATTGAATATGTGGTCGATACCATGCTGGAAGAGAACGTCCACGATATTCTCTGTTCGGCGCTGGTCGATGACTGCATCGAGCGGGCGAAGAGCATCAAACAGGGCGGCGCAAAATATGACTGGGTTTCCGGTCTGCAGGTGGGTATCGCCAATCTCGGCAACAGCCTGGCGGCGGTGAAAAAACTGGTATTCGATCAGGGCGTGATTGGTCAGCAACAGTTGGCGAAAGCACTGGCTGACGACTTTGCGGGCCTGACCCACGAGCAGTTGCGCCAGCGTTTGATCAACGGCGCGCCGAAATATGGCAACGACGAAGACAGCGTCGATATTCTGCTGACCCGCGCTTACCAGACCTATATCGACGAACTGAAGCAGTATCACAACCCGCGCTATGGCCGGGGCCCGATTGGCGGCAATTACTACGCCGGGACCTCATCCATTTCCGCGAACGTTCCGTTTGGCGGGCAGACCATGGCGACGCCGGATGGCCGTAAAGCGCATTCGCCGCTGGCGGAAGGAGCAAGCCCGGCTTCCGGCACCGACCATCTGGGGCCGACCGCGGTTATCAGCTCGGTGGGTAAACTGCCGACCGGTGCCATTCTTGGCGGCGTGCTGCTCAATCAGAAGCTGAATCCGGCGACCCTGGAGAACGAATCCGATAAACAAAAACTGATGATGCTGCTGCGCACCTTCTTCGAAGTGCACAAAGGCTGGCATATTCAGTACAACATCGTGTCGCGCGAAACGCTGCTGGCGGCGAAGAAACACCCGGATCAGTATCGCGATTTAGTGGTCCGGGTAGCCGGATACTCGGCGTTCTTTACCGCCCTGTCGCCGGATGCCCAGGACGATATTATCGCCCGTACCGAGCATACGCTGTAAGGTGGACAATAAATTCGTCACAAGGAATTGACCAGCCCAAGGCCGTAGAGGCTGCTGACAAATCCGTATCAGTCAGTGGCCCCGTTTACGCCGGGTGGCGGCTAACGCCTTACCCGGCCTACATTTCCTGAAATATCCATCTCCTGTACCTCACTTTTAGACCTGTGCAAGCAAATGGCGTGCCGCCGGGCAGTTCCTGAACAACGCTCGTTGTCAGTAATCTGGTGAGGGACGTGGATGTTCCTCATGCATCCCCGGGAGCCGGGTTTCCATAAACGGACGGGATAAGGCAGCGCATCTGCGGTTCAAAAAGCGCTGGATAAACTTTCATTCGAAATAAATTTGTGCTCTCCATCACATTGTAATTAGAATGTTACTGGTCGAAGTTAAGCCAGGAGCACTTGTTATGACCGTTAAAGTTATCGTCACTGATATGGACGGAACTTTTCTCAATGACGCCAAGCAGTATGATCGCCCGCGTTTTCTCGCGCAGTTTGCGCAACTCCAGCAACAGGGTATTGAATTCGTTGTCGCCAGCGGCAACCAATACTACCAGTTGATCTCTTTTTTCCCGGAAATCCGCGAGCAGATCTCCTTCGTCGCCGAAAACGGCGCGCTGGTTTATGAACACGGCCAACAACTGTTCCACGGCGAACTGACCCGTCACGAATCCCAGGTGGTGATTGGTGAATTGCTTAAAGATCCCCAGCTCAACTTCGTCGCCTGCGGCCTCGCAAGCGCTTACGTCAGCGACCGGGCGCCCGACACCTTTGTCGCGCTAATGTCAAAGCACTACCATCGCCTGCAGCGCATCAGCAGCTACCATGATATTGACGACACGCTGTTTAAGTTCTCGCTTAATCTGCCGGATAGCGATATTCCGCAGTTGATCGATAAACTGCACGTCTCGCTGGACGGTATCATGAAGCCGGTCACCAGTGGCTTTGGTTTCGTCGATTTGATCATCCCCGGCCTGCATAAAGCTAACGGCATCAGCCGCCTGCTTAAACGCTGGAACCTCTCACCGCAGACCTGCGTCGCTATCGGCGACAGCGCGAACGACACTGAAATGCTAAAACTGGTGAAATACTCCTTCGCGATGGCCAACGCCGTCGAAAGCATCAAGGCGGTGTCCCGTTTTGCGACCGATGACAATAACCATAATGGCGCGCTAAATGTGATTCAGGCAGTACTCGACCACACCGCCCCCTTCAACGATTGATCCCGCGCCGGGGGGCGCATAAGCTACCCCGTTTTTTTATGCCAACACACATACCACCTGAAGTATAACGGGTATATACCTCGTTCTATGCGCATGCCTTATTGATGAACGTTCCGGTTTAAACTGGGCTCTACGGCAGTTGCTGCGTAGATTATCTCTGTGACAATGTTCAATGCTAACTGCAGAAACAGCACGATGTATGCGAACACTGTAAAGCACAGCTACCCTACCATTATTTGTAGAACTGGAATTATTTGATTAAGATCTCAAAACAATGTTTCATAATGTGTAAAATCTTGTTCCAATGATTTAAAGGTTATACTTTTTGTATTATTCAAAGATAAACCAATAATGCAAAGCGACCGTCATCACAATAATACTGGCTAATCATTCTGTTTGCGACGACATACCAGCAATAACAATACGGTTACTGAAAACAAAGCAACCTGATTATGATTCTAAAGAATACAGATCCACCCCCCTTACCGGTAAGGGCTATGTTTTCATTTTTGAATACACCCGAAATAATTCGAATTGAATGTTAAACAATGAGGCATACATGAGGACAGGCTTGATAAAAAACATCACCACCGGTGTTTGCATTGCATTAATATCCCCTGCAATACTGGCTGCCGATGGTAAAACTACTCTACAATATGAACATAACTTCAAAACAATGGATCGCCGCCATAGCGATTCATACAAGCTTATCCATAAAACAAAATCTCTATGGCAATATGAACTGAAATTCAGTAGTTCTGCTGGTGGCGGCAAGACATATGATGTCGCCTATGATGATATGCAGGGTGGGTCCGGTGGTATCGTTATTCAAAAAGATTTAAAATTTTCCGGCGATAAGAAAAGCACGTTGACGCCGTCGTTTGAAGTATCCTACGGGAGTAGTTCTGTTGGTTACCAGCCAGGCCTGAAATATAGCTACACAATTAACAAAGAATGGTCAGTGTATGGCCGTTACCGCTATGAAGTAAAAAAACAATCGCGTAGTTCGCGCTATAAAACGGTAAGCAGCAGCGATGCATATGGTCACGAAGGTGAAAAATATCTTTCAAAATCAGATACTGGACGCCATCGAATTGATACCGGTTTTTCATGGAATGGGATCCCTAATCTCTCTCTGGGTTATGTTTTCAACCTCTATATTGGCGACAACCTTAACGACTCCTGGACCTACAGCAAAGGACAATACACGCAAAATCGATATGCCGCATATAACGGACGCAAAACCGACTATGAGCATCAGTTCAAAGTGCAATATAAATATAAGCAATGGCAGCCTTATTTAGAAGTTGATGATGTCGCTGTCTCCGCAACATCTAAATCCCGTCAGGGTAAAATCAAGCTGGGCATCAAATATCAATTCAAGTGACATCAAACATAAATAAACAAGTGGATATTATGAAAAAAACGCTCTCATTCATCGGATTACTACTGGGTACTTTGTTGATCAGCGGACACATTCTCGCCTCAGAAACCTTTATCCATTACCAGCACAGCTATGGCACTCAAAACCATTATCATGGTGATGAGTTTGGCATATTGCATCAGACCGACGAAGGTGGCTGGGTTGATATAAGTATTCATCTCTACAATAAAAATAAAGATGTTGCACTGGATGATGTGGTTTCTAACTCTTACGCCATGACCGTAGGCTATGATTATGCCTTGTCTGACTCATTAATCCTGACACCAAATATCGAAGCACGCTTTTACTCTGGCGGTACCAGTGGCGAAGGAACGGAAAACGATCCGGGCGACACGCAAAAAGCAGGTGCCCGTTATACACCAGGCGTAAAATTGAGCTGGCAGACCAGCGACCTATTTGGAGTATATACCCAATATCGTTATGATTACCGAAAAATCACCCGCTCGCTGGCCAGCGATGATGAACAGAATAAACATCGCCACCGTCTGGAAGGCGGCATCAGTTATACGCCGGTCGATACCTTGACCCTTTCATACAAAGCCTGTTATTACCACGCCGATTATATTCTGGCGAACAACAAAAAACATGATTATCAGCAGGATGTCAATATCGACTGGACCTTTCTTCCGGACTGGCAAATTAACCTCGGCCTTGAGGACGTCGCCAAAAACAAAACCCGCGGTGGCCGCGAAGCATTACTGAAAGCCGGATTCACTTATCGCTTCTGACCACAACGCTTTTCAGGAGAAATAGATGAACACCCCCATGAAACTACTGGCGCTGCTCTGTACTTTTGCAACGACGGCTCAGGCCAGTACCTTACTGCAAGGCGTCGTGTTAGCTGAGACGCCCTTTCGCGGCGCACAGGTAAATATTGTCGACAGTAATGGAATGAAGCTGTCGACACAAACCGATAATACTGGTCGCTATTCGCTGGTAATTGATAGCCTCCGCCCGCCGCTTGCGTTATCCGCCAAAGCCGCTGGCACCGCAACGGACTGTCTGCACAATGATAAGTTACGCGCCCGTTGTATGGCTTCGCTACTGCTGAGCGTAAAAAAAGACAGCGCCAATACCGCCAATATCACTCCATTCAGCGATCGGTTAGTTTCAGAAGTCGCGGGGGAACTGGGATATATTGGCCCGCAACAATGGATCGAACAGGGCCGTCCCGCCGATCTCCGGCCTGAACTGTTAACCGCTCCGCTGGCCAATTTTCGCCGGGGTATGGAGAAGGCGTTTATTGCCCTTGGGACTGAATCAGCACGCATAGATCCCATTAAAACGCCGATTATCCCCGGCGATGCCATGACCACAGTGCTCTCGGTTATTAACCACAATCGCGGCTACGATAACAACAGTGGCGAAGCGGGAACTGCCATACTGACCGACAGCGCTTTCCGGCCGATTGTCGGGCTGAAAAACAGCGGCCCCTGGGAGCCCTTCGATCTCAACCAGGCATTGCAGGATAAAGCCCGTATCGCGACGGCAACAAAACGTATTCTGATTGTCAGTGACTCTACGGCCGCCACGTATGAAGTGAGTCGTCTGCCGCGAATGGGATGGGGACAGGTATTTCAGAACAGATTTCTTGCCGATTCAGGGGTTGTGGTTCTTAATGGCGCACGGGCCGGACGCTCCAGCCGGGATTTTTATAATGAGGGCTGGTATCAGCAAATGGGGCGCTATTTGCAGCCCGGCGATTATGTTTTCATTGCCCACGGTCACAACGATCAAAACTGTAATGGCAATAAGCCTATTCGCGGCGCTGCAGATGTGCGCAATCTCTGTACCTATCCGAATGACGCCAACGGTAAACCACAATATCCACAAGGCCATCCGGAGCTGTCGTTTCAGCACTCACTGGAACGTTACATTAAGATTGCCCGTGATAAAGGCGCTATCCCGGTCCTTTTCACTCCCACGACGCGGGTAAAAAATGCGGCGGGGAAAACGGCATTCCAGCATGGTCCCCAGGATGTCGTGGTCAGCAGCCACCATACCCGGTCAAACCCCGGCTATTTATTCAGCGGCGACTATATCGCCACTATCAAACAAACCGCTGAGCGAAATCAGGTGCCGTTAATCGACCTGGAACAAGCGACTATCGACTTCGCAAATGCCCATCCCAATGACTGGATGGACTATTGGCTGGCGGTGGATGCCAATGATCCGCGTTATCCCTGGTATAAAACCCAGAAGTCAGGGATCCGCACCCATCCCGACACCACGCACTTTCAGCAAAAAGGGGCGGAGGCCGTGGCGGAAATTGTCGCCCGGCGTATTCGTCAGACACCACAATTGCAAGAGTTAGCCAACAAACTCTATCCCTGAGGCGCAAACAATGAAAAAAATCCTCTTCGCCAGCACCCTCCTGGCCAGCGTTAACGCCTGCGCTTTATCCACACAGGCAACACAATGGAATGCGGTGGTTTCAGCCACGCCGCAGGCTGGTCAATATGCGACCATCGCGCAGGCGCTATCGGCGGCCCCCACGCAAGGCACACCATGGCGCATCCTGATCAAAGATGGCCGCTGGCAGGAACGGCTTGTTATCGACAGACCCGTCACCCTGATCGGCCAGTCACGGGAAAAAACGATAATCGAAGCCGATACGCCAGCGGGATCTCTGGACAGTAACGGCAACAAACTCGGCACCTCGCGCACCAGTACCGTCGAGATTCGGGCCAACGGCGTCACCATGGAGAACCTGACGATTCGCAACAGTTTTGACTTTCCCGCCAATCGGGCATTGCCCGAAGGCGATCCGCGTAAGTTGAAAGATACCCAGGCCGTCGCGCTGATGATTGCGGATAACGTGGATCAAGCACGTTTCCGTCGCGTCAAACTGGAGGGTTACCAGGATACGTTTTATAGCAAAAGCGGCAGCCGGAGCTATTTTACGGACTGCATCGTGACCGGGCATGTTGATTTTATTTTTGGGTCCGGTATCGCCGTCTTCGACCGTTGCGACATTATTGCCCGCAACCGTACCGATGTCTCATCACCGCTGGGGTATATCGCCGCGCCGTCGACGCCATCAACGGCGAAATATGGGCTGATCTTTATTAAAAGCAAAATCAGCAAGGAAGCAGAGGTTCCGGCCAGAAGCTTTGCGCTTGGTCGCCCCTGGCATCCAACAACCCAGTTTAGCGATGGTCGTTACGCCGATCCCAACGCTATTGGGCTGGCGGCATTTATTCACTGCGACATCGATGAACATATCTACGGCTGGGACAAAATGTCCGGTAAAAATAAAGCCGGAGAAAAAACCTGGTTCTACCCACAAGACAGTCGTTTTTATGAGTTCTCAAACAGCGGCCCGGGCGCGGGTCAGGGAGGAGAGCATTACCAGTTAAGCGCCGTTGATGCGGCACACTACACCATCGAAACCATTTTCTCCGGCTGGCAGCCAGAATTACTCAATTAAGGAGTCATCATGTTTCGTCGTTTCACTTTTAACGCCTGCTGCTGCCTGGTCGCACTGGCTTGTCATAGCGCCTACGCCGACAGTCAGCGTTTACAGGCGGTTAAAACCTTCGCCGACAATGTCCTGGACAAAGCGGGGGATAAATATCATGGCGCCACGCCCTCTCCGCTACTTGCCAGCGGCGTCGATCCGCGTACTGGTAAGCAGATGGAATGGATTTTTCCCGATGGCCGCACCGCCGTGTTATCTAACTTTTCCGCCCAGCAAAATCTGATGCGCGTGCTGGTGGGCCTCAGCAACCTGACCGGCGATGATAAATACCAAAAACGCGCGGAAGAGACCGTTCGTTATTACTTTAACCACTATCAGGATAAAAGCGGCCTGTTGATTTGGGGTGGACATCGTTTTGTCGATCTGAAGACTCTGCAGCCGGAGGGACCCAGTGAAAAAGAGCAAGTTCATGAATTAAAGAACGCTTATCCCTGGTATGAACTGATGTTCGCCGTCGATAAACCCGCCACCGTGCGCTTTATTCACGGCTTCTGGAACGCACACGTTTATGACTGGAAAGTCCTGGAAACCAGCCGTCATGGTCAATATGGCAAAACGCCAGGCAAACTCTGGGCGAACGATTTCACGCAACAGCCGCCCTTTTTTGCCACTAAAGGATTAAGTTTCCTCAATGCGGGCAATGATCTGATCTATTCGGCTTCTCTGTTATACAAATACAATAATGAACCTGGCGCGCTGGTCTGGGCAAAGCGCCTGGCGCAGCAGTATGTCCTGCCGCGGGATCCGAAAACCGGCCTCGGCGTATATCAGTTCACTCAGCCGCTCAAGCGGGCGCAGACTACCGACGACAGCGACACCAATTCTAAATACGGCGATCGCGCCCAGCGTCAGTTTGGCCCGGAATTCGGCACCGATGCACTTGAAGGCAATATGCTGCTGAAAGGCCGAACCAGCACGATTTATTCAGAAAATGCATTGATGCAGCTGGCGTTAGCTAAATCTCTCGGGCCGGATGGCCAGGATATTAAGAAGTGGACACTGGATGGACTGAAAGCATTTGCCCGTTATGCCTATGATCCGAGTAACAATACATTCCGTCCACTACTGGCTAACGGTACCGACCTTTCCAACTACAGGCTCCCGCGTGATGGTTACTATGGGAAAAAAGGTACCGTACTCAAACCTTATCCGGCCGGGAGCGATTTCCTGCTCTCTTATGCCCGCGCTTATACGCTGGAGCAGGATAATGAACTGTGGAAAGTGGCGCGGGGTATCGCGAAAGGCCAGGGATTAGGCGATATTGGCGAGCCAAATGGCAAAAAGAGTCAGATGAATTTAGAAACCAGCAACAGTGATGCTTACGCCATCTTCGCGCTCATCGATCTGTGGCAGGCCACAAAGCAGCAGGCCTATCTCGATGTGGCGCAAAAAGTGGCGGACAACATCCTGGCCACTCATCGCCTGAATGGTTTCTTCGTTAAGGATCAACATGTGCAGTACGCCAGTATTGACAATATTGACCCCTATGCCCTGCTGGCGCTTGAAGCGACGTTACAAAATAAAGCGGACGCCGTAGCGCCATTTCTGAATGGTTCTGGCTTTACCGAAGGGGCTTATCGTCTGCCTGACGGCAGCGTACGCGTTTCGACGAGAGATAACGAACTTTTTGCCTTGAAAACAGGCGAACAGCTGAAACCGAATGGCAAAAAATAGCGTTCATCTAAATTGATATTCCTGGCTTGTCCCGCTTTTGCGTTGCCCACCGTTTATTTGTGCCGCGCGTAAAGGCTCAATAACCGCCAGCACCGCGCGCACTATTGCGGGACACAGCCGGAATGCTTCGAATGAAGCGTCGACACGTTGTAGCCGTGATTTCCGCGCGGAAAAGTCGTTTCACGCGGGACACGTTAAATATCTACGGTAAACGTGCAGAGGATTGTAGATTAATCGTCATACAATCCCTTAGGTTCGACAGAGGTACGGCGGTTACCAGAACGTATCCGCCGTACCGAATCTCGTACCGCCAGCGTACCATGCAAGAGTAACGATCCATGCTGCGCATCAGGACGAAGCAGTTGCCGCTGTAATAAATGTACCGCCTCATCCCCCAATTCATCACGCGGCACATGTACTGCGGTTAGAGGCACATCCTGAATCGCAGACAGGTTAAAACCATCGATGCTCATGACAGAAGTATCCTGTGGAACACGTAAACCTCGCTTTTGTAAAGCAACCATCGTTCCTGCCGCCATAAAATCGCCACCCACCAAAAAAGCCGTTGGTAGCGCGCGATCGTTCCGTTGATCCAGCCAGGCTCCGACCTTTTCTTCTGTCTCCCTGGCGCTGAAATTAGCCACATCGATTAAATCCATACTATCGACAAAACGCAGATTCCGCGCACGCCACGCTTGCTTAATACCCAGTAAACGTAACTCCATGGTATAGCGACGCAGACACATCACGTTTATTACTGACTGGTGCCCCATATCAAACAGATAACGGGCGGCAAATTGACCAATCAATCGGTGATCCGGCGCAACGGAAGATAAACGCATTCCTGAATCGTGGCAGTTGATCATCACACAGGGTTTTCCCAAATCTGCCGCCAGATCGTGAATATGCGGATCATCAATACCCAATAAAATAACAGCCTGCGTAGATGCGTCATGCATACGCTGCAAAAATAAATTCGCATCACTGTCATTCTCCTCCAGCGCGCAGTATCGCAAGTGGACATCGTGCGGCTTGAGTGCATTGTTGATGCTTTGAATAACGCGATAGTAGTAAATGTCCGTTCGCTCGTCGAAGGCCCGTTGAGGAGCAAATACCAGCAAATTGTTGAGCAACATTCTTCCGGCGGCGAGACCGTCCATCACCCCCAACTCGTGAGCGCAATCAAGTACTTTCTGACGAGCCTTTGTACTGGTATTGGATTTCCCTGCTAACACTCGCGATACCGTACTGGGTGACAGCCCGGTACGCAGCGCAATTTCAGTCACTCTGAGCTTTTTATCCATTTTGTGATCGCGCTCCAATTTGTAAATGAAAAAATTTTCATATTAAAAACAGGAATATTTTTAAGTAAATTTCGCGCGAATTACTGCGATATAGCGCGTTTTATGAAAAAAGTTGCAGAAAAATCGCTACTGCGCACCCCCCTTCTCCCTTAGCCTGAATTGGTCCAACACCTTTGATATTAGTCAACCAAGAGTGGCGGAATATAAACCTTATCAAACAATGAAATACAAAATTTTAGCGACAACTCAGGAAATGGGTTGGTCAATTTTCCCTACTACATGTCTCGTGGAGAGTTCTATGAGCCAAGGCCTCAATAATGATATGGCGGTCAGTAAATCGCGCCGCATAGTAAAGAATCTGCGCTGGTGGATACTTGTGTTGTTTTTGCTGGGCGTCACCGTCAATTACATCACACGCAATTCACTGGGGATTATCGCCCCGGAATTAAAAACCTCTCTGGGCATTTCTACCGAACAATACTCATGGATAGTCGGCGCGTTTCAACTGGCCTATACCCTTTTCCAGCCGCTCTGTGGTTGGCTTATCGATGTCATTGGCCTCAAGCTCGGCTTTATGATTTGCGCCACGCTGTGGGCTATCGCCTGTATTGCCCATGCTGGCGCCGGAAGCTGGTTGCACCTGGCGATCCTGCGCTTTTTTATGGGCGGCGCTGAAGCGGCGGCGACACCAGCGAATGCCAAAACCCTGGGTGAGTGGTTTCCAAAATCCGAGCGCCCTATCGCCGCGGGCTGGGCAGGGGTCGGTTTTTCTATCGGCGCAATGCTGGCACCGCCGATAATCTATTTCGCGCACGCCTCATTCGGCTGGCAGGGCGCATTCATGTTCACCGGCGCGCTGGCTCTATTATGGGTCGTGCTCTGGTGGGCGTTCTATCATAATCCAGAAAAACATCCGAATCTGGGCAAATCTGAACTGGCGCTGATAAAGCAAGACAATGAAGCGCCACCGCTCAAACAGCCCTTTTTTACCGCGCTAAAAACCGTATCGAAAAACAAACGCTTCTACGGTATCGCTATTCCGGCCTTTATGGCTGAACCCGCCTGGGCGGTATTGAGTTTCTGGGTACCGCTCTATCTGGCGAAAGAGCACGGTATGGATTTAAAGCAAATCGCCATGTTTGCCTGGCTACCGTTTCTGGCAGCCGACCTCGGTAGCGTCGCCAGCGGCTATCTGACCAAACTTTATACCCGCTGGTTCGGCTGCTCGCGGGTGAACTCAGTGATCGCCAGTTCCGTCACCGGCGCCTTTCTGATGATTTCGCTCGCCACCGTTGCGATTACCCGCGATCCGTATATCACCATCGTGCTGATTTCGATAGGCGGTTTCGGCCACCAGATCATTTCCTGCATGCTTAGCGCGCTGGTGGTGGAGTCTTTCGATAAAGGACAGATGGCGACTGTTAACGGTATGCGCGGATCCGCTGCATGGATCGCCAGCTTTCTATTCTCGCTGTTAATCGGGGTCACCGCCGACAAAATCGGCTTCAACCCACTATTTATCGCCATGGGATTCTTTGACCTGATCGGCGCGGTATTCCTGGTGGCATTTATTGCTGAACGTCGCGCAAAGCGCGCCTGAGAGAGTGGATGTAAAAATGAAGACGTTGAAAAACTGGACCTTACGCCAACAACTGGATCACCACGTTGAGTTGACCGTCGATGGCCAGCACATCCTGTGCCTGTATGTCCTGGAAGAGAATATGTTCCGCGTGTTGCTGAAGCGGCACGGTCAGTTGGCGCTGGATCGTACCTGGAGTATCGCCCCACAGCAGGATGTGCCGTGGGAAGGACGCCCGCGCGAGGATTTGAGCGGCTTTAGCCTTCCCGCCTGGCAGCTAACAGAGCGCGACGGCATGCTGAGCATCGCCACCGAGCATCTGCGCGTCACCGTCCACCAGCCGCTGTGGCTGGAATGGTGCTACCGCGATGAAGTCGGCGAGTGGCAGCCGCTCGTTAATGACCGCCCTACCAGCGCCTATCTGGCGAATGCGCACGGCGACGGCGTTGCCCACTACCTTAGCCGCCGTAAAGATGAACGCTTCTATGGTCTTGGTGAGAAGGCTGGCAATTTGCAACGTACCGGCAAACGCTATGAGATGCGTAACCTTGATGCCATGGGTTATAACGCGGTGAGCACCGACCCGCTGTACAAACATATTCCATTTACCATCGCTCAGCGCAGCGATATTAGCTACGGTCTGTTTTACGATAACCTGAGCAACTGCTGGCTGGATCTCGGGAACGAAATCGACAACTATCATACCGCCTATCGCCGCTGGCAAGCGGAAGCAGGCGACATCGATTACTACATCTTTACCGGCAAGCGCGTGCTGGATGTCACCAAAGCCTTTGTGCGCCTGACGGGGAAAACGCTGTTCGGGCCGAAGTGGAGCCTGGGTTACAGCGGCTCAACCATGCATTACACCGACGCGCCGGATGCGCAAAACCAGCTGATGAACTTTATCCGTCTGTGCAATGAACACGCCATTCCATGCGACTCGTTCCAGCTCTCATCCGGCTATACCTCAATTAACGGCAAACGGTACGTCTTTAACTGGAACTATGACAAGGTGCCGCAGCCGAAGGTAATGAGCCAGGCATTCCACGATGCGGGGTTGCGGCTTGCGGCAAACATTAAACCGTGTCTGTTGCAGGATCACCCACGCTACAACGAAGTCGCGGAAAGAGGGTTATTTATCCGTGATTCGGAAACCGACGCGCCGGAACGTTCAAGTTTCTGGGATGACGAAGGCTCTAACCTTGATTTCACCAATCCGCAAACCGTCGCCTGGTGGCAGGAAGGCGTCACCACGCAGTTGCTGAAGATGGGGATCGACGCCACCTGGAACGATAATAACGAGTATGAAGTGTGGGACGGCGAAGCCCGTTGTCACGGATTTGGGCAGGAGATCGCCATCAAACATATTCGCCCGGTCATGCCGCTGCTCATGATGCGCGCTTCGCTGGAAGCGCAGCAGCGCTTTGCGCCGCACAAACGCCCGTATCTTATCTCTCGTTCCGGTTGCGCCGGGATGCAGCGCTACGTTCAGACCTGGAGCGGCGATAACCGTACCAACTGGGACACTCTGCGCTACAACATCCGTATGGGACTGGGAATGAGTCTCTCCGGGCTATTTAATATCGGCCACGATGTCGGCGGTTTCTCTGGCGAAAAGCCGGATGCGGAGCTGTTCGTGCGCTGGGTACAGAACGGCGTGATGCACCCTCGCTTTACCATCCACTCATGGAATGACGATCATACGGTGAATGAGCCGTGGATGTACCCGGGCGTGACGCCGGCGATTCGTAGCGCGATTGAGCTGCGCTATCGTCTGCTGCCGTACCTCTACACGCTGCTGTGGCAGGCGCACGCCGACGACGAGCCGATGCTGCGCCCCACTTTCCTCGACCACGAACACGACGCGCAAACCTTCGCAGAGTGCGACGACTTCCTGCTTGGCCGCGATATTCTGGTGGCGAGCGTGGTGGAGCCCGGTCAACGTGAACGCCGCGTCTGGCTGCCGGATAACAAAACCGGCTGGTACGATTTCGATAGCCACGAATGGTTTTCTGGCGGTCAGTGGATCACCCTGAGCGCGCCGCTGGAAAAACTGCCGCTGCTGGTACGCGCTGGCGCAGGTGTGCCGCTGAGCGAACGGATCGCTCATGTCAGCGCTGAGCACGACGATACCCGCGAACTGAAACTGTTCCCGGTCAAAGGCGTGGGGACAACATCCGGTCTGCTGTTTGAAGACGATGGCGAAAGCTGGAGTTATCAGACGGGCAATGCCTTGTGGGTGGAGTGGGAGATGGTGTGCGATGGGGCGACCGTCAACCTGAAGATCAACGCGCGTGGCGACTATCGTCCGGCATGGAACATGTTGAAGGTATCGTTACCGGTAGGGGAAAAACGTACGCTGCGGGTGAACGGCGTTGAAGGGAGTGAGTGGGTGCTCTGAAAATTGCCGGGTGGCGGCTTCGCCTTACCCGGCCTACAAACTGTAGCGCAGGCCCGGTGAGCGTAGCGCCGCCGGGCATCAGCGTGTTACTCGATCCCTTTACTACGCAGATAATCTTCGTAGTTGCCGCTGAAGTCCACCACGCGCTCAGGCGTAATTTCTATCACCCGGGTCGCCAGCGAGCTGACGAATTCGCGGTCATGGGAGACGAAGATCAGCGTGCCCTGATACATCTCCAGCGCCATGTTCAGCGATTCGATCGATTCCATATCCAGGTGGTTGGTCGGTTCGTCCATCACCAGAATATTCGGTTTCTGCATCATTAGTTTACCGAACAGCATACGGCCCTTTTCACCACCGGAGAGCACTTTTGCAGGCTTCTTGATATCGTCCTGGCTAAACAGCAGACGACCAAGAATGCTGCGCACCGCCTGCTCGTCGTCACCTTCCTGTTTCCATTGGCTCATCCAGTCAAACACCGTCAGGTCATTTTCAAATTCATATTCATGATCCTGCGCGTAATAGCCAATGCGCGCATTTTCTGACCATTTCACGGTGCCGTTATCCGGCGCCAGATCGCCCACCAGCGTTTTCAGCAGCGTCGATTTACCCACGCCGTTGGTACCGAGGACCGCCAGCTTTTCACCCACTTCCAGCAGCAGATTGACGCCTTTAAACAATGGACCGTTATCAAAGCCTTTCGCCAGCGCTTCCACTTCCAGCGCGTTACGGAACAGCTTTTTATCCTGCTCGAAACGGATGAACGGGTTCTGCCGGCTGGAGGCCTTCACCTCATCAAGTTTGATTTTGTCAATCTGGCGAGCGCGGGAGGTGGCCTGGCGAGATTTAGAGGCATTGGCACTAAAGCGGCTAACGAAGGATTGCAGTTCAGCAATTTGCGCCTTTTTCTTGGCGTTATCAGCCAGCAGACGCTCACGGGCCTGCGTCGCTGCGGTCATGTACTCGTCATAATTGCCCGGATAGACACGCAGTTCGCCGTAATCGAGATCCGCCATATGGGTGCAGACCATATTCAGGAAGTGACGGTCGTGCGAAATGATGATCATGGTGCTGTCACGTTCGTTCAGCACCTGCTCCAGCCAGCGAATAGTATCGATATCCAGGTTGTTCGTCGGTTCATCAAGCAGCAGAATATCCGGGTTGGAGAACAACGCCTGAGCCAGCAACACACGCAGCTTCCAGCCGGGGGCAACTTCGCTCATTGGGCCATAATGCTGTTCGATCGGAATACCGACGCCGAGTAGCAGTTCACCAGCGCGCGCTTCGGCGGAATAACCGTCCATCTCGCCATACTGCACTTCGAGATCGGCGACTTTATAGCCATCCTCTTCGCTCATCTCTGCCAGAGAGTAGATGCGATCGCGCTCCTGCTTTACTTGCCACAGTTCAGCATGGCCCATAATGACCGTATCCAGCACGCTGAATTCTTCAAAGGCAAACTGATCCTGACGCAGTTTACCGATACGCTCGTTAGGGTCGAGGGAAACGTTGCCCAGCGTTGGCTCCAGATCGCCGCCGAGGATCTTCATAAAGGTGGACTTACCGCTACCGTTGGCACCAATCAAGCCGTAGCGGTTGCCGCCGCCAAATTTGACGGAAATATTTTCGAACAGCGGCTTACTGCCGAACTGCATGGTGACGTTACTGGATACTAGCACGGGGTTATCCTGACAAATGAGAATGAGAAGTGTGATAAACCAGACATTATGCCAGCAAATGCTTCACTTTTCACGGGCCGTTATAAAATCATCAATGTGGCTTGTGTTAGGGTCAGTGTCATATTGCGCGGTTACACTGTTTATTACTGCGTGATTTTTCTACTTAAACATGGAAGGAACCTATGAAAAGACTCTCCAGCCATCCGGCTTTCTTATCGCTACAGGGCGGTATCAACTTTCGCGATCTGGGCGGCCAGCGTACCGCCGATGGCCGCCGCGTGCGCTCAGGTAAACTGTTCCGCTCCGGCTCGCTGCATATGATGACCGCCGATGACTTAAGCCATCTCGACGCAATCCCCCTTAGCCGGGTGATTGATTATCGCGACCCGGGAGAAGTCAGGCGCAGTCCCGACAAGCTAAACGAACTGGCTCACTACCTTAATGCTCCCGCTAACCCACTCGTTCACCACGTCAACGCAAAAGTGACCGAGTTTAACGCCGCGACGCTTAATGCCGTTGACGGTCAACAGTTTATGCTGGAGCTGTATCGTCAGTTGCCGTTCAACAACCCTGCCTACCGCCAGTTGGTCAAATGGCTGATGGAGCCATTCGACGGCGCGCTGTTACAGCATTGTGCGGTGGGTAAAGACCGTACCGGCATTGGCTGTGCGCTGACGCTGTTGGCGCTCGGCTGCGATCGACATACGGTGATGGAGGAATACCTGCTCACCCAGGGCATGCTGATGCAGGTTGAAGAATTCATGCTCGAATCGCTCGGCGACGCATTGACCGCCCGCGGACGGCAGACCCTGGCGGAAATCATGACGGTTCATGAGTCATATCTTACCGCGGCTCTCGCCCAGATTGATGAACGCTACGCAAGTATTGACGCCTGGCTTGAGCAAGAGTATCAGCTCACGCCGTCGGCGCGCGAAGCCCTTCAGTCGCGGCTTCTGGAGGGGTAACCCCCTCCCGTTTTCACACCGGCAATTGTCCTGATGGTCAGTAACCGCACATGGCATGCATAGCAGCAGGAAAAAAATGTGATTTCGTACACATCTCATTTACCTGTTTGCCAGAATGCACATATAATGCGCTCCCATCGACTTCCTGTTTAAACTGACAAAGGCCAGTGTGGCATTAACATCGCCCACGACATAAAGCATATGAAATTATCAACTCTCATCGCGGCAGCCTTCGCAATCGTGGGCTTTTGCAACACAGCTTCTGCTGTAACCTATCCACTGCCTACTGACGGCAGCCGTCTGATTGGCCAGAATCAGGTCATTACCGTTCCGGAAGATAACAAGCAGCCGCTGGAATATTTTGCCGCTGAATACCAGATGGGTTTGTCCAACATGCTGGAGGCCAACCCTGGCGTGGATACCTTTCTGCCGAAAGGCGGTACCGTGCTGAATATCCCGCAGCAGCTGATCCTGCCGGACACCGTTCATGAAGGGATTGTTATCAACAGCGCGGAAATGCGCCTCTACTACTATCCGAAAGGCACCAACACCGTCATCGTGCTGCCTATCGGTATCGGCCAGTTAGGTAAAGACACGCCGATCAACTGGGTCACCAAAGTTGAGCGCAAAAAAGCAGGCCCGACCTGGACCCCTACCGCGAAAATGCACGCGGAATATATTGCCGCAGGCGAACCGCTGCCAGCCGTTGTCCCGGCCGGCCCTGACAATCCGATGGGGCTGTATGCGCTCTATATTGGCCGCCTGTACGCCATTCATGGCACCAACGCCAACTTCGGTATCGGCCTGCGCGTCAGCCACGGCTGCGTGCGTCTGCGTAACGACGACATCAAATTCCTGTTTGAAAACGTGCCGGTCGGCACACGCGTTGAGTTTATCGATGAGCCGGTGAAAGCCACCACCGAGCCTGACGGCAGCCGTTTCATTGAAGTGCACAACCCGCTGTCTACTACCGAAGAGCAGTTCCAGGGCAATGAAATCGTGCCAATTACCCTGAGCAAGGCGGTACAGGCGGTAACGGGTCAGAGTGATGTTGACCAGAGCGTGCTGGAACAGGCCATTCACAACCGTTCCGGCATGCCGGTGCGCCTGAACTAACGGCACATAATGCACAGCGGCGGGCCAGGGCCCGCCCTTTTTTTATCCGTTATTGACCAGAATAATGCCGCCGTGATCGTAGCGATAGTGGCAATGGGCATACTCCAGCGGCGTACCGTCCTCCAGATAGACGACCTGTTCCACTTCCAGTACCGGATCGCCAGGCTCGCAGTTGAGGTATTCTCTATCCAGTTCTTGCGGTTTCATCGCCCGAACCACACGATATGAACCCATTATTTTTAGCCCCAGCGTCTCCCGCACGTAGCGAAACACCGAGCTTTCCAGATGCGTTTTATTCAGGCCGGGAACCAGCGCCACGGGCATCACGGTCAGATCCAGCGACACGGGTTCATCATTAAGCAGCCGCAGGCGAACAAAATCATAGACTGGCGCATCAGCGTCAATCAGCAGCGAACTTTGCTCTTTTTCTGTCGGAAAGCGCAGCTCAAAACGAATCACCCGGCTTGCCACTTCGCCCAGGTGTTCCCAGGTTTTGGTCGCGCCAAAATAGTCGCTACCGGGCAAATCCCACTGCGAAAGCTGCAGGAAATTTTTGCGCACGAACGTGCCCTGCCCCTTACGGGTATAAATTAGCCCTTCAACGATAAGCTGGCGCATCGCCTGCTGGATCGTCATTCGGCTGGTACTGAACTCCGCTGCTAACGCGAACTGATCCGGTAATGGCGCGCTGGCGGGATACTGCTGACTGATAATTCGCTTTTTAATTTCCCGCGCAATCAAAAGATACTTTGCCGCCATTACCGTTCCTTATTGTTTGTTTATCCCGTTGTTTTTTAAGGCCACTCGCTCAGCAACCTTGAGGAAAGGCAGGTAGAAGAATACACCAAAGATGATGATGATCAACTGTACCACGACCGCCCGCCAGTCTCCCGCCGTCGCCAGCCAGGCGCTGAGTATCGGCGGCGTGGTCCACGGGATCATGACCACGCAGCGCGACATGAGTCCCAGCGTGGTGCAAAGCCAGGCGAAATAGATGCCGATGGCGGGTAGCAGCACAAACGGGATCATCAGCGGCACGTTAAACACGATCGGCAAACCGAAAATCACCGGCTCGTTGATATTAAACAGCCCGGGCGTAATGGCAAGACGCGCCACCTGCTTCGAGGCCCGCTGACGCGAAAAGAGAAAAATAGCGATCAGCAAGGAAACGGTGCTGCCGGTGCCACCAATCATGCCGAAGGTCGGCACAAAGATATTGTTAATAATGTGCGGGATCGGCTGGCCGCTGGCGTAGGCCAGCATATTCTCATTGGTATTAATCAGCAGGAACGGCTCCAGCACCACCCCGTTCACCACAGTCTGATGAATACCCAGCGTAAACAAGAAGTTGCCAAAACTGTAGATAAAAAGGGTTCCCGGCAAACTGGTATTAATCAGCCGCAACGGCTGCTGGATAAGCGTGGTAATCAGATGAATCAGATCGGTATGCAGCAGGTTATTCAGCAGGGCGGCAAGCACCGCGAACAGCGACAGCGTCAGAATGGCCGGGATCAGCGAGGAGAACGATTGCCCCACCGCCGGCGGAACGTTCTCTCCAAGATTGATTGTCAGACGCTTGATACTGGCGATGCGCATAAAGATTTCAGTCGCCAGCAGGCCAATAAGCACGCCCGCGAAGATCCCGGTGGAACCAATGTTGGCGAAGGTCAGCACCGAGGTCAGGCTTACCGTCGTTTTCCCGCCGACGGGCACCAGTTCCACCTGAATGGGCATCATAATAATAAAACTGCATAGGGCAATGACGACAGTCGAAACCGGATTAGCGAAATTTTTGTTGCGCGCCAGCGCCCACGCAATCATCGGCGCAATCAGCAGCGCGGCAATATTCAGGGTCCCGTTGATAATCGCCTCGCCCCATACTTTAAAGTGCGCCAGCGTGTCGCCCTGTAATAGCCAGGGAAATACCACATTATTCACCAGCACCGCCAGCCCGGCCAGAATGAAAATGGGCATGACGCCGGCAAATGCATCGCGCAGTGAACGCAAATGTACCTGATTTGCGATCCGCGCGGAAAACTCAACAAAGCGATCGGTCAAAGACTGCATACTGGACGTTGTATTATCAGACATTTTGCAGAATCCTCTTTATCACTTACCCGTACTCCCCTGAATAATTCAGTTTGCAGACAGGGATTCAGCGAATGCATCCCTGCTCGCTTAGCGAAAATCCAACCACCGGGGCAATAAGTCTGCCGAAAACAGATTTATCGCTGTTTTCAGCCCCCGGGATGAGGACGATGGATAAACGCCCCTGCTGCCTGAAATATGACGGGGATAACCTGGCGCGGACTGCGCCGCTACATCTCTTCGCCGTTGCTGTGAATCACCCGTTTCAGCCACGCGTAGCTTTTCTTTGGTACCCGTTTAAGGTCTTTTAAATCATGGTTTTCGCGGTTGACGTAAACCACGCCATAGCGTTTACGCATATCGCCCTGCGAGCTGAGAATGTCGATAAGCCCCCAGCCGAGATAGCCGATCACCTGCGCGCCATCTTCAAAAATCGCCGCTTTCATGGCGTTGAGATGATCGCGGTGATAGGCGATGCGGTAATCGTCAGCAATTTGGTTTTCGCCATCCCAGGACTCAATAACTCCGATGCCGTTTTCAATCGGGAACACCGGCAGTCGCCAGTCGTTGTAGTAGCGGGTAATAATGGTCCTGAAGCCCAGCGGGTCGATCTGCCAGTCCCACTCGGTGGCCTTCAGATACGCATTCTTTTTATTGCCAAATCGCATGTAATCGTTCACCGGCGTGTCCGGCGGAATGAGATCGCTATCGAGAACCTTGCTGGCGTAGTAACTAAAAGCCAGATAGTCGACTTTTATCGTCGCCATCAGCGCCAGATCCTCCTCACGGTAGATATCATCAAAACCTTGTCGGGCGACAAAATGCATCACCTCCGGACTGTAGCCCTCTCCAGCGTAAGCCCGCAGCAGATTCTGATTGAAGAATTCATCCAGTTGTTGGGCGCAAAACATATCGCGCGGTTTGCAGGTCGCCGGATAGACCAGCGCATGGGCCAGCATCCCCCCCATCAGACACTGTGGCTTAGCCTGATGCAGGTATTGCGTCAGATGAACATGGGCCATCATCACGTGATGCTGGATCTGATACAGCTCGCGGAGCGTTTTCTCTCCCCGCATATAGCCTGAGATCTGAAACGCGTCCGGCATATGATAAAGATTCTGCTCATTGAAGGTCAGCCACCACTTCACCTTGTCGCCAAAGCAGTCGATCATCTTCTTCCCGTAGCGAATAAAAGCGTCCATCACGCGGCGATCGGTGAAACCGTTGTCGCGCTCCGCCAGCGACAGCGGCATATCGAAGTGATACAGGCAGATCATCGGCTCAATATCGCGGGCGATCAGCGCATCAATAAACTGGTGATAAAAGGCGATCCCTTCGTCATTGAACTCACCATCACCTTGCGGGCAGACGCGGCTCCAGGAAATCTGAAAGCGATAGCAGTTCATGCCCAAATCCTGCATAAGGTCGAAATCTTCCCGGTAACGGTGATAAGCGTCGGTGGCCACCTTCCAGTCGGAAGCAAACTCTGCAGGCGGGCGGATATCGTAGACCGACATCCCCTTACCGCCCTCGTTCCACGCCCCTTCGGTTTGCATACTGGAAACTGAATTGCCCCATAAAAAATCGGCCGGCAGTGTTTTCTTCATCACCCTCACCTATATGACTAGTCATTTTAATTTAATGACTAGTCATATAGGTGAGAAACGATCGCAACGCAAAATCTGCGTTCGATTTTTGTGAGCACAATAGATAAAAAAAGCCGGATCGCGATATTCACGATCCGGCTTGCGGAGAGAAGATTACTGTTGTGCGAGCTGATTGCGGCGGTATTCCCCCTGGCGCTCCAGCATCCAGCCCGGATACTCTCGCGGCAGCGCGCTAACCTTGTCCAGTTGCTCCAGCTCGGCATCACTCAACGCAATGGTGGTCGCCGCAAGGTTATCGGCCAGTTGCTCCGCACGCTTCGCGCCAATAATCACGCTACTTACCACCGGCTGATGCAGCAGCCAGGTCAGCGCAATTTGCGCGACCGAAACGCCTTTAGCGGCGGCGATGTCACGCATCACATCGATACAATCAAAAGCGCGATCTTTATTCACCGGCGGGAAATCAAATTCCTGACGACGACCGCCGCTTGCCGACTGCCCGTTACGATCGTACTTCCCGCTGAGCAGTCCTCCCGCCAGCGGGCTCCAGACCATCAGGCCCAGCCCTTCGCTCTGCATCATCGGCGCCAGCTCGCGCTCAAGATCGCGTCCGGCAATGGTGTAGTAAGCCTGTAAAGAAGCAAAGCGCGCCAGCCCCAGGCGTTCGGAAATCCCCAGAGCTTTAACGATCTGCCAGGCCGCCCAGTTAGACACGCCGATATAGCGGACATGCCCCTGCTGCACCAGACTATCCAGCGCATACAGCGTCTCTTCAATGGGCGTCGCCGGATCAAAACCGTGCAACTGGTAAAGATCGATATGGTCGAGCTGCAGGCGACGCAGGCTCTCTTTCACGCTGCCGATAATGTGATAGCGCGAACTGCCGCGCGAATTGACACCCGCAGTCCCGGTTTCGCCAAAGACTTTGGTCGCCACGACAACATTTTCACGCGGCACTTTCAGGTTTTTCAGCGCCTGGCCGGTAATCTCTTCCGAACGCCCTTCCGAATAGATGTTAGCGGTGTCGATAAAGTTAATGCCCGCATCCAGCGCGCTGCCCACCAGTTGCTCTGCTTCCGCCTGACGCAACTGGCCCACTTTCCCCCACAGACCACCTTCCCCCCCGAAGGTCATCGTCCCCAGGCACAGTTCTGAGACAAAAAGGCCGGTGTGGCCCAGTTTTTGATAACGCATAGGACTCTCCTTAATCAGGATGGTTAACCTCAGAAGAGAGTTATACCCCTGAGTCGGAGTACGCGAATGGGGCGTTTCTGTCTGTTTCTTGCCCAATTCTCTGAAAATCAAATCTGCAGCAGAGCATACCCCACCAGCGCCGCCCACAGCAGCATCGGTACAGAGTAGAGATGGAAACGCCACCAGATACGGCGATCGCCCGCCATTCGCAGCGCGATCAGATTCGCCAGCGAACCGGGCAGCAAGCCAAAGCCGCCCACGTTAACCGCCCACGCCAGCAGTACCGACGGGGGAACATAGTGAAGCAGCAAAATGGTGGCCGGGACATTGCTGATAAACTGCGACAGGCCAATCGTCGTCAGCCACAATCCGCCTGTCGGAAGTTGCGCAACGCCATTGAGCGTATGCTGTAAAACCGGGAGTTGGATCAGCAGGTGCACATCAATAAACATCACTATAAAGACCAGCAGCAGCGTCCAGTCAACGTGGATAATCACCGCCCGCGCCAGCAGTAGAAACCCCAGCGCAACGATTGCCAGCCCCCACAGTTCCTGCTTGATCTCTAGTGCCGCCAAAAAGGCCAGATACAATGCCAGACAGCTCCAGACCAGCGTCGGCTGCCATGAAGGCGCCCTGTCACGACTCTGATAGCTGAGATGCTTAGGGGGAAAACAGAACCAGCACAGCGCCAGCAGGGTAATCATCATCGCCGCGGCCAGAGGCAGCATCTGACCGATAAAAGCCGGAAATGAGAGGCCGGAGCGCCCCCACAGCAGGATATTTTGCGGGTTACCAATAGGGGTTAATAAAGACCCGGCATTCACTGCCAGCGCTTCGAAAATAATCAATCGACTGGTCGGAATCACACACCACTTTTTGAGCGTTAACGTCAATGGCACGACGATAAACAGCGCCACATCGTTGGTTAAGAAGGTGGAAAGCAGCGCGGCGGCCAGCACCATAAAGATGGCCAGTTGGCGTTCGGTCACAAAGCGGCGCGCCATTTTACGGCCAAGCACATCGAAATAGCCGCTCAGTTCAATGCCTTTGGTCAGTAGCATCAGCCCGCTGAGGGTGATAATGGTATGCCAGTCAATGGCATGCGGCCAACGCTCGGGAGCAAACGGGACAAAGACGCTTAAAACAATGCCGACAATTAGCAGCAGATGTAAAAAGCGGTCGCGCAGCAGCGACTGAACAAAGGCGAGGTTCATTCTCCCTGCGGCCCCTGCCTGAGGGTAAATTGCTTAAACATTTCCAGCGTCTCTTCGCTAACGTGATGCTCCATCCCTTCCGCATCGCGACGGGCAATTTCCGGGCTCACGCCAATCACCAGTAAAAAGTTTTCCACAATCTGGTGACGTTCGCGGCTCTCCTGCGCCAGCTTCTCACCCTCCGGCGTTAAAAAGATCCCCCGCCACGGGATCTGTTCGATCAGCCCGACGCTGGCCAAACGTTTTAACATCTTTGCAACCGTTGGCTGCGACACCCCAAGACGCGCGGCCATATCCACCTGGCGGGCTTCCCCCACCTCCAGAATCAGATCGGAGATCAGTTCGACATAATCATCAATCAGCTCGCGACGATGCGCCTCACGCACCTGGCGAAATCCCTCAACATGTTCTTCGACATTCACTAACTGCGTCACTTTTTTTGTTATTGGCTTACCTGCGCGACGGTTCATTGTGCTTCCTCATTCCTGTGACGCATCAAGCATCATATAAAAGGATCCCCATTGTAATGGATCGCGCACAGAGAACAAAAAATTAACGTTTTAGCCATAGCTATAAGATATAGCCTGTGCTATATCTGTATGTAATACACACATTGCTTCAGGGAGTGAAGGGCGAGTTCACAGGAGGTTGTTATGAACGAATTCAAGAGGTGCTTAAACGTGTTTACTCATTCTCCTTTTCAAGTTCGCTTAATGCTTATCGGTATGCTGTGCGATCTGTTCAACGGTAAAGCCCCGCAGGATAAACCGGGTAACTAAGGCGGCGTCGCGGTATGCCGCTTTATTTTTTATCATCCCGTCACGTCAAACTGTCTGATTACTCAGCACTTCAGCGACTTTTTTCAAGTTTTGTAAGCGCCCTCCCAAAACAATCCCTTATGAAGAGTTGATCTTAATATTCGCAGAACCTATCTTTTGTCAGCCCTGCCACTACTGCGGCTCGCAGAGACCCTCTTCACGCATTGTCCAGCAGGTTTCTCCCCCTGATGCCAGGAGATGCACATGGCTCTTTTTGATTGTTTATTATGAATGTCACAATAAAAGAAACGCTGGCCGCTCGCGGGCTGATGCCAAATCCATGGACAGGATTCTACTTTTTACAATCCCTGTTGATTAACCTGGCGTTTGGCTACGACTTTAGCCTGCTCTATACCGTCGCCTCTACCTGCGCCCTGCATCTGCTGTGGCGACGCTTTCCGCGCGCGCAAAAAGTCGCCATCGGCTTCTGGTCGCTGCTGGCGGCCATATACTACCCTTTTGGTCAGGCCTACGGCGCGCCGAATTTCAATACGCTGCTGGCGCTGCATGCCACCAATATTGAAGAGTCCACCGAGATCCTGACCATTTTCCCGTGGTACAACTATCTGCTGGCTGTGTTTATCTTTGCGCTCGGGGTCATTGCCGTGCGCCGTAAACCGGAAATATCAACGCGCTGGGGTAAAATGGATACCCTGGGGCTGCTGTTTTGTATCGGTATTTTCTTCCTGCAGCCTGTGCAAAATCTTGCCTGGGGCGGCGTCTTTAAGGTCATTGATACCGGCTACCCGGCCATGCGCTTCATTAAAGATGTGGTGGTCAATAATAATGAAGTGCTGGATGAACAGGCGCGGATGGCGCGACTGGCAAACATGAAAGATAGCTGGCACGTGCTGGCGGTAAAGCCAAAATATCATCTGTATGTTGTGGTTATCGGGGAGAGCGCGCGACGCGATGCGCTCGGCGCTTTCGGCGGCCACTGGGATAACACGCCGTTCGCCAGTTCAGTCAACGGCTATTTGTTCAATGACTACATCGCCGCCAGCGGCTCAACGCAGAAATCTCTCGGTTTAACCCTCAACCGGGTCGTTGATGATAAACCGCAGTATCAGAATAACTTTGTCAGCCTTGCCAACCGCGCGGGTTTTCAGAGCTGGTGGTTTTCCAATCAGGGGCAGATTGGCGAATACGATACCGCGATTGCCAGTATCGCCAGACGTGCGGACGAAGTACAGTTTCTCAAAAACGGGGATTTTGAAGCCAATAAAAATAGTCAGGATACGCAGTTATTAAAGCTAACCGCGCAGGTGCTTGCCGTCCGTCGCCCTCAGCCGCAGTTGATTGTCCTGCATTTGATGGGCTCACACCCCCAGGCCTGCGACCGCACCAAAGGCAAATACACGGCTTTTGTGCAGTCGAAAGAGACATCGTGCTATCTCTTCAGCATCACGCAAACCGATTCGCTGCTCAGCAAACTCTACGACCAGTTGCAAAACTCAGGTGAAACCTTCTCAATGACCTATTTTTCCGATCATGGTCTGGCGTTTAAAGAACGGGGAAAAAAGGTGCAGTACCTGGCGCACGATGATAAGTACCAGCAGAACTTTCAGGTGCCGTTTATGGTGCTCTCCAGTGATGATAAATCCCACAAGATCATTAAAGCGCGACGTTCCGCCAATGACTTTCTCAGCTTCTTCTCACAGTGGACCGGGATTAGCGCAGAGGAAATTAACCCACGCTATCGTTTTATTTCCGAACAGCAGGCCGGACCAACGTACATCACCAACTTCCAGTTGCAAAAAGTGGACTATAACCATCTGGATACCGATGCGTTTACCCTTAACTAAGCCGCCTCAGCCGCGAACAGGCAAAAAAAATCCGCCCAACGAGGCGGATTTTTTCATCACCGATGTGAGGTGATTAGAAGCGGTAACCGACGCCAGCGATCCAGGTGCCAACATCAACGCTACGAATGCGAGACTGCTCATAGGAGAAGTCCAGCGCAACGTTTTCGATCGGGTTGAACTGCAGGCCCGCACCGTAAGAGAAACCGTAGTCGCTCATATCAGATTTATTCGGGTAGCTGTTATCCTGGAATTTACCGTAACCAACGCCCACGACGCCGTAGATGCTTGCCCAGTCATTCAGACGGTAAGCCGGACCTGCGGTGATACCGTAGTACTGGCCTTTTTTGTAAACGCCATCTTCGGTACGATCTTTTTCAGTGTAGGTAAAGGAACCGATAACGCCCAGCGGGTTGTTGTCTTGCTCGTAGCGATATTTCAGGTTGAAGCCCGATGCTTTATTCGCTGCACCCTGCATATCGCTCTGCGCGTAACCACCGGTAACGGTAGACGTTGCAGCGTATGCAGTGGTGCTTACGGACGCAGCCAGAACAACGGCCAGTGCTGAAAAACGTGCAATTTTATTCATAACCACCTCAAATGTGTTTCCAATAAGTCCTAAGCTTTAAATATAACAAAAACTTCTGGGAAACTCTTTTCACTTTACATTGTCTAAAGCGCTTTTTCCTGTAACTAAAGATTTCCCGGTTTCGATAACAATCTGGAATTTAACTCTTTTTAGCGGATATTTTGCTATTAAACCCCGCTAAACGTCGGACATGCATCCAGATTATTCCTAATCCTTTGGTCAATTTATCTTCGTAATTCCTCGTATTGTACTGCTTTCATCGCCTTATTTTTCAACATTAGCTCAACCGCCGTCGGGTATTTCCATTACACTGGGGTTTTTACTCCATTTGACAAAATCTGACAGGAGAAAGGATGCCCCGCTCGTCTCGTAAAGTACCGGCCTGGTTGCCGATACTGGCTATTTTTATCGCCATGCTCTCTATCCAGAGTGGCGCATCGCTGGCCAAATCCCTGTTTCCGCTCGTCGGTGCGCCTGGCGTCACCGCCCTACGTCTGGCGCTTGGAACCTTAATCCTGGTGACGATCTTCAAACCCTGGCGTCTTCGCTTTGCCCCTGAACAGCGTCTGCCGCTGCTTCTGTACGGCATTGCGCTGGGAGCGATGAACTATCTGTTTTATTTGTCAATTCAACGGATCCCGCTGGGCGTTGCGGTGGCGCTGGAGTTTACCGGGCCGCTGGCGGTGGCGCTCTTTGGCTCTCGTCGCCCGCTCGACTTTGTGTGGGTGGTTCTGGCAGTGCTTGGATTGTGGTTCCTGCTGCCGCTGGGGCAAAACGTGACGCAGATAGATCCGCCTGGCGCGCTGCTGGCGCTCAGCGCAGGCGCCTGTTGGGCGGTTTATATTCTGACCGGACAGCGGGCCGGTGCAGGGCACGGGCCCGCCACGGTATCGATGGGGTCGCTTATCGCTGCGGTCATTTTCGTGCCGATGGGAATGATACAGGCCAGTGATACGCTGTTTCAGTGGGCGTTGTTGTTGCCCGGACTCGGGATCGCTATTTTATCTACCGCGCTTCCTTACTCGCTGGAGATGATTGCCCTTACCCGTTTGCCCAGCAAGACGTTCGGCACCCTGATGAGCATGGAGCCCGCTCTCGCCGCGCTTTCCGGGATGCTGTTTCTTGGCGAAACGTTGACGGCTTCCCAGACGCTGGCGCTGGGCGCGATCATTCTTGCTTCAATGGGTTCCACGCTGACCATGCGCCGGGAAACAAAAATCAAGGCGGTAGATATCAACTCGCCACGAGATCCTCTGTAATAGCTGAAAGCAACGCGGAGCACATAAATGCAATAAACTGATTTATAAATAAAAAATTACATTTTGCAGACTGTCTCTATCGAACTGATAGAGACTACCGCCCCTGCAAAGTTCATATCCGTTGCTATACTTAAACCCGTAAGTTATTGGGATGAGACACTCCGCATAATTCAAATTTGAAGTATGACGAGTACAAATATCAAGAGGATATGACACTATGAGTACCGCAAAACTGGTTAAAACGAAAGCAACGAATCTGCTCTATACCCGTAACGACGTCGCTGATAGTGAGAAGAAAGCGACCGTTGAGCTGCTGAATCGCCAGGTGATCCAGTTCATTGACCTGTCGCTGATCACTAAACAGGCTCACTGGAATATGCGCGGTGCAAACTTTATTGCCGTTCATGAAATGCTGGATGGTTTCCGCACTGCCCTGGTCGATCACCTTGATACCATGGCTGAGCGCGCTGTACAGCTTGGCGGCGTGGCTCTGGGAACCACGCAGGTCATCAACAGTAAAAGTCCGCTCAAAAGCTATCCGCTCGATATCCATAACGTCCAGGATCATCTGAAAGAACTGGCCGACCGCTATGCCATTGTTGCCAATGATGTGCGCAAAGCCATTGAGGAAGCAAAAGATGAGGATACGGCTGACATCTTCACCGCCGCATCCCGTGACCTGGATAAATTCCTGTGGTTCATTGAAGCCAATATTGAGTAATGCCAACTGCCGTCAGCATCGCTGGCGGTTTTTTTATTTCCCCCACCCCGCAATGCACTGTTTTAGTGCCCTCCGACAACCGCAACAGGCGTCAAAGTAAATCAATTGTAATAATAACCTCACACAATCGTTATAATAAGATTGTTTTAACACCATGAATTGCGTTAAAAATAGTCTGATTATGCGAGATTCTTATGACGCACCAAAATAGAGCCCCAGTTTAGTGCAATTACTCTTACGAGTTATCAAAACTGTGCAACAGGATTAATCCTGGTTGTTATAAAACAATAAGTTGTAAAACTGGCATGATTTTTTCATATAAGAGTACTTGTTCTCGCAGGGGATCGTCCCGTGGATAAAAAAGGAAATGCTATGAAGTCTGTATTAAAAGTTTCACTGGCTGCACTGACCCTGGCTTTTGCGGTTACTTCTCACGCCGCTGATAAAAAACTGGTTGTCGCTACCGATACGGCATTTGTGCCGTTCGAATTTAAACAGGGCGATAAATACGTTGGTTTCGACATTGATCTGTGGGCGGCTATCGCCAAAGAACTGAAACTGGATTACACCCTGAAGCCTATGGACTTCAGCGGCATCATCCCGGCGCTGCAGACCAAAAATATCGACCTCGCGCTGGCGGGGATCACCATTACGGACGCACGTAAAAAAGCGATCGACTTTTCTGATGGCTACTACAAAAGCGGCCTGATGGTAATGGTTAACGCTAATAATAACGACATTAAAAGCGTTAACGATCTGAACGGTAAAGTGGTTGCCGTGAAGAGCGGTACAGGCTCCGTTGACTACGCGAAAGCCAATATTAAAACCAAAGATCTGCGTCAGTTCCCGAACATTGACAACGCCTATATGGAACTGGGTACCGGTCGTGCCGATGCTGTCCTCCACGATACCCCGAACATTCTTTATTTCATCAAAACCGCTGGCAACGGCAAGTTCAAAGCGGTAGGTGAATCTCTGGAAGCGCAAAGCTACGGTATCGCCTTCCCGAAAGGCAGCGACGAACTGCGTAACAAAGTGAACGGCGCGCTGAAAACGCTGCGTGAAAACGGCACTTACAACGAAATTTATAAAAAATGGTTTGGTACTGAACCTAAATAATAATCAGCATTTCTCTTCCTGGCCTGCTATGGCCGAGTAGACCTGGAACTTACCGGCGCTACCCGTCAGCAGGCCTGAATAGTTTCCCCAGAGATTTTCTTCTGTTTTCAACACGGTAACAGGAACACATTATGCAGTTTGACTGGAGTGCCATCTGGCCCGCTATTCCTATTCTGCTGGAAGGCGCCAAAATGACGCTGTGGATTTCCATCCTCGGCCTGATCGGCGGTCTGATAATCGGCCTTGTGGCTGGCTTCGCTCGCTGTTTCGGCGGCTGGATAGCTAATCACATCGCCCTGGTGTTTATCGAAATCATTCGCGGTACCCCGATTGTGGTGCAGGTGATGTTTATCTACTTCGCCCTGCCAATGGCGTTTAACGATCTACGCATCGATCCCTTCTCCGCAGCAGTGGTCACCATCATGATCAACTCCGGCGCCTATATTGCGGAAATTACCCGCGGCGCGGTACTGTCGATCCATAAAGGTTTTCGCGAAGCAGGCCTCGCGCTGGGTCTTTCTCGTCGGGAAACCATCCGTTACGTGATCCTGCCGCTGGCGCTACGCCGTATGCTGCCGCCGCTGGGCAACCAGTGGATTATCAGCATCAAAGATACCTCGCTGTTTATTGTCATCGGCGTCGCAGAACTGACCCGTCAGGGGCAGGAGATCATTGCCGGTAACTTTCGCGCGCTGGAGATCTGGAGCGCGGTGGCCGTTATCTATCTGATTATCACTCTGGTGCTGAGCTTTGTTCTGCGTCGTCTTGAAAGAAGGATGAAAATCCTGTGATTGAATTTAAAAACGTTTCCAAACATTTTGGCCCAACCAAAGTGCTGCATGATATCGATCTGAAGATCAACCAGGGTGAAGTGGTGGTGATCATCGGGCCTTCCGGTTCCGGTAAATCGACCCTGCTACGCTGCATTAATAAACTGGAAGAAATTACCAGCGGGGATCTCATCGTCGATGGTCTGAAGGTCAACGATCCGAAAGTCGACGAGCGCCTGATCCGCCAGGAGGCGGGGATGGTGTTCCAGCAGTTTTATCTGTTCCCTCACCTGACGGCATTGGAAAACGTCATGTTCGGCCCGCTGCGGGTTCGCGGCGCGGATAAAGCGGCGGCAGAAAAACTGGCGAAAGACCTGCTGGAGAAAGTGGGCCTCGCGGAACGCGCGCACCACTATCCTTCCGAGCTTTCCGGCGGCCAACAGCAGCGCGTCGCCATTGCCCGCGCGCTGGCGGTAAAACCGAAAATGATGCTGTTTGATGAACCGACTTCCGCGCTGGACCCTGAACTGCGTCACGAAGTTCTGAAAGTGATGCAGGATCTGGCCGAAGAAGGCATGACCATGGTCATCGTCACCCATGAGATCGGCTTTGCCGAAAAAGTGGCTTCGCGTCTGATCTTTATCGATAAAGGGCGCATTGCGGAAGATGGCGATCCGCAGGTGCTGGTCAACAACCCGCCAAGTCCCCGTCTGCGCGAGTTCTTGCAACACGTCGCCTGATGTTCAATGGCTCTCTCCAGTCAGGGGAGAGCCGCTTTCCGTTTCCGGAATCATCTCAGCCCTTTTCTCCAGACATCGTCTTCTATACTTAACGGTTTGAGACACAATGGAGGGGACTGTGGCGCGGATTCTGTTACTGCTCACACTGCTATTCACCCTGCCGCTATCGGCCGCGACGCAGCCAGCGGTTCCGGCAAACACGGCTGACCAGTCCAGCAGTAGCGAACCCGATCTCGCGCAGAAGAAAGCCGCTTACGCCGCGCTGGCCGACGTGCTCGAAAATGCCGACGCCCGACAGGAGCTTATCGACCAGTTACGTAAAGCCGCCGCCACGCCGCCTCCGGCCAGCGCGCCGACGCTAACGCTGCCAGAGGAAGAAGATAAGACCACGGTGCTGGAAAACGTCACCCACATCAGCCGCGAATACGGTGCAGAGATCTCGTCACGCTTCTCGCAGTTGTGGCGCAACATCACCGGCTCTCCGCACAAACCTTTCAATTCACAAACCTTCACCAACGCGGCCTGGCATTTTTTATTGCTGGCCGGACTGGTCTTTGCCTTCTGGTGGCTGGTGCGCCTCGCCGTCCTGCCGCTATACCGCAAAATCGGCCACTGGGGACGACATAAAAACCGCGAACGCCGTAACTGGCTCCAGCTCCCCGCCACCATCGCCGGCGCTTTTATCTGTGACCTGCTTCTGCTGGCGGTAACGCTGTTCATTGGTCAGATTATAAGCGAGCGCCTTAATGGTAATAATCCTACCATCGCCTTCCAGCAAAGTTTGTTTCTCAACGCCTTTGCCCTGATTGAGTTTTTCAAAACGCTTCTGCGGGTAATTTTCTGCCCACAGGTCCCGGAACTACGCCCGTTTACTCTCAGCGATGAGACGGCGAAATACTGGAACCTGCGCCTTAGCGCACTAAGCAGCCTGATTGGCTACGGGCTGATCGTCGCCGTGCCGATTATTTCCAATCAGGTCAACGTTCAGTTTGGCGCGCTGGCCAACGTAATTATCATGCTGTGCATTACCCTGTGGGCGCTATACCTGATATTCCATAATAAAAAAGCGATCGCTCAGGAACTTATCCAGCTTGCCAACCGCTCTCTGGCCTTCTTTAGTCTCTTTATCCGCGCCTTTGCCCTGGTCTGGCACTGGCTGGCCTGCGCCTATTTTATCGTGCTGTTTTTCTTTTCTCTCTTCGCCCCCGGCAACAGCCTGAAATTTATGATGGGCGCGACGCTGCGCAGTCTGGCAATTATCGGCGCCGCCGCGCTGGTCTCCGGCGTACTCTCGCGCTGGATTGCAAAAACCATCACCTTGTCGCCGGAAACCCAGCGCAACTATCCGGAACTGCAAAAACGGCTTAACGGCTGGCTATCCGCATCGCTGAAAGCCGCACGAATTCTGACGGTCTGCGTGGCGATTATGCTGTTGCTTAGCGCGTGGGGACTCTTCGATTTCTGGCAATGGCTCCATAACGACAGCGGGCAAAAGGCAGTGGACGTTCTTATTCGCATCGCGCTGATCCTGTTCTTCTCGGCGATCGGCTGGACGCTGCTCGCCAGTCTGATTGAAAATCGACTGGCATCAGACATTCATGGCCGCCCGCTGCCCAGCGCCCGCTCCCGGACGCTGCTGACGCTCTTACGCAACGCGCTGGCAGTGGTGATCAGCACCATTACGGTGATGATCCTGCTCTCCGAGGTGGGCGTGAATATCGCCCCGCTGCTGGCGGGTGCCGGTGCGCTGGGCCTCGCTATCTCTTTCGGCGCGCAAACCCTGGTCAAAGATATTATTACCGGTATTTTTATCCAGTTTGAAAACGGCATGAATACTGGCGATCTGGTGACGATCGGGCCATTAACCGGAACGGTGGAACGGATGTCGATTCGCTCCGTCGGCGTGCGCCAGGATACTGGCGCTTATCATATTATTCCGTGGTCTTCGATAACCACCTTTGCTAATTTCGTTCGCGGTATTGGCTCAGTGGTCGCCAACTATGACGTCGACCGACAGGAAGATCTGGATAAAGCCAGTCAGGCATTAAAAGAGGCGGTAGCGTGCGTGATGGCCCAGGAAGAGATTCGCGGACTGATCATTGGCGATCCCGCTTTCGCCGGGCTGGTTGGCCTGAGCAATAATGCCTTTACCCTGCGAGTCACCTTTACCACCCTGCCGCTGAAGCAGTGGACGGTACGCTTCGCCCTCGATACCCAGGTGAAAAGGCAATTCGACCGCGCGGGCGTGCGGGCACCGGTACAAACTTACCAGCTACTGCCTGCGCTCACGCCAGACGAGCCGCCGGCCCCCACAGCGCCGACGTTATAAAGTCCGCCGACGTCTGGCGTCGTCCATAAAGCTCCAGGCGATAAAACGGCTTTGCTTATTGCCCTGCGCCATCTCTTTTTTCACCACCTTCACCGCACCGACCTCAGTCAGGGCGCGGTAGAGCGGCGGCAGATTGTCGCCGCGGGAAACCAGCGAAGTAAACCACTTCACCTGTCGGCCAAACTGCTGGCTTTCCCGGATCATCTGGCTAATAAAGGCCACTTCGCCCCCCTCGCACCACAGCTCCTGCTGCTGGCCGCCAAAGTTCATCGCGCCATCTGCGCCCAGGCCCAGATTGCGGCGTTTACGCTCGCCGCCCGCCTGCGCGCTGGCAGCAGAATCATGAAATGGCGGGTTACACAAAGTTGCATCGTAGCGTTCGTTTTTATGGATAATCCCCGTCAGAATCGCTTTTTCATCTTTTTGGCGACGCAGGCGAATCTGGCGAGTCAGCCCAGTATTACCGTTAACGATAGCCTGCGCGCTGGCGAAAGCTTCAGCATTCACTTCGCTACCGGTAAAACGCCAGCCGTATTCGTGCGCGCCAATCAACGGGTAGATGCAGTTTGCGCCAACGCCGATATCAAGAATGCTGGCATTCGCTGGGATCGTTTCGCTATCCAGCGCCAGCAGATCGGCAAGATGATGAATATAGTCCGCCCTGCCCGGCACCGGCGGGCAGAGAAAGCCGTCGGGGATATCCCAGTATTTCACCGCGTAAAAGTGCGCCAGCAGCGCTTTATTCAGCGCCTTTACCGCCAGCGGACTGGCAAAGTCGATGGTCTGCTCTCCCAGAGGATTAAGGATGATAAAGCGCTGTAGCTCAGGGTAAGTCTGGCACAGCGCGGGCAGATCGTAGCGTTGGTGATGACGGTTACGCGGATGTAACCCCGGTTTCTGGGCTTTCATGGCAATCTCCTTTGGACAGCCGCGTAAGATACCCGTTGACGGCGACGCGGTAAATAAGTGAGTCTGGATATCTACTTTTTTGTTGCAGGTGGCGTATGTACTTCTATCAACCTTCGCACGGGCATGGTCTGCCGCACGACCCGCTGAACGCTATCATTGGCCCCCGGCCCATCGGATGGATAGCCTCGCTTGATAGCCACGGCCAACGTAATCTGGCGCCCTACAGCTTTTTCAACTGCTTTAACTATCGGCCGCCGATCATTGGTTTTGCCAGCTGCGGCTGGAAAGATAGCGTGCAGAATATCATCGAGACCAAAGAATTCGTCTGGAACCTGGCAACTCGCCCTCTGGCGGTCGCCATGAACGAAACGTCCGCCAGCATACCGCGTGATGAGGATGAATTTGTCCGTGCCGGGCTGACCCCCGCCCCCAGCCGTATGATCAACGCCCCGCGCGTTGGCGAAAGCCCGGTGAACTTCGAGTGTCGTCTTTCTCAATGCATCCAGTTAACCACCGCAGCAGGCGTGTCGATTGAAAGCTGGCTGGTGCTGGGCGAAGTGGTTGCAGTCCATATTGACGAATCGCTGCTGGAGGAAGGGATTTACCAGACCGCCAAAGCCCAGCCAATTCTGCGTGCCGGCGGCCCCAGCGCCTATTACGGCATTGATGAAAGTTTACGTTTTGACCTTGTTCGTCCCGACACCCGCTAAACGCTTTCCCTGCCCGGTCATCTCTTTCACATCAAGGTCGGGACAACCACGTACCGACCCCAATACATTCCACTTCTCTCCCCTCGCGGTGTCGCCTGCTGTTTATGTAGAAAAAATGCAGTGAATGTAAATAAATGTATTTATTTTTTTATAAATGAGTGATAAAAGATCGCGCGGTGTTTGATAATGATTATCACAATCAATATCAAAAGCATTGCTATTGTTAAAAATCACCTGCAGTGGTCGGGACGAAAACTCACTTCGTCTACGGTCGTTTTGGCCTAATTAAAACGATAAGTCATTTATTGATATGGAAAAAAATAACAATTTACCGTTCAGTAGCTTCAACTCGCTGACTATCTTCACCGGCTTGTGTCTGAGCCTCTCTCCAACGGGTCATCTGCTTGCCGCAGACAGCACAGAGAAAAATACCGGCGAAACGCTGGTGGTCGAAGCGCAGTCTCCATCGTTGTATGCACCGACTCAATCCGCCGATCCTAAGTTTTCTCGCCCGCTCGCCGACACCACGCGAACTGTGACCATCGTCCCCGAACAGGTGATGAAAGATCAGGGCGTCACCAACCTCACCGATGCGCTGAAAAACGTTCCCGGTGTGGGTGCGTTCTTTGCGGGTGAAAATGGCAGCTCAACAACCGGCGACGCCGTCTATATGCGCGGGGTAGATACATCCAACAGCATTTATCTCGATGGCATCCGCGATATCGCCAGCGTCAGTCGCGATACCTTTAACACCGAGCAGGTTGAGGTCATTAAAGGACCGTCAGGCTCCGACTATGGGCGTAGCGCGCCGAGCGGCTCGATCAATATGATCAGCAAACAGCCGCGCCTTGACTCCGGTATCGACGCTTCCGCCAGTATCGGCAGCGCCTGGTTCCGCCGCGGTACGCTGGATATCAACCAGGCGATTGGCGACACCAGCGCCGTTCGCCTGAATCTGATGGGCGAGAAAACCCATGATGCGGGCCGTGACAAGGTGAAAAATGAGCGTTACGGCGTAGCGCCGTCGGCGGCTTTTGGTCTCGGCACCGAGAATCGCCTTTATCTTAACTACCTGCATGTGACTCAGCACAACACGCCAGATGGCGGTATTCCGACCATCGGTCTGCCGGGCTATTCCGCGCCTGATGCCAAAACTTCAGCGCTTAATCACTCCGGCAAGGTTGCCACCAGCAACTTCTACGGCACCAATTCCGATTACGATGATTCTACGACTGACACCGTGACCATGCGTTTTGAGCACGATTTCAACGACACGACCACGATCCGTAACACCACCCGCTGGTCACGCGTGAAACAGGATTATCTGATGACGGCGGTAATGGGCGGGGCGTCAAATATTTCCACAAATAGCTCCGACGACGTCGGCGACTGGACCTGGTCACGGCTGGCAAACACCAAAGACACCAGCAACAAAATCATCACCAACCAGACTAACCTGACCTCGAAGTTCTATACCGGACCTGTTGGTCACGACATCAGCACCGGGGTGGAATTCACCCGCGAAACGCAGACCAACTATGGGGTTAATTCGATCACGGCCCCGGCGGTCAATATTTATCATCCAAATAGCGATATCTCGGTCGGCGGCCTGAACCGCAACGGGGCCAACGCTAACGGGCAGACGGATACCTTCGGCATCTATGCTTTCGATACCCTGCAGATTACTCAGGACTTCGAGCTTAACGGCGGAATTCGTCTGGATAGCTATCAGACTAAATACAACAGCGCAACCGCATGCGGCGGCAGTGGACGCAGCGCTGTCGCCTGTCCGGCTGGCGTGGCGAAGAATACCCCCGTCACCACCATCGATACTTCCACCAGCGGTAACCTGGTGAACTGGAAAGCCGGGGCGCTGTACCACCTGACCGAGAACGGCAATATCTACGTGAACTACGCCGTTTCCCAACAACCGCCGGGAGGCAGCAACTTCACCCTGTCAGCAAGCAGCAACAGCGCCAACAACCCTGACTTTAAACCGCAAAAAGCGAAAACCAGCGAAGTGGGCACCAAATGGCAGTTGATGGACAAACGCCTGCTGCTGAGCGCCGCCCTGTTCCGCACCGATATTGAGAACGAGGTGGAAGCGAACGACGATGGCACCTGGTCACAGTATGGTAAGAAGCGCGTTCAGGGTTACGAGATTTCTCTGGCCGGTAATATCACGCCTGACTGGCAGGTTATCGGCGGATACACGCTGCAGCACGCCAGTATCCGCGAAGGCGCGAATACCGCCCAGGATGGCACCAGCTCGCTGCCGTATACCCCAGAACACGCGTTTACCGTCTGGAGCCAGTATCAGGCCACCGATGCGATCTCAGTGGGCGCTGGCGCACGTTACGTCGGCAGCATGCACCGCGGCAAAGACGGCGCGGTCGGTACGCCATCTTATACCGAAGGCTACTGGGTGGCTGACGCTAAAGTCGGCTATCGCATTAACCGTAATCTCGACCTGCAGCTGAACGTCTACAACCTGTTTGATACCGACTATGTCGCCTCTATCAACAAAAGCGGCTATCGTTATCATCCGGGCGAACCGCGGACCTTCCTGCTCACCGCCAATATGCATTTCTGATCTACAACGGGGCGCTAACGCCCCGTTTTCTCAGGAGACAAAACCATGATGTACCATATTCCCGCCATTCTCAGCCCTGAGGAAGTCGACTACTTTGCCACCCGGCTCCAGCAGGCGGAGTGGGTTGACGGACGCGTCACCACCGGCGATCAGGGGGCCCAGGTCAAAAACAACCAGCAGGTGGATACCCGCAGCAGCCTGTACAATGAACTTCAGGGTAAAGTGCTGGCGGCGCTGAATCGCAGCTCGCTGTTTTTCGCGGCCGCGCTGCCGAAGTCGATTTCCAGCCCGCTGTTCAACCGCTACCAGCAGAGTGAAACATACGGTTTCCACGTTGACGGCGCGGTACGCAGTCAGGCTCAGGGCGGCTGGATGCGTACCGATCTTTCCGCCACGCTCTTTTTATGCGCCCCCGATAGTTACGAAGGTGGTGAACTGGTCGTTAACGACACCTACGGCCAGCACTCGGTTAAGCTCCCGGCCGGAGACCTGGTGCTCTATCCCTCAAGCAGCCTGCATTGCGTCACCCCGGTCACATCGGGCGCCAGGGTTGCCTCATTTTTATGGATCCAGTCAATGATCCGCGACGATAAACGCCGCAGCATGCTGTTTGAGCTGGATGGCAATATCCAGAAACTCAAAAGCCGCCACGGCGAAAGCGAGGAAGTGCTGTCCCTTTTAAACCTGTACCATAATCTGCTCCGCGAATGGTCAGAGATCTGAGCCTTGCCTGAGCCATTTTTCGCCCCATATTCTCTATACTGAACAGCGTTCAAATAGCGGGGTGAACCATCATGGCATCAGGCTGGGCGAATGATGACGCCGTACAGCAGCAAATTGACAGCACGGTTGATGATGCGGTTGCACGGGCGAGAAATGCGCTGCCGTCGGGTAAAAGCAACAAATTTTGTGAAGAATGTGGCGAACCGATCCCGGAAGCGCGTCGACGAGCGGTAGCCGGGGTTAAATACTGTCTTCAATGCCAGCAGAATAAAGATTTACATAAAAATACATTCTCAGGATATAATCGCCGTGGCTCTAAAGACAGCCAGCTTCGCTGACCGATATTTACCGTTCATTACCGCATATCCCATTATCTTTTCGAGCACGTTTTTCCGCGATCGGAGTGGCAAAATGTGCCCTTATCGCCGCCCTTACTTCGCCACCGCGTGTTTTGCTTTCGGGGATTAAAATAATTTATTAATATTCAATAAATTATTATTCATTCAAAAAATTCGATGAAGACTGTTAATTTCCTTCGATTTTATCTCTCGCCAAAAGTCGTGATACTTATCACATCGACGGAACATCGTCCCCTGAACAGAACAACCTGCGAGAGATTAACTATGAAAACCATCAAATATACTGCCGCTGCTATCGCCCTTTCCGCACTCTCCTTCGGCGCGTTTGCCGCCCAGCCAGTCACATCGGCTCAGGCAGCAAGCATGACCAAAATCGGTGTTGTCTCTGCAGAAAGAGCAACGACGCTGGATGGACTTGAAGCCAAACTGGCTGCGAAGGCGGATGCCGCTGGCGCGACCGCTTACAGCATCACCTCCGCTAACACCAATAACAAAGTTAGCGGTACCGCGGTTATCTACAAATAATCGCCTGAAATCATTGTAGTAAGACCCTGTAATGCCACTGTTTTAACCCCGAAAGATCCTTTATTACCCTTGTTTTGCCCGCCCACGCCAGTGGACGGGCTTTTTTTTATCGGCTAAATACGGTTATACGATCTCTGCAACCTTCTCCAGCCCCTGTTCCAGCGACACCGCATCTCCGGTTGCTAACAGACAACAGGCCAGCTGAATTTTCAGCGACTGCGGTAGCGGCTCGCTACCCGCAAGGCAACGCTCAATCCAGCGCGCGGTCACTTCAGGATCTTTTGATTCCGGCAGCAAAACAGCCTGCGCTGTGGCACTATCCTGGCGCTCATTGACAACCCGCGTCGCAGCGGCTGAAATCAGGCTAATCTGTGGACAGCGCTGCGGATTGGCGTAAACTTCGCCTTCAGTACCGTGCAACAGCAATGCCCGCCCGCCGATTTCCGCAAAAAATTGCGCCACCCGCCCGACGTATTCCGGATGCGAAACGCTCGACAAACGCAATGCCGCATCTTCCGCAAACGGCGTTGCCAGCTTGGCCAGGGTGTGCGCGCTGTTGCGCACCCCCATCCGCCAGCGCATCGCCAGTTGTTTTTCCAGCGGCGGGCAAAATGCGCTTATCGGCATATAAACCGGCTGATGGCTATCTAACCGCGCCTGAGCCTGACCCGCATGACGCGTCGCCGGGATCTCCATCAGCTCGAAAATAGTTTCCGTCAGCACCCGGGTTGGATCGTGACTCACACCATGAACAATGACCGGAAAACCAAGCTTGTGCAGCATAACCGCAAGCAGAGGCGTCAGGTTTGCCTGTTTGCGCGCGCCGTTGTAGCTGGGGATCACAACCGGCATTGGCCTTGAGACCGGTGGCGTCAGTTTAATGGTATGAGCCTGCATCGCTTCATAGAAACCCTTCATCTCCGCTTCGCCTTCGCCCTTGATGCGCAGGGCAATAAGAATGCCGCCCAGTTCAAGATCAGGTACCTCGCCGTTCAGCATCCGCGAGTAGAGCGCACGGGCCGTTTCCGCATCCAGGTCGCGGGCATGGTTTTTTCCGCGGCCGACTTCTTTAATGATTTTGCTGTAGTCCATTGCAGGTTCCTCTGAACGTCTCACATCGTCGACATTGCATGGTTAACGTCGTTTGCGACGCGTCTGTTTTGCTTTAGTTTTTACTATAACTTCAGGGACGTCAGGCTGCTCTATCGGAAATACAGGTAATGCATTCAATAAACGCTTACCGTAGTTTTTGCTCAGCAGACGTTTGTCATAAATCACCACTTCACCCCAGCAGCTATGGCTACGGATCAGGCGACCAACCTGCTGAATAAGATTGAACGATGCGCTGGGGAGACTCTGGACGTCGAACGGATAGCGGTTGAGGCTTTTAAGCCATTCGCCTTCGGTTATCACCACCGGGCTGTCTATCGGCGGAAAAGCGATTTTATGGATATGCACCTGACTTAACAGCTCGCCTTTTAAATCCAGACCTTCGGCAAAGGATTGCAGGCCAACCAGTATGCTGCGCTCCCCCGCAGCAACACGCTTACGGTGCAGTTCGACCAGCCGGTAGCGCGGCTTATCGCCCTGAACCAGCAGCAGCAGGCGCAGGTCAGTCACCTGTTCGAGAAATCGTTGCATCGCTCTCCCGCTGGCAAATAGCACCAGCATACCGAGATGCTTTCTGCTCTCGACCTGCTGCCGAAAATAAGCCGCCATCTCCGCAATATGCTGCTCTTCATGCTCAATAAGCGGCTCGTAATGCATTTTAGGGATGACGATTTTGCCCTGTTCGACGTGGTTAAAAGGCGAATCCAGCGCCACAAAACGGTCCCCGGCCTGCTCTTTGAGCCCGCTCATCTCCTGCAGACGAGAAAAGCTATTCAGCGAACGTAGCGTGGCTGAAGTCACGACGATATGCGGCACGCTGCGCCAGAGCAGCTTTTCCAGCTGATCGCTGACGCGGATCCCCACGCAGTGGAACCACAGATGTATCTGCCCGTCTCGCAGATCGCGGGTGGCCCATTTGGTCACCGGCGCGCCGGAAGAGTGTGCCAGCGATGCCAGCCGCCACAGTTTGCTTTGGCTTTCCAGCATCCCCAACGCGCGATTCATCTGTAACAGAACCCGGTGCAGGCGCACCACGTCATGGCTGCCGGTTTTATCCGCAAGATCGTTGAGGAACAGTTCCGCCAGGCCACGCAGCATTTCTGTCAGTTTGACCAGCCGCTGGCAAATCTCCATCACTTCCTGAGGCAGTTCCCCCATCGGGAAGCGGTGTTCTGCCGCCTGCCCGGCAGGCATATACAGATTAAGAATATTATTCAGGGAGGAGATATGCTCAAACAACTCTTCGCAATGTGCGTTCAGACGTTCTGGATTCGCCAGCGGCGGCGTGGTTTTAGGGCGAAACTGTTCCATGCAGGTGGCGACCAGCTTAGTAAACAGATCCAGTTGCAGGCGATACCACGGCGCGGTAATTTCCGCGCTCATCTCCAGCGCGTCGCGGGCGACGTCCGGCAAATGATGGCCTTCATCAAGCACCAGCAGTAAATGCTTCGGCTCCGGCAGCACCGCTTCACTCTCCATCGCCGCCATCACCAACGCGTGGTTCGCCACCACCACTTCCGCCTCCTGAATTTCCCGCCGGGCGACGAAGAACGGGCATTCCCGGTAATAGTAGCAGTTACGGTTCAGGCAACTGGCTTTATCGGTGCTCAGACGGCTCCATAAAGAATCATCAATATTTTTATCGCTATGATCGCGCAGGCCGTCCCATTTATAGCTATCGAGATCGGTTTTCAGGGTCGCGCACAGCTGCTGTTCCGCCTGGTTATTGGGGGTCAGTTCGTCATCCAGAAAGGCGAGCAGATCCTGCTGCGTCGGCTCACTGCTGGCCAGCGCGGCCAGATTACGCGGGCAGACATAGCGGCCGCGGCCAAAAGCGGCGGTAAAGCGCAGGTCGGGGATAATTTTGCGCAGCAGCGGCAGATCTTTACTGTAGATTTGATCCTGTAGCGCAACGTTGGCGGTGCTGACCACCAGCGTTTTTTGATCTTCACGGGCAATGGCGATGCCGGGAATCAGGTATGACAAGGTTTTGCCGACGCCGGTCGGCGCTTCAATCGCCAGGTGCCGCCCCTCTTCCCCGGCAAGCGTCTTCGCCACATCGGCGATCATCTGCCGCTGCGGCGGACGGGGGATAAAGTCCGGAATCTGTTCCTGAAGCGCCTTATACCAGGCGGCAATTTGCGCTTTTAGCGCAGTGGTCAAAGCCATGAGAAAACCCGAATACTGTATAAACAGCCACTATTGTGCCATTTTTTCGCTAACGGAAGGAATGTCTTTCTGAGGAAACTGGAATTACGATCGAGCGTAGACATGCGAGAAGAACAGAACGTTCCGGGCAAGATCCCTTGCCCGGATAATCAAACCTGTAACGCTGACCGCGGAACCGCCGCGATAGCCACAGGAATGCGCTAATATCGCTACTCAGCAGCGCCAGGTTTGCGCGGGCGGCGGCGACGCGGCGGTCTACCGTCCTGGGTACGCGCTTTTGGCGCTTCGCCATCGTTCCGGCGCGGCGCGGACTGCTGAACGCGACCCTGACCACCACGCCCTTGACCTCCGCGACCGCCGCCGCGCTGCTGGCGACCGTTCTGAATCGGCTCAGCCTTGATCGACGGGTCCGGCTCATAGCCAGCAAGGGCGATGCGCGGGATCTCTTTTTTCAGCAAACGTTCGATATCCCGCAGCAGTTTATGTTCATCTACGCAGACCAGCGACAGCGCTTCGCCGGTTGCCGCAGCGCGACCGGTACGACCAATGCGGTGCACATAATCTTCCGGAACGTTTGGCAGCTCGTAGTTCACGACGTGCGGGAGTTCTTCAATATCCAGGCCACGCGCGGCGATATCGGTCGCCACCAGCACACGAATACCGCCGGATTTAAAGTCAGCCAGGGCGCGGGTTCGCGCGCCCTGGCTCTTGTTACCGTGAATAGCGGCGCTACGGATGCCATCTTTATTAAGCTGTTCCGCCAGATGGTTCGCGCCGTGCTTGGTACGGGTAAAGACCAGAACCTGCTGCCAGTTGCCTTCACCTATCATCTGCGACAGCAGCTCGCGCTTGCGCTTTTTATCGACGAAATGCACCCGTTGACTAACCTGCTCGGACGCGGTGTTGCGGCGAGCCACTTCAATTTCCAGCGGGTTATGCAGCAGTTTCTCCGCCAGCGATTTAATGTCGTCGGAGAAAGTTGCCGAGAACAGCAGATTCTGGCGTTTCGCCGGCAGTTTCGCCAGTACGCGACGAATATCGTGGATAAAGCCCATATCCAGCATTCGGTCAGCCTCATCCAGCACCAGCACTTCAACCTTATCCAGATTGACGGCATTTTGATGCTCAAGATCCAGCAGACGACCCGGCGTCGCCACCAGAATATCAACGCCGCCGCGCAGCTTCATCATTTGCGGGTTAATGCTGACGCCGCCGAAAACCACCAGAGAACGCACGTTGAGATATTTGCTGTAATCCCGCACGTTCTCACCAATCTGGGCCGCCAGTTCACGTGTTGGGGTCAGAATCAGGGCGCGCACCGGGCGGCGGCCTTTAGCATGCGGTTCTTTCTGGATCAGATGCTGAAGCAGCGGCAGCGTAAAGCCCGCCGTTTTACCGGTGCCGGTCTGGGCGCTGGCCATCAGATCGCGCCCCTGTAATACCGCAGGAATCGCCTGCTGCTGAATGGGGGTTGGCTCAACGTAGCCCTGTTCAGCGACTGCGCGCAGGATTTCAGGATTCAGGCCAAGGGAATCAAAAGACATAACAACTCCGAACCGCCCCGGCCCGTCACAGGCGTAGTTTTCAGGGAGATTATTGCGAAAGAGATGGCAAAAACCACAATGCCATGAAGGGGCGCATTCTAGCAGAATTTGTGACGGACCGCATAAAATATCCCACTGGCTTTTATCTGCAAAATAATGCTCGTCTGTTCTGCGACGAATTCAGTCGGGCAGAGGCTGGACAAGGTTACGGATTGGTCATATTCTTAATCAATCGATTGATTAATTTTTTCAGCACAATGACTTCGACCACCATAACCAGTAAAGGCGAACAGGCGAAGAGCCAGCTTATCGCAGCCGCGCTTGCCCAGTTCGGCGAATACGGCCTGCATGCCACAACCCGCGATATCGCCGCCCTGGCCGGGCAAAATATCGCCGCGATCACCTACTATTTTGGTTCCAAGGACGATCTCTACCTCGCCTGCGCCCAGTGGATTGCCGATTTTATTGAGCGAAATTTCCGCCCTCATCGCCAGTCGGCAGAGGAACTTCTCGCGCAACCTTCGCCGGATAAAGCCGCCATTCGCACCCTGATTCTGCACGCCTGCCAAAATATGATCTTGCTGCTGACCCAGGATAATACGGTGAATTTAAGCAAATTTATCTCCCGCGAACAGTTGTCGCCGACCCCGGCCTACCAGCTTATCCACGATCAGGTAATCGCCCCGCTACACTGCTATCTGACCCGTTTAATCGCCGCGTTCACCGGCCTTGACGCTAACAGCACGCAACTGATTCTTCACACCCACGCGCTACTGGGGGAGGTTCTCGCCTTTCGTCTTGGTCGGGAAACGGTTCTGCGTCGCACCGGTTGGGTGGAGTTCGATCGAGAAAAAACTGAGCAAATTTTTGAGGTTATCGCTTGCCACATTGATTTCGTTCTACAGGGATTAGCGCAAAGGAGTCTGAAGTCATGAAAAAACCCCTCATCATCGTTCTGCTGCTGCTCCTTCTGGCCGCTGTGATTGGCGGTAGCTGGTGGTATCAGAGCCGTCAGCCAAAAGAGCTCACGCTATATGGCAACGTTGATATTCGTACCGTCAATCTGAGCTTCCGCGTGGGCGGTCGGCTGGCGTCGCTGAACGTTGATGAAGGCGATACGATAAAGGCCGGACAAACGCTGGGCGAGCTGGATCGCGCCCCTTATGAAAACGCGCTGCAACAGGCGCAGGCCAATGTTTCTACTGCGCAGGCGCAGTATGATCTGATGATGGCGGGATACCGTTCAGAAGAGATTGCTCAGGCTGCCGCCGCGGTCAATCAGGCGCAGGCGGCGTATGATTACGCACAGAACTTTTACCAGCGCCAGTCCGGGCTGCGTAAAAGCAGCGCCATCTCCGCTAACGATCTGGAAAATGCCCGTTCCTCACGTGATCAGGCCCTGGCCACGCTGAAATCAGCCCAGGATAAACTGCGCCAGTACCGGGCCGGTAACCGCCCGCAAGAAATCGCTCAGGCCAAAGCCAGTCTTGAGCAGACGCTGGCCGCGCTGGCGCAGGCGAAACTCGACCTGCACGATACCATCCTGACCTCCCCTTCCGATGGAACGCTGATGACCCGCGCCGTCGAACCGGGCAGCATGCTCAGCGCAGGCGGCACAGTGCTGACGTTATCGTTAACCCATCCTGTTTGGGTACGCGCTTACATTGATGAAAAAAACCTCGGTCAGGCCCGACCGGGGCGCGAGGTCCTGCTCTATACCGACAGCCGGCCAAATAAACCTTACCGTGGGAAAATCGGCTTCGTCTCTCCCAGCGCGGAATTTACGCCAAAAACGGTGGAGACGCCCGATCTGCGCACCGATCTGGTTTATCGCCTGCGGATCGTGGTGACTGATGCTGATGATGCGCTACGTCAGGGAATGCCGGTCACCATCACCTTCAGTAACGGAAGCGGACAATGAATGAGGATGTCATCACGCTGAGCGGATTGACCCGACGTTTTCCGGGAATGAATCGTCCGGCCGTTGCGCCGCTGGATTGTACCCTTCGTTCCGGCTATGTAACCGGCCTGGTCGGCCCCGACGGCGCCGGGAAAACAACGCTGATGCGCATGCTTGCCGGGCTGCTGAAGGCCGACGAAGGTCGCGCAAAAGTAATCGGTTTCGATCCTGTTGCCGACGATAGCGCCCTGCACGCGGTGCTTGGCTATATGCCGCAGAAATTTGGCCTGTATGAAGATCTGACGGTCATGGAAAACCTGATCCTCTACGCCGACCTGCGCAGCGTCACCGGCGCAGCACGGGAGAAGACCTTTGCCCGACTGCTGGAGTTTACCTCACTTGGTCCCTTTACCAGCCGACTGGCGGGCAAGCTTTCCGGCGGTATGAAGCAAAAACTCGGTCTGGCCTGTACCCTTGTCGGCGAACCTCAGGTGTTGCTGCTGGACGAACCCGGCGTCGGCGTCGATCCCATCTCGCGTCGTGAATTGTGGCAAATGGTCCACGAACTGGCGGGCGACGGGATGCTGATCCTCTGGAGTACCTCCTATCTTGATGAGGCCGAACAGTGCCGTGACGTGCTGTTGATGAACGAAGGCCAGCTTCTTTACCAGGGCCCGCCAAAAGAGCTGACTCAGACGATGATGGGACGCAGTTTTTTAATCTCCAGCGCTGAGGAAAATAACCGCCGCCTGCTCCAGCGGACGCTGAAATTGCCGCAGGTGAGCGATGGCGTGATTCAGGGGAAATCGGTGCGCCTGATCCTCAAAAAAAATGCCAACATCCGCGACGTACAGAACGCCGCCGATATGCCAACGCTGGATGTGACCGAAACCGCTCCGCGCTTTGAAGACGCCTTTATTGACCTGCTCGGCGGTGCCAATACCGCTGAATCGCCGCTGGGGAAAATCATCCATACTGTTGAAGGCGCTCATGACGAGACGGTGATTGAAGCGCAGGAGCTGACGAAGAAATTCGCTGATTTCGCCGCCACCGACCATGTCGATTTCCAGGTTAAGCGCGGCGAAATCTTCGGCCTCCTCGGCCCTAACGGCGCAGGCAAGTCCACCACCTTCAAAATGATGTGCGGACTGCTGGTGCCCACCTCCGGTAAAGCGCTGGTTCTGGGCATGGATCTCAAAGTCAGCTCCGGCAAGGCGCGCCAGCATCTCGGCTATATGGCGCAGAAATTCTCACTCTATGGCAATCTTACCGTCGAGCAAAATCTGCGCTTCTTCTCCGGCGTTTACGGCCTGCGCGGGCGCCAGCAGGACGCAAAGATCGCCAGCATGAGCGAGGCTTTCGGTCTGAAAAGTATTGCCCGGCAGGCGGCCGATGACCTGCCGCTCGGTTATAAGCAGCGTCTGGCGCTGGCCTGTTCACTGATGCATGAGCCGGATATCCTGTTTCTTGATGAACCCACTTCCGGGGTCGATCCTCTCACCCGCCGCGAGTTCTGGCTGCATATCAACAGCATGGTGGATAAAGGCGTGACGGTAATGGTGACCACCCACTTTATGGATGAAGCGGAATATTGCGATCGCATCGGCCTGGTCTACCACGGCAAACTGATCGCCAGCGGTACACCGGACGACCTGAAAGCCCAGGCGGCGGATGATCAACAGCCAGACCCGACGATGGAACAAGCCTTTATTACCCTCATCCACGACTGGGATAAGGAGAACGCTGGTGAGCACTAAAATACTATCGTGGCGGCGCGTGCGCGCCTTGTGCGTCAAAGAGACCCGGCAGATAGTCCGCGACCCCAGCAGTTGGTTGATTGCGGTGGTGATCCCGCTGCTACTGCTGTTTATTTTTGGCTATGGTATTAATCTTGACTCCAGTAAGCTGCGGGTCGGCGTATTGCTGGAACAGCAGAGTGAAGACGCGCTGGATTTCGTCCACGCCATGACCGGTTCACCCTACATTGACGCTACCATTAGCGACAACCGCCAGCAGTTAATGCAAATGATGCAGGCCGGGCAAATCCGCGCGCTGGTGGTGGTGCCGGTAGATTTCGCGCAGAAGATGGCTCGCCCAGGGGATAGTGCGCCAATCCAGCTTATCACCGATGGCAGCGAACCGAACACCGCGAATTTTGCCCAGAACTACGTCGAGGGTATCTGGCAAATCTGGCAGCAACAGCAAGCGGAAGATCGTGGTGAAACCTTCGAGCCGCTGATTGATGTCAGGGCCCGCTACTGGTTTAATCCGGCGACCATCAGTCAGCACTTTATTATCCCTGGTGCAATCACCATCATTATGACGGTAGTCGGCGCGATTCTGACTTCGCTGGTGGTGGCCCGCGAGTGGGAGCGCGGCACCATGGAGGCACTGCTGTCGACCGAAATTACCCGCGCCGAACTGCTGCTGTGTAAGCTGATCCCCTACTACTTCCTCGGCATGCTGGCGATGCTGCTCTGCATGCTGGTGGCGGTATTTATTCTCGACGTGCCGTTTCGCGGTTCGCTGATGATCCTGTTTTTTATCGCCAGTCTGTTTTTACTGAGTACGCTGGGAATGGGGCTACTGATTTCCACTATCACCCGCAACCAGTTCAACGCCGCCCAGGTCGCGCTAAATGCCGCATTTTTGCCGTCAATTATGTTGTCCGGATTTATTTTTCAGATAGACAGTATGCCAGCGATAATCCGCGCGGTGACCTACGTGATCCCGGCGCGCTATTTTGTCAGCACCCTGCAAAGCCTGTTTCTGGCGGGCAATATTCCGGTGGTGCTGCTGGTAAACGTCATGTTCCTGATCGCTTCAGCGGTGATGTTTATCGGCCTGACGTGGCTGAAAACCCGACGTCGACTGGATTAATCCTGGCCCGCGTATTTTGCCCGGCGGCGCCATGGGTACCGGACCTGCGGGCCATGCAGACCCGGTAAGCGCAGCGCCACCCGACATGAGGACGGTACTATGTTTCATCGCTTATGGACACTGATCCGCAAAGAGTTGCAGTCGCTGTTGCGCGAACCGCAAACGCGGGCGATTTTGATTATGCCAGTGCTGATTCAGGTGCTGTTGTTTCCTTTCGCCGCGACGCTGGAAGTCACCAATGCCACCATCGCTGTCTATAGCGAAGACAACGGCCAGCACGCGGTGGAACTGACTCAGCGCTTCGCTCGCGCCAAAGCCTTCCCCCACGTCCTGTTGCTGAAAAGCCCGCAGGAGATAGGGCCAACCATCAATGAACAAAAAGCTCTACTGGTCGTGCGCTTTCCGCCGGATTTCTCGCGCAATCTGGATAGCTGGCAGGCCGCGCCGCTCCAGCTACTGCTGGATGGACGGAATTCGAATAGCGCGCAAATCGCCGCTAACTATCTCCAGCAGATTGTTAAAAACTATCAGCAGGAACTGATGGCGGGAAAAACAACCCAAAACAACAGTGAGCTGCTCGTGCGTAACTGGTATAACCCGAATCTCGATTACAAATGGTTCGTAGTACCGTCGCTGATCGCGATGATCACCACTATCGGCGTGCTGATCGTCACCTCCCTTTCCGTTGCCCGCGAACGCGAACAGGGCACACTCGATCAGCTGCTGGTCTCGCCGCTGGCGACCTGGCAGATTTTTATCGGCAAAGCGGTACCGGCACTGATTGTCGCCACTCTGCAGGCGACCATCGTACTGGTCGTGGGGATCTGGGGCTATCAGATTCCCTTTGCCGGTTCGCTGCTGCTATTTTACTTCACGATGATTATTTATGGCTTATCGCTGGTAGGATTCGGGCTGCTGATTTCATCGCTGTGCTCCACGCAGCAGCAGGCGTTTATCGGCGTATTCGTCTTTATGATGCCGGCGATTCTGCTCTCGGGCTACGTTTCGCCAGTGGAGAATATGCCGCAATGGTTACAGGACGTCACGTGGATAAACCCTATCCGTCACTTTACCGATATCACCAAGCAGATCTATCTGAAGGATGCGAGTCTGGAAATTGTATGGGGAAGTTTGTGGCCGCTATTGGTCATAGCGGCCACCACTGGCTCAGTTGCGTATGCGATGTTTCGCAGAAAGATTGCCTGATTCCCGCCATCGTTCAAACCACAACGGACAGGCTGTCCTGTTACATAGCTACCGATGCTTCTGGGGATTCACGGCGCTGTCGCCTTGCTGTAGCCCGAAAGCTTTAGGGTAGCGGTTTTTATCTTTCGCCAGTAGCGACACAATCGCCGGACCGGCCAGTATTGCCAGCCCGGCAAGGGCCAACAGCAGATTATTGTGCAGCACGCGCGACAACAGCCACAGCACGATAACCGCCGCGCCGAAGTACCAGGTGGTGGTGAGTTCCTCAAGGAAATCACCCACATCGCGCCAGCGCTCATCGTGGTGACGCTGCAAAAACAGCATCGCCAGTAGCGTGACGCCGTACAGCACACACAAACCTAACCCGACACGTACCAGCGCGCCGCTCATCCAGCCTGCCACCAGTACCGCCACGACCAGTAGATGCAACATAATCTGCCAGCAACTAAGACCCGTTGCGACGCGTACACGTTGTTGCCACTTCATGGCTTCTCTCCTGAAGGATTTTTCTCTGCTACTCAGAGTACCGCACTTTACGGAAAATTCCGTATCGCCGCATCTTTTTGTGACCTCGACTACACTATTTTATTCAGGAAAGCGACATTGACTGGAGAAATATGACCGAGCAAACGCGGCGATTTTCGTTAAACGTGCTGACAATTAACACCCATAAAGGCTTTACCGCGTTTAACCGACGCTTCATTTTGCCCGAATTGCGCGAAGCGGTACGCAGCGTCAGAGCCGACATTGTTTGCCTGCAGGAAGTGATGGGCGCGCACGAAATTTATCCGTTGCGGTTCGAAAACTGGCCGGAGACGCCCCACTATGAATTTCTCGCCGACACAATGTGGAACGATTATGCCTATGGGCGCAATGCCGTTTATCCGGAAGGGCATCACGGCAATGCGGTGCTGTCGCGCTTTCCTATCGAACATTATCAAAACCTTGACGTTTCGGTCGGTAATAGCGAAAAACGCGGCCTGCTCTACTGCCGCATCGTGCCGCCCGAAAGCGAAACAACGCTCCATTTGATCTGCGTGCATCTGGGACTGCGCGCGCATCAGCGTCAGGCCCAGCTCGCAATGCTGGCGTCGTGGGTGAACAGCCTCCCCACGGGGGAGCCGGTTGTGGTAGCGGGGGATTTTAACGACTGGCGGCAACAGGCTAACCGGCAGCTCAAAACGCAGGCCGGTCTGGACGAAATTTTTACCCGCGCCAGGGGACGCCCGGCGCGGACTTTTCCGGTCCGTTTCCCGCTGCTGCGCCTCGATCGCATTTATGTCAAAAATGCACATGCCAGCCGACCTCAAATGCTGGCCTTAAAACAGTGGCGTCATCTGTCCGATCATGCACCGCTTAGCGTGGAGATTTATCTGTGAAATGTCGCTGGCAGGAAGGAAACCGCATTCAGCTCTTAGAAAACGGCGATAACTATTATCCGGCGGTATTTGCCGCTATTGGTCGCGCGCGACAGCGGGTGATCCTCGAATCCTTTATCTGGTTTGAAGATGACGTTGGCTGGCAACTCCATGCGGTGCTGCTACGGGCTGCCCGGCGCGGCGTTCGCGTGGAAGTTCTGCTCGACGGCTACGGCTCGCCGGATTTAAGCGACCGTTTTGTCAGCGAGCTCACCGCGGCAGGGGTAATTTTTCGCTACTACGATCCTCGCCCACGCCTGTTCGGCATGCGTACCAATTTGTTTCGTCGCATGCATCGAAAAATTGTGGTAATTGACGATGTGACCGCCTTTGTCGGCGGCATTAACTACTCCGCCGAGCACATGACCGACTACGGCCCCGAGGCCAAGCAGGATTATGCCGTTCAGGTCGAAGGGCCGGTGGTGCTTGATATCCTGCAATTTGAACTCGACAATCTGCCCAACAGCGAAGCCACACGCCGCTGGTGGCGGCGGCGGCGACATAAGCCCGAAGTTAACCTTCATCCCGGCGAGGCTCAGGCGCTGTTTATCTGGCGTGACAATCAGGAACATCGCGACGATATTGAACGTCACTATCTGAAGATGCTGACCAGCGCACGCCGGGAAGTGATTATCGCCAACGCCTACTTCTTTCCCGGTTACCGGCTGCTGCACGCCATGCGCAACGCCGCCCGCCGCGGCGTGCGCGTCAAGTTAATCGTTCAGGGTGAGCCGGATATCCCGATTGTCAAATTCGGCGCACGCTTGCTCTACCATTACCTGGTCAAAGGCGGGGTACAGATTTTTGAATATCGCCGCCGCCCGCTACATGGCAAAGTCGCGCTGGCGGACGACCACTGGGCGACTGTCGGATCCAGCAACCTCGATCCGCTCAGCCTGTCGCTGAATCTGGAAGCCAACCTGGTTATCCACGACCGCGAGTTTAATCAGACGCTGCGCGACAATCTAAACGGATTGATCGCCAACGACTGCCGCCAGGTTGATAAGCGCATTCTTTCCAGACGCACCGGATGGCGGCTCGGCGTCAGCGTCCTGGCATTTCACTTCCTGCGCCATTTCCCGGCCTGGGTCGGCTGGCTACCGGCGCATACGCCGCGACTGTCGCGCGTCCCGCCGCCGGTACAGCCAGAAATAGAAACTCAGGACCGGGCAGAACCCGAAAACCAGGAGGTAAAACCCTGATGGCAAAATCGCACCCACGCTGGCGCAGGGTGAAAAAAATCCTTACGGCGCTCTTTTTTATCGCCGTGGTCGTGCTGCTGGTGATCTACGCGCAAAAAATTGACTGGCAGGAAGTCTGGAAAGTTATTCGCGACTATAATCGCGCGGCGCTGCTTAGCGCAATCGGCCTGGCTATCGCCAGCTACCTGATTTACGGCTGCTACGATCTGCTTGGGCGCGCATATTGCGGCCACAGGCTGGCAAAGCGGCAGGTGATGCTGGTGTCATTTATCTGCTATGCCTTTAACCTGACGCTCAGCACCTGGGTTGGCGGTATCGGCATGCGCTATCGGCTTTACTCGCGTCTGGGGCTCAACGGAGGCACCATTACCCGGATCTTCTCCCTGAGCATTACCACCAACTGGCTGGGGTATATCCTGCTCGGCGGCATCATCTTTAGCGCCGGGATGGTGCAGGTCCCGGAAAGCTGGTATATCAGCCAGCAGTCGCTACAGATTCTGGGCACCGTTTTACTGCTGGTTTCCACGTGCTATTTATGGGCCTGCGCCTTCGCTAAAAAACGTCACCTGACGATCAAAGGCCAGCGGCTGGTACTGCCTTCCTGGCGATTCGCGCTGCTGCAGATGACGGTTTCCAGCCTCAACTGGATGGCGATGGGAGCGATTATCTGGTTATTGTTGGGGCCGCAGGTCGACTATTTCCTGGTGCTTGGCGTGCTGCTGGTCAGCAGTATCGCTGGCGTCATCGTGCATATTCCTGCCGGTATTGGCGTTCTCGAAGGGGTGTTTATCGCTATGCTGTCCGGAGAGGAGATTTCCCGTGGCGCTATTATTGCCGCCTTGCTCGCGTATCGCACGTTGTATTACTTCCTGCCCCTGCTGTTCGCAACCATCGGTTATCTGATTCTGGAGAGTCAGGCAAAACATTTGCGGGAAAAGAATCAGCGCAGGCTGGCGGGAGAGAAGTGAAAATCCCCCGGTCACGAATTATATGACCGGGGACATTACAATACTCAGCGACGGTTGCCGAAGATACGCAGCAACATCAGGAACAGGTTAATAAAGTCCAGATACAGCGTCAAAGCACCAAGAATGGCGTATTTGCGCAGAGTGGAAGTATCGCGGACATCTATCTGCTCGCCAATATTTTTCAGCTTCTGGGTGTCATAAGCGGTCAGGCCGACAAATACCAGCACTCCGATATAGGTCACCGCCCACATCAGCGCCTCACTCTTCAGCCAGAAGTTAACCAGCGACGCCAGCAGGATACCGATCAGCGCCATAAACAGCATATTACCGAAGCCGCTCAGATCCCGCTTAGTGGTATAACCGTAGAGACTCATCACGCCAAACATCCCGCCAGCAACCACGAAAGTGCTGGCGATTGACGAGTAGGTATAGACGATGAAAATACTGGATAAGGTTAGCCCGGTTAGCGCCGAATAGAGCATAAACAGCGTTGTCGCCATCCCGGCGCTCAGTCGCTGTACCATACCCGAAAGCACGAATACCAACCCCAGTTGGGCAATGATCAGCCCGAAAAAGGTTATTTTACTGGAAAAAACAAACATCATAACGGCCGGAGTATTGGCGGCATACCACGCAATAAACGCGGTGAGCAGCAGCCCGACTGTCATCCAGCCATAAACCTGCGCCATATAGGTTTGTAGTCCGCTACGGCCCTGTACGAGGGTGCCGGAACGAGGGAATCTGTCCATAACTATCTCCTGATGAACGGAATTTATCTTCTAAGCGTATCACACTACCAACGTTCTGCCGCCTGCCGATCGCTATCTCGCGCATCCACCCAGCGCTCGCCTTCCGGCGTCGCCTCACGCTTCCAGAACGGCGCGCGGGTTTTCAGATAATCCATAATAAACTCCCCGGCGGCAAACGCGCTGCTGCGATGGGCACTGGTGACGCCGACAAAAACAATCTCTTCCCCCGGCCACATCTCGCCGATACGGTGAATCACCGTTATCCGGCCCAGCGGCCAGCGCTGACGGGCGAGATCAACGATCTCCGTCAGCGATTTTTCCGTCATCCCCGGATAGTGTTCCAGCGTTAACGCCTTCACGCTGTCGCCAAGATTATGGTTACGCACCTTACCGGTAAATGTCACCACCGCGCCGTCTTCATCACGCCCGGCAAGCCAGGCATACTCGTCGCCGACCTTAAAGCGGTCATGACTGACGATAATGCGGGTTTGCGTCATCTTATCCCCCGGTAACCGGTGGAAAGAACGCCACTTCATCACCCGCCGCCAGCGGGTGATCAAAAGTGGTCAGCGTCTGATTCACTGCCGCCAGCAGTTTGCCCTCTTCCAGCGCCAGCGCCCAGCGACCGCCACGGGCGATCAGCTGCTGGCGAACGGCCTCAACCGTGGGGAGCCCATTTGGATCAAGAGTCAGGGAATCGGTGCCGAGCAGTTCGCGCACCTGAGCAAAAAAAAGTACGTTAATCATGGTTATTCTTCCACTCTGAAATCGCCGGATTTGCCGCCGCTTTTCGCCAGCAGGCGCACCGGGCCAATCACCATATCCTTCTGCACCGCTTTGCACATATCGTAAATCGTCAGCGCGGCGACGGACGCGGCGGTCAGGGCTTCCATCTCCACGCCGGTTTTGCCGGTCAGACGACAGAGCGATTCAATGCGCACCCGGTTGTGTTCGGGCTGCGCCTGCAGATTGACTTCGACTTTGCTCAGCATCAGCGGATGGCACAGCGGGATCAGCTCCCAGGTACGCTTTGCCGCCTGAATCCCGGCAATACGCGCGGTGGCGAAGACATCGCCTTTGTGATGGCTGCCGTCGATGATCATCGCAAGAGTCGTTGGCTGCATGTCGACATAAGCCTCGGCACGCGCTTCGCGAACCGTTTCCGCTTTCGCGGAAACATCGACCATGTGCGCTTCGCCCGCGGCGTTAATGTGGGTCAGTTGCGACATAACTTACTTCTTAATATGAGAGATAAAATTGCACGGACGGATGCGCGCATCGAGCTGCGGCGCAATAATATTGTCCCATGCGGTACGACAGGCTTTGGTTGAGCCGGGCATCGCAAAAATTAGCGTGCGGTTCGCCATCCCGGCAACGGCCCGGGATTGCAGGGTCGAGGTGCCGATCTCTTCAAAAGAGAGCATACGGAACACCTCGCCAAAACCTTCCACTTCGCGGTCAAACAGCGGCAGCAGCGCCTCCGGTGTTTGATCGCCATCGGTAAAACCGGTCCCGCCGGTGATCAACACCACCTGAACCTCTTCGCTGGCAATCCACGCCGACACCTGGGCGCGAATGGCATAGCGGTTTTCTTTGACAATCGCCTTATCGACGACCATATGCCCCGCTTCCTGCGCCGTATCGCGCAGCCAGTGACCGGAGGTGTCGTCCTCTTCGCCACGGCGGCTGGAAACAGTGAGAATAGCAATACGGGTCGGAATAAACTCAGCGCTGACCTGGCTCATTTGATCGCTCCTTAAAATGCATTATCCGCCAATATAGGACAGGTTCTGTGTAATACCGGTGTTGCCCTGGTGCAGGAAATGGGTCTGCTTTTTATGCGTTAACGCCTCGGCAATGCGCGCTTCCAGCTCCGGCTGCTGCTGTTCATCGGTGAGCAGATCGCGCAAATCGACTCCGCCCTCACCAAACAGACACAGATGCAATTTGCCGACGGAAGAGACGCGCAGACGGTTGCAGGTGACGCAGAAATCTTTCTCATACGGCATAATGAGACCAATTTCGCCAACATAATCCGGATGACAAAACACCTGCGCCGGGCCATCGCTACGCTGGCGGATCTGGTGGATCCAGCCGCGGCGCAGCAGCGCGTCGCGCAGCACCATGCCAGAGATATGATGGCGGCGAAACAGCCCGCCGCCTTCGCCAGTTTCCATCAGTTCAATAAAACGCAGTTGAATGCGGCGCGGCTGGATCCATGCCAGAAAGGTGTCGAGCTGGTGGTGGTTGACATCGCGCATCAGCACCGTGTTGACCTTAACTTTTTCGAAACCAGCGGCAAAGGCGGCGTCAATACCGTCCATTACCTGGTGAAACTTATCCTGACCGGTAATGGCGTAAAACTGGCGAGCGTCGAGGCTATCCACGCTGACGTTAATCGCCGTCAGCCCGGCGTCGCGCCAGCGTTCCACATCGCGCGCCAGCCGATAGCCGTTGGTGGTCACCGCAATCTGGCGAATAGCAGCGTTTTCCCGCACGGCGGCGATAATATCGGTGAAATCCCGACGCAGCGAGGGCTCGCCGCCGGTCAGACGCACCTTCTCCGTGCCCAAGGCCGCAAACGCGCGCGTGACATGACGCACCTCATCCACGCTGAGAAAGCCTTTGTTGGTGACGGCGCCGGGTTGATACCCGTTGGGCAGACAATAGGTACAACGAAAGTTGCAGACGTCGGTAATTGACAGGCGCAAGTAATAAAACTTACGCGCGAATGCATCGGTAAGCTGTGAAGCCATATACACCTTTCCAAATACGGGAGACGCGGTCATTTCTTTCCACGCCCTGGTGGCAACCGAAGTTGTCACGGCCAAAGCACCATATCTTGCGACACAGGCACAGAGGCTAGAGTGTTAACGGATTATGCCGATAGTAGCGCGTTAATGACAGTTTCGCCATTTCCGATTTCGCTATATAATTATGTATATATCGCCACGATCATGCATTTTCGCTACAGAATAGCGAAAAACTACGCTTTTGCATTGATATCGGTCAGTTTGTCAGGATCCGACCATCGTCTTTTAGGGGTAGATCGGTTACTGTGTGCCCGTTTAATTGAGATAAGGAATTTTTATGCGCAATCGTACTTTCGCCGATCTTGATCGCGTTGTGGCACTCGGCGGCGGGCACGGACTGGGTCGGGTAATGTCCTCCCTCTCTTCTCTTGGCTCGCGCCTCACCGGTATCGTGACAACAACCGATAACGGCGGCTCCACAGGGCGAATTCGCCGTGCGGAAGGCGGTATCGCCTGGGGCGATATGCGCAACTGTATTAATCAATTAAGTGCCGGGCCCAGCGTAGCCTCCGCGATGTTTGAGTATCGTTTTAGCGGTAATGGCGAACTTTCTGGCCATAACCTTGGAAATCTGATGTTAAAGGCGCTGGATCATCTTAGCGTAAGGCCTCTGGAAGCGATCAACTTAATCAGAAACTTTCTCAAAATCGACGCATTTTTGATCCCGATGTCGGAACAACCTGTCGATCTGATGGCCATTGACCACGAAGGACATGAAGTTTACGGCGAGGTCAATATCGATCTGCTCGCCAGCGTCCCACAGAAATTGATGCTCACCTCGCCGGTTCCCGCCACTCGCGAAGCGATAGAAGCCGTCGCCGAAGCCGATTTGATCCTGATCGGCCCGGGCAGTTTTTATACCAGCCTGATACCTATTCTGCTGCTTGAAGAGATGGCGCAGGCGCTGCGCCGCACGCCGGCGCCAATGGTGTTTATCGATAATCTCGGCAAAGAACACAGCCCGGCGGCCAGCCTGACGCTGGCGGACAGAGTGGCGATTATGGAGCAATATATTGGCAAACGGGTGATTGATGCCCTGGTTATCGGCCCGAAAGCCGATCTCGCGGGGATTGACAACCGGGTGGTCATTCAGACGCCGCTGGATGCCAGCGATGTACCCTACCGCCACGATCGCCAGCTATTACGTCGTGCGCTGGAAAAAGCGATTCAGGAATTAGGTTAATCCCGGACTCACTTTTCAGAGAACGTATTGCCATCAGGCTGAGAATCTTAAGGTTGTCTTAAAATAGAATCGGCAGCATAGCGGACACTCAAGGAAGCGAACTTTTCTCTTAACCGCTATTCCCACGAGTATCGGGCAACAGACGATATTTTAACGCCATGTAGAGAGGCCAGCCGATGAAAGTGTTAGTCATTGAAGATGATGCGCTCCTGTTACAAGGATTAATTCTGGCGATTCAAAGCGAGGGCTATGTTTGCGACGGTGTATCAACCGCTCACGAAGCCGCGCTCTCTCTGGCCGGTAATCACTACAGTCTCCTCGTTCTCGATCTGGGTCTGCCTGATGAGGACGGTCTGCATTTCCTGGCGCGTATACGGCGGGAGAAATTCAGTCAGCCCGTGCTGATTCTCACCGCCCGCGATACCGTTGATGACCGCATCAGCGGCCTGGATACCGGCGCAGATGACTATCTGGTTAAACCCTTTGCCCTGGGAGAGCTGAACGCGCGTATTCGCGCCCTGCTACGGCGTCATAACAATCACGGCGACAACGAACTGACTATCGGTAATCTGCGGCTGAACCTCACCCGGCGGCTGGTCTGGCTTGACGAGCAATCCCTGGATTTGACCCCTAAGGAGTATGCTCTGCTTTCTCGTCTGATGATGAAAGCGGGTAGCCCGGTGCATCGCGAGATTCTCTATAATGATATTTACAACTGGGATAACGAACCCGCTACCAACGCGCTGGAGGTACATATCCATAATCTACGCGATAAAGTCGGCAAATCACGCATCCGCACGGTTCGTGGATTTGGCTACATGCTGATCAACACCGTTGAAACAGAATAACGCTATGGCTCTGTTTGTCAGTGAAACCTGGACCATGCGCCATCGGCTGCTGCTGACCATTGGCGCGATTCTGGTCGTGTGCCAATTGATTAGCGTGTTCTGGCTGTGGCACGAAAGCAAAGAGCAGATTCAGTTGCTGGTGGCCAGCGCCATTGAAGGGCACAATAACCAAAAACATGTGACGCAAGAAGTCCACGAAGCGGTGGCCAGTCTGTTAATCCCAAGCTTGCTGATCATCGGCCTGGCGCTGTATATCTGCCTGCTGGCGGTGAAGAAAATCACCAAACCGCTTTCCAGCCTGCAGCTTGAACTGGAGAATCGCACGCCGGACAATCTGCAGCCTATCGCTCTGAATGAGTCGGTACCGGAAGTCACCGCGGTGACCACCGCGATTAATCAACTGGTATCACGCCTGAATTCCACGCTCGATCGCGAGCGCCTTTTCACCGCCGATGTCGCCCATGAACTGCGTACGCCGCTGGCCGGGCTGCGTCTGCACCTGGAACTGCTGGAAAAAGTGCATGGCGTTGGCGTAGTGCCGCTGATTCTGCGCCTCGATCAAATGACCAGCAGTATTACCCAGCTACTTCAACTGGCGCGCATTGGTCAGTCGTTCTCCGCCGGAAACTATCAGCAAGTTGCGCTGAGAGAGGATGTTATCGAACCGCTCCAGGAGGAGCTTGAGGCCATGCTGGAGCAGCGGCAACAGAAGCTGGCGCTGCACGACAAGGAGGGCAAGGTCGTTGTTTCAGGCGACGTCACGCTGATGCGGGTTATTCTACGCAATCTGGTGGAAAATGCGCATCGCTACAGCCCGACAGGATCGACAATTACCCTGTCAATAACGCCAGGCCCGTCGCCCGTTCTGGCAGTAGAAGACGAAGGCCCCGGAATTGATGAGGCGAAAAGCGGTGAATTGAGCAAAGCGTTCGTTCGCATGGACAGCCGCTACGGCGGTATTGGCCTGGGGTTAAGTATCGTCACTCGTATCGCCCAGTTGCACGACGCCAGATTCTTTTTGCACAACCGTCGGCCAGGGCCTGGCGTTCGCGCCTGGATACTCTTCCCGAAGGCTTCCCGTCAGAATGTCAGCAGCCATTGATGAAAGAAGGCGACGACGATAACAAAGGCGCAGGAGACGGCCAGATATTCACAGAAAGTTAATTTTTGCATGACGCTATCCTCATTAAATTGAGGAGAGTTTCGCCAAACAATATTAAGCCAGTATTAAGAGGCGGCGAAAAACAGCCCGACGAAGCAATAATTTTTTTACGGCGACAAAACCACGCAGCAAACTGTGCCCCACTCTGCCAGAAGCCGCGACGCTTATCCGCCAGCAAAATCCACGCAGCCTCCCCCCGGACCACATGAACGAAGCGTGGACAGGGGATTTTTCCACCGGTTACGAAGCCGCAATAAACAGTTCACGCAGTTGATGAAGCTGGTCGCGAATTTGCGCCGCCTCTTCGAACTCCAGATTTTGCGCATGCTGCATCATCTGCGCTTCCAGTTGATGAATTTTCTGCTGCATCGCTTTAGGCGTCAGCGCGACGGTATCCGCCTCAACCGGTGAACGAGACTTACCGCGCCCCTTAACTTTGGTTTTCGCGATATTCTGCCCCAGGGCCAGAATATCCACCACTTTCTTATTGAGGCCCTGTGGCACGATGCCGTGTTCTTCGTTGTACGCCTGCTGCTTCTCACGACGGCGTTCGGTTTCACCGATCGCTTTCGCCATCGACGGGGTGATCTTATCACCGTAAAGAATCGCCTTGCCGCTGATATTACGCGCCGCGCGACCAATAGTCTGAATCAGCGAGCGTTCGGACCGCAGGAAGCCTTCTTTGTCGGCATCGAGGATTGCCACCAGCGAGACTTCCGGCATATCCAGCCCTTCACGCAGCAGGTTGATGCCCACCAGAACGTCAAACTCGCCCAGGCGCAGGTCGCGAATGATTTCCATGCGCTCCACGGTGTCGATATCCGAGTGCAGATAGCGCACCCGCTCGCCGTGCTCTTCCAGATACTCCGTTAAGTCTTCCGCCATACGTTTGGTCAGGGTGGTGACCAGCACGCGTTCGTTGATCGCGGTGCGAATGCGAATTTCCGAGAGCAGGTCATCCACCTGGGTAGCCACCGGGCGCACTTCAATAACCGGGTCAAGCAGCCCTGTCGGGCGCACTACCTGATCGATCACTTCGTCGCCGGATTTATCCAGCTCATAGGCGCCCGGCGTTGCTGAGACATAGATCGTCTGCGGCGCCAGCGCCTCAAACTCTTCAAACCGCAGCGGGCGGTTGTCCAGCGCCGACGGCAGCCGGAAGCCATATTCCACCAGCGTCTCTTTGCGCGCCCGGTCCCCACGGTACATGCCGCCGATTTGCGGGATAGTCACGTGGGATTCATCGATCACCAACAGGCCATCTGCCGGCAGGTAATCGAACAGGGTCGGCGGCGGCTCGCCCGGCCCGCGCCCTGACAGGTAGCGCGAGTAGTTTTCAATCCCCGAGCAATAGCCCAGTTCGTTCATCATTTCGAGATCGAACTGCGTACGCTGGCTCAGCCGCTGCTCTTCCAGCAGCTTGTTGTTCTCCAGCAGCACCTTGCGCCGTGCAGCCAGCTCAACTTTAATCTCTTCCATCGCCTGCACGATGCGCTCGCGCGGCGTGACGTAGTGGGTTTTCGGGTAAACGGTAAAGCGCGGGATCGTCGACTCAACGTGGCCGGTCAGAGGATCGAACAGCGACAGGCGCTCAACCTCGTCATCAAACAGCTCAACGCGCAAGGCGATATCGTCGGATTCCGCCGGAAAGATATCAATGACCTCTCCGCGCACGCGAAAGGTGCCGCGCTGGAAAGCCTGATCGTTACGGGTATATTGCAGTTCAGCCAGGCGACGCAAAATGGCGCGCTGGTCAATCAACATACCGACCGTCAGATGCAGCATCATCTTCAGGTACAGGTCCGGGTCGCCCAGGCCGTAGATAGCGGAGACCGACGCCACCACCACCACATCACGCCGCTCCAGCAACGCTTTGGTTGCAGACAGACGCATCTGTTCAATATGTTCGTTAACGGACGCATCTTTCTCAATAAAGGTGTCGGAGCTTGGCACGTAGGCTTCTGGTTGGTAGTAATCGTAATAGGAGACGAAATACTCCACTGCGTTTTCGGGGAAAAACTCTTTCATCTCGCCATACAGTTGCGCCGCCAGGGTTTTGTTCGGCGCCAGCACCATCGTCGGACGCTGCAGATCGGCAATGACGTTGGCAATGGTGAACGTTTTACCGGAGCCGGTCACGCCGAGCAGCGTCTGATGCGCCAGACCATCCTCCAGCCCCTCTTCCAGACGACGGATCGCTTCCGGCTGGTCACCGGAAGGACGGAAAGCAGAATGCAGCTTGAACGGTTTACTCATCAATCAGGACCTGAAGAAGGGTTGAACGGCAGGTGTTTAATTCTACCTTTCAGTACAATTTTTGCCAATAAAAAACACTGGATATAAAAACAGTGCCATATTATCGTATTCTGGCAAACTGGATTTTTTTATCGTCATTAACGGCGAATCACCACGCTCATACGGGATAATCCACCAGACAGTGGGGTTATCCCCAGAAATTTTTGACATTTAACATTTGTCAAGCAAGCAGATGAATGTTTTATGGCCATCGATGACACTTTTCTGACAGGCATTGATTTTATATAATCAATTGATATTTAAAGAGATTAAATAAAAGATGGCTTTCACATCAATTCAGCCGCAGGCCGCATATTCTCTAGCTTACCGCAAGTTTTCTAACTCTAATACACAAGGTTATCCACAGGAATAGTGGATAACTGTCTCCAGCCCATGACCTGTGCCACCCGGAGAACATTGCTCGCCACGAGGAAACCCGCGATGAAAAAAAATTATTGAATTTTTTTTGCTGCCTACTGGCTAAAAACAGGCGGATTTTTTATGACTTTTTGCACCACATTTCAGCGTACTGGCACCGGGAAAGTGCAATATCTCGCCTGGCTCTCCCCTTTTTTACCTGGCTACATCTGTATTCACCAGCAAATACCGAAAGTTCTTTTTCCTGGCAAGAGATTTGCAGAATCTTCTCGTCGCCCGCTCGCCCAGGAAAGGAGAAAACGTCTATGTTGAATCTACGAGCCGTGAACCACTATTACGGAAACCAGCACTCGCTGTGGAATGTTGATCTTGAGCTTATGCCCGGTAAGTGCACTTGCGTAATGGGGCGCCAGGGGATGGGGAAAACCACGCTCGTCAACTGTATTACCGGCTATCTGCCCGTTGCCAGCGGCAGCATGACCTGGCAGGACGTGGGAGCAGCACCCTACGATCTGATGCCCCTCTCCGCCCAGTCGCGTAGCGCTATCGGTATTGGCTATGTCCCGCAGGATAAGCGTATCTTTTCGCAGCTGAGCGTAGAAGAAAATCTGCATATCGCCCTCGCGGCCAGCAGAGAGCCTGATTTAGCGGTAGCAGGCGAAATTTACGATCTGTTTCCGGAGCTCTACTCCCTGCGACAAAGCAAGGGCATTACGCTAACCGCTGACGATCAGTACCAGTTAGCCCTGGCGCGGGCGCTGATAACCCGTCCGCGCCTGCTAATCCTCGACGAACCTTCGCGCGGCAGCGGCCAGCGCTTCCTGCATAAGTTGGGCGATTTATTGGTGCGTCTGAATCGCGATATTGGCCTGACGGTGCTGATCGCCGAGCAGCACCTGCCGTTTATTCGCCGGGTAGCGGATCGTTTTTGCCTGCTGCACTGCGGGCGCAGCGTCGCCCAGGGGGACGTTATTCAGCTGGATGAACCGCTGCTGGAGAAATGGATGACCCCCGATCCAGCGCGTTAAGGTCGAGGTACTGTCCGAGGCCTTCGTGCGGTACGGCATCCCCCAGCCACGGTATCTCGCCGAGAAACGGTGCCTTCAGCATCCGTTGTAACGTCACCAGATACTCAGCGTGGCGCTTGCCTGGCGGCTGGATATCGTTGGCTATCCATCCCGCCAGCGGCAGTCCGGCCTGGCGCACCGCCTGCGCGGTAAGCATCGCATGGTTGATACACCCCAGTTTGACCCCCACCACGAGTATCACCGGCAGTTGCTCCTTTTGTACCCAATCAGCGAACGTGAACGTTTCTGAAAGCGGCGTAAACCAGCCGCCCGCCCCTTCAACCAACAGCCAGTCCGCCAGCCCTTCCAGGGCGCGCAAGCCTGCAGAGAGCGCCAAAGCGTCAATCGGCCTGCCTTCGTCAGCACTGACAATATGCGGCGACGTCGGCTCAGCAAACGTGTAGGGATTCACCTGCTCATAGCGTAGCGCGACCCGGCTGTTGCGCTGCAAAGCCAGCGCATCGTCATTGCGTAGCCCTTCAGCCGTATATGCGCTGCCGGAAGCAACAGGCTTATAGCCAACACTCCTGAAGCCTGCGCGGTTAGCCGCCTGTAGCAGGGCGCAACAGGTCACGGTTTTGCCGACTTCGGTATCGGTCCCGGTGACGAAAAAGCGTTTAATCACGTTCGATAACTCCTGTAAACAAATGATACGTCAGCGGACACTGCCCCTGCTGCTGCGGCCAGGCGATCTGAAGCTGGCGCAGTTTGCCGCGACTGAGCGGCGCGGGAGTGCGCCCCCGATGCAAATGGGTTGCGCCAATACCTTTCAGCGACCGCATCGCGCTGAGCGCATCGGTAAACGACAGAGTGATAACGTGGACGCGGCTGGTGACGCGGCGACCCGCCAGCGCCTGACTCACCGCCCGTTCGCTGAGAAAACGGTTGGAATGCGGCAGGTCGTCAATGGTTCGCCAGGCCTGATTCAGTTCCGGCAAAGAGCCTGCCAGCAGGGTACTGAACGCAACCCGGCCACCGGGACGCACTACCCGACACAATTCGTTGATAGCGGTAGCGAGATTATCGCACCACTGAACGGCGAGGTTGCTCCACGCCAGGTCAACGCAGCAGTCCGCCAGCGGCATCGATTCAATATCCCCTGCGACGTAGCGATGAGCGCTGTCCCCGCGTCGGGCTTCCGCCAGCATATCGACGGAAAGATCCAGCGCGGTTACCCGACTCCCCGCCTCCCGCCAGGCGCGGCTCATTGTACCGGGACCGCAGCCCGCATCGAGCACGTCAGGAAAGCCGTTTATAGGGAGTTGATCGCGCAGCAGGGAGGCGCTGAGACGCTGTAGCTCGTCATGTTGCGTGTAATGGCCGGCCGCGCGGCCAAATGCCGCCGCCACCGCGCGCTTATTCACCGCCGCCATGCAGCACCTCCAGCAGGCGGACAATATCGGCGGACTCATGCGCCGCCGTCAGGGTCAGGCGCAGGCGCGCGCTACCGGCGGGAACCGTCGGCGGGCGGATTGCCGTGGCCCAGCAGCCCTGCTCGCGCAGGCGCACCGCCAGCCGCAACGCCCGGGCGTTATCGCCAACGATCAGCGGCTGAATCGCGCTGGCGGATGGCGTCAGTTCGCCGGGATACGTGGCTATTTCACGGCGAAAATCGGCAATATGGCGGGCCAGTTTTTCCCGTCGCTGCTGGCCGTCGCTACTGCGTATTACGCCCAGCGCGGCGCTGAGCGCTACCGCCTGCGCCGGAGGCATAGCGGTGCTGTAAATCAGATGGCGGGCAAACTGCAACAGATAATCCGCCAGCGCGTCACTGCACAATATCGCCGCCCCGCTGACGCCAAAGGCTTTACCGAAGGTGACGATAAGCAGCTCCGGGCGCACCTGCTGCGCATGACAACTGCCGCGGCCCTCTTCGCCGACCACGCCGATGCCGTGCGCATCGTCAACCAGCAGAAGCGCCCCGGCGGCCTGAGTCTCCCGCGCGATATCCGCCAGCGGCGCGCTATCGCCATCCATGCTGAAGATGCCTTCGGTCACCACCAGTTGCTGACCCGATAGCGGTTTCGCCAGCAATTGGTTGAGATGCCGGTGGTCATTATGCTGAAAACGACGCAGTTGCGCCGGACTGAGGCTGGCGGCCTCCAGAAGCGAAGCATGGCTGAGCCGATCGGCAACAATGCGGTCTTCTTTACCCGCCAGGGCGGCGATCGCTGCCTGATTTGCGGCGAAGCCGGAGATAAACAGCAGCGCGCGTGGATAGCCCAGCCAGTCGGCCAGTTGCTCCTCCAGGGCGCGATGCGCTTCGCTATAACCGCTAACGTGACCGGAGCCGCCGCTACCGACGCCATAACGTTCCGCTCCCTGCTGCCAGGCTTTGACAATTGCCGGATGCTGGCTGAGGCCAAGATAATCGTTACTGGAGAAATTGAGCCAGCGTCGCCCTTCGCGAATGAGCCAGCGCCCTGCGCCTTGTGTTACTGGCTGACGATGACGCAGGGCGTCCGCCCTCCGCCGCTCTTCCAGCGCCAGCGCGATACGTTGCTGCCAGCTCATAGCGCCGCCGCGTTGTAATATTCCTCAGTATCAGGGGTCATCAACGCCTGCTCCAGACGTTGCTGCCGGGCATTATCGCCTTCCTGCACCGCTGTTTGCTGCGGGTTAATGCCCAGTTTGCGGAACAGCTGCAGATCTTTGTCCTCTTCCGGGTTCGGCGTCGTCAGCAGCTTGCAGCCGTAGAAGATGGAGTTGGCTCCGGCCATAAAACACATCGCCTGGGTCTGTTCATTCATCTGCTCGCGACCGGCGGAGAGGCGCACATACGAACGTGGCATCATGATACGTGCGATGGCGATCGTGCGAATGAAATCAAAAGCATCAACATCGTCGTTATCCGCCAGCGGCGTGCCTTTAACCTTCACCAGCATGTTGATCGGCACGCTTTCCGGCGGTGTTGACAGGTTAGCCAGTTGCAGCAGCAGTCCGGCGCGGTCTTTCACCGTTTCGCCTAAGCCGACGATACCGCCGGAGCACACTTTAATCCCGGCATCGCGCACTTTGTCGAGGGTATCAAGGCGCTCCTGATAAGTGCGTGTGGTAATAATATTGCCGTAGAACTCCGGCGAGGTATCAAGATTGTGGTTGTAGTAATCCAGTCCGGCGTTAGCAAGGCGTTGCGCCTGACTGTCATTCAGGGTGCCGAGGGTCATGCAGGCTTCGAGCCCCATCGCCTTCACCCCTTTCACCATCTGCTCAAGGTAAGGCATGTCCCGGTCATTAGGGTTTTTCCATGCCGCGCCCATGCAGAAACGGGTTGAACCGGCTTTTTTCGCCTGGCGCGCCGACTCCAGCACCTGTTCGACCTCCATCAGGCGTTCAGATTCGAGGCCGGTCTTATAGCGCGCGCTTTGCGGGCAATATTTACAGTCTTCCGGGCAGGCGCCGGTCTTAATCGACAGCAGCGTACTGACCTGAACCTGGCGCGGATCAAAGTGCTGGCGGTGGATCTGCTGGGCTTCAAACAGCAGATCCAGAAAAGGTTTATTAAATAACTCAGTAACTTGCGACATTGTCCAGCGTGGATGGTGAGCCATTAGCCTCTCCAGGGGGTTTCGTTAATTGTCCGTTCATTTTATACTTGTAAACCTAAATGTTTTTAAAATGGTTTACAAGTCGATTATGACAACGGACGATCTGGCCTTCGATCGGCGCCACATCTGGCACCCTTACACTTCAATGACTTCCCCTCTGCCGGTCTATCCGGTGGTGGCCGCCAGCGGCTGCGAGCTTACTCTCGCCAGCGGCGAACACCTGATCGACGGCATGTCGTCGTGGTGGGCAGCCATTCACGGCTACAATCACCCACGGCTTAACGCGGCAATGAAAACGCAGATTGACCAGATGTCGCACGTGATGTTCGGCGGGATCACCCATCCTTCCGCCGTCGCGTTGTGCCGCCAGCTGGTGGCGATGACGCCAACCCGCCTTGAGTGCGTCTTCCTCGCCGACTCCGGTTCCATTGCCGTCGAAGTGGCGATGAAAATGGCGCTCCAGTACTGGCAGGCAAAGGGCGAACCGCGCCAGCGTTTTCTCACCTTCCGCAACGGCTATCACGGCGACACTTTTGGTGCGATGTCGGTCTGCGACCCCGATAATTCAATGCACAGCCTGTGGCAGGGCTACCTGCCGGATAATCTGTTTGCCCCGGCGCCGCAAAGCCGCTTCGATGGCGAATGGGATGAGCGGGATATGGCGCCGTTCGCCCGTCTGATGGCCGCCCATCGCCATGACATCGCGGCAGTCATTCTGGAGCCGATTGTCCAGGGGGCTGGCGGAATGCGGATGTATCATCCGGAGTGGCTCAGACGAATTCGCAAAATGTGCGACCATGAAGGCATTTTGCTGATCGCCGATGAGATTGCCACCGGTTTTGGCCGGACCGGTAAGCTGTTCGCCTGTGAGCACGCGGATATCGCCGCCGACATTCTGTGTCTCGGTAAAGCGCTGACCGGCGGCACCATGACCCTTTCCGCCACGCTGACCACCCGCCAGGTAGCGGACACCATCAGCAACGGTGAAGCCGGTTGTTTTATGCACGGTCCGACATTTATGGGCAACCCGCTGGCCTGCGCGGTGGCCACGGAAAGCCTGCGCCTGCTGGCAAGCGGCGAATGGCGGCAGCAGGTGGCGGCAATTGAGGCGCAGCTTAAAGCCGAACTGGCTCCGACGCGAGGATCCGCACAGGTTGCCGATGTTCGCGTGCTCGGGGCAATAGGCGTGGTCGAAACCCACCGGCCGGTAAATATGGCCGCCCTGCAGCGCTTTTTCGTCGGGCAAGGCGTGTGGATCCGCCCCTTCGGTCGCCTAATCTACCTGATGCCACCGTATATCATCACGCCAGAGCAGCTGACCCGTCTGACGCAGGCGGTTAACGCCGCAGTGCAGGAAGAAACGTTTTTTTGCGAATAAGAGACGGTAATGCCGCAGCTCACGCGCTACACTTTTTTGCTACTCAGTAGATGAATTTGAGGAGAGGCAATGAAACTCATCAGTCATGATTTACAGGACGGCGAGAAGCTGCCCAGCCGTCATGTTTTCAACGGCATGGGCTACGATGGCGACAATATTTCACCACATCTGGCGTGGGATGATGTCCCGGCAGGAACGAAAAGCTTCGTAGTCACCTGCTACGATCCCGATGCGCCAACCGGCTCCGGCTGGTGGCACTGGATTGTGGCGAATCTGCCTGCTGATACCCGCGTTTTACCGCAGGGTGCAGGTTCCGGTCAGGCAGAATTGCCCAGCGGGGCGATTCAGACCCGTACCGATTTTGGTCAGACCGGATACGGCGGCGCAGCGCCGCCGAAAGGTGAAACCCACCGCTATATCTTTACCGTTCATGCGCTGGACGTGGATAAAATTGATGTCGACGAAGGCGCAAGCGGCGCGATGGTGGGCTTTAACGTCCATTTTCACCGTCTCGGCAGCGCATCAATTAGCGCGTTGTTTAGCTAACGATCCTGAAAGCGGCGCACTGCGCCGCCTCCGGGCAGAAATACGCGCGCAATATCTCATACGGTTTTATCATCACGTGTTTACCTGGCTATTTTTATCAGTTCAAGAAGACAAACCGCATTAATATCCATCGTTATTTCTGTTGACCAGTTGCGCACGATGAATTCATCATGAACGCTGAGCGTCGGCTCGGAACGTAGGGTAATGTAACGCATGGTCTCTTCATCCCGGTCATAACGCGTAGGATGCAGGCCATATTGATGGTATAACGCACCATTTTTCTGATCAAAAACCCATTTCTTTATTCTCCAGATACCCGGTTCACCCAAATCAAGCTGGATAGTAAAGCGCTTGCTGTAATCATTCAGAAAATGTTGTTGCACTGATAATAAGGGGTTAATGGTCACGGCATTGAGTAATAACAACTGCCGGGTATTGCCAGTACGAGTCGCGATCCAGTCAGATCCCGTATCACAGATAACGCCATTTAGACGTTCTTTTATAGAAACAATGTGAAATACCGGCCTTTTCGTCATACCGCTGAAGAATAATGAAAGACTATTATTGTTGATCGTATTACTGACGCAAACCTCTTTTTGCTGTTCAGAATTAAGCCATAAACCGACCATCACCACCTCCTCAGGAAGTGAAAGCAACATATCCATCAACAGAGCGCCGCGGAAAAAGAGCCCATTAATCATTAAAGTATTACCGGTAAGCGTACTCCATGACTGGAGATAAAGCTGGCAATGAAGATTATGTTTTTTTAACAGCTGGATGATCTCGTCAATCTGAACTTGTGCAACTTTATTATTTTCAAGCGGTTTAAATTCGGGTGAATTTAACTGGTCATCATGTTCATTAGAAATGATGGAAAATGCAATAAATTCGATTTCCTTTAGTAGCTCGACAGGTGGAAGACTCACACCGTTTTTATCATTAAACCAGGCCAGGCCGACACTCGCATTAGGGAGCAAATCACGAATTAACTGCAATTGTTTTTGCGTCATTTCGCAAGAAATCTCCCCATTACACATTGAATACTCAAGGAGAAATGACCAGCCCCGCAGATACTCCTCGCCGAGCAACAGGAGGCTATGAAGAATAAACTCTTCAATCCTCGCTATTCTTTCGCTGATCGCAGAAAGTCTGACAACAAGTTGCAGGTTCATTTTTTTCAGGAAATTTAATGCGATATCAAGATTGCTCCATGGAGACCATGTTGGATTTAACTCCCCAGTATGAATATTCTGTAATGGGAAAATTTCTTCGAGCGGATCGTTAATTTCTACTTGTATATTCTTCAATCCTGAACTCAGGCAGATCAATTGCTGTTGAACGTGCTCTTTCAGTAATTCTGTAAAGCTTCCCACGGCGATCACGTAGCACCGGGATTTGACCTTATCAATTTCACCGGAGAAAGAGGGAGTAATCCGTTCTATTTTGAGATTGAGCTCCTCTTTATGGTCCAGTTGGTTAGTTGCTGAAGATGCCTGGGACAGGAGTGAAAAAAGCATAACAGAGCTGACTTCCCGAGTTTTCGGCATTTCCATCGAAATTGATTTATCTATTGCAGGAACAATAGCACCGGCCTTGACGCCTTTGCGCCAGTCGCCGGGGGTTAATCCATACCGTTCACGAAATAGCAGAGAAAATCGATGCATTGAGCAGAATTTATTATCGCTGACAATTTGGCTAATCGGACGAGATGTTAAAGCGATCTCTTTCACAGCGTGCTCAAAACGGAGTTCCGTCAAAAATGTACGGAAATTCTGACCCACTTCGGCAGAAAACTGACGGGATAAGTGAGCGCTGGTAACGTGGAGCAAAGACGCTATCAAATTTAACGAGATATCTTCCTGATAGTGTTCCCTCATCCATGAAACCGCTTTGCTGATTCTTAGACTCAACCGGTTTGCCTGGTGAACAGGGGCTGATTTTTTTTTTTCAAGCAGAAGACGGCATACGATATCCAGTAGAAAACGAATGGCCTCCAGACGCCAGGTTTCGCTGTTTTGTTTAAGCCAGAGCATAGCAACATTTTTAACTCGTTCGCCGATCATGGCCGCCTGCTCCGGGAACCGATGTGCATCAATACTAAAATTAAACGGATTAAGCCCTCCGGGCCGATTAAATAATAAGAATGGTGATATGCTTATGATAATTATAATATTATCCCTTTCTCCCGACACCCGAAATGCGGTATTGAAGTTGATAATCTGAGCCTCATTATCCCGAAGCACCTGCCCCGCTTCACCAGCTAAATTGAGCACAACTTCTCCACGCAGAATTAAAATAATCTGGAGCCGGTTCTCCGGGGGAAAACTCTGACTAATGACGTTCAGAAACTGCAAAGAAAATTCCTCTGCCAACTCACTCATAGTGATTTTCCAGTTGGATAACATTTGAAAACAAAATATCAAAAGATCATACTGAAAATTTTGATTTAGCCTGGAAAACCCTCATAAACATCACAAAAAAGCAATGGGTATATGCCATTAATCGACCTTTTTTTAGTCAGTTGGATATTTCATCATAACAGCGTAAATTCTGATCCACTTCTTAAGGAGTATTCTTATGACTTTACAGGAATTTATCGACTGTAACGCCACCAGATATTCGGAGTTACGCAGGGATATACATCAGCACCCTGAAATTGGCCTCGAGGAATTTCGTACCAGCGAGATTGTCGCTAACCATCTGGAAAGCCTGGGCTATGAAGTTTGTCGTGGAATGGCAAAAACGGGGGTTGTCGGTACTTTACGTGTCGGGAACGGAGACAAGGTGCTGGGGATCCGCGCCGATATGGATGCTCTGCCAATGTGTGAAACTAGTGGAAAAGCATGGCAAAGTGTTGTCGATGGTAAGTTTCATGGCTGCGGTCATGATGGCCACACTGCCACTCTACTGTTTGCGGCCGAATGGCTGGCAAAAGAAAAAAACTTTAATGGTACGCTGCATCTGATTTTCCAGCCCGGGGAGGAGCTTCTTTATGGCGGGAAAATGATGCTTGATGATGGCTTATTTGACCGCTTTCCCTGTGATGCTATTTTCGCCCTGCACAACATGCCAGGCTGGCCGCAAGGAAGCTTCCATTTCCGTAAAGGAGCGATGCTCTCATCATGTGATACTGTACAAATTGATATCAAAGGAACCGGTGGTCATGGCGCAATTCCGGAAAAAACCGTGGATTCGGTGGTAGTCGCCTGCTACGTGGTTACAGCTTTACAAACCATTATTTCCCGTAATATCACCCCTTTTCAACCCGCGGTAGTTACCGTCGGCACGATTCAATCCGGTACAGTTGCCAATATCATCAGCGACATTGCCACGCTGAAGCTCAGTATCCGCACGCTCGATCCTGATGTACGTACTCAGGTACTTAAACGCGTCCATGATATTGCTGTCAGCCAGGCTGAAAGTTTTGGCGCGACAGCCGATGTGCTACATCTGCAAGGAAGCCCGGTATTAGTCAACAATCCAGAGATGACTGATTTCGCTGTTAATGTCGCCCGGGGAATATTTGATGATTCATTGATCCATTCTGATGCATCCCCGGTGATGGCAAGCGAAGATTTTGCATTTATGCTTGAAGCCAACTCCAATGGCGCATATTTCTTTATTGGTGCGGGCGAAGGTTGTTCTGTACACAATCCAGGATATGACTTTAATGATGAAATAATGAAACCAGCAGTAACTTTCTGGGCAAAACTAGTTGAACAGTTTCTTAAATAAGTAAGACATAGCTTATATTTCTGGCTGCGGCAAATAAAAGAAGGAACAATCTTATTCACCGTAGACTCTCTTAAGCAATCATATCGCTCCTGGTATATGCCTGAACTTTCAAATGCCTGTTTCCTGGCTATATCGACCATTTCTTGTAATCAGCCTGAACAAGTTGATAAGGGATCTGATATTTTCCGCCACGGTACATACTGAATAATTTTTGCATATACATCCAGATTGAGCAATGCATATAAATTATTATAAAGAGGAACACATGGAATCAAATAAAAAAGAATATCAGGGTAATGCCCGGTTAATTCTCGGCATAGTCCTGTTAGTATTAACCTTCTGGATGTTTGCACAATCGATGCAGGCAGCCCTGATACCTATCATTTCAAAAGATTTTGGCATTATGAATGATCCAGCAAAAATGGATTTATTAAATTTTGCTGCATCAATAACACCTCTATTTTCCGCAGCATGCATCGTTGCTGCCGGCGGTCTGGCCGACAGATTTGGTCGAATGCGTTTCGCTTTTATTGGCGTAGTATTGAGCGTTTTGGGTTGCATAATTATTGCTCTTTCACCTAACGTTGAAATACTGATTGTAGGACGCGGCATTCAGGGATTATCAGCAGCATGTATTATGCCCTCAACTATCGCGCTAATGAAAACGTACTTTGAGGGGAAAAAACAGGCTACAGCCCTTACCTGGTGGTCAGTTGGTTCATGGGGAGGTTCCGGTTTCTGCGCCATTTTGGTTGGTCTTATTGAGCCCTCGTTTGGCTGGCAGGCCATTTACTGGCTTAGCGCTGTCGTCGCGATTATTGGCCTTCTGTTGATGGCCGGAACGCCAGAATCCAGGGCTGCGGCGACAGATAAAAAATTTGATAGTCAGGGAACGCTCATTTTTATCGCATCATTGATTGCGCTTGTCCTGGCCGTTTCTAAAGGACGGAGTTGGGGTTATGGTGATATCCGCTTTATTGGGTCTATGGTATTTGCCGTCATCGGTCTCATTTGTTTCTATTTTATTGAGAAACGCGCTCCGGCAAGAGGCATTGCCCAGTTGGTTGATTTCTCACTCTTCCGCTCACGCGGCTATTTCGGCGCCACCTTATCGAACTTCCTGCTAAACGCTATCGCAGGAGCTATGGTTATCGTAAATATCTATATGCTGCAAGGACGCGGACTTAATACCAGCGAAGTAGCAACAATGACGATTACCTACGCGGTGGCGGTGCTCGCCCTACTTCCTGTCGGTCAGAAAATCCTGTTTATCTTTGGCAGCAGGTTACCGATGATTATCGGGACGGTAATCACTTTTTCAGGGGTTATTCTGATGTCGATGACCAGCGTAGAAGACCTGGCGGTCTATAAAATTCTGGTGATGGCAGGCTACGCAATGTTTGGTCTGGGGCTGGGTATTTATGCTACCCCCTCCACCTATACCGCCGTCTCCTCCGCTCCGCAGGAAAAAGCCGCAGTGGCGGCAGGAATCTATAAACTAGCCAGCTCGTTAGGCGGTGCGATGGGAGTGGCATTATCGCTGGCGGTATATTCAGCATTTGATGATATCAATCAGGCAGGTTTCGCAGGATTATGGTTGAATGTGGGCTTCGGTATCCTTGCCCTTTTATCGATCCTGTTTGTGATTCCAAAGCAGCAAAAAACGTTAGCGCCGAAAGCTGTCTGATCAACCGGTACAGCGTGTTTCGTAATGACCTGTGCCGCGATAATTTTTATCCGACAACAAATATGTCGGCCCCGGGAAGGCCATCCTCCTGGGGCGGACACAAAAAACAACGATGCTTTAGCATTGTTCGGAAAGCACGGCGGGCAGCAGCCGCGCCAGATGACGCGTCGCCAGAAGTTCAATAGCGGTTTCAATATCCGGAGCGAAGAAACGGTCTTCGGTATAATGGGCGACCTTTTCGCGCAGCAGGCGACGCGCTGTTTCCAGCAGCGGACTGCTGGTCAGTCCTTCACGCATATCCAGCCCCTGTACGGCGGCCAGCCACTCAACCGCCAGCACTCCGCGGGTATTCTCCGCCATCGCCCACAGACGACGACCAGCGGCCGGGGCCATGGAAACGTGGTCCTCCTGGTTGGCGGAGGTCGGCAGGCTATCCACGCTGTGCGGGTGCGCCAGCGCTTTGTTTTCGCTGGCCAGCGCCGCCGCCGTTACCTGAGCGATCATAAAGCCGGAGTTAACGCCGCCATTTTTCACCAGAAACGGCGGCAGTTGCGACATATGGCTGTCCATCATCAGGGCGATTCGCCGCTCCGACAATGACCCTATTTCGGCAATGGCCAGCGCGATATTATCCGCCGCCATCGCCACCGGCTCGGCGTGGAAGTTACCGCCGGAGATCACATCGTTTTCGCTGGCAAAAACCAGCGGATTGTCGGATACCGCATTGGCTTCAATCAGCAGTACCTCCGCCGCCTGGCGAATCTGGGTCAGGCAGGCCCCCATCACCTGCGGCTGACAGCGCAAGGAGTACGGATCCTGCACCTTGCTGCAGTTATGGTGCGATTGTGAAATGGCGCTGTCGTCGGCCAGCAGATGGCGATAGAGCGCTGCGGCGTCAATTTGCCCGCGCTGACCGCGTGCTTCATGAATGCGCGGGTCAAACGGGCGACGCGAGCCAAGCGCCGCTTCAGTGGTTAATGCCCCGCAAACCACCGCGGAAGCAAACAGATCTTCGGCTTCAAACAGACCGCGCAGCGCAAACGCCGTCGAAACCTGGGTGCCGTTAAGCAGCGCCAGCCCCTCCTTCGCCGCAAGACTGATTGGCACAAGCCCGGCCAGGCGTAACGCGTCCATCGCGGGAAGCCATTCACCGCCCCGCACGCGGGCTTTACCTTCGCCAAGCAGGGCTAAAGACATATGCGCCAGCGGCGCGAGATCGCCGGAGGCCCCGACCGAACCTTTCGCCGGGATCCATGGCGTCACGCCCGCGTTAACCAGATCAATCAACGCCTGAATGACGCTCAGGCGAATCCCGGAGAAGCCGCGCGACAGGCTGTTAATTTTCAGCACCATAATCAGGCGCACCAGGTCATCATCCAGCGGTTCGCCAATTCCCGCCGCGTGGGATAGCACCAGCGAACGCTGGAGATTTTCCAGATCTTCAGTAGAAATGCGCGTTTGCGCCAGCAGGCCAAAACCGGTGTTTATACCATACGCGGTTCGGCCTTCCGCCAGAATCGCATTCACACAAGCAACGCTATCATCAATAGCCGCAATAGCGCGTTCGTCGAGGAGGAGCTTCAGTGGCTGACTGTAGACATCGCGCAGTTGCGACAGGCTAAGCTGGCCCGGAATCAATGTTAACGCGTTCATTTAGCATGCTCCTGGATTGCCGCCGACCTCGGAAGAGGCAAACCTTATTTTACTCCGCACTTGATAGCGACAACGTATCCCGCTTCGGCATGGCGCGCGATGCCTGTTGCCAGAGCGTGGTGCAGAACACGGACAGTATTGATTTTGCGACATCGGGGAAACCTCCTGACAATTTACGTTAGGCATACAGATACACATACTTGTATATACAATAGCATGCAAGCCAGGATTTAACAGAGATGATGCATTTTTGTTATATTGCGTCAGCAATCACATTTTACTGATCGTCATAGAGATCAAGACGTAAAAGCAGACGTACATAGCGCCACTGCAGCGTGACAGCTTGACAAACGGAGAATATGGGAAAGAATGCCGGGCTCGGATCTTGCCGCTGCTGCAATGCGCATCGGTAGCGATGGCGGCAGGAACGCATCGCATCCGCAGTACGATTTAGGGCACATATGTTATTTCTTTGTGATCAATCGGCGCGCCGGGGGCTTGCCACTGTGTAAAGAGCGCAACTTTTTTACGCAACATCTTCCCGTTTCGCTTAACTTGGTATAAAACAGCAGGCTTTAAAGGAGTTATACCCGTCATCGTTCGAGTTGCCTGTAAGCCTGGCCGCACCGGTTCCGCCTGGTGGTCGCGTTATCTGCGTACAGCATGCAGAATGAGAGAGCAGATGTCTCTCAACGCAGGCCTGCGCGCCGTGCAAAGACGCCTGAAGCGTTTTTGTCCTGAAACTTGAATGGGTCAGGGTATATCTATTTGACTGATTTTGCCTGGAGCAACATGAACACACTATCCGTTTCCCGCCTGGCGCTGGCCCTGGCCTTTGGCGCGACGTTGTCCGCCTGTAGCTCAACGCCCGCCGATCAACAGCCCTCAACGCAGACAGCGCCGGGCACGGCTTCTCGTCCCATTTTAACCGCCGATGAAGCAAAAAACTTTTTACCGGCGAGCTATTTCCAGTCACTGGATCCTAACGCAGCGGTCTGGCGTCCGTCTGCAATCAGCCTCCCGGCAAAACCTGACTTTATCGTCGGGCCCGCGGGAACGCCGGGCGTGACCAATACCAGCATTCAGGCAGCGGTGGATGCCGCAATTACTCGCCATTCCAGCCGTCGTCAGTTTATTGCCATCATGCCGGGTGACTATGCCGGCACAGTGTACATTCCGGCCGCTCCTGGCTCCCTGACGCTTTATGGTACTGGCGAAAAGCCCATTGATGTGAAGATCAGCGAAGCAATCGATTCAGAAATGGATCCCGTTTCCTGGCGTCGCCAGATTAATCCGGGCGGAAAATATATGCCGGGTAAACCCGCCTGGTATATGTTCGACAGTTGCCAGAATAAGCGTACCGCCACCGTTGGCGTGATGTGTTCTGCGGTATTATGGTCGCAGAACAATGGGCTACAACTGCAAAACCTGACCATTGCCAACAACCTCGGCGACAGTGTTGACGCGGGAACCCATCAGGCCGTGGCATTACGTAGCGATGGCGATCAGGTACAAATTAACAATGTGAATATCCTTGGCCGACAGAACACTTTTTTTGTGACCAACAGCGGCGTACAAAACCGCCTGCAGGATAATCGTCAGACCCGTACGCTGGTGAGTAATAGCTACATTGAAGGCGACGTCGATATTGTTGCGGGCCGCGGAGCCGTGGTGTTTGATAATACCGATTTCCGCGTTGTGAACTCCCGCACCCAGAAAGAAGCCTATGTGTTCGCGCCGGCCACGCTCAAGAGCGTGACCTACGGTTTCCTGGCGATAAATAGTCGCTTTACCGCTTCCGGTGATAACGTTGCCCAACTGGGGCGCTCTCTGGACGTTGACGGCAACACCAATGGCCAGGTTGTGATTCGCGACAGCGTGATTAACGGGGGTTTTAATGTAGCCAAGCCCTGGGCTGATGCCGTCGGTTCAAATCGCCCGTTTCGTGGGAATACCGGAACGGTGGATGACAAAGGTAACCTGCAACGTAACCTGAATGACACAAACTTCAACCGCATGTGGGAATACAATAACCGCGGCGTGGGAAGCGTTGTTGTCGCAGAACCGAAGCAGTAATATCGCGAATCTGGGGGAGTGTGACTCCCCCTTAATCCCTCCGCGATAAATCAACCTGGCACAGATTCGCGCACGGCTCACAGTCGTGCCTCGCAAATAAGCGTCTGAAATAAACAATCTCCTGTCGCCAACAGCACGGTAATTTGAAATATGACGGATTTAACGCCACGACTGGAGATATAATGTTGCGCAGGAATTGGGGCCAATTCCCAAATATGGGTACGCGCTTTAGCCTGTGTTCCCGATACCGTTCAGTTCCACACGCGATATTGGCGGAAAACCTCAGGATACCGTGTCTCCCTGGACTATCAGACAGACGAACAGCCATGTATCGCGGCATTCTGTTTTGCACGCAACAGCGCCATGGTTCTCAACCGTCTGTATAATGATGGATCTTGTTGCATAATCAGTTTGCGCACTAAGGAGTTCCGTTCTCTATAAATCAGTTTATCACTCACCCTCAATTCCCGAGAGATCTCTTTAATTGACAAACCTTCCAGTAAATGGAAAACAATTTGTTGTTCTCTCAGAGTAAACAAGAAATAATTGTGATACCTTTTTTTGTTTCCCGTGATAATAGAATGACAATGTATCAAAAACAACTCCATTCGCCCTTTAATAACTGAAAGCTCGTTACGTCCTCCCAGATGTAACATTGACGTTTTATCAGGACTGTACATATCGACAAAAAATAAAACGTTACTGAATACAACTCTTTTATCATCCAGCCATTTAGCAGAAAAAATAATATCATTTTCAAAAGGCTTGCTACGTGTTTTACTGGTATCAACAAATCTTAATGAGAAGGGAATAAAATTTACATATTTATCAATGAGATGAAATGGAATATCCTCTTGTAACTCACGTTTTAGTTCAGATGACAAGAGTAATTCTTCAAAAACCGAATGTACCGCAATACCATCATATACATTTTTTGTCAGATAAATAAACTTATAGCGTAGCAATGATGAGTTAAAGCCCAGCATAGTAATATCTCTCATTATTGTAAATTAACACGCTCCACGCCGTAATCATCAATCCAAATAAAAGACTTTATATTTTCATTCACCGCAACTAATTTCCCAAGAGATATATCCAGCGAAGAAAATGGAGAGATAATGCCATCGGAAGGTAAATTCTTTATCTCTTTACCGCTTTGTAATGTAATTTTCGATAAGGTATAATGAAATGGTGATTTATTCTCTATACGAATACACATTTCATTACCACAGTGTACTTTCAATGTTTTAATTTTTTCAATCTCACGCTCAACATCATATTGCGCCAGGGACTGCGGGCGGTAAAATATTTTAATACGCGTGCGAAAGGCCATTTGCAACATGGCCTTGCCCTCTTGAGCATTCGTTTTCTGCGGGATCTCTAATGCATTCAGCCAAAACAACGATTCTTTATTATCAGGTAACGTATTTTGATTATTAATCAACTGGAGCCGCACGACGCGAGAATTATGACCATTCAGTCGGAATATGGGGGGTAAAATCATGAACGGCATCTTAATTGCCTCCGGTTTGTCCATAATATCACCCCGGTCAGTCCATAGTTGCATCAGAACCGCATTATCACCTTCATTCTCAATTTTAAATGATACGTCATGCTCATTTTCATTCAGAATCAGCCGCGTAAAATTAATATATGTTGCTGAGAATGTCGATGAACAAAAGAATAGCAACAACGCGACAGAAAAAAGCTTTGTAAAAAAAATCATAATGCGGTTCCTGATCACAACTTTTATTTATAAATTAACGTAAACGTGACCGCTCCATTAACATTTCCGGAAGACACACTCTCTTCAGTTTGATATAGCCCTGCCCGTAATGGCACTGTATAGGTTGCATTCTCGAGAGAGGGATCATAATCAGTTAACAAATAGGATGTATTAAATGATATCGGTACATCCTGATCATTCAATAACTGAAGACTGACCCCGCTGGCCGTCGATGTCGCACTGCTGGCAAATACTCCCTGAGAGTTATCGATTATCGACGTTGTTGGTGTAAATTGATAACCGATACTGGCTAAACCTGACGGACACTTGGTAAATACCAGTGAAAAATCGGTCCTTGATGTAGTGTAGCCCACGCCCGTGAAACTTGCACGATTGGCTGGTGGAAGTTCCACATTAACATCAGAGGTTGTGCAGGTGCCGCCAGTCGTCGAAATAACCAATCCCCCGGCACGATACTGCGCAATCATATACGTACCACCACCGACAAAGACTGTGCCGCCATAAGTTTGATAATGGCGCATATACATCGGGTCGAAAATAGGGGTAGAACCTGCGGTTAATGTTGTCGCTGTTTTCACAAAGCGGACCTGTACATCAACACCAATATACCATGAATTAGGGCCATCGTAGCTCGCATTAAATAATTGTGAGGGCGTTTGATAAACGCCATTATTAATAGTCAGCGGGTACCAGTCACTGACCTGACCTTTAACGGTATAGCGCCATCGTGCGACATAACCTAAGCCCGTTTTAACCGTCGTGTTATAAACAGTATACGTTTGGCCATCAATCGACATCGTTCCCCAAATCGTGTATGGAGGATAGCCCTGAACCGCCATTGGTATCGCTTGATCCTGATACGCGGTCCTGTGGTTACAGGTCCATGCCGTAGGATCTGATGACGTCAACCAGGTGCCCAGTAGATCCCCTACCGCCGCATCTTTACCCACCTGCACTGTAGTCGAATCAAAAAGTTGATAGTAACCATTGGTTCTCTGGCAGTCGACCCATGTACCATCAGCCCTGGCAAAACCACTCGCTCCAGCGAAGACAAATAAGTACAAAACTAAACTCCGTACTATTTTTATCATTATGCCCTTCTCCTGTTATTGGCAAACCGCATTGGCTTGTGGCAAACCGGTACCTGTTCCTGCCGCTTTAGCAGGAAGTGCGTAAGTGAATGAACATGTCTGGCTACCGTGGTTTCCCCATTTCACATGGAGTTTCCCTGTTTCATTCTTAACTCTAACAAACGCCTGTCCACCTTGTGTGACATAACCGACAGAGTGGTTATTTTCATCCATAATCTCAGAACCGAACGGTAATTCTTCCGAGGGATGGCTTAACGTCAGAAGTAGAGAATGACCAATATCCGTCTTATATTTCATCAATACAACTGCCCCGGCCGTTGGCACAATATTCTGACTGGTCACATCCAGCGAAACATCATTCGATAATCCTTTCGGATCGAGCTCTATAGTATTCTGACGATACGGCGTTAAATAAGGCACTGCGGCTTTACCATAGCGATTTAAACTCAGGCTACTGTTATTGGTTATTCTTGCTCCGGCGGCATTATCCGCTTCGATAATCGCTATCGTATCCCCCATCACAGGCGTGAGTACGATACCACTTTGCCAGGCGACAACACCGCCAGATAAATTCATACCGTATTGTTGATAACCGCTTCCTGCTGAAATGCTGGCCCCGATATTGCTCCAGGGGGATGTCCAGTTGCCACTGACCCCTCCGGTCGTTTTCGTACCCGATTGCTTGTAGCGATCAACACTGCCAAAAGCACTATAGTTATACTGACGATTATTGCCGACTGTTCCGGCAATGGAGTTTTGAATTCCCCGGTGATCGCGCTCTTGAATATAGGTAGAGTTGAGGTAAGCCGAACGACCGCTTTCCCCAAGCGGTAAAGAGATACCGATGGCAATCTTATTATCCCATTTATCCTTCACCAAATCGCGAGTTCGGCTGGCATTGATATTCAAATTGAAATACTTAAAGGCATTGGTATACCCAAACTGATATTCGGTATCCTGACCACTTCGGTTCCAGTAATTCTGAGTACTGGCGCTGATATTAAAGCTTCCCCAGGTATCATTAATCGTTTGCGTCGCACTAATCTGTAAGCGATTTTTACGGTTCACCGTATCATTAAACCAACTACTGCTGCGCTGTTGACCATCACGTAACATCATTGCATCATCAATGCTGTAATAACCTGAACTGGAATAGCGATAGCTGGCCAGAGTGACGTTGGTATTGACAACCGGCAATATTTTAGCAAAAGAAAAACGAATACTTTGCCCTTCACGTTTAATATCATCGCGAAGCGTACTGCGCGCATGAGTAATATCCGTTGAAATCGCCCCAATTGCGGTATTTAAAGCTATACCACCGGCGACTGACTGGTAATTTTCACCTGCCAATATACCGCTATAGCCTGTAATCAGGTTAGTAAAGCCATGACGTAGGGTTCCCATGATAATATCCGGGTCTTCATCAACTACCGTATTACGATAACGTCCCCCCATTAGGGTGTAACGTGTGGTGCCTGGACGTAAAAGTTCGGCAATAGATGCATAGGTCACGGTGAAGCTATGCTCGCTGCCATCGGCCTCTTTTATGGTTACCAGTAAATCGCCCCCCGTACCGGTGGGATACAGATCATCAATGACAAACGCCCCAGGAGGTACGGTTGTTTCATAGATCCGCATACCTCTCTGGCTGACACGAACCAGCGCGTTGGTGTTGGCAATTCCGGTAATTATCGGCGCGTAACCGCGTTGAGAATCCATGTACATACGATCGTCTGACGACATCATCACGCCGCGGAAGCCAATACTATCGAAAACTTGTCCATCGGTAGACGATTCCCCGACAACCAACTTGCTACGTAATGGGACAATCGCGCGTTCGAGATAGGTATTGGCATTGTTATAATCCCAACCTCTCCCTTCGCTCCAGCTAAATGAACCGCGATAACGCAGACGCCAGACATCCCAGTTAATTCCGCCTCTCAGTCCAAGATATTGAGTGGAAAGAGAGTCAGCTCCTGACATTCTGGAGTGGTAAGTGTTATAATCATATTGCAACGTCGCTGCCGGGATCCCGTTATCCCAGAGTTCAGGGCTAACATAACCCCGGGCATGGCGTAATAAGTAGATCTGTGGCGACTGCATATTAATACGTTGCGTCGCTACATCAAAGTTCGCTACCAGGTCCGGATATATCTCTTCAGCACGTACACAAGCATTATCGGCTTTTAATCTTTGGATAATCTCTGGTTTGATTTTATCCAGATCAATTCCTGACAGTGAAACCAGTTTCAGATTAAAACACGGTCTTGCTATCGTTGTTTGACGATCATCTTTATCGAATTTAACATCAACACGCCCCTTCCATTTATCATTAACATAAAGATCGACGGTATAATTTCCGCTGGCAACGGGATTCCCCCGGGAATAAGCACTGACATCAATAGCTGAGCGTAAAAACTCACTATTGAAAATAACCTCATCACTTTGTGGTGCGGCTGCTGCCTGAGAAACAAAAATTGATACAATGACAAACTGTGCTATCAGCGTTAAACCAATCGAAGAGGGATTTTTTTTATTTACTTTGCAATACCTGCTCATTTTTTGTTTCTCCTCCATAATCATTAATCACACTGTAAAACAGAGTGAGACCATCCAGTCTTTCTGATTTTTTAGTAACTAACTGGAGATTCGTCTCTCCCTTAGGTGCAATCATTCGTTGAGGAAAATTCTCAACGGAAGCAACTATCGCAGACTCCTTTGTTCTCCGAACATCAACACTGCTTAATGTAATAAAATAAGGGGAGTCATTTTTAATATTTAACGTGTTACCTTTTCGGTTAAATTTGAGTTTTTTATAGGATTCCAGCGCGCTGTATTCAAGGCCAGCCGGGCGATAGAATAGTTTTATTCGCGTGCGAAATGCCAGTTGCAAAAGATTCGTGCCAGCTTCGATCATTTTTGTCGGTTTTGGCGGCACCTCCAGCATATTAAACCAGTACAATGACTCTCTGTCCTGAGGGAGGGAGGCATCAGTGAACATGATCCTCGCTGCCTGTCCTTTATTCGGATCGATGCGCACAACAGGAGGGGTGATAATAAAGGGGACGGTTACCTCACCGGGTCTGGATTTAGGATTGCCATCATCAATCCATAATTGTAATAGATAAGGGTTCTTACCATTATTTTTTAATTGTACAACCGATTCTTTATCTTTCGCATTGAAAATGATGCGCGTTCCGTTAATCGCAACGTCGGCCACCGTTTCAGCAGAGATGAAAAACGATACAATCAAAATTAAACAGTGGGGAATTTTTTTTAACATCAAAGAACCTCATCATTGACAGGAGTAAAAGCATTCGCTTTTACTCCTGTGAATCTATTACTCGTAAACCATGGTGTAATCAACCTGCGTGGTTACAGCGCCGGCGGTTGCTGCTGCTGTTGCATAATATTGCGCATAATAATTCAGAACACCGCTGCCAGAGCTGATATCAACCGGAATATCATTCTGACCAGTCGCTACTGACGCACCAGCAACAATAGCTTCACTATTGGCATTCAACAGTTGGACCTGTACATTGCCCGCAGCATCGCCAGCGGTAGTATCAATATTCAGACGTCCAGTCTCGCTATCAACATAAGTGCCCGGCTCAAAATAGGTGCTTGCAGTATTTAAAGCCGTCCCAGTACAACCGGAAAGTGAAATATTGAACGGTGTTGCACCCGCAGTCGCTCCTGGTGAAGGCAGAGCGGAAACTGAAACTGTCGGTAACGTTACCGTTGCATCAGCGGCACCGCCATCTACAGAGATAGTGCATGTGGTATCGGTAACCTGCCCATTGATAGTAATGGTTCCATCCACAGCAGAAGCGGAAGTTGCCACGACAGAAGACAATGCCAGAGCCAGTGCTGAAATAGCATATTTATAATTACGCATATATAGTTCCCTATTTGGGTTAAGATGTACAACAACACAAAAATGATATTGAAATAACTAACAGCACTTCCTTAATTCCTCAGAAATAAGAAAGTATCAATATCATCTAATTTTCATAACAATAATATACAGCAATTTATTGATACGCAATAATAGGAAAATTCAACCACATTTATATCCTGATAATTTATTTAGGATAAACCCAGGTATCTTATTTATTTATACGTAATATACAAAAAACACACTTTAATAGTTTTTTACTCTGCCATTTTTTACAAAAAAAAATAAATCACTATAATTTTTATTATTTGATCCAGATCAAATATACGGGTATTTATTAACAAAATCCTAACAATTTAGAAGTATTTTTGTACATTTTATAATCAATAAGAATTCATTTTTAGTACATTTAATGTACTTGTTTACTGTTTATTCTCCTTTCCATCAGAAATAGTAGAAATATCGTAAGTGGGACATTATTCACAAGAGTAAAAATACTTTAAAATACATAGAAATAAAAATTTATAATTCACAACACTCCACTAAGAAAGAAAAATCTTAATTCTTCTTAATCGTTGATAAATTATTCGGCGCTACTTGCTTGTTGCATTTTTCATCAGTTAGATTTATTTTCTTATAAACAGATAAATTTCAGCCAGAATGACTATAAAACGTATCATCAAACAACATTCACATTATAAAATCCCATAAAGACCCTGTTTATCAGGTAGATTCAGTATCTGGACATTTATCTATAGTAGAAAAATCCTGGGAAAGTGAACGTAAATGGTGAAAGACGCCATCTGTTTTCCCGCTTTTTCTGCCTGAGCGCATGCACAGACGCCCATCAGATATTGCGCTTGCCGTATGCCCCCCCGTAAATCGCCCAATTGACGAAAGTACTGTTCCCATCAATGCTCCCGTGTATTAACAGCGTATAAAGTACAGCCGTCCGACGCTAAGGCGATCCATAAATCGGCGCGAAAACGATAAGTCAGGGTTCTTTTACGGCAACACTGGCATCACTCGTCGGTGAAAGGATACGCGATGATCTGGTTCAAAGAAGGCGCCGGTCAGGCATTATTTGGCGGGGTTGAGTGAAACGAAGGTCGATACCGCATCGCGGATGACATGCTGATTTACAGAGATGAACAACTATATACTCGCCATACTTCAGGTTGCATGCGTGGTGGCTTCTGAATGACTCGTCTCATCCATGAGACTTGCCCTTACGGGCCGTCGCTTTACGACGTTCAAATCCGTTCCTGACAGATCTGTCATTCCCCCCTGTCACATCACTATCTATGCTCCGGGGAATTGACTCTCTTGCCGTATGATCCGGCCTCTGCCTCATGCCTTCGGTGCCAGCACATACGCTGTGCAAAACGGTTAACCGTCTTGTCCCGCAACTCGCATGATCTAACGTACAGAGACGATTGCATGGAAAGGGCGTACAGTGAGTCAATCACAAAACATTGTTCCTGCCTCTTTCACTTCCCCATTCCCGGAGGCATCCGGTACTGCAATGAGGTTTATCATCTCGTCACTTAGTAGGCGTTCACAACCACCCACATCGGGCCCTGGCCGACGGCATAGCGCCCTTTCTCCTGCAATAGCCCCTGCTCGCCATGAATCTCATACACCGCGATATGATGCGATTTCTGACCGGCGGCAATCAGGTATTTTCCGCTGTGATCGAGGTTGAAGCCACGTGGCTGGGCTTCGGTATTCTGATAGCCTTCAACAGACAGCACGCTACCATCTTCGGAGACGCTGAAGATGGTAATAATGCTGGCGGTACGATCGCAGGCGTAGAGATGACGACCATCCGGGGTCAGGTGAATATCCGCAGCCCAGCGTACATCGCTGAAATCAGGCGGCATCATATCCAGAGTCTGCACACACTCAATTTTGCCATGCAGATCTTTCAGCGCCCAGACATCAACGGAGCTATTCAGCTCATTTACGCAATAACCGTATTGCTGGTTCGGGTGGAACACCATATGACGCGGACCAGCACCTTCAACAGTGGTCACTTCCGCGGGTTCCTGCGCGCTCAGGAAACCATCCTCGCTCAGGGTAAACAGGCAAATACGATCCTGCTTCAACGCTGGCACCCACAGCGTACGATTATCCGGGGAGATGTTTGCTGAATGGCAGCCCTCCAGCCCTTCAACCACGGTCACCGTTTCCCCTGGCAGCCCCTCCACCAGCGGCGTGACGCTGACGCAGCCCGCATTATAAGAGGCACTAAATAAAAAGCGCCCCTGACGATCGGTGGAAATATGCGTCGGGCTGCCCGGCAATGCCGCCTCACCAGCAAAGGTCAGGGCGCCATTATCAGGCGCAATGCGGTAAGCCAGTACGCGAAACTCCGGACGCACGCCAACGTAGAGATACGCTTTGTTCGGGCTCACCACCATCGGCTGCACCTGACCAAATGCATCAACAACCTGCACCAGGGTCAGCTTTCCCTCAGGATCCAGATCCCAGACATGAATCTGTTGGCTTTCCGGGCTGGCGGTATAAACGGTTTGTTTCATGAATGCTCCTTTCCTCACTGCGCATGGAAAATTTATCTTTCACGGCTATAGCTGCCTGAAAAATACACTATGCAAACACACTCTCATTCAAGATACCTCGCGGTAGCTCAAAGGTTAACGTGTATCGGCTCTTTTGGCGGTAGATACTGAAAAGTTTCCCCGAACAGCACAGCGGTGTACCATCAGGGCAAGAAAACTTTTCATCATCAACCGGAAACAACACATGACCTCACGCGTGATTGCCCTGGATTTAGACGGCACGCTATTGACCAGCAAAAAAACTATCCTCCCCGCGTCGCTCGATGCACTGGATCGCGCTAAAAACGCCGGGTACCAGGTGATCATCGTCACCGGTCGACATCACGTCGCTATCCACCCTTTTTATCAGGCACTGGCTCTGGATACACCTGCAATTTGCTGTAATGGCACTTATTTGTATGATTATCATGCAAAAAAGGTTATTGAGTCCGATCCGATGCCGGTAGACAAGGCCCTGAGCCTGACGGAAATGCTCAACGAGCATGATATCCACGGCCTGATGTACGTCGATGACGCCATGCTATACGAGCAGCTCACCGGCCACGTTATCCGTACCACCAACTGGGCGCAGTCTCTCCCCGTCGGGCAGCGTCCGGTATTTACTCAGGTCGACTCGCTGGCGCAGGCCGCGCGCCAGGTTAATGCCGTATGGAAATTCGCCCTCACCGACGAAGATACCGCGAAACTGCAGCATTTCGCCCGGCACGTCGCTCAGACGCTGGGGCTGGAATGCGAATGGTCGTGGCACGATCAGGTTGATATCGCCCGCGCGGGAAACAGTAAAGGCCAACGCCTGGCCAGGTGGATCGCGGCGCAGGGGCTGTCAATGCAGGACGTGGTGGCCTTCGGCGACAACTACAACGACCTCAGCATGCTGGAAGCGGCCGGTACCGGCGTAGCGATGGGCAACGCGGTGGATGAAGTCAAAGCCCGGGCCAACGTGGTGATTGGTGAAAACGAAACCCCCAGTATCGCCGACTACATCAACCGCTATTTGTTGTAATCAGGCGGCTATCGACACGCTTTTAATTTGCGCATACAACGGCTGCCCGGGGGTAATTTGCAGGTCATCGCGGGCCCAGGGGCTGATACGCGCCCACAACGTACGGCCGCTAATTTCCAGCCTGACCTCGACCTGCCCACTGCTTTCAATGCACTGCACCACCCGTGCGGGCAAAATATTGCGGATACTGGTTTGTTGCCCGGGTTGCAGTACCAGAGAGACATCGGAGGCCTGAATACGGATGCGTACCGTTTCTCCTTGCGGCCGGTCAAGCTGATTGACCCAAAGCCGTTGGTCGCCGAGCGCCAGCGCGGTCATCGCATATTGCTGATGCTGCTCGACAACGGTGACATTCAGGATGGTGCTTTGTTGCTCCTGCGGTAACCAGGGATGCATCACGCTGCTGCTCCACACCTCTTCCAGATCGCCCAACGCTTTTACTTTCCCCTCTTCCAGTACCAGTACTTTATCCGCCAGATGCTGGATTTCATCCAGCGAGTGGCTGACGTACAGCATCGGGATATGAATTTCGCGCGCCAGACGTTGCAGATAGGGCAACAGCTCGCGCTTACGCGGAATATCCAGCGATGCCAGCGGTTCATCCAGCAGCAGCAATTCCGGTGCAGTGAGCAATGCCCGGCCAATGGCGACTCGCTGCTTTTCGCCACCGGAGAGATCGCCCGGCAAGCGGTCCAGCAGCGGAGCAATACCGAGCAGCTCCACCAGCTTATCGAACTGATCGGTCATATTCTTCGCCATGCCGTATTTCAGATTGCCCCGTACCTTGTAGTGCGGAAACAGGCGGGCATCCTGAAAGACGTAGCCAATGCGGCGTTTTTCAGGAGCCAGACAGATGCGGTTTTCAACATCATTAAGCACTCTACCGTTAAGCACAATACGCCCCTGCTGAGGACGCGTCAGGCCGCTAATGGCGTTAATCAGTGATGTTTTTCCCGCACCAGACACGCCAAAAATCGCGGTAATACCGCTGGCGGGAAGTGTCTCGCGGATCTGCAGACAATGGGTGCCCAGCGTCTGGGTAAAATCGAGTTCGAGCATGCTTATTTCCCCGTCCGCTTACGGCTGAGACGGGCCAGCCATTCAGAAATCATCAGCGATATCAGCGCCAGAACAATCGAAATCAAACATAACCGCGCCGCCGCCCCTTCACCGCCGGGGGTCTGAATCAGGGTATACATCGCCGAAGGGATCGTCCGTGTTTCGCCGGGAATATTGGACACAAAAGTGATGGTTGCGCCAAATTCGCCCAGCGAGCGGGCGAAAGCGAGCACGGTGCCGACGATAATACCGGGCAGCGTCAACGGTAATGTAATGGTGAAAAATACGCGCCAGCGGCCTGCCCCCAGGGTGCGTGCCGCCTGTTCAAGCCTGACATCGACCCCTTCCAGCGCCAGACGAATGGCCCGTACCATCAGGGGAAAAGACATCACCGACGCCGCCAGTACCGCGCCGCGCCAGCTAAACGCGAAACTCAGACCAAACCAGTCATAAAGCCAGCTACCGATAAACCCGCGTCGCCCCATCGCAACCAGCAACAGATAACCCACGACCACCGGCGGTAACACCAGCGGCAGATGGATAACGCTATCGAGCAGCGCCTTACCCGGGAAATTCCGTCGCACCAGCAGCCAGGAAAAGAAGATCCCAAAAGGTAAGCTAAACACCACCGCCAGGGATGAGACTTTCAGGCTCAGCAGTACCGCCTGCCATTCGGGATCGCTTAAGAACATTAGTGAGTAGTAAACCCGTAACGTTTAAAGATTGCAGAAGCTTGTGGCCCTTTCAGATAATCATAAAAGGCGCTTACCGTCGCATTTTTATGCCCGTCGACTATAGCCAGCGGATATTCTACTTTCTTATGAGAATCTTCAGGGAAGGTTCCGACAACTTTTACGCCTTTGCTGGCAACGGCATCAGAGCCATAAACAATGCCCAGCGGGGCTTCGTTACGCTCAACCAGCGCCAGCGCGCCGCGAACGTCTTCCGCCGGCGCCAGTTTAGGCGACAAGGTTTCCCAGGCCCCCAGTTTTTGTAACGCTTCTTTAGCGTAAATGCCAGCAGGCACGTGCTCCGGGTCGCCGACAGCCAGACGGCCACCTTTCAACAAATGGGTCCAGTCGGTTTTATCATTAATGGTGAAAGCTTCCTGGGGGCTGGCTTTCGGCGCAACGACAACCAGGCTATTGCCCAGTAACGTGGTGCGTGAAGCGGTATCGATCGTTTTTTTCCCGACCGCGTAATCCATCCATTTTTGGTCCGCGGAGATGAACAAATCCGCAGGCGCTCCCGCTTCAATTTGTCGCGCCAGTGTAGATGAAGAGGCAAAGGAAGAGACCACGTCTACGTTTTTCTCTTTCTTATACTCTTTCGCAATATCCTGCATCGCGTTAGTGAGCGATGCCGCGGCAAACACCGTGATTTTACCTTCGTCCGCCAGCGCGTGACCAGCAACAGAGAGCGTTAACGCCGCTCCGGCAAAAAAACGTAACCATTGACCTGTCATCTGAAACTCCTGTGGGCTCGTTATGTAGGAGATAATATAACGACAAGTACAGGATTTTCCCAGAGTAAAATTAGGGATAACCAGAAACAGATCAATTGTTGAGAGAAATAAAAACGCCCGACAAAAGCGGGCGCGGGGGAGAAATCAGTGGTTTTGCGGCCTGCTGTCTTTGCGGCCCGCGCCGGAAAGGAAGTTAAAGACTTCACCCAGCCCGTAAATTAACCCCAGGATGACGGCCATCACCACCGGCACCATGACGACAGCAAAAACCAGACTTTTCAATAGCTCTAACATGGTTGGCTCCAGAAAGTAGGAATAGCGCATTGTAACCAATTCGGCAGGAAAAACACGCCCCATTTGTGCGGCGCCTCACTGAGTAGCGCGACAGATGCATCTTGCAAGATAGCCGCTATCGGTCACAATACCCTTTTTCATCAGGATATGATTATGCAGGCTGAAATTCTTCTTACCCTCAAGTTACAGCAGCGCCTGTTCGCCGATCCTCGCCGTATCGCCCTGCTGAAACAGATTGACCAGACCGGTTCCATTAGCCAGGGGGCAAAAAACGCGGGTATCAGCTATAAAAGCGCCTGGGATGCAATTAATGAAATGAATCAACTGAGCGAACAGACTCTGGTCGATCGCGCCACTGGCGGTAAAGGCGGCGGTGGCGCGGTTCTCACCCGCTACGGGCGACGACTGATTCAGCTTTACGACCTGCTGGCACAGATTCAGCAGAAAGCGTTCGATGTGCTGAGCGATGATGATGCCCTGCCTCTCGATAGTCTGCTGGCGGCTATTTCGCGTTTTTCTCTGCAAACCAGCGCCCGCAATCAGTGGTTTGGTACCATTACCGGTCGCGACCACCAGCAGGTGCAGCAGCATGTTGAAGTGCTGCTGGCCGACGGGCAAACCCGTTTTAAAGTCGCCATTACCGCACAAAGCGCCGATCGTCTGGGCCTTAATGAAGGCCAGGAAGTCTTAGTGCTGCTGAAAGCGCCGTGGGTTGGCATGACCCGGGATCCTGCGCGAGCTCAACAGGCGGATAATCAACTAACCGGGCGTATCAGCCATATTGAACATGGGCCAGAACAGTGCGAAGTGCTGATGGCGCTCCCGGATGGTCAGAATCTTTGTGCTACCCTTCCGGTGGAACAAACGCGCGAGCTGGCGGAAGGTGTAGAAGCAATCGCCTATTTCAACGCCGATCGTATCATTCTCGCCACCTTGTGCTAACGGCATTGACATTGTGCTTGTGAAGACGTATCCCTGAAGCTCATCGCTGCAAAAAGTGGGATATAAAATGTCATTGTTGCAAATTTCGCAAGGCACATTTCGCCTGAGCGACACAAAAACGTTAAATATTGAGCACCTCAGCGTGCATGCGGGCGAAAGCTGGGCTTTCGTCGGCAGCAACGGCAGTGGGAAATCGGCCCTCGCCCGGGCGCTGTCCGGCGAACTGACGCTGCCTGGCGGGCAGCGGCAGTGTAACTTTTCCCGCATCACCCGCCTCTCCTTTGAGCAGTTGCAGAAACTGGTCAGCGATGAGTGGCAACGTAACAACACCGATATGCTGAGCCCCGGCGAAGATGATACCGGGCGAACAACAGCGGAAATCATCCAGGATGAGGTTAAGGACGCTTCCCGCTGCGCCCGGCTCGCGGAACAGTTTGGCATCACCGGCCTGTTACCGCGCCGCTTTAAATATCTCTCCACCGGTGAAACGCGCAAAACCCTGCTGTGCCAGGCGCTGATGGGCAACCCTGATCTGCTGATCCTTGATGAGCCGTTCGACGGCCTTGATGTCGCCTCCCGCCAGCAACTGGCGGCGCTGCTGGCAACCCTGAACAACGAAGGTATCACCCTTGTACTGGTTCTCAATCGTTTCGACGAGATCCCGACGTTCGTACAGTATGCTGGCGTGCTGGCGGATTGTGTCCTTAGCGAAACCGGTGAAAAGCAGGCCCTGCTGCAACAGGCGCTGATTGCTCAACTGGCGCACAGCGAGAAGCTTGACGGCATGGCGTTACCTGAACCGGATGCCCCGGCTGCGCGGCATACGCTGGACGCCAGCGCGCCGCTCATCGTACTCAAAGAGGGTAGGGTCTCTTATAACGACCGTCCGATCATTAACCACCTGAACTGGACGGTAAATCCTGGCGAACACTGGCAGATAGTCGGCCCCAACGGCGCCGGGAAATCAACGCTGCTCAGCCTGGTCACCGGCGATCATCCACAGGGATACAGTAACGACCTGACGCTGTTTGGCCGCCGTCGCGGCAGCGGAGAAACTATCTGGGATATCAAAAAGCATATTGGTTACGTCAGCAGCAGCCTGCACCTGGAGTATCGCGTCAGCACCAACGTGCGCAACGTTATTCTCTCCGGTTACTTCGACTCCATTGGCATCTACCAGGCCGTTTCCGACAAGCAGCATAAGCTGGCGCAAAAATGGCTGGATATTCTGGGTATCGACAAACGCACCGCCGATGCCCCGTTCCACAGTCTCTCATGGGGGCAGCAGCGGCTGGCGCTGATCGTCCGCGCGCTGGTCAAGCACCCTACCCTGCTGATTCTCGATGAGCCACTACAGGGGCTGGATCCGCTCAACCGCCAACTGGTGCGCCGCTTTGTCGATGTGTTAATTAGCGAAGGGGCGACGCAACTGCTGTTTGTATCCCACCACGCCGAAGACGCCCCGGATTGTATTACTCACCGTCTGGCGTTTATCAGCAGTGGAGACGGTTACACTTACCAGGTCGGTCCACTGGAAAATTAAGCCTGTACAGGGGTCTGCAGATCCCTGGTTTTTTCGGAATAATATCCACACAATAGAGTATCAATTTGTTTTTAAAAGACAAAAAAGAGAATTTCGCAACGCCGCCTTTGAGTGTAAACGATTCCACCAATTTGCCCTGTGTCACACTTTTCACTTCTTTGATATGCTATCTTCATCTCACACGATAAGCCTATTGGAGCGAATCATGAAAGTACTGGTTACAGGTGGTAGCGGTTACATTGGAAGTCATACCTGCGTTCAACTGCTACAGCAGGGACACGAGGTGATTATTCTCGACAATCTCTGCAACAGTAAGCGCAGCGTATTGCCGGTGATTGAGCGTCTCGGCGGGAAAAGCGCCACCTTTGTTGAAGGCGACATTCGTAATGAAGCGCTGATGACGGAAATCCTCCACGATCATGCGATTGAAGCCGTGATCCATTTCGCCGGCCTGAAGGCCGTCGGGGAGTCCGTCGCTAAGCCGCTGGAATATTATGACAATAACGTAACCGGTACACTGAAATTAGTTTCCGCCATGCGCGCCGCGGGCGTGAAAAACTTTATTTTCAGCTCCTCCGCCACCGTCTACGGCGACCAGCCCAAAATCCCTTATGTCGAAAGTTTCCCGACCGGTACGCCGCAAAGCCCTTACGGCAAAAGCAAACTGATGGTCGAACAGATCCTCACCGATCTGCAAAAAGCTCAGCCGGAGTGGAGCATCGCCCTGCTGCGTTATTTCAACCCGGTCGGCGCGCATCCGTCGGGTGACATGGGTGAAGACCCTCAGGGTATCCCCAACAACCTGATGCCGTACATCGCACAAGTCGCCGTTGGCCGTCGCGAATCGCTGGCGGTGTTTGGTAACGACTATCCGACCAAAGATGGCACCGGCGTGCGTGACTATATTCACGTGATGGATCTGGCCGATGGTCACGTCGTGGCGATGGAAAAACTGGCCGGTAAAGCTGGCGTGCATATCTACAACCTTGGCGCCGGCATCGGCAACAGCGTGCTCGACGTCGTCAATGCCTTCAGCAAAGCCTGTGGCAAACCGATTAACTACCACTTCGCGCCACGCCGCGATGGCGACCTCCCGGCCTACTGGGCGGACGCTGAAAAGGCCGATCGCGATCTGAACTGGCGAGTGACCCGCAACCTTGACGAAATGGCGCAGGACACCTGGCACTGGCAGTCCCGTCATCCGCAAGGTTATCCAGACTAAGGAACCTTCATGAGCGTATTTAACCCCGTCGACCATCCGCATCGTCGTTATAACCCGTTAACCGGGCAGTGGATTCTGGTTTCTCCGCATCGCGCAAAGCGCCCCTGGCAGGGCGCGCAGGAGACACCAGCAAAACAGACGTTGCCCGCGCACGACCCGGACTGTTTCCTGTGCCCGGGTAATACCCGCGTGACCGGTGACAAAAACCCGAACTACACCGGCACCTTTGTTTTTACCAATGACTTTGCGGCGTTGATGAGCGATACCCCTGACGCTCCGGAAAGCGACGACCCGCTGATGCGTTGTCAGAGTGCCCGTGGCACCAGCCGGGTCATCTGCTTTTCGCCAGACCACAGCAAAACGCTGCCGGAGTTGAGCGTGGAGGCGCTGGAAGGCGTGGTTAAAACGTGGCAGGAACAGACCGCGGACCTCGGGAAAAGCTATCCCTGGGTCCAGGTTTTTGAAAACAAAGGCGCGGCGATGGGCTGCTCCAACCCGCATCCTCATGGTCAGGTGTGGGCAAACAGCTTCCTGCCTAACGAAGCGGAACGTGAAGATCGTCTGCAAAAAGCGTACTTCACCGAGCACGGCGCGCCGATGCTGGTGGATTACGCGCAGCGCGAATTCGCCGACGGTAGCCGCACGGTCGTCGAGACCGCACACTGGCTCGCCGTTGTCCCTTACTGGGCGGCATGGCCATTCGAGACGCTGCTGCTGCCGAAAACACACGTCCGGCGCCTGACTGATTTAACCGACGACCGGCGCAGCGACCTTGCGCTGGCGCTGAAAAAGCTGACCAGCCGTTACGACAACCTGTTCCAGTGCTCGTTCCCCTACTCTATGGGCTGGCACGGCGCGCCGTTTAACGATGAAAACAATGATCACTGGCAGCTGCACGCTCATTTTTATCCGCCGCTGCTGCGTTCCGCCACGGTGCGCAAATTTATGGTCGGCTATGAAATGCTGGCCGAAACTCAGCGTGACCTGACGGCCGAGCAAGCTGCTGAACGTCTGCGCGCTGTGAGCGACGTCCATTTCCGCGAATCCGGAGTATAACCATGAGTCTGAAAGAGAAAACCCAAGCCCTGTTTGCTGAAAAGTTCGGCTATCCCGCCAGCCATGTTATCCAGGCGCCTGGCCGGGTTAACCTGATTGGCGAACACACCGACTATAACGATGGATTCGTGCTGCCCTGCGCGATTGATTATCAGACGGTGATCAGTTGCTCACCGCGCAACGATCGTACCGTGCGGGTGATTGCCGCCGATTACGACAGTCAGAGCGATGAATTCTCCCTCGATTCGCAGATTACCCGCCACGACACCCAGCAGTGGTCGAACTATGTTCGCGGCGTGGTAAAGCATCTTCAGCAGCGCAACAACCACTTCGGCGGAGCGGACCTGGTCATTAGCGGTAACGTGCCACAGGGTGCGGGATTAAGCTCCTCAGCTTCACTGGAAGTCGCCGTCGGCACCGTATTTCAGCAGTTGTATCACCTGCCGCTCGACGGCGCGCAAATCGCGCTCAACGGCCAGGAAGCGGAAAACCAGTTCGTCGGCTGCAACTGCGGCATCATGGATCAGTTAATCTCCGCGCTCGGTAAAAAAGATCACGCGCTGCTGATCGACTGCCGATCATTAGGCACTAAGGCGGTTTCAATGCCGAAAGGCGTCGCGGTGGTGATTATCAACAGTAATTTTAAACGCACTCTGGTGGGCAGCGAATACAACACCCGTCGTGAACAGTGCGAAACCGGCGCCCGCTTCTTCCAGCAGCCCGCCCTGCGCGATGTGACCCTCGACGAGTTCAACGCCGTCGCCCACGAGCTTGACCCGGTGGTCGCCAGACGCGTTCGCCACGTACTGACCGAAAACGCCCGTACCGTAGAGGCCGCTACGGCGCTGGAAAAAGGCGACCTGCAACGAATGGGTGAACTGATGGCGGAATCTCATGCCTCCATGCGCGACGATTTTGAAATCACCGTACCGCAGATTGATACGCTAGTGGATATCGTCAAAGCGGCCATCGGCGACAAAGGCGGCGTCCGCATGACCGGCGGCGGTTTCGGCGGCTGTATTGTCGCGCTGATGCCGGAGGATCTGGTCGAAGGCGTACAGCAGGCCGTTGCCCAGGCATATGAAGCGAAAACCGGGATTAGAGAAACGTTCTATGTGTGCAAACCCTCTCAGGGAGCCGGACAATGCTAAACCAAACAACCGGGCTGGCGCCGGACGGCCTGCCGTGGAATATCCTCACCCTGCGTAATGACGCGGGGATGACGGTCACCGTAATGGATTGGGGCGCGACGCTGCTTTCGGCGCAGGTCGCCCTGGCTGACGGCAGCGTACGCGAAGCGCTGCTCGGCTGCGCGACGCCGAGCGACTATACGCATCAGGCCGCTTTTCTCGGCGCGTCCGTTGGCCGTTACGCCAACCGTATCGCCAACAGCCGCTTCCTCCTTGATGGTCGAACCGTCAATCTGACGCCTTCCAACGAGGCTGGACATCAGTTACACGGCGGGCCTGACGGTTTCGATAAGCGCCGCTGGCAAATTGTCAGCGCCGATGATCATCACGCGCTATTCTCACTCTCATCCGCCGATGGCGATCAGGGATACCCCGGCAATTTAACGGCAACCGCGCACTACCGCCTGACTGACGATAATCGGATCTCTATTGAGTATCGCGCCACCGTTGACCAGCCCTGCCCGGTGAACCTGACTAACCACGTCTATTTCAACCTGGATGGCGTGCAGAGCGACGTGCGTAACCATAAGCTGCAAATTTTTGCCGAGGCTTACCTCCCCGTAGAAAGCGACGGTATTCCGGGGGGAAACCTGCAAAGCGTTGCTCTGACCGGCTTTGATTTTCGTACGCCGAAGATGCTGGCGGACGATTTCCTGCGTGATGAAGACCAGCAGAAAGTGAAAGGTTACGACCACGCCTTTCTGCTCCAGGCGCAGGGAGATGCCCAGGTTCCGGCAGCTCACGTCTGGTCCCAGGATGAAAAGCTGCAGATGACGGTGTATACCTCCGCTCCGGCCCTGCAATTCTACTCCGGCAACTACCTGGGCGGCACGCCGTCGCGCAGCGCGCAACCCTACGCTGACTGGCAAGGCCTGGCGCTGGAGAGCGAGTTCCTGCCGGATTCGCCGAACCACCCGGAGTGGCCGCAGCCGGATTGCGTTCTGCTTCCCGGCGAAGAGTACGTCAGCCTGACGGAATATCAGTTTATCGCCAGATAATGCCTCACCCTCCACGCCAGGTGGAGGGCTTTTTTCCCCTTTCGCTGAAAAATTCGTCACTTACAGACAAAAACACAACCTCTGTTTTACAAGTATCTTACACTGGGCCACTATTTTCGCTATGGTTAGGGATAAGCATTGCCGTGAGGTAAATCGTGGCAATATAATGAGAATAGTTATCAATCAATAAATATATACACTACCAATTTCGAGTCGCCTCAAAGCGGCAAATGAGCGAATCCCAGGAACATAGTGAACGATGCGACCGGGGTGAGTGAAAGTAGCCAGCGATGAGGTGACGTGAAAGATGACGTGTATTGAGGAGTAAGTGTATGGCTGTAACTAAGCTGGTACTCGTTCGTCACGGCGAAAGCCAATGGAACAACGAAAACCGTTTCACCGGTTGGTATGACGTTGACCTGTCTGAGAAAGGCGTGGGTGAAGCAAAAGCAGCCGGCAAGCTGCTGAAAGAAGAAGGCTTCAGCTTCGACTTTGCTTATACCTCTGTGCTGAAACGTGCCATCCACACTCTGTGGAACGTGCTGGACGAACTGGATCAGGCCTGGCTGCCGGTTGAGAAATCCTGGAAACTGAATGAGCGCCATTACGGTGCGCTGCAGGGTCTGAACAAAGCGGAAACCGCTGAGAAATATGGTGATGAGCAGGTTAAACAGTGGCGTCGTGGCTTCGCGGTGACTCCGCCGGAGCTGACAAAAGACGACGAGCGTTATCCGGGCCACGATCCGCGCTACGCGAAACTGACGGATAAAGAGCTGCCGGTAACCGAAAGCCTGGCGCTGACCATTGAGCGCGTTGTACCGTACTGGAACGACACCATTCTGCCACGTCTGAAAAGCGGTGAGCGCGTGATTATCGCCGCTCACGGTAACTCCCTGCGCGCGCTGGTGAAATACCTCGACAATATGGGTGAAGACGAGATCCTCGAACTGAACATCCCGACCGGCGTACCGCTGGTGTATGAGTTCGATGAAAACTTCAAGCCGGTTAAACACTACTATCTGGGTAACGCCGACGAGATCGCCGCGAAAGCGGCTGCCGTTGCGAACCAGGGTAAAGCGAAGTAATTAAATATAAAAAACCGGCTAACAAAGCCGGTTTTCAGATTGCTGACAAAGTGCGTTTTTCCGGAATTGCCCGGCGGCGCTTCGCTTGCGCGGGCCTACGAAAAACCCATAACATGATGATATTATTGATTTTACATGCCAGGTAAGGCGATAGCCGCCACCCGGCAGAAATGCGAGCACAATATCTAAATCAGGTTTGTCATCAGCCTCAAACCGGCTAACAAAGCCGGTTTTTTTATTTTTTAGCATGGAAAACGCTTCCGCTAGCCGCGACGCGCTTTTACCGCATCCGCCAGTTGATGCAAAAGCATATCGGTATCTTCCCAGCCGATGCAGGCATCGGTAATGCTCTTGCCGTAGGTCAGCGGCACACCGCTTTCAAGACTCTGATTGCCTTCCACCAGATGGCTTTCAATCATCACGCCCATGATTGATTGCTCACCGCCAGCAATCTGCTGACAAACATCTGCGCCCACATCCATCTGCTTTTTAAACTGCTTGCTGGAATTGGCATGGCTAAAATCGATCATAATCTTCGCGGGCAGACCCGCTTTCGCCAGGCCAACCTTCACGTCGGCAACGTGCTTCGCACTGTAGTTCGGCTCTTTACCGCCGCGCAGGATAATATGACAATCACTGTTGCCGCTGGTGTTGACGATCGCTGAATGACCCCATTTGGTTACCGACAGGAAACAGTGCGGTGCCCCCGCGGCGTTGATAGCATCAATCGCGACTTTTATGGTCCCATCGGTGCCGTTTTTGAAACCCACCGGGCAAGAGAGTCCGGAAGAGAGCTCGCGATGCACCTGAGATTCGGTGGTTCGCGCGCCAATCGCTCCCCAGCTCATCAGATCGGCAAGATACTGCGGCGTGATCATATCGAGGAATTCTCCGGCCGCCGGCAGCCCGCTGTCATTAATATCCAGCAACAGCTTGCGCGCGATACGCAGACCATCATTGATGCGGAAGCTATTATCCATATGCGGATCGTTGATCAGCCCTTTCCATCCCACGGTGGTGCGCGGCTTCTCAAAATAGACGCGCATCACAATTTCCAGCTCACCTTTTAGCGATTTGCGCAACTTGAGCAGCCGATCGGCATACTCTTTCGCCGCAACAGGATCATGAATGGAACACGGGCCGATGACCACCAGCAAGCGATCGTCATTGCCTTTGAGGATCTGATGGATCGCTTTACGTGCATGCGCAACGGTATTAGCGGCATTCTCGGTAGCGGGGAATTTTTCAAGGAGGGCAACGGGAGGCAGTAATTCGTTGATCTCTTTAATGCGTAAGTCGTCGTTCTGATAATTCATTTTAGTTCCAGCGTTGCCATACTTATCCAGTTAAATGCAATCCCCACAATCTATCTCTTCAGCTAAAAAGTGTAAATATGATTTTACATTACGCGCAGTCCGGAGAGGGGGAGTAATGTTCTCGTTGTGTCCACAACTGGGCATCAACCCTGATAACGCAGAGGATAGAGCCCCTTCACGCAGGGCTATTGGGCCGCCAGCAGCGGTACTCACATACTATGCGGGGCACTCCTTTTTCATTTTGTTCACCTGAAAGCCCAATCATGTCATAAAGTAATAATCAGAATAATAATGTTAGAGAGAAATCATGGGGCACTCACATTCACATACTCCTGTGCGGCAAACGGACGATCATAATGCCCGGCGACTACTGCTGGCGTTTTGCGTCACTGCCGGATTTATGCTGGTTGAAATCGCAGGCGGGTTGCTTTCAGGTTCTCTGGCGCTGCTGGCCGATGCGGGCCATATGCTCACTGATACAGCAGCGCTCCTGTTCGCCTTGCTGGCGGTTCGCTTCTCCCGCCGCCCACCAAATACCCGTCATACCTTTGGCTGGTTACGTCTGACCACCCTGGCCGCGTTCCTTAATGCCATTGCGCTGGTCATCATTACGATTCTGATCGTCTGGGAAGCCATTCAACGCTTTAATCATCCTCAACCGGTTGCCGGTAAAACCATGATCATCATCGCCATAGCGGGATTACTGGCGAATATTCTGGCATTCTGGATCCTGCGTCATGGCAATGAAGGTCATAATCTCAATGTACGGGCTGCGGCTCTGCATGTACTGGGGGATCTACTTGGTTCGGTCGGGGCGATAATAGCCGCCATCATTATCCTCGCCACGGGCTGGACGCCTATCGATCCCATTCTGTCAGTGTTGGTTTCGTGCCTGGTTCTGCGTAGCGCCTGGCGTTTGTTGCAGGAGAGTATCAACGAACTCCTGGAAGGCGCCCCGCGCTCCCTTGATGTTGACGCATTAAAGCGCGATTTGCGCCGTTCAGTGCCGGAAGTGCGCGATGTACACCATGTTCATGCCTGGCTGGTAGGAGAGAAAACGGTGATGACGCTGCATGTGCAGGTGGTGCCGCCGCACGATCACGACGGCCTGCTGGAACGTATCCACCTTTTCTTGCAGCACAAGTATCAGATTGCGGACATTACGGTGCAGATGGAGTATCAGCCCTGTCGTGTCCCGGAATGCCATCTGAATATGTCGCCCTCCGGACATGGACACAATCATTAACGGGCAAAAGCGTGAGACCCGCGCTCACGCGCGCTGTTAATCCACATCCGGCTACCGTTAAGGGCGATAAACGTCAGAAGCAGGTATTCCAGCGACATCGCGTAGACACCCTGACGCGCAAAAATAACCACGCTAATTATGTTAATAATCACCCATAGCAGCCAGTTTTCAACATATTTGCGCGTCATCAGAATCATCGCCACAATAGACAGCACCATCATGCAGGCGTCCCAGAACGGGAATGCATCCGGCTGCAGTGTCGGCATTGCTACCTGTAACCCCAGGGTTTGCATCAGCACAACGGCAATGCGCGTCAGGAAGGCAAAAACCGGGTTAATAAACGCCGTCATCAGACCAATCGCCACCACGCAGGCCGCCAGCCAGCCCAGCGCCTTTGTCAGCGGCAGCCAGCGGATTTGCAGTTCAGCCTGATTATCGCTGGTCTGTCGCGACCAGGCGTACCAGCCATAGACGTTCCGCGAAGAAAAAAACCTGTAACAGAAGGCTGGCATAAAGCTGGATCTGGAAGAAGATAATGGCAAACAGAGTGACGTTGATCAGCCCAAAGGCATAGTTACCGATCTTCTCCAGACTCGCCAGCCAGATGCACAACAGGCCAGCGAGGGTGCCAATGGCTTCAATCCACGACAGGTCATATCCACCGGCACCAATGGGTATGTGCACTAATATGTTCTGCGTACTAAAAAAATCCATCTTATCCCCAGAGCGTACAGTGACGCGATAATGCGTTATCTCCGAAGTGTAGCCGCAAAATCGAGCATTCTGTTCAGCGGCACCAGCGCAGCAGCGCGCAACTGCTCATCAACATGAATTTCATGTTCGCGGCCCCCCTGCTCCAGCCCTTCAGCAATCGCCCGCAGGCCATTCATGGCCATCCAGGGGCAGTGCGCGCAGCTCCGACAGGTTGCCCCTTCGCCAGCCGTAGGCGCTTCCAGCAGCTCTTTTCCCGGTACCCCCTGCTGCATTTTGTAGAAAATGCCGCGGTCGGTAGCAACAATTAGCTGATGCTGCGGCAGGGTTTTAGCCGCATTAATTAACTGGCTGGTTGACCCCACGGCATCGGCCATATCAACAATCGCCTGCGGCGATTCCGGGTGCACGAGCACAGCCGCATGCGGATAAAGCGCCTTCATTCTTACCAGCGCTTGCGTTTTGAATTCATCATGAACAATACAGGCTCCCTGCCAGCACAACACATCGGCAGCAGTCTGTTTTTGTACATAGTTGCCCAGATGGCGGTCTGGCGCCCAGATGATTTTTTCGCCCATGCTATCAAGATGCTCAATCAGTTCCACCGCAATGCTGGAGGTCACTACCCAGTCAGCGCGAGCCTTCACCGCCGCCGACGTATTGGCATAAACCACCACGGTGCGGTCCGGATGCGCATCGCAGAAGGCGCCAAATTCGTCTATCGGGCAGCCCAGGTCAAGGGAACATTCCGCGTGTAGCGTGGGCATCAGAATCGTTTTTTCCGGGCTGAGGATTTTTGCCGTTTCGCCCATAAAACGCACCCCGGCAACCAGCAATGTTGAAGCGGCATGCCGTGCGCCAAAGCGCGCCATTTCCAGGGAATCGGCTATGCATCCCCCCGTTTCTTCAGCCAGGTGCTGGATTTCCGGGTCAGTGTAATAATGCGCCACCATAACAGCATCACGCGCTTTCAGGAGACGTTTGATCTTCTCGCGGTAGAATTGCTTTTCATCCACGTTTAGCGGGGCGGGTTTTGGTGGAAACGGATAGACTGCCGCTTCCGGGTCAAACATTACGCTCATCTTGCTGTCTCGTTTTTCTGGCTTAACGAAATAACCGATATAAAGCGTATCTACACCATAATCGGTCAAATTTGTTTTATATGCTAAACAAGATAGCTGATTATGCCAGGAATGTCGTGGAGAATTTAGCGGAAGAGGCCGAGGTCATGTCACTTTTGAATCCTATCTATCGCAGGTAGCAGAAAAACGTCTTTAACGTTAATACTATGCGATTAAACGGTACTCACCAGGGATATGGTCAGCCCGTTATGGCGAGATAGTGCATTTTTTTAGCTGCCCGGCTTACTCACTGCAAATGTGAAGATAGTCGTTATATCTGGTCTGTAAAAGACATGGGGCGTTCCGATCGCCCCAGACCGCGCTGAAACCTGCCGCTGGCGGACACTGAGTTTCTTTTCCCTGCCCTGTAACCTGACGACCGGTGGGTTCAACTGTTACCCGTGGTCGTACCCGACTTTACCACCATACTTCGGCCTGTACGCCCACGCTAAATTGATCATTTTTGTCATCTTCAAAAGAAACTTCAGAGATGTCGTTTTCCAGTGATTTAATATAGGTACCATAAAAACGTATTTCTGGACGAGACCTCAACATGCTGGTACCAACTTTAAAGGCATGATACAACGTGGTTTTATATCCTGATTCGTGGTATTTCTGATTGTTTGCCTCGTTGGTTTGGTTGAAATAGGCCAATTCAACGCCAGTCTGGTTGTAATCATTCCAGATATACGCAGGACGAACCACGGCCCTGAATGTTTCAAAATCAGTATGCGCGCCGGTTTCATAGCTATAGAGATCATTGCCACGGCCATAAACTAAGGCATTCGCCATAATCACGTCCGGACGAAGATAAGTCTCTCCTTGCGAGATCAAACGCAGGCCGGTTCCGTTTGTATGATCGCCATAATAATATCCGTTATATCCATAATCAGGGTTTGAATCTGAAATATGCATAAATCCGCTGGCAATGGCGTTGTTAGCCGCCTGGATGACAAATTCGTTAAACCCACCATTGTCAAAATTCTGTCGCACAAGCCCGGTGATCAGCCATGCATCTTTCATGTCAAAATAGTTGTCAGATTTAGATATGTGATCTTTATTTGGCATATTATACCGACCATAAACGCCTAAGGTTGCCTTATCCCATAATGGAATATCATGGAAACGCATATCGATGGCATTGGTATTCACCTGTGTCGTGCTGGAATAATCCTTTGAATACAGATCCAAATCTTGACGCAACAATGCTATGTCCAGTTTACCCACACCTACATTAATATTCTCCAGCCCAACGGCACCAGCAGAATCTGCTTTATGTGCTTTCCAGTCCAGCATCTGGATTTCATAGTTCTGCAGATAATGTTTCCCTACCCAAAAGTTGGCCTCAGGAAGCGATGGGATAAATCCTGTGGTTGTAATATACATATCTGAGAACTGCAATATATTATCTTTATTGGTATTAAATGATCCATTACTATAAGACTGGCTGACATTGCCGTCCAGCCAAACAACTGCGTTTACCGTTTTGCCATTCTGAGCGTAGACTCGTTTATCCAGAATTAGATCAAACCATCCTCCATATTCATTTCCGAAACGCCCCAATGCGCCAATAGCATAAGATTTGGGAACACCGTGGCTTGATGTCGCCCATCCGGTACGAAAATAGCCGCTATAATTAAAGCCAAGATCATCTTTGACATATTTACTAATATCTGCCAGCGTCATGTCCTGAGCGGATGTAGCGCCGGTCACTTTTGTTGCACTCCCGCCTGCAGTTGCTGCTACAGATGTCGACACGGTTGCTGTCGGCACTGTCTGCGGTTTTTTGTTCAGTTTATCGCGAGTACTGTTAGCAATGTCGGTATCAGCCGTCCCGGTTGTTACCGGTTGCCGATCAAAAAAAACTTTATATTGCTGTAACGCTTTCCTCGTGGATTGTAGTTCCTGTTTATTTTCCGCCAGTTCCTTTTCTAATAATTCCAGCCGTTGCTCAATGGTGAGTTTGGCTGCCATAGCACTATTGGACACAATAGCTGAAGAAATTAGTAATACAATGGATTTCAGCTGAGTGTTTTGGATCATAACAATATCCTTACAGTGTTGTTATTTTTTGCAATAAGAAGAACGCCTGACGTTTTTAATTTACGTCTGGTGTCCTGTAAATAACTTCTGCTCACGCGGTTTCTGCGTGAGCGATTTTTTGCAAACGTTATATTTTCTGTGGCGAAAAATGATGGCGAATAAAATAGCTAGGCGTGCAGCTCCAGGCATGACAGAAACTGTTTATTTGTTGTCCACCGTAGGGGGATGCCAGTGGGTTCTCCGGATCGAACGCTTCCCAAAATGTATCTGCTCCAGCTTTGATCATACCTCCCCAGTAACTTTCCACCAGTTGTCGGGCCGCCTGTGGTAACCCGTTCTGTACCAACGCGTCCACCATGTGGTGATAAAGATAGGGGGTCAAAGGCCGAACCGCGCCATCGTGTTTCATCACCTGTTGCAGCGCAACCGCGTTCTGCGATTCAGGCAGTACCTGAGCCAGAGTCAGCCACACATTCGATGCCCAGGATACCTGCCGCTGTTCACCGCTGACAAATAGCTGCTGCTTCTCGTCGTAAAAATGCGTTCTGGCCGCCGCACACATGCGCGTTATAGCAGTCTCTACTACCGCCAGGTCATCCTGCGGCGCAATCGCGCTCCCCAGTTCCAGCAAACGGCGACAACTGTAAATCAGCACGCCCTGCATCGCCGCCTGTCTCTCCAGACCTTTCAACGCCGCCGACTGATCCTTTCCGGCATCCCAGTCGATAAATACAAAACCTTCCTGCTCCGGCGCATGAAACAGCCCGTCCTCCCCCACATGACGCAACAAGAGTTCGATCTGTTTTTTCGCTACCGGCCACAGTTCATCAACGGTCACCCGGTCCTCACTGGCGCGCAGATAACCAAGCAACACGTCGCCAAACAGAGCCGAGTAGTCCAGCAGTACCACTTCACCGATACGCGGCTGCGGCTTCTCATACACACAGGCGGTGACGTATCCGTCCGCACGCGACATACCCGCAAACAGATAAAGACAACGACGCACGAGCGCCATATTGCGAAAACTGACGTAGTTGGTTAGTGCCTGCAAGCGCAGATCCCCCAACCAAAGTCGACAATCACGGCGTGGACCATCCTCAAATACCGTCTGCATACATTCATGGAGCGTGCGAATGCCAACTCTATCAATCGCGCCCAGTAGTTCGCTGTCATAGTGCGCTGGACGTCCCGTGTCCTGACCTGCCGACGATACCGCCCTCACGGCGACATCATCCAGCGTAACGCTGAAGTTGTTTGACACCGCCACCACCTCGATACGCACATAGCGGAAAGCATGGCGACGCGCGACATTCACCCTCTGCGGCAGAAAATCTATATTCAGAACCTCGTCCGGTAACCAGGAAGCGCTGACCCAGCCGTTGTAGGGATAAAGTGGTACGGCTACGTCGGTCACCACTTCGCCAAATACCAGCCGTAACCGGGCTGGCGCATCGCACGACACCCCCTGCCAGCCGAGACGGAAACTCAGATAACCTGTGTAATGTTCACCGAAATCGACAATAATCTGTTCACCGGTCCGGAAAGTCTTTCCCGCTAGTTTGTCCGGCGTGTAGAGCGGCGTCATGCGGTAGCCCAGTGGTTGCGCGGCATCTTTCTGCGCCTTCACCGCACCGACGATAGAGTGCACCTCTTCATGCAGTCGGGGTTTGAGCGTTTCCGCGAGTGCAACCCAACGCTGTGGTGACGGCACGCCCGGCGGCAACCCCGCACCTTTCTCCACCGCGGGTACTCGGCTCACGCCTTTCTCTGCCACGGCTGGCCAGATTTTGACGCTGGCAGCCGCAATGGCCGCCTTGACCAACAATTCTCGTCGATTCATAATTTTTTTATTCCTCTGATACAAGTTTATTCCAGCGCCTTGTTTTTCATTTTTTATTTCAAAAACAGCCCTGACTTAGAGCCTATCCCAGTAGGCGTTATTGGCGCAGACAGTTTGAACACGGCCAGCGCGGAAGAACCGGAGCGTACACCTAGTACGTGAGGATTCTGAGCACTGCCCAGGTTCAAAATAGCAAGCAAAATAGCCCTAATGGGATAGGCTCTTAAGCACTTCCGCATAACAATGAATTCTTCTTGTGGCAACGCTTCTGCGCACCGTTGCAGCATAGGGTAATAAAAGTATTACTACTCAAATCCTTGCCAGTGCAATGTCCCAATATAATCGGAAAAAAACACAATAACGTACCGCTGACGGGAAATAGCGCTGCCTGGCTATCACTACTGTCTTTCATCCCGTTATAAAACCGGTGCAATACTAAAAAAACGTTAACACGCCATATGCAGACAGTCTCCCGATTGGGGAGATGACGATACCAGACGCAGTATCAATAAAATCAGAAAGGATAATTCGTTTTCCTTTATACGGGGATTGCACTTCCGGATTATCACTGATTTTATCAACATCGATCGGCACCTGGCATATCTCACCAACCTGATTTCCTGCCAGCACTTGCAATTGCCATCCCGCAAAAAAACATCATTAAATAACGATTTTTATCAAACAATCCCCTATTAACTTTACCGTAATTTTTCAATGTAAAGCGTAGCCATGCCGTACAATGCGCGACACTGCAGACATTATCACGGCCACCTATGCCAGCAGGGTTCTCACTGGCTAATGTTTTATATTTCATGGTCGGTCCTTAATATCAGGCCACTCTTCGCGGAAATCCAGTCGTGAATACTCAGCATAGTTTTAGGGACAAAAAAACAAACCACTTTTCTACGGCGACAGCCATATACACAAGTGGTTTGGGTTTTGCCCGTATGCATAATGCTTAAATACGGTAACAATCCGATTTTTATTACGCCAGAATACAGCGCTGCTATTTACTGACAGGTTCTGTTCAGCACATTACGAATATCTGCCCTTGCTTGCGGCATTTGATGCCTGAGTTGCAATGCTCGATCAAAAAAACATAGATGCTACTCAGGCGTTTTCTTGAGCAGTGATTTTTTGCCTGGCTGGTTATCTTACCCACAGCAGCCACGGCTGCGAATGGGATACCATCTACAACCTTTCTGAGCAGTGAAGATCTGTACCTTCGGCTCTTATTGATGACTGTCTCAACAATATTGTTCAATTTTCTGGCTATCTTCATTTTCTGGGCCCTGAAAACAAAAAAACCAGATGTCCGCTGACATCAGCGAACATCTGGTTTTGCCTGCGGTAACGCAGTAACAATCCAACGGAGATCAGCATACACATCAATAGCACTACCTCAATATAAACGATATTAAAACGTGATAGAGATCGAGATATGTATGCAATATTTCAATCTAAACAGGCAGGGGAATCCCAGGATTTGCAGAAATGGATAAAGAGGACAATCGCCAGAACATTCCTGAGTTGGTGAGATCCCCGGTTGAGCGTGGGTAACCCGGGGCGGTAATAATAGCGCCTCTGACCGGGCAAGAGAGCGCGCGAGGGTGAATCAGGCAGGCAAACCAGGATGTTTATAGTGAAAGCGATAAACCTGTCTTACCGTTGATTCTGATGAGCCATGTCTGGCCCTGTTAGTCGGGCAATGAATGATATTTGTCGGCAGGGTTACCGTCCTGAACTTCTGAGGATGACTCGCTTCGCTCGCCCTTCGGGCAACGCAACGCGTTGTGAAAATTTGTTCCCGACTATTTTGTCAGCCCGAATCTGCCGCAGGTTCGAATCTTATACATCGCAGATAGCAAAAAAGCGCCTTTAGGGCGCCTTTTTACATTGGTGGGTCGTGCAGGATTCGAACCTGCGACCAATTGATTAAAAGTCAACTGCTCTACCAACTGAGCTAACGACCCCTTGCGGGATTTTACTGCTTTAATCATTCAGGATGGTGGGTCGTGCAGGATGACTCGGCTTCGCCTCGCCCTTCGGGCCGCTGCTGACGCAACGTTATCCTTCACGTTCTCTACCAGTAACCACCTTTAAAACTGGTGGGTCGTGCAGGATTCGAACCTGCGACCAATTGATTAAAAGTCAACTGCTCTACCAACTGAGCTAACGACCCATATGGGTGTTACCTGAAAGATTTTACTTGCTACCAATCTAACCCTGGCTGTGGTGCAGGATGACCCGGCTTCGCCTTGCCTTTCGTGCCGTTACTCGCGCAACGTTATTCTTTACGCTTTACTTTCGCGTTCCACCAGAATAATTGGTGGGTCGTGCAGGATTCGAACCTGCGACCAATTGATTAAAAGTCAACTGCTCTACCAACTGAGCTAACGACCCGAGTGGTGGGTGATGACGGGATCGAACCGCCGACCCCCTCCTTGTAAGGGAGGTGCTCTCCCAGCTGAGCTAATCACCCGATACTGCGCTGGATACATCTTTTAGTGGTGAGTCGTGCAGGATGACTCGGCTTCGCCTCGCCCTACGGGCTGTTGCTGACGCAACATTATCCTTTACGTTTTACTCTCGCGTTCCACCAGAACGATTGGTGGGTCGTGCAGGATTCGAACCTGCGACCAATTGATTAAAAGTCAACTGCTCTACCAACTGAGCTAACGACCCACTCTTTTCTGTCGCCTGCGGCTTGTTTGATATCCCCTGGCAACGGCGGCATATATTACTGATTTCAGAATTCAGCGCAACAAGAATTTAGAGAAAGATCACTTAACTGCTTAGGATTCATGCGACAAGACCAGAAATAACGCGATTTCTGGTCATGGCATAATCATCCCAGGGCGTTAAGGCGTTTTTGCGCTTGTTTCGCGCCATCGGTGCCAGGATATTTACTGATCACTTGCTGATAAACCGCCTTCGCTTTTGCAGTATCACCTTTGTCCTGCATAATTACCCCAACTTTAAACATCGCATCGGGTGCCTTCGGGGATTTCGGGTATTTTTTGACCACAGAAGCAAAATAGTACGCCGCGTCATCTTTTTTCCCCTGGTTATAATTCAGCTGACCAAGCCAGTAGTTGGCATTTGGTTGATAAGTTGAATCAGGGTACTTCTTAATGAAATTCTGAAACGCTGCCATCGCATCGTTCTGGCGGGAAGAATCCCTCACCAGGGCGATAGCCGCATTGTAATCGGTATTTGCATCTCCCGTTTGCACCGGAACGCCTGAGGAGGCCGCAGGCGCAGTCTGAGGGGCTGCCGCCCCCTGCGCCGCTGCTGAGGGCTGTCCCCCCGCAGCTGCGCCACCGCTACTCAGTCCGTCAATCTGTTGCAGGATCTGCTTCTGGCGCTCAACAACCTGATTCAGTTGATATTGATTTTCCTGAATTTGACCGCGCAGGGAGTCGATATCGGACTGGTTATCAGAAAGCTGTTGCTGGAGTTGGGTTAAAAGCTGGCTGTGAGCATTAGAAATACGCTCAAGTTGAGTGACGCGGTCTTCGACCGAGCCTGAGCCGACACTACTGATTGGCGCCTGAGCAAAAGCGGCCCAGGGGGCCGCTATGCCAACCAGTAACGACAGACTCAACAGATGATGTCTGAAGTTACTGCTCATGCAATTCTCTTAGTAAACCAGTACGGCGCGACGGTTTTTGGCGTAAGCCGCTTCGTCATGACCCAGTACTGCAGGTTTTTCTTTACCGTAAGAAACGATGGACATCTGGTCAGCAGAGACACCTTTGCCCTGCAGATACATCTTAACGGCGTTAGCACGACGCTCACCCAGAGCGATGTTGTATTCCGGCGTACCACGTTCATCCGCGTGACCTTCAATAGTCACTTTATAGGATGGGTTGCTACGCAGGAAATTAGCATGCGCGTCCAGCATTGCAGCGAAGTCAGAACGGATATCGTATTTATCCAGATCGAAGTAAACGATATTGTTCTGCTGCAGTTGCTGCATCTGCAGACGAGCCTGCTCTTCGGAAGACATGTTGCCGCCGTTAGCGTTACCGTCCATACCAGTGCCGGCACCCAGCATGCCTTCACCGCTCTGGTCGTTGCTGGCGTTCTTATGAGAAGAACATGCCGCGATTGCCATAACCGGCAGAGCGATCAACAGCCCTTTCAGCACTTTGTTCAGTTGCATTTATTTGATTCCTTTAGTAATCAATTATTTATTATCACAGATACGGCGACCAGGCAGGTGATTTAACCTGTCCATCAGTTGCCGGAAGACGCGCCTTGAAACGCCCATCTGTAGAAACCAGATTCAGCACGGAACCCATCCCCTGAGAAGAGCTGTAGATTACCATAGTGCCGTTAGGTGCCAGACTTGGCGTTTCATCCAAAAACGTTGATGTGAGAACCTGCACAGCACCCGTTTCCAGATCTTGTTTAGCAATGTGCTGCTGACCATTGGCCGAGCTTACCATTACCATCGTTTTACCATCAGCGCTCACGTCCGCATCCTGGTTTTGCGACCCTTCCCAGGTAATGCGCTGCGGCGTGCCGCCATTAATATTGACTTTATACACCTGCGGACGACCGGCCTGGTCGGAAGTAAAGGCCAGGTTCTGGCTATCCGGGAACCAGCTTGGCTCGGTGTTATTACTGCGACCATCGGTCACCTGACGAATCTGACCCGAAGCAAGATCCATCACGTACAGGTTCAGGCTACCCGTTTTCGACAGGGCGAAAGCCAGTTTGCTGCCGTCCGGGGAGAACGCGGGCGCGCCGTTATGACGCGGGAACGACGCAACCTGACGAACTGAGCCGTTAGCCAGCGTCTGAATTACCAGCGCCGAACGACCGCTTTCGAAGGTAACGTAAGCCAGTTTGGAGCCATCCGGAGACCAGGCCGGAGACATCAGCGGCTGGCTTGAACGCTTGACAAGAAACTGGTTGTAGCCATCGTAATCGGATACGCGCAGCTCATACGGGAACTGGCCGCCGTTGGTCTGCACAACGTATGCGATACGGGTACGGAAGGCGCCCTTAATGCCGGTCAGCTTCTCAAATACCGCATCGCTGGCAGCATGCGCCGCATAGCGCAGATACTGTTTAGTCACTTTAAATGTGTTCTGCGCCAGCACGGTACCCGGCGCGCCGCCGGTATCAACCAGCTGATATGCCACGTTGTAAGAACCGTCCGGGTTTTGCGTCACCTGGCCGACAACCACGGCGTCAATACCCAGCGCAGACCATGCCGCAGGCTGCACTTCCTGAGCGCTACCCGGCTGCTGAGGCAGGCGAGAGCGATCCAGCGGGTTAAACTTGCCGCTATTGCGCAGGTCAGCCGCCACGATCCCCCCCACATCCGCCGGCGCGGCACCCTGCCCCGCCCACTGGAACGGCACAACGCCGATCGGGCGCGCCGAGTCAACCCCCTGGGTTATCTCGATACGGACTTCTGCGTGCAACACCGCCGCCCACAGCATTAAAAAACCAAATGCTACTCGTAATGCCTGCTTCATCATATCTCCCTTATCCGGGCTGAAAACCCATGATAATTTAGCAGAATGTTAACAAACTCAAATACACAAAACTACCAAAACCCCGTGACGACAGAGATTGGTTTTTCCCCGCCGAAGCGGGGAAGATCACTACAATTTAAAGTCCAGTGTCGCATTTTTTATTTTTTCATAAACAGCCTGACTTGGCGGTTTAGGAATAGTCGCAGTTCTCGCGGCGGTCAACGCAGCCTGGCAAAGCGAAGGATCGCCGCCCTCAGACGTTATGTCCTTTAAAGTGCCGTCGGGTGCAAGGTTTATATGCAATACGCACCGTTTGCCCTGATACAGACTTGCATCATACAGACGACGCTGAATCGCAACCTGAATTTGCCTGGCATAGGCACTTATGTCAGCCCCGTTATCACCGCCGTTTGCGCCAGAAGTTCCTGAATCTTTGGAAGGCAGCCCCTTCCCTTTAGCGCCCCCGCCCGATTTCGGCGCATTCTTACCGGAGCTCAGGTCGCCAAGGAGATCGTCAACGCCAGTGGCTTCTTTCGCCGCAGCGGCTTTCTTCGCGGCGGCGGCTTTAGCTGCAGCGGCTTTAGCCGCTTTCTCAGCAGCGGCCTTCTCTGCCGCAGCCGCTTTAGCAGCGGCGGCTTTCTCAGCGGCGGCTTTTTCGGCGGCAGCTTTCTGCGCGGCGGCTTTTTCTGCTGCCGCTTTTTCTGCTGCGGCCTGTTTAGCCGCTTCCTGTTGAGCTTTTTTCTCTGCCTGTTGCTGCGCTTTCTTCTCGGCTTCCTGCTGAGCTTTCTTCGCCGCCTCAGCTTCGGCTTTCTTCTGCGCATCCGCAGCCGCTTTCGCCGCTTCCGCTTCGGCCTGTTTCTTCGCATCAGCCGCGGCTTTGGCCGCCGCGGCCGCTGCTGCTTTCGCCTGGGCTTCCGCCTTCGCTTTCGCATCCGCTGCGGCTTTGGCGGCGGCTTCCTGCGCCGCTTTCGCCTGCGCGTCCGCTTTCGCCTTCGCTTCAGCGGCAGCTTTGGCCGCCGCTTCTTCGGCCTGCTTCTGCTGTTCTTTCGCTTCTTTAGCCGCTTCCTGCGCCTGCAGACGTTCTTGTTCCAGCTGTTTTAGCCGCTCCTGCTCGGCTGCCTGCTTTTCACGTAACTCTTCCGCCTGCTGTTGAGCCTGCTTTTCACGCTGTTCAGCGGCGCGGCGGGCGCTGGCCTGCTGCTGCTGCTCGCGGTTGTAGTTATCCACGACCGCGCCCGGATCAACCATTACCGCGTCAATAGAAGAACCACCGCCGCCGCCGGCTGATGTATCCAGATGCTCGTCAAACGAACTCCAGATCAGTAACGCTATCAATACGATATGCAGCGCGACTGAAACGATGATCGCTCGTTTAAGCTTGTCGTTTTGTTCGGTTGCCTTTGACACTATCGGTTCCCAAAAACTGTTCGCCTGTTCCCGTTATACTATGCCGACCACGAAACGGTTTCGTCCCATAGTCAACATTCTGGCGGGCGTGTATATCCCGAGCGATTAGATCGGCTTAGTCATCAAGCCAACCGATTTAACCCCTGCGCTGTGCAACAGGTTAAGCGCTTTAATAATCTCATCGTAGGGCACCTCTTTGGCGCCACCAATCAGGAACACCGTTTTTTCATTCGCCTCAAGTCGGCGCCTGGCTTCGGCAATCACCTGTTCCGGCGGCAGTTGCGACAGCGTCTCAGCGCCCACTTTCACGCTATACTGCCCAACACCGGAAACTTCAACGATCACTGGCGGATCGTCGTTGCTTTTCACCGTTTGCGATTCCGTTGCGTCCGGCAGGTCGACCTCTACGCTCTGCGTAATGATCGGCGCAGTCGCCATAAAGATCAGCAACAGCACCAACAGAACATCCAGCAGCGGAACGATATTGATCTCGGACTTCAGTTCGCGACGCCCGCGTCCACGTGCTCTGGCCATGGCTTACCCCTTATTGCTTTCGCTGCTGGTAAACGCCTGACGGTGCAGAATGGCGGTGAACTCTTCCATAAAGTTGTCGTAGTTGAGTTCAATTTTGTTCACACGCTGATTCAGGCGGTTATAGGCCATCACCGCCGGAATTGCGGCAAAAAGACCAATTGCCGTGGCGATGAGCGCTTCAGCGATCCCCGGCGCAACCATTTGCAGCGTCGCTTGTTTTACCGCACCCAGCGCGATAAAGGCATGCATGATCCCCCACACGGTGCCAAACAGCCCGATATAAGGGCTGATCGACCCCACCGTGCCGAGGAACGGAATATGCGTCTCCAGGCTTTCCAGTTCGCGATTCATCGAAATACGCATGGCACGCGAGGCGCCTTCAACAATCGCTTCCGGCGCATGGCTGTTCGCACGATGCAGGCGAACAAATTCTTTGAAACCGCTATAGAAGATTTGTTCCGACCCCGTCAAATTATCACGACGTCCCTGGCTCTCCTGATACAGACGAGAAAGTTCAATACCGGACCAGAACTTATCTTCAAATGCCTCCGCTTCACGCGACGCTGAATTGAGAATACGCGTTCTCTGAATAATGATGGCCCAGGAAGCGATAGAAAAACCAATCAAGATCAACATGATAAGTTTAACCAGAAGGCTCGCCTTCAGGAACAAATCAAGGATATTCATGTCAGTCACTGCTTAAACTCCGCGACAATAGACTTGGGAAGCGCACGAGGCTTCATTAAGAGTGGATCAACGCACACGATAAGAACCTCTGCTTCATTCAAAACGACATTCTCGGCGTTGACGATTCGCTGCGTGAATACCAGACAAGCGCCTCGCATTGAGGTGATTTCCGTCTGGATTTCAAGCATGTCGTCGAGTCTGGCGGGCGCAAAATATTCCACAGTCATTTTGCGAACCACAAAGGCAACTCGTTCAGCCAGCAAAACCTGTTGGCTGAAGTGATGGTGGCGCAGCATCTCTGTGCGTGCTCTTTCATAAAAAGCGACATAGCTGGCGTGGTAAACCACACCACCGGCATCGGTGTCTTCGTAATAGACCCGAACCGGCCATCGAAACAGCGTTGTATTCACTTTACATCCCGGTAATGCAACAAAAGGTTAGTGCTTTCAAACTTCGCTACTATACGCGCGGCAATCGTGGTTTGGAATGGGGGAAAGTAAACGACGAGTAAATTTTTATGGGCTTATGCAAGCCCATACAGTTACCAGAAACTTCTTATTCAAAAGAAGAAAAAGAACAGGCCCAAAACGAGCACAATATCAGCGATAAGTGGACAAAAAATTCCCTGCCAGTGAATGGTTCGCGGGCGAAAACCCACGCCGTGGATCACACCCGCGCAAACGGCCCACATCAGCAGGAAACCGTGCCAGATCTCCAGCTCGCTGGTTTTTGCCGCAAAACGCGACGGGTCCCAGAAGATGCAGCCCGCTAACAGCAGCGCCATCAATAAGGAAAGCGCCCTTAACGGGCGCTTGTCCATTATCGCATACATATACTTTATCATTCACGACGCCTCTTTGTTGGCTACGTCTGCTTACCCCAGTCACTTACTTGTGTAAGCTCCTGGGGATTCACAGACTTGCCGCCTCGATGCAACCCGAATGATTTCGTATATCGCATCACGATAATACTCATCAGTGTTCTTCTTTACCTGCTTTGGTGGCTTCCACGTGCTCAAGCGCCAGCGCGGTAATCACCCCAAAAGCACAGGCAAGAAGCGTTCCCAAAATCCATGCGAAATACCACATATATAGCTCCTTACCTTAGTACAGCGAATGGGTGTTCTTTTCGATGTCGTCACGCGTGATGCGGCCAAACATTTTCCAGTAACACCAGGTGGTGTAGGCCAGAATAATTGGCACGAAAACAATCGCCACGTATGTCATCAGGTTCAGCGTTCTCTGGCTGGAGGTCGCGTCCCACATGGTCAGGCTCGCGTTCAATTCCGTGCTGGACGGCATGATGAACGGGAACATCGCGATACCGGCAGTCAGAATAATGCAGGCCAGCGTCAATGAAGAGAACAGAAACGCCAGCGCGCCTTTATCTGCCTTAGTGCTAAGGGCAGTCAACAGCGGAAGCACCACGCCCAGAGCCGGAATAATCCACAGCGCAGGTATACGGTTAAAGTTCACCATCCAGGCACCCGCCTCCCGTGTGACCTCTTTGGTCAACGGGTTAGATGGGCCAGTGTGGTCCAGTACGGACTTCACCACATAACCATCAATGCCATAGTAGACCCACACGCCCGCCAGCACGAAGCAGACCAGGGTGACCAGCGCCGCAACCGTTGAGACGGTGCGAGTACGCAGGTGCAGTTCGCCAACGGTACGCATTTGCAGGTAGGTCGCCCCTTGAGTCAGGATCATCGCCACGCTGACAATCCCAGCCAGCAGACCAAACGGGTTGAGCAACTGGAAGAAATTACCGGTGTAATACAGACGCAGGTATTCGTCGATGTGGAACGGTACGCCCTGCAGCAGGTTGCCGAAAGCCACGCCAATCACCAGTGGCGGGACAAAGCTGCCGACAAAGATGCCCCAGTCCCACATATTACGCCAGCGGGTGTCTTCAATCTTCGAGCGATAGTCAAAACCCACCGGACGGAAGAATAAAGACGCCAGCACGAGGATCATCGCCACATAGAAACCGGAAAACGCAGCGGCGTAGACCATCGGCCAGGCGGCGAACAGCGCGCCACCGGCAGTGATCAGCCACACCTGGTTACCGTCCCAGTGCGGGGCGATGGAGTTAATCATAATTCGACGCTCGGTGTCATTACGACCCAGAAAGCGGGTGAGCATGCCCACCCCCATGTCGAAGCCATCGGCGACAGCAAAACCGATTAGCAAAATGCCGATCAGCAGCCACCAGATAAAACGCAATACTTCATAATCGATCATTTGACGACTCCTGTCTTAGCGTGCCGACTGAATAGCCGCGGAGGACTGTTCAAAGTGATAGCGACCGGTTTTCAGGCTGCTTGGTCCTTTACGGGCGAACTTGAACATCAGGAAAAGCTCAGCCACCAGGAACAGGGTATACAGACCGCAGATCAGTACCATGGAGAAGATCAGGTCACCCGCCGTCAGTGACGAATTGGCGACCGCCGTCGGTAATACTTCACCGATAGCCCACGGCTGGCGGCCATATTCAGCAACAAACCATCCTGCTTCAACGGCAATCCATGGCAGTGGCAAAGCGTAGAACGCAGCACGTAACAGCCATTTTTTCTCGCCAATGCGGTTACGAATCACGGTCCAGAAGGACGCGCCGATAATCAACAGCATAAGCACGCCGCACGCCACCATAATACGGAAAGCAAAGTACAGCGGCGCGACGCGAGGAATCGAATCTTTGGTCGCCTGCGCGATCTGCGCTTCCGTAGCTTGAGGAATATTGTCGGTATAGCGTTTCAGCAGCAGACCATAACCGAGGTCTTTTTTCACGTTGTTAAATTCATCGCGAACGGCTGGATCGGTAGACCCCGCACGCAGTTGTTCCAGCAGCGAGTAGGCTTTCATCCCGTTACGGATACGCTGTTGGTGCTGCGCCATCAGATCTTTCAGGCCAGTCACCTGCTTATCCACGGAGCGGGTCGCGATAATACCCAACGCATAAGGGATCTGAATCGAAAAGTGGTTCTCTTGTGCATCCTGATCGGGAATACCAAACAGAGTAAAGGACGCCGGAGCCGGCTGAGTATCCCATTCCGCTTCGATTGCCGCCAGTTTGGTTTTCTGCACATCACCCATTTCATAACCGGATTCATCACCGAGGACGATAACAGAGAGAACTGCCGCCATACCAAAGCTGGCTGCGATGGCGAAGGAACGCTTCGCAAAGGCGAAATCACGGCCTTTGAGCATATACCAGGCACTGATGCCAAGGATGAACATCGCGCCGGTCACATAGCCAGATGCCACGGTGTGAACGAATTTCACCTGAGCCACCGGGTTCAGCACCAGCTCGGAGAAGCTGACCATCTCCATACGCATGGTTTCAAAGTTGAAATCCGACGCGATAGGATTCTGCATCCAGCCGTTAGCGACGAGGATCCACAACGCCGACAGGTTCGACCCCAGCGCCACCAGCCAGGTAACAGCCATGTGCTGAACTTTGCCAAGACGATCCCAACCGAAGAAGAACAGACCGACAAAGGTAGATTCGAGGAAGAAAGCCATCAGACCTTCAATGGCCAGCGGCGCACCGAAGATATCACCGACGTAGTGAGAGTAGTAAGACCAGTTAGTCCCGAACTGGAACTCCATGGTCAGACCGGTTGCCACACCCAGGGCGAAGTTGATACCAAACAACTTGCCCCAGAATTTGGTCATATCTTTATAAATCTGTTTGCCGGAAAGGACGTAAACCGTTTCCATGATGGCCAGCAGGAACGCCATACCCAGCGTCAGCGGCACAAAAAGGAAGTGGTACATCGCGGTCAAGGCAAACTGTAAGCGCGACAGTTCGACTATATCTAACATCATGACTCCTTGCTCATCGCATGAAGACTCCGAGAGTGAACCCCGTTAGAAAGGGTCACACGCATGCCCCAATACAAATGTATTTGCTTCTTTTCTTCACACCCTCTTCTTAGTCAAGAAAACGGCAGTGCTGGAAAGTTACAAACATGTTAACAAAACACCCAAATTGATCCCGTGATTATATTACGCTGCAAAACCCTTACAATAAATAGGTTTTTATTGTGATAAATTTGCAATTTTCGACAGCGATCAATTTATAGCGAAAACACCCTGATTTGGTCAATTTGATCCGCAACAATTTAACTCCATTTCGCATTTATTTCCAAGCTTTAAACATTGATATAAATCAATTTTCACTTTAAATGTTAATTATGTTTACCATGTGCGTCATAGGTAGCACGCTGGTTAACGATATGTTTTTCAAGAGTGTCGTCAGTTACTAAAAATGATAGTCCATCTATTCAATTTCGGAGCGGAATTTAATGGCAGAAAGGGCGGTGAGTTAAATCAGCCATAAACGTAAAAGACTATATAGTTCACAGATTTTTTTTATCAAGTTAACACCATATATTTTTTTGTTTATATTATTTATCATTGCATTCACTTTAAGTTAACACAGCTAAGTAACTATCTCATTATCAAGTAAATGCGCTGCATGACCGCCTTTCTTGCCCCGGTGCCGCGCAACGTTCTGCCTCTGGCCTGCGTTCAGCAAAGCCCTTTTTCCTCATCTGTCGCGATTTGCCCTCCCCCTCCAGGTCACATTGTATTCAGCGCTTATCACCTGAGTAATGGAAGGCGTAGAACAAAAATGGTTTACGATAAATCACTGATGATCCAAATACGCCACAGTCAACGTATCAACAGCTTAAAGTCTACAGGAAGTTATCAGGAGAAAAAATGATACAGACGATAGTCTATTTATCGCTCGCACTGACCGATAAATACCAATAAGAAACATAACCATATGATATATAATGATTTTAATACTATACAAGCGAACAATCACACGCAGAAAAATAGACTAAAAGAGAAAACTGTTCACTACAATCATGCATGTCAATTAACGGGTCACAATCATCAGCCCAAAATATTCGCCTCTATTTAATCTCATCAACGCGCTAAATAATTATAGGGAGAGATAATCAATCCAGGATATTGTCTGAGTAGGCTACGGTAAACCATAAATTTCCGAACGTGCTGTTATTATCCATAATTTTGCGTAATTAATCTGGCAGGATAAATATATCCCCTAAAGAATTCGTGTTGCATGACAAAACGGTTAACCGTGTTGAACTGCGCTGGCTACGAAGGAGTGAGGTCGCAGGCCTAATCACGCGGCAAAGCAACGGTCCGCATCAATGAGATGAGTCACAGCCCGGCCGACGCACATGCAGCCTGACATAGAGCAAAAAGCGTGGAGTTTAGTGGTAACTAAATGAATTAAAAACAAAAAAGGCCATCATCAGATGGCCAACCATGTCGAAACTGAACCAGCCCTTGACCATGCAGACAATCAGGGCTGTTTTTTTACTTATGACTTAATGACAGTTTTCAGCGCTTCGCCGATATCCGCCAGGCTACGGACGGTTTTCACGCCTGCAGCTTCCAGCGCGGCGAATTTCTCATCCGCCGTCCCTTTACCACCCGCGATAATCGCGCCTGCGTGACCCATACGCTTGCCTTTCGGCGCGGTAACGCCCGCGATGTAACCAACAACCGGTTTGGTTACGTGATCTTTGATGTAGGCCGCCGCCTCTTCTTCCGCGCTACCGCCGATCTCACCGATCATCACGATCGCTTCAGTCTGCGGATCTTCCTCGAACAGTTTCAGGATATCGATAAAGTTAGAGCCCGGAATCGGGTCGCCGCCGATGCCCACACAGGTGGACTGGCCAAAACCGTAGTCAGTGGTCTGCTTAACCGCTTCATAGGTCAGCGTACCGGAACGGGACACGATACCCACTTTGCCCGGCTGGTGGATGTGGCCCGGCATGATGCCGATTTTGCACTCGCCTGGGGTGATCACGCCCGGGCAGTTCGGCCCGATCATGCGCACGCCCGCTTCGTCAAGCTTCACTTTCACCGTCAGCATATCCAGCGTCGGGATACCTTCGGTGATGGTGATAATCAGTTTGATGCCTGCGTCGACAGCTTCCAGAATGGAGTCTTTGCAGAACGGCGCCGGAACGTAGATAACCGTTGCGGTGGCGCCAGTGGCCTCTACCGCTTCACGCACGGTATTGAACACCGGCAGACCCAGATGCGTGGTGCCGCCTTTGCCTGGCGTGACGCCGCCCACCATCTGCGTACCATAAGCAATCGCCTGTTCGGAGTGGAAAGTCCCCTGGCTACCGGTAAAGCCCTGGCAGATAACCTTGGTGTTTTTATCGATTAAAACAGACATTATTTCCCCTCCACTGCGGCAACAACCTGCTGAGCTGCATCCGTCAGACTTTTCGCTGCAATAATATTCAGGCCGCTGTCAGCCAATTTTTTCGCGCCCAGTTCGGCGTTGTTGCCTTCCAGACGGACAACCACCGGTACGTTAACGCCCACTTCAGCAACCGCGCCGATGATACCGTCAGCAATCAGATCGCAACGAACAATACCGCCGAAGATGTTAACCAGAACCGCTTTCACGTTGTCATCGGAGAGGATGATTTTGAACGCTTCGGTCACGCGCTCTTTGGTCGCGCCGCCGCCTACGTCGAGGAAGTTAGCCGGTTCGCCGCCGTGCAGCTTAACGATGTCCATCGTGCCCATCGCCAGACCGGCTCCGTTAACCATGCAGCCGATGTTGCCGTCCAGCGCAACATAGTTCAGTTCCCACTGCGCCGCCTGGGCTTCACGCGGGTCTTCCTGAGACTGGTCGCGCATTTCGCGCAGATCCGGCTGGCGGAACAGCGCGTTGCCGTCAGCGCCCAGTTTGCCGTCGAGACAGATCAGATCGCCCTGTTTAGTGATCACCAGCGGGTTGATTTCGATTAGCGCCAGATCGCGCTCAAGGAAAATGGTCGCCAGCCCCATAAAGATCTTCGTAAATTGCTGAACCTGCTTGCCTTCCAGACCCAGTTTGAACGCCAGCTCGCGCCCCTGATACGGCATCGGACCCGCCAGCGGATCGAGGGCGATTTTGTGGATCAGGTGCGGGGTCTCTTCCGCCACTTTTTCGATCTCCACGCCGCCTTCGGTGGAAGCCATAAAGACCACCCGACGGGAGCTACGGTCAACAACCGCGCCCAGGTACAGCTCTTTATCAATATCGGTCGCCGCTTCAACCAGAATCTGGTTAACCGGCTGGCCGTTGGCGTCTGTCTGGTAGGTCACCAGACGTTTGCCCAGCCAGTGCTCCGCGAACGCGCGAATCTCTTCTTTACTGTTAACAACCTTCACACCGCCCGCTTTGCCGCGGCCACCTGCGTGAACCTGACATTTAACTACCCACGTGCCCGCGCCGATTTTTGAAGCGGCTTCTTCTGCTTCACGCGGAGTAGCACAGGCATAACCCACCGGCGCCGGTAAGCCATAGCGGGCAAAAAGTTGTTTTGCCTGATATTCATGTAAGTTCATGTGTTCTGTCCATCCTTCAGGGAATAATTATCTTTAAACCTGTAGGCCTGATAAGACGCGCCAGCGTCGCCATCAGGCATCTCATCAACGCCTTATCGGGCCTACGGTAGGTAATACTCTTGCTGACTAAACGTCCAGCAACAGACGCGTCGGATCTTCCAGCAGCTCTTTAATCGCCACCAGGAAACCGACCGATTCGCGTCCGTCGATCAGACGGTGATCATAGGAGAGCGCCAGATACATCATTGGCAGAATTTCTACTTTGCCATTCACCGCCATCGGACGGTCTTTAATGGCATGCATACCCAGAATCGCGCTCTGCGGTGGGTTAATGATTGGCGTGGACATCAGAGAACCAAAAACGCCGCCGTTAGTAATGGTGAAGTTACCGCCGGTCAGGTCATCCACGGTCAGCTTGCCGTCACGCCCTTTCACTGCCAGCTCTTTAATTTTCTTCTCAATATCCGCCATACCCAGCAGATCCACATCACGCAGAACCGGGGTAACCAGGCCGCGCGGCGTGGAAACCGCCATGCTGACATCGAAGTAGTTGTGATACACCACGTCGTCGCCATCAATGGAGGCGTTCACTTCCGGGTAGCGTTTCAGCGCTTCAACCACCGCTTTCACGTAGAAGGACATGAAGCCCAGACGGATACCGTGCCGTTTTTCAAACGCCTCGCCATACTGCTTGCGCAGATCCATAATCGGCTTCATGTTGACTTCGTTGAACGTCGTCAGCATCGCGGTGGAGTTTTTCGCTTCCAGCAGACGTTCGGCTACGCGCTTGCGCAGACGGGTCATCGGCACGCGTTTTTCAGAACGGTTACCCAGTTGTGCAGCCGGAGCCGCCGCTTCTGGCGCTTTCGCTTCTTCTTTTTTCGCCGGCACGCTCGCCAGATATTTTTCAATATCTTCACGGGTGAGACGGCCACCCACGCCGGTACCTTGAATTACCGACGCGTCAAGGCTATGTTCCGCCAGCAGACGACGAATCGCCGGACTCAGCGCATCGTTGTTTTGTTCTTCCAGAGAGGCCTGCTGGCGCTGGGCCGGCGTTGATTCTTTGGTATCGGCCTTCGCGTCGGACTCTTTGCCCGCGCTGTTACCTTCGCGCAGGCGCCCCAGAATCTGACGAGAGAGCACGGTGGCGCCTTCATCTTCAATAACTGCATCCAGAATGCCATCCGCTGAAGCCGGTACTTCCAGTACCACTTTGTCAGTTTCGATTTCTACCAGCACTTCGTCACGAACAACCGCATCGCCCGGTTTTTTATGCCAGGTTGCAACCGTTGCATCAGCTACGGACTCAGGCAGGTCGGGAACCAGAATATCTACGCTACTCATTATGTATCCTTTAATTAATCGACGTTCAGCGCGTCATTGACCAGATCTTGTTGCTGTTTCTGGTGAACGGACAAATACCCCACCGCCGGAGAGGCGGAGGCCGGGCGGCCTGCATAACGCAGAGAAGCCCCAAACGGAATCACTTCGCGGAAGTGATGCTGGCTACAGTACCAGGCGCCCTGGTTGAGCGGCTCTTCCTGACACCAGATAAAATCATGCACATGCGCGTAAGGTTTCAGCGCCTCCTGCACCGCCTGATGCGGGAACGGATAAAGCTGTTCAATACGCACAATGGCAACATCTTTCTGCTCATTTTTACGGCGGCGTTCCAGCAGATCGTAATAAACTTTACCCGCACACAGCACAACGCGCTTCACCGCCTTCGGATCGAGATCGTCGATTTCCCCGATTGCGGGCTGGAAAGTCCCGTTGGCCAGTTCCTCCATGCTGGAAACCGCCAGCGGATGACGCAGCAAGGATTTCGGCGACATCACGATCAGCGGACGACGCATACCGCGCAGCGCCTGACGGCGCAGCATATGGTAAACCTGCGCCGGCGTTGACGGCACGCAAACTTGCATATTCTGCTCGGCGCAAAGTTGCAGATAACGCTCCAGCCGCGCGGAAGAATGCTCCGGCCCCTGACCTTCATAACCGTGTGGCAATAACATCACCAGACCGCACATCCGGCCCCATTTCTGCTCGCCGGAAGAGATGAACTGATCGATAACCACCTGCGCGCCGTTGGCGAAATCACCAAACTGCGCTTCCCAGATAGTCAGCGTGCGCGGTTCCGCGGTGGCATAACCATATTCAAACGCCAGCACCGCTTCTTCAGACAGGACCGAATCCCAGACCTTAAAGTGCCCCTGGCCATTATGCACGTGCTGCAGGGGCGTATAGGTGGAACCATTTTTCTGGTTATGAATCACCGCATGACGATGGAAGAAGGTACCGCGCCCGGAGTCTTCTCCGGACAAACGCACGGAAATGCCTTCATCAACCAGCGTGGCGTATGCGAGATTCTCCGCCCCGCCCCAGTCGAACAGTTTCTCTCCGGCAGCCATCGCCTGACGATCGCCATAAATTTTCGCTACGCGGGACTGCATCTCCACAGCTTCCGGCACGGTACTGATGCGTTTCGCCAGCTCCTGCAAACGTTTAGGTTCGACTTTGTCCGGATAGCTCTCATCCCACTCATGGTTGAGATACGGGGACCAGGTAAAAGAGTGCATGTTCATCGGACGCCACTCTTTGACCACGCATTCACCGGCATCCAGCGCATCGCGGTAGAGGTTGACCATTTCAGTCGCATCTTCCAGGGTCGCGACCTTTTCCGCTTCCAGCTTATCAGCGTAGATTTTGCGCGGGGTCGGATGTTTTTTGATTTTCTGGTACATCAGCGGCTGAGTTGCGCTCGGCTCATCGGCTTCATTATGGCCATGACGGCGGTAGCACACCAGGTCGATGAAGACATCGCGTTTAAAGGTGTTGCGGAAGTCCAGCGCCACGCGAGTAACGAAAGCCACCGCTTCCGGATCATCGGCGTTAACGTGGAAAATCGGTGCCTGTACCATTTTACCGATATCGGTGCAGTACGGGGTGGAGCGCGCATCCAGCGGGTTGGAGGTGGTAAAACCCACCTGGTTGTTGATAACGATGCGCACGGTGCCGCCCACTTCGTAACCACGCGCCTTAGACATGTTCAGGGTTTCCTGAACCACGCCCTGGCCCGTCACCGCGGCGTCGCCGTGAATGGTAATGGGCAGCACTTTATTGCTGCTCGGCTCATCCAGACGGTCGAGACGGGCGCGCACGGAACCAATCACCACCGGGCTGACGATCTCCAGGTGCGACGGGTTAAACGCCAGAGCCAGGTGCACCAGGCCACCTTCGGTTTCCATATCGGACGAGAAGCCCATATGGTACTTCACATCGCCGGTACCGAGTTGCTCTTTATGTTTACCGGAGAATTCATCAAACAGATCCTGGGGTTTTTTACCCAGCACGTTGACCAGCACGTTCAGACGACCACGGTGCGCCATGCCCAGCACCACTTCGCGGGAACCGCTCTTACCCGCATGGCGGATAATCTCTTTCAGCATCGGGATCAGCGCGTCGCCACCTTCCAGCGAGAAACGTTTTGCACCGGGGAATTTCGCGCCGAGGTAGCGTTCCAGCCCTTCAGCCGCCGTCAGTTCGCTGAGAAAGCGTTTTTTCTCTTCGCCGCTAAAGTTCGCTTTTCCTGCTACCGACTCAATACGCTGCTGGATCCAGCGTTTTTCTTCGGTAGACGTGATGTGCATATATTCCGCACCGATTGAGCCGCAGTAGGTTTGCCTGAGGGCGGAAATCAACTCGCCCAGCTTCATCGTATCTTTACCGATGGCAAAAGATCCGACGTTGTAGCTTTCCTGAAAATCAGCCTCAGTCAGATCGTGGTATGCCGGATCGAGATCCGCCACTCGCTCTTGCTGCCACAGCCCCAGCGGATCGAGATTCGCATGCTGGTGACCACGGAAGCGGTAGGCGTTGATGAGCTGCAGGACTTTCACCTGCTTGACATTACTGTCAGGGTCGGAAATTGAAGAAGTGTAACGTGAGGCATCCTTCGCCAGGCGGCGGAAATAATCACGCGTTTTGGAATGGAATTGATCCGGTTTGACTCCGGTGCCAGGTAACTGCTGGAACATAGAACGCCAGTTAGCGTCAACAGAGTCAGGATCGGTTAAGAAGTCTTCATAGAGCTGTTCTATCCAGCTCTGGTTCGAGCCAGAGAGGTAAGAAGAGTCCAGCCAGGCTTTCATTGCGCCGTTCTGCATCGTGATCCCTTAAGCATTTATATGCTTACTTCGCCATGGATACTACCACGCACATTGCTGTGCGTGCCGGGGTTCACTTGCGAGCTCTTCTCTGTGTAGCGGCTCGCGAAGGAACCTTTAGAAACTGTCTAAATAATCTTCGTCGTTCCGGCTGCGACTGCGTTGCGGCTTTCACTCACCCCAGTCACATAGTCAACTATGCTCCAGGGAATTCGTTCAACCGCGCCTTGTCTCGCGCTGAACGTCTCGATTATTTACTTATCTGGCAGTTTTTAAAGGTTTCTGCAATTTGCCCGGTGGCGCTACGCTAACCGGGCCTACTGTTACGTAGGCCGGATAAGCGCAGCGCCATCCGGCGTTGTTACTTACGCACTGCGCTGCAACAACATCGACTTAATATGACCGATGGCGCGCGTCGGGTTCAGCCCCTTAGGACATACGCTGACGCAGTTCATGATGCTATGACAGCGGAATACGCTGAATGCATCGTTCAATCCTTCGAGGCGCTCGCTGGTTTCCGTATCGCGGCTGTCGATCAGGAAGCGATACGCGGCCAGCAGGCCCGCCGGACCAATAAACTTGTCCGGGTTCCACCAGAAGGACGGGCACGAAGTTGAACAGCATGCACAAAGGATACACTCATACAGCCCATCAAGCTTTTCACGCTGCTCTGGCATCTGCAAATGCTCGCGAGCGGGTGGATTTTGCCCATTATTCAATAAATAAGGCTTAATCTTCTCATATTGTGCATAGAATTGCCCCATGTCTACCACCAGGTCGCGGATAACCGGTAAACCGGGTAGTGGGCGAATCACAATTTTCTTGCCCGGCTGGTTCAGCGCTGAAATCGGCGTGATGCACGCCAGGCCATTTTTACCGTTCATATTCAGGCCATCTGAACCACACACGCCTTCACGGCATGAACGACGGAAAGAGAGGCTGGGATCTTTTTCTTTAAGCTGAATTAATGCATCCAGCAGCATCATATCGCGCCCTTCTTCGCCCTCCAGGGTGTAATCCTGCATACGCGGAGCGTCATCAACATCCGGGTTATAGCGATAAATTGAAAACTCGAGTTTCATTGTCCTGTCTCCGCATTAGTAAGTACGAATCTTCGGCGGGAATGCCGGGCGCAGTTTCGGTTCCATATTGACGCTTCGACGCGTCATGGATTCCGTCTCTGGCAGATACAGGGTATGGCACAGCCAGTTTTCATCATCGCGATCCGGGAAGTCGAAGCGGCTATGCGCGCCACGGCTTTCGGTACGGAAGTTGGCGGAGACGGCCGTTGCAAATGCCGTTTCCATCAGGTTGTCCAGCTCCAGGCACTCCACGCGCTGGGTGTTGAATTCGCTGGAGGTGTCGTCCAGACGGGCATTTTTCAGACGCTCGCGAATCACCTTCAGTTGCTCAAGCCCTTTCGCCATCGCGTCGCCTTCACGGAACACCGAGAAGTTGTGCTGCATACACTCCTGCAACGCTTTACGGATAGTGACCGGATCTTCGCCGTCACGGTTGTTGTTCCAGCGGTTGAGACGTTCCAGAGAGGCCTCAATGTCAGACTCGCTGGCGTCACGCAGCGCGCCCTGCTCGGCGATGGACTCCTGCAGATGCAGACCGGCCGCACGCCCGAAGACTACCAGGTCAAGCAGCGAGTTGCCGCCCAGACGGTTAGCGCCGTGTACGGATACGCAGGCAATCTCACCCACCGCGAACAGGCCAGGAATCACCACGTCTTCGCCCTGCTCGTTCACGGTCAGCGCCTGACCGGTCACTTTGGTCGGGATACCGCCCATCATATAGTGACAGGTTGGGATAACCGGGATCGGCTCTTTAACCGGGTCAACGTGGGCAAAGGTACGGGACAATTCGAGGATCCCCGGCAGACGGGATTCGAGCACTTCTTTCCCCAGATGGTCGAGCTTCAGTTTCGCGTGCGGCCCCCACGGGCCGTCGCAGCCGCGACCTTCACGGATTTCGATCATAATAGAACGCGCGACCACGTCACGACCGGCCAGGTCCTTCGCGTTCGGGGCATAGCGCTCCATAAAGCGCTCGCCGTGTTTATTCAGCAGATAACCGCCTTCGCCACGGCAGCCTTCTGTCACCAGCACGCCCGCGCCCGCAATACCGGTCGGGTGGAACTGCCACATTTCCATATCCTGCACCGGAACGCCGGCGCGCAACGCCATACCGACGCCGTCGCCGGTGTTGATATGCGCGTTAGTGGTGGACTGGTAAATACGGCCTGCGCCGCCGGTCGCCAGCACGGTTGCGCGCGCTTTGAAGTAAACCACTTCGCCGGTTTCGATACACAGGGCGGTACAACCTACCACTGCGCCGTCGGCATTTTTCACCAGATCCAGCGCATACCATTCAGAAAAAATAGTGGTATGGTTTTTCAAATTCTGTTGATACAACGTATGCAACAATGCGTGACCGGTACGGTCAGCCGCCGCCGCGGTACGCGCCGCCTGTTCGCCGCCGAAGTTTTTCGACTGGCCGCCGAACGGACGCTGATAGATACGGCCATCGTCAAGACGGGAGAAAGGCAGCCCCATGTGCTCCAGTTCCAGAATCGCTTCCGGGCCGGTTTTGCACATATATTCAATGGCATCCTGGTCACCGATGTAGTCAGACCCTTTTACGGTATCGTACATGTGCCATTCCCAGTTATCTTCATGGGTATTACCGAGCGCCACGGTGATGCCACCTTGTGCGGATACGGTATGGGAACGGGTTGGGAAGACTTTGGAGAGCAGCGCACAGGTCTGGCCGCTTTGGGAAATTTGCAGCGCTGCGCGCATACCTGCGCCGCCTGCGCCAATAACAACAGCATCAAATTCTCTGACTGGCAGTTTCATTACACACCCCACACCACAACAAATCCATAAATGACGTAAACCACCAGCGCAACAACGATAGCAAGTTGCAGCACAAGACGCACGGCCAGCGGTTTAACGTAGTCGGTCAATACCTGCCACATGCCAATCCAGGCATGAATCAAGATGGAAAAAAGCGCCAGCAGGGTAAAGACTTTGGTGAATGACGATGAGAAGAAACCGCGCCAGAGTTCAAAAGTGAGTTCGCCGCTTGTGGCGAAGAAACCCACCATATAGATGATATATAACGTCAGAACGATAGCGGTGGCACGGACAAGGATGAAGTCATGTACGCCATTGCGTCCTAATGCGGAGGCGTTGCTTACCATACGAGGACTCCTGCGAGAAGTGAAAGCACGACAGTGATAACAAAAGAGATTTTGGCTGAGCGTTTACCCGCTTCGAATGTTTCTTCCAGATAACCAAAATCCATCATCATGTGACGAATGCCGACCACGACGTGATATGCCAGCGCGGTAAGAATGCCCCACATAATAAATTTAACAATGAAGCTATCCATGATAGCGGACGCTTGCTGGAATCCTTCAGGGGAAGAGAGGCTGGTGCCCAGTAACCACAACAGGATCCCGACCGCCACGAAAGTGATCACACCGGAAACGCGATGGAGAATGGACGCTATCGCCGTGATTGGGAACCGGATCGTTGTCAGATCCAGATTGACAGGTCTTTGTTTTTTCACATTTCTTACCATGAATAACGCCCACATGCTGTTCTTATTGTTTCCTTCCTCCGGTCTGCTTGCGGGTCAGACAGCGTCCTTATCTATAACCTGAAGTCATGTTAAAACTCTTTTTCAGGAGTTAAAACGTGACGAAAATAACGCTGGGTGGCTCGGGATTGCAGGGTATTCCGGAGACCTGGCGGCAGTATAGGCCGTTCACAAAATCATTACAATTAACCTACATATAGTTTGTCGGGTTTTCTCCCGAACAGTGATCAATATCACGATAACAACATATTTTTAAAATTTAATCATCTGATTTGACAAATATTAAACATTATTGTTACAACCATTACCAGATAAATGCGATAATGCACAAAAGTTATCGGGTCATGCTTTTACCTGAGAATAAGTTATGTAACAGTGAGAGAGTATTGACCGATGTAATCAGGACAGTTATTAGTGGTATATAGTTTATAAAATTCGGACTGCTAAAACGCTGATTTGCTGTTGTTTCATCGTAGACAGAAGGCGTACCATCAAGCGCCCTTGCTCTGTACCCTGCCCTGTTACGCGACGCAGAGCGATGTGCAACATAACAAACTGGTAATGTTATCTGCTACGGGCCGAATGCAAATCCACCACCCGGCAGTCTTAAGCAATAAAGGCGCTAAGGAGACCATAAATGTCTGATGCTAAAGCAAAAATCACCCTGGGTGGTGATACTGCTATCGAACTGGATGTGCTAAAGGGCACGCTCGGTCAGGATGTTATTGATATTCGTAGCCTTGGTTCAAAGGGCGTATTTACTTTTGATCCTGGTTTTACCTCAACCGCATCCTGCGAATCTAAAATCACTTTTATCGATGGCGATGAAGGTATCCTGCTGCATCGCGGTTTCCCGATCGATCAGTTAGCCACCGATTCCAACTATCTGGAAGTGTGTTACATCCTGCTGAACGGTGAAAAGCCGACTCAGGCCCAGTACGACGAATTCAAAACCATCGTTACCCGCCACACCATGATTCACGAACAGATCACCCGTCTGTTCCACGCATTCCGCCGCGACTCTCACCCGATGGCCGTAATGTGCGGTATCACCGGCGCGCTGGCCGCGTTTTACCACGATTCGCTGGATGTAAATAATCCGCGTCACCGCGATATCGCCGCGTTCCGCCTGCTCTCCAAAATGCCGACCATGGCGGCGATGTGTTACAAATATTCGATTGGCCAGCCTTTCGTTTATCCGCGCAACGACCTTTCTTACGCGGGTAATTTCCTGAATATGATGTTCTCCACGCCGTGTGAAAAGTATGAGGTAAACCCGATACTGGAGCGCGCCATGGACCGTATTCTGATCCTTCATGCCGATCACGAACAGAACGCCTCAACCTCCACTGTTCGTACCGCGGGCTCTTCCGGCGCTAACCCGTTTGCCTGTATTGCGGCGGGCATTGCCTCCCTGTGGGGGCCGGCGCACGGCGGCGCCAACGAGGCGGCACTGAAGATGCTGGAAGAGATCAGCTCCGTTCAACACATTCCGGAGTTTGTCCGTCGCGCGAAAGACAAGAACGACTCTTTCCGTCTGATGGGCTTTGGCCACCGCGTGTATAAAAACTACGATCCACGTGCGACCGTTATGCGTGAAACCTGCCACCAGGTGCTCAAAGAACTGGGCACCAAAGACGATCTGCTGGAAGTGGCCATGGAGCTTGAGCACATCGCGCTCAACGACCCGTACTTTATTGAGAAAAAACTCTATCCGAACGTCGATTTTTATTCCGGCATCATCCTGAAAGCGATGGGTATTCCCTCCTCCATGTTCACCGTTATCTTCGCGATGGCGCGTACCGTGGGCTGGATCGCGCACTGGAACGAAATGCACAGCGACGGCATGAAAATCGCTCGCCCACGTCAGCTGTACACCGGCTACGAAAAACGCGATTTCCAGAACGATATCAAGCGGTAAGCCTGATATGACGAAAACGCGCCTTCTGGCGCGTTTTCGCGTGCTGACAAACCCGTATCAGATATTGTGCCCGCATTTCCGCCGGGTGGCGGCTAACGCCTTACCCGGCCTATAACCTCTTTAATATCAATAGATTATGTATCACCAGCAGGCCCGCGCAAGCGAAGCGCCGCCGGGCGATTCCGGAAGAGCAAACCGGCCGGCAATCTCACCGGCTAATTCTGGCATCCTGGACACCAGTAAAACGGTCTTGACGACAGCATCGTTCTCTCGATAATCCCGCCGCAGCGCTCACAATTCTCCCCTTCGCGATGAAAAACCTTAAAGCGAAACAGCGCGCCGTGATGCTTATCATCATCAACCAGGCCGCGAGTATTGTAGGACAGCCGCGGAATATCCAGCAGCGCCTGAGCCAGCACATCAAGCTGTTTATTATCAAGTCCGGATGCCTTGTGCCGCCCGGTTAACCCCGCCTGCCAGAGAATCTCTACGCGTAAATAATTCCCCAGCCCCGCAAGAAACGCCTGATCCAGCAACAGCCCGGAGAACTGACGATTGCGGAATTTCGCCGACAGCAGACGCGCTTTAACTTTCTCAACGGTAAGCGTCATATCGAGCACATCCGGCCCGACCCGCAGCAAAAACGGATGTCGGGCGAGCTGTTCAGGCATCAGTATTTCAATATCAGAGGCGCTATAGAGCAAAACCGCCTTGCAGGCGGTCTGCAAGCGAACGCGCAAAATACGCGTCGTTTCAGGTTGTTCCCCCGCGTCGACCACTCGCCAGACGCCATACAACTGATTGTGGCTATAAAGCGTTAACCCACCAGAGAAGTGAGTGAGCAGGGCTTTACCGCGGGTTTCAATACCTGTCACCTGTTGACCAACCAGCTGTGACTGATAAGCGTGTAACTGCGGGAAGGCGAACCACGCCTCAGTCAACGGTTCGCCTTTGATCGCCGCTTCCAGGCTATCCGCCGCACGGCGAATTTCCGGACCTTCCGGCATAATAATGTCCTTGTCTTAATGCGTTGCGCCGCCGACCGCTTTCACATCGCCATCCTGGCGTAAAGCAACGGCAATCGCGATCTCCAGCGCCGCACGTACCGTCTCTGCCGCCATACTCGCTTCGCCGGGATGAGCCGCAGCCTGCTCCGGCAAATAGGGGATATGAATAAATCCCCCCTTCACGCCGCATTTACCCTGTAGCCAATGCAGCAGGCCATACATCACATGGTTACAGACAAATGTTCCCGCCGTCTGCGACACCGACGCCGGGATCCCACGCTCGCGCAGCGCCGCAACGATCGCCTTAATCGGCAGCGTGCTGAAATACGCCGCCGGACCATCGGCAATAATCGGTACGTCGATCGGCTGCAGGCCTTTATTGTCCGGAATTCGCGCATCATCAACGTTAATCGCCACCCGTTCCACGGTGATATCGACGCGCCCGCCCGCCTGACCAATCGCCAGCGTCAAGACGGGCTCCAGCTCGTCCAGCGCCGCGTTGAGTACCGCCAGGGCATCGCCAAATACGCACGGCAGTTGCCGCGCCGTAACGGGCAGCCCGGCGATAATAACCCCATCCAGCTGCTTAACCACTTCCCACGAAGGATTAATCGCCTCGCCGCCAAAGGGTTCAAAACCGGTGATCAATACGCCAGCCATCATCCCTCCTTACAGGAACATCAGGAAATAGAGCAAAAATACGTTCACGGTAAGCAGCAGCACACCGGTCGGTACCTGAGCTTTGATCACCGCGTTTTTATCCGGCAGCTCCAGCAGCGCCGCCGGGACGATATTGAAGTTAGCCGCCATCGGGGTCATCAGAGTGCCGCAATAGCCGGAAAACATACCAATTGCCGCCATTACCGCCGGATTTCCGCCATGCTGCAAGACCAGAATCGGGATCCCGACACCTGCCGTCACAATAGGGAATGCGGCGAAGGCGTTACCCATCACCATCGTCAGCAGAGCCATACCAATGGCATAAACGGCAACGGCAATAAACCGGCTGTCCACCGCCAGGTAATGCTGCGTTAGCCAGGAAATACTGTTACCGACGCCGGCGGCGGTAAACAGCAGGCCGAGAACCGCCAGGATCTGCGGCAAAATAAACGCCCAGCCGACCGAATCCAGAAGACGGCGCGCCTCCTGTAACGGCTGTGCGGCGGTTTCATGGGTCATGCGGATCGCCATCACCAGGCCGAGCAGCGTTCCCGCGGTCATGGAAAACAGGGTAATCAACGTGGCGTGATTGCCCGCGCCAAAGACGGCAACCTGCAACGCTGGCAGATTGTTAAACAGCAACACGCCAGCAACGGTCACCACCGGGATCGCCAGCGCGGGGAAGAACAGTTTGTTGCCCAGACGCGCAGCGCTGGCGGTGCGCTCTTCCTGCGAACGCTGATGATAGCGGCCGAGGCGAACACCGCCAAAACCGGCAATCAGCGCCAGCACGACAACGATGATACCGACGGCAATATTAACGGTCCGCTTATCGCCGACCAGTTGATACGTCCAGTCGCCAAACAGAAACACCACGCCGTAAAGCCCCCAGAACAGACCGGTCGTCAGCCTGCGCGGGTTCGCTTTATCGCGCCATGACATCACCGCCACCACCAGCAGAACGGCGCCCGCCAGCCAGTACAACCAGGTTTGCTGAAAATTCATGCGGCACCGCCTTTCGCCTGCGCGGCGTTAATCTTGTCCAGCTCACGCTGTAGATGACGGTCCAGACGCCACAGACGGGCGGAGTGGATCAGGAAGGCGCATACCGCCGTAGGGATCCCCCACACGGCGATGTGCAGCGGCTCGGTCTGAATGCCGCCTGACTCCAGCATAAAGTTATGCATAAAGATAATCGCGCCAAAGGCGACAAAAATATCTTCGCCGAAGAACAGGCCAACGTTATCGGTGGCGGCCGACATCGCGCGTAAGCGGTAACGGATATCGCCCGGCAGCGCGCCAAAATTCTTCTCCGCCGCGCCTTCCGCCATCGGCGCCAGCAGCGGACGCACCATCTGCGGATGCCCACCCAGACTGGTTAACCCCAGCGCGGCGGTCACTTCACGTACGAACAGATAGACAATGAGCAAACGGCCCGCTGTTGCGCTGCGGATCTTCGCGATCCACGCCTGCGCGCGCTCTTTCAGCCTATGCCGTTCCAGCAGGCCGATGACCGCCAGCGGCAGCAGAAGAATAAACGGCAGATTGCGGGTATTAAGAAACCCTTCCCCCAGCTTTTCCAGAATGGTCGCGACCGGCATATGCGCCGTCAGCCCGGTGATGATCCCGGAAACAATCACCACCAGAACCTGGTTAAAACGTAATAGAAAACCAACCACGATCGCGGCAATGCCGATCAGCGGCCAGAGAGATACTGACTGTTCCATAGTAGCATCCTGTATGTTGTGTATTGTTAATTGCTTAATATTATTATTTTACTCTTCTGTTTCCGTGCTCACCTGTATATTGCGCCCGGCAAACGCCGCGCGCAAACGACGGGCAAAATCCAGCGCGTGCTCACCGTCACCATGCAAACAAACGGTTTCCGCTACCACATGCGCCCATTCACCGGTAATGCTCCGAACCCGATTGTGTTGCACCATTTCCAGCGTCTGCGCCAGCGATTGCTCTTCGCTCTCAATCAGCGCGCCAGGCTGCGTGCGCGGCACCAGGCTGCCATCCGCCAGATAGCCGCGATCGGCAAACACTTCCTGACGGGTAGCCAACTGGTAACGTTGTCCGGCGCGAATCAGCTCGCTGCCCGCCAGCCCAACCAGCACCAGATCAGCATCAATATCGCGCACCGCACGGGCAATCGCATCGGCCAGTTGCGGATCTTTCGCCGCCTGGTTATAGAGCATTCCGTGCGGCTTAACGTGCTGTAATTTGCCGCCTTGCGCGCGCACCATCGCCGCCAGCGCGCCAACCTGGTACAGCGTTTGCGCATAAACGGTTTCCGGCGGCAGTTGCATAGGCGTCCGTCCGAAGTTCTCCCGGTCAGGGAAGCTCGGATGCGCCCCTACCGCAACGCCATATTTCAGCGCGTCGCGGACGCTCTGCAGCATCATCACCGCATCTCCGGCATGGAAACCGCAGGCGATATTGGCGGAAGAAACCAGTTGCAACAGGGCACTGTCATTGGCGCAGCCTTCACCCAGATCGGCATTTAAATCAATCTTCATTATCAAGTCTCCATGCCAGTTGTTCGAAATAACGCTGTCTGTCGTCACGCGCTTTAAGCGCTTCCTCCAGCGTACAGGGAACAAAGTGGATCGGCTGACCCAGCGGAATTTGCGCCAGCTGGTACATATCAGCCTCAATAATACTGGCAATACGCGGATAGCCACCGGTCGTCTGGGCATCATTCATCAGTACGATCGGCTGACCGTTGTGCGGAACCTGCACCACGCCGGGCAGCAGGCCGTGAGAGAGCATCTCGCGATCGGTCGTCCGCTTCAGCGGTTGCCCCTGCAGACGGTACCCCATGCGATTGCTTTGCGGACTCAATTGCCAGGGCGAACGCCAGAAAGACGCCTGCGATGCGCTATCAAATTCCTGATATTCCGGCCCAGGCAGCGCACGGATGCGATTGCCGACAGGCAGTTGCTTCACGCCGCGCGGCCCGCGAAATTGTTTTTCGGATTTACCCAGTTTCAGCCGGTCGCCATCCTGTAAACGCCGTCCTTCCAGTCCGCCAATCCCCACTTTCAGGTCGGTACTGCGCGAGCCCAACACTTTCGGCACCGCAATGCCCCCCGCCACCGCAAGATAACTACGCACGCCGTGCTGGGGATTTTTGAGCACCAGATGCTGGCCCGCCCTGACCGCCGTCCGCCAGCCGACCCACACCGGCTCATCATCCAGCTTCGCCTCACAGGCGGCGCCGGTCAGTGCAAACCAGCCGCTACGTTCAAACTGAATATCCACCTGACCCAGGGTTATCTCCAGCGCCGCGGCGTTGGCGCCGTTACCCACCAGCAAATTGGCGATCACCAGCGCGGGCTTATCCATCGCGCCGCAGCGGCTGATGCCCAACTGACGCAGCCCTTCACGCCCGCCATCCTGTACCGAGGTATACATCCCGGCACGGATTATCTTCAACATACGCCCTCCTTTTGCGGCACAAAACGGACCCGGTCGCCGGAACGCAGCAGCGTCGGCTCCTTGCGCGTCGGATCAAACAGCGCCAGCGGCGTACGCCCCAGTAGCTGCCAGCCTCCCGGCGTCGCCAGCGGGTAGATCCCGGTTTGCGCCCCGCCAATCCCGACCGAACCGGCGGGCACCAGTAGCCGCGGCTCCGCCCGGCGCGGCATCGCCAGTTGTTCCGGCAGGCCGCCAAAATACGGGAACCCAGGCTGGAAGCCAAGAAACCAGACCACGTACTCCACCGAGGCATGCAATTCAACAACCTGCTTTTCGCTCAGGCCGCTATGGCGAGCGACCTCCCCCAGATCCGGGCCGCCTTCGCCACCGTAAACGACCGGGATCGAGACCTGCCGGGATTCCGGTTCGAGCGTATCGCACTCCTCCCACCAGATTTGCAGGCGCTCAATCGCATCCCACGCGGTTTGCTGTGGATTGCGCAATATCACGGTAATGTTGTTCATACCGGGAATCGCTTCCACCACCTCAGTATGGCCAATCAGCCGCTGCGCTAACCGCCAAATCCGTTTCTGACTCTCCAGCGTCACCGGTGGCTCCAGCTCCAGCACAACAGCCGTTTCACCTAATAAATAACAACGCGCTCGCTGCACTTTTACCTCCATTTATCAGGCCGGATTCGGGATATCAATAAATGTGACATCCAGTTCGCTGTTTTCCGTCAACCATTCGCTTAACGCACGAATCCCGCCGCGCTCGGTGGCATGGTGACCCGCGGCGTAAAAATGCAATCCCTGCTCACGCGCCGAATGGATGGTTTGTTCCGAAACTTCACCGGTAATAAACGCATCGACGCCAAAACGCGCCGCGCTGTCGATAAAACTCTGACCGCCCCCGGTACACCACGCCACACGGGCTACTTTGTCCGGCCCGGTATCACCGCACCACAGCGGTTTACGTCCCAGGCGCGCTTCAATCCACGAAGCCAGTTCCAGGCCGGATACCGCCATTGAGAGTTCTCCCCATGGCACCAGCGGTTCGATCTCACCCATCACGTTGATGCCAAGCAGCGAAGCCAACTGCGCGTTATTCCCCAGTTCCGGGTGGGCATCAAGGGGTAAGTGCCAGCCATAGAGGTTGATATCATTGCTTAGCAACGTCTTGAGACGGTTACGCTTCATACCGCGAATAACCGGCGATTCCCCTTTCCAGAAATAGCCATGATGGACAATCACCGCATCGGCCTCCAGGCGCACGGCTTCGTCAAGCAGCGCCTGGCTGGCGGTCACGCCGGTAACAATTTTTTGCACCGTTTCACGTCCTTCCACCTGCAGACCATTGGGGGCGTAATCACTGATGGCCGCACTATTCAGCTTTTCATTAATCAGTTGTTCCAGTTCACTATTTTTCATTTTCGCTCCATCAGGCGATCGTGTTGTGCAGAGGGATAACATAACGATATCCATGCGATCCGTCGATAGCCTCCCGCCTTTCGCTGACGATTTTGATCATGCGCGAAATCCGGCGCTGTTTTTTCACCTGCTTTGCGCGCCTGCCCGCCGTGTTGTTCAGGCGGGAGCGGTCGGTACCGTCGCTCATTGTGACGACGATTACCGCACCTGGAGGGGATGTTCTGCGACGTCGCGTGGACGTGACGCCGTTCAGTCGTCCGCCGATGGCCTCTTCAGCTCTCTGGCGGCGTCCCAGGCTGCCAGCGTCGCCAGCCGGGCCTGCTTGTGATCAATAATCGGGCGCGGATAATCCAACGTGAGGCCATTTTTCTCCGCCCATATCCACGGTTGATGCAGCGCTTTGTCAGGAACATCGGCCAGCTCAGGTAGCCATTGGCGAATAAACGTCCCGGCTTTATCAAACCGTTCACCCTGCGTCGTCGGGTTAAAAATACGAAAATAGGGTACGGCATCGGTGCCGGTTGAAGCCGCCCACTGCCAGCCGCCATTGTTAGCCGCCAGATCGCCATCAATAAGCTGTTCGATAAAGTAGCGTTCGCCCAGCCGCCAGTCGATACGCAGATCTTTCACCAGGAAACTGGCGACAATCATTCGCAGGCGATTATGCATCCAGCCAGTTTTATTTAGCTGACGCATCGCGGCATCAACAATCGGGAAGCCGGTTTTTCCGCGTTGCCAGGCCTGTAGCGCTAACTCATCATCCCGCCATGCGACATTATCAGTCCAGGCAATAAAGGGGCGTCCTTTACACACTTTCGGATGGTACACCATCAGATGGCGGTAGAATTCGCGCCAGATAAGTTCATTGAGCCACACGGCCCCTGCGTGGCCATTAAGCGCCCGTGGTTGCTCCACCAGCAGGCGATGCAGACACTGACGCGGCGAGAGGACGCCCACCGCCAGACACGGTGACAGCCGGCTGGTTCCCTCAATGGCCGGCAGGTCGCGCAGGTGTTCATAATCGGCAACCTTTTTCTGACAGAACCGGCGAAGCTGCGTAATAGCACTTTTTTCATCAGCGGCGAACAGGGCGCGATCAAAGGGCGTTTGCGGATAGTCTATTTTCACTTCAGACGCCGACACCCTTGCCCCGCTGGCGCGGACTTGCGGCGCGGCAACACACTCAGGCAACGCCTCCTGTAAACGGCGAATAAAAGCATGTTTAAATGGCGTAAACACCTTATACATTTCGCGATTGCCGGTGAGCACGCTGCCGGGCGCCAGCAATACGCTGTCATCAAAACCCTGACAGATCGCCTTTTCTAAGATTTTCTCCACGGCCGCGTCGCGCTGGCGTTCATTAATTTCGTACTGGTAGTTATAAAACAGATGGGTGACCTGCTGCTGCTCGCAGATCCTGGCGAGCAGATTCACACTGGCGGCGAAGTCTTCCGCATGTTCAATGAGCAGCGGGATCCCTCGCGTTGCCAGCGCCGTTTGCAGACTATGAAGGTGGCTGACGATAAATGCCGCCTGGCGTGGCGCCATGCCATGCTGATGCCATTGTCCTGGCGTGGCGATAAATACCCCGAGGACACGGGCATGTGGATCCCGGCAGGCCGCCGCGAGCGCCAGATTATCGTGAATGCGCAAATCCGCGCGAAACCAGACCAGATGGGTGGCCATAACGCTCCTGAAATCCGTGATTTTTTATTCGTTCAGTGTTTCCGGCCAGCCAGTGAAATAGCGTTGTTCAGCGAGGTAAGCATCCGGAAATTCGGTCATATAATGTTTTAGCAACGTTACCGGGGCAAGCAACGGCTCTCTCCCCAAGCGATAGTCATTAATGAGCATCGTCAGCGCCTGCTTCTGTTCAGCGGTCAGGTGTTCACGGAAATAGCCCTGAACATGCATCAGAACGTTGGTATGGTTCTGCCGGATAGAAGGATGGGCCAGCAGATTCACCAGACGCTCACGATAGGCATCGAAAAAAGCATCCAGCGATGGCCAGTCGGCCATCGCCGCCACAAAAGGCCCTATCTGACGGTACGCTGGCTGCGAATGCGCCAGCAGTATCAACTTGTAGCGGCTATGAAAATCGATCAGTCCGCCGCGGGTCAATCCTTCGCGACGCAAGTTATCCAGTTCACGTAAGGTATACATACGGGTTTTATCATCGTCTTCCAGCCAGGTCTCATTCATTACCGCTCCTTGTCTCATGGAAAGTTGTCAGTGTATACCCGTCATACTTCAAGTTGCATGTGCGTTGGCTTTCCTCATTCACCCCAGTCACGTACTGGAGTACGCTCCCGGGGATTCACTGCATCGCCGCCTTCCTGCAACTCGAATAATTTAGGGTATAAAACACAACTGGCAAAAAAAAACCGCCGGGAAAACCGGCGGCCAGATGACTGATAAAGTGGGTTATTCCTGGAATTGCCCGGCGGCGCTTCGCTTGCGCGGACCGGAGTAAAATTCATAACATGATGATATTACGAGTTTCCCATGAGAAGCCAGGCCTCGATCGCCATCAGGCGGAAATACCCGCACACTATCCGTACGATGAATAATTTGAGACGATCAGTAAAAATCTGCGGCGGCTTTTTCCGCCTGGGCCATCCATACCGGCTGATCGCTGGTTTTGGCCCACACGCGGTGCAACCAGCTGTAAAAACGGGCGCGATCCTTCCAGAACAGCATCACCGGAAAAGCCAGCACGCCAGCCACAACGGCGAAAGCACGGCGCGCGAAGATGACGTAAGCCGGATAGTTTTTGTACAACGTCATAATTTCTCTCCCCTTTGTCAGGCCGGCAATCAACGCCGGTAAAGTGCCAATGTACTCTGGCTAAAATAGTACCGCTTTGACTGTAATTTTACTACTCATCCGACCACTAAAAAGCACTTATTTTCGCCTTTATTTTTATTCATTCGGTAAATTAGTTACATAAAAGTTAAATTAATACTAACCATTAGTTAAATTGTGGTTTTAACGATTTTTATATTTTTTTTATCCCCCCGGCGCTGATTTTTGCGAAATCTTTGCGCCCAACTTTCTATTCTCCACGTAAAGCCTAAAAACACCCGGAGGTGGATTGTGACCGCAGGCGTAATCGCTGGCGTAGCGCTGGTGTTCCTGTTGCTGGTTTATCTGGTTTATGCCCTGCTACACGCGGAGGCATTCTGATGGCCGCGCAAGGATTTTTACTCATCACGAGCTTTATTCTGCTGCTGCTCATCCTGGCGCGTCCGCTGGGAAGCGTACTGGCAAGCATGATTAACGATGTACCGTTACCTGGCCTTGCCGGTATCGAACGCAGTTTATGGCGGGTAGCCGGTATTCGTTCGCAGGAGATGAACTGGTATCAATATTTATGCGCTATTTTGCTGTTTAACGCCCTCGGTATACTGGCGTTATTTGTGCTGCTGATGCTTCAGGGTTCACTGCCGCTCAACCCTCAGCATCTGCCCGGCCTGTCATGGGATCTGGCGCTGAATACCGCGGTGAGCTTCGTCAGTAACACCAACTGGCAGGCCTACGCCGGGGAAACCACCATGAGCTATCTGAGCCAGATGGCAGGACTGGCGGTGCAAAATTTCCTCTCTGCCGCCACCGGGATCGCGGTGGTCTTCGCTTTCACCCGTGCGTACGCCCGGCAGAAAGTCAGCACCCTGGGCAACGTCTGGGTCGATCTGATTCGTATCACGCTCTGGTTGTTGCTGCCGATTTCGCTACTGATCGCCCTGTTCTTTATTCAGCAAGGCGTGCCGCAGAATTTCGCTCCCTATCAGAGCATGGTTTCGCTTGAAGGTGTGCGCCAGATGCTGCCGATGGGGCCAGTGGCTTCCCAGGAAGCCATTAAGATGCTTGGCACCAACGGCGGCGGTTTCTTTAACGCCAATTCCGCTCACCCGTTCGAAAACCCAACCGCGCTGACCAATATGGTGCAGATGCTGGCGATCTTTCTGATCCCGGCGGCATTGTGCTTCGCCTTTGGCGAGGTGGTGGGCGATCGCCGCCAGGGTCGCGCGATTCTGTGGGCAATGTTGCTGATCTTTATCGTCTGCGCAGCGGCGGTGATGTGGGCGGAAACTCGCGGCAACCCGCATCTGTTGCACCTCGGGGCCGACAGTAATCTGAATATGGAAGGCAAAGAGAGTCGTTTTGGCATTCTCGCCAGCAGCCTGTTTGCGGTTATCACCACCGCCGCATCCTGCGGAGCGGTGAATGCGATGCATGACTCCTTTACCGCGCTGGGCGGGATGGTGCCCATGTGGCTGATGCAAATCGGCGAAGTGGTTTTTGGCGGCGTCGGGTCGGGTCTGTACGGCATGCTGTTATTCGTGATGCTGGCGGTATTTATCGCCGGGTTAATGATTGGCCGCACGCCGGAATACCTCGGTAAGAAAATCGATGTCCGTGAAATGAAAATGATTGCGCTGGCGATCCTCGTCACGCCGACGCTGGTGCTCCTCGGTACGGCTCTGGCGATGATGACCGGGGCCGGACGCGCCGCAATGCTTAATCCCGGCCCGCACGGATTTAGCGAAGTGCTGTACGCGGTAACTTCGGCGGCCAATAACAACGGCAGCGCCTTCGCGGGCATCAACGCAACGACGCCGTTCTGGAACCTGCTACTGGCGTTCTGCATGCTGGTCGGCCGCTTCGCGGTCATTATTCCGGTAATGGCCATTGCCGGCTCGCTGGCAACGAAGAAAATTCAGCCCGCCAGCAGCGGGACGCTCGCAACCCATGACGCGTTATTTATCGGCCTGCTGATCGGCACCGTTTTGCTGGTCGGTGCCCTGACCTTTATTCCCGCGCTCGCGCTCGGCCCGCTGGCGGAACAATTCTCTTTACTTTAAGCGATTGCGGAGCAACCTGTTATGAGTCGCAAATCATTAGCCCTGCTGGAGCCGACGCTTGTACGCCAGGCGTTGCTTGACGCAGTGAAAAAACTTAGCCCGCAAGTACAGTGGCGTAACCCGGTCATGTTTATCGTCTGGATCGGCAGCCTGCTGACCACTCTGCTCGCCATCGCGATGGCAAGCGGGCAGATCGCGGGAAGCGCCCCGTTTACCGCTGCCGTCAGTATTTGGCTGTGGTTTACCGTGCTGTTCGCCAACTTCGCCGAAGCAATGGCCGAAGGCCGCAGTAAAGCGCAGGCCAGCAGCCTCAAAGGGGTCAAAAAGACCGCATTTGCCCGTAAACTGCGCGCGCCGCAGCACGATGCGCAAATTGACCACATCCCCGCCGATGAACTGCGTAAAGGGGACGTCGTCCTGGTCGAAGCAGGGGATATTATTCCCTGCGATGGCGAAGTTATCGAAGGGGGCGCGTCGGTGGACGAAAGCGCCATCACCGGCGAGTCCGCGCCGGTCATTCGCGAATCCGGCGGCGACTTCGCCTCGGTGACCGGCGGAACGCGGATTCTCTCTGACTGGCTGGTCATCGAATGCAGCGTGAATCCCGGCGAAACCTTCCTTGACCGGATGATCGCCATGGTGGAAGGCGCGCAGCGCCGCAAGACGCCAAACGAAATCGCCCTGACCATTCTGCTGATCGCCCTGACTCTGGTGTTCCTGCTGGCGACCGCCACCATCTGGCCTTTCTCTGCCTGGGGCGGTCACGCCGTCAGCGTAACGGTGCTGGTCGCCCTGCTGGTGTGTCTGATCCCGACGACTATCGGCGGATTACTCTCGGCGATTGGCGTTGCCGGGATGAGCCGGATGCTGGGGGCCAACGTCATCGCCACCAGCGGACGCGCGGTAGAAGCCGCAGGCGATGTGGACGTGCTGCTTCTGGACAAAACCGGCACCATCACCCTCGGTAACCGCCAGGCTTCGGATTTTCTGCCCGCTCAGGGCGTGGATGAAAAGACGCTGGCGGACGCGGCGCAACTCTCCTCGCTGGCCGACGAAACGCCGGAAGGCCGCAGCATCGTCATCCTCGCCAAGCAACGTTTTAACCTGCGGGAACGCGATGTCCAGTCGCTTCATGCCACTTTTGTTCCCTTTACCGCGCAAAGCCGAATGAGCGGTATCAATATCGATAACCGAATGATCCGTAAAGGTTCCGTGGATGCCATTCGTCGCCATGTCGCCGCCAGCGGCGGTCATTTTCCTGCTGACGTGGAACAAAAAGTGGATAGCGTCGCTCGTCTTGGCGCCACGCCGCTGGTGGTGGTGGAAGGTTCCCGCGTGCTGGGCGTTATCGCGCTGAAAGATATTGTCAAAGGCGGGATCAAAGAACGCTTCGCCCAGTTGCGCAAAATGGGCATCAAAACGGTGATGATCACCGGCGATAACCGTCTGACGGCGGCGGCGATTGCCGCCGAAGCCGGTGTGGATGATTTTCTGGCGGAAGCGACGCCGGAAGCCAAGCTGGCGTTGATTCGCCAGTATCAGGCCGAAGGCCGTCTGGTGGCGATGACCGGCGACGGAACCAACGATGCGCCGGCGCTGGCGCAGGCTGATGTGGCGGTGGCGATGAACTCCGGTACTCAGGCGGCGAAAGAAGCCGGCAACATGGTGGATCTCGATTCTAACCCCACTAAGCTGATTGAGGTGGTGCATATCGGCAAACAGATGCTGATGACCCGCGGTTCTTTAACCACCTTTAGCATCGCCAACGACGTAGCAAAATATTTCGCTATTATTCCGGCGGCGTTTGCCGCGACCTATCCACAGTTGAATGCGCTGAACATTATGCGTCTGCATTCGCCGGACTCCGCGATCCTCAGCGCGGTGATCTTCAATGCGCTGGTTATCATTTTTCTGATCCCGCTGGCATTAAAAGGGGTGAGCTATAAGCCGCTTTCAGCCTCTGCCATGCTGCGCCGTAACCTGTGGATCTACGGTCTTGGCGGGCTGGTGATACCGTTTATCGGTATCAAAGCTATCGATCTGTTACTTACCCTGAGCGGGCTGCTGTGAGGAAAAGATCATGTCATTGATTCGCCCCGCCATTGTGCTTTTTATTCTGTTAACGCTTATTACCGGCGGCGTCTATCCGCTGTTGACCACCGCGCTGGGACAGTGGTGGTTCCCGCAACAAGCCAACGGTTCGCTGGTGAGGATTGACGGTGAAGTGCGCGGTTCCCGCCTGATCGGCCAGAACTTTACCTCCGCTGGCTATTTCCAGGGCCGCCCGTCCGCCACGACCGGGATGCCGGACAACCCGCTGGCTTCCGGCGGCAGCAACCTTTCCGTCAGCAATCCGGCGCTGGATAAAACTATCGGCGAACGGATACAGGCGCTGCGCGCCGCCAACCCGGATGCAAGTCCGGCGGTGCCGGTGGAGTTGGTCACCGCCTCGGCGAGCGGACTGGATAACAATCTGACTCCGGCCGCCGCCCTATGGCAGGTACCTCGCGTCGCCAGAGCGCGGCAGCTTAGCGTTGAACAGGTCAGCCAGTTGGTCAACGACGCAACGCAAACACCGTTGCTCAGCTTTCTTGGTCAACCTGTGGTAAATATACTGCAGCTAAATATGTCGCTGGATGCGCTGAAGGATAAGTGAAAAATGAGTGATGAGCCGCTGCGCCCGGACCCTGACCACCTTCTGGAACACACCGCCGCGCCGCACCGGGGAAAGTTGAAAATCTTCTTTGGCGCCTGCGCGGGCGTCGGGAAAACCTGGGCGATGCTGGCGGAAGCGCAGCGGCTGTGCGGTCAGGGCCTGGATATTTTGATCGGCGTGGTGGAAACCCACGGGCGTAAAGAGACGGCGGCGATGCTTGACGGGCTCAGCGTCCTTCCCCTGCGCCGCCTTTCCCACCGAGGGCGCTACGTTAAAGAGTTTGATCTGGACGGCGCGCTGGCTCGCCGCCCGGCGCTGATCCTCATCGATGAACTGGCGCATAACAACGCGCCCGGCTCACGTCATCCCAAACGCTGGCAGGACGTAGAGGAACTTCTGGAAGCCGGAATTGATGTCTTTACCACCGTCAACGTCCAGCACCTGGAGAGCCTGAATGATGTGGTCAGCGGCATCACCGGCGTTCAGGTCCGCGAAACCGTCCCCGATCCGTTCTTCGATGCCGCCGACGAAGTGGTGCTGGTGGATCTGCCGCCTGACGATCTGCGGGCGCGCCTGAAAGAAGGCAAGGTTTATATTGCCGGTCAGGCCGAACGCGCCATTGAGCATTTCTTTCGTAAAGGTAATCTGATTGCCCTGCGTGAACTGGCGCTGCGCCGCACGGCCGACCGGGTGGACGATCAGATGCGCGCCTGGCGGGGCCATCCTGGCGAAGAGAAAGTGTGGCATACCCGCGACGCCATTCTGCTGTGCATCGGACACAACACCGGTAGTGAAAAACTAGTGCGCGCCGCCGCGCGGCTGGCAGCCCGCCTCGGTAGCGTCTGGCACGCGGTGTATGTCGAAACCCCGGCGCTGCATCGTCTGCCAGAAAAGCAGCGACGCGCCATCTTAAGCGCCCTGCGCCTGGCGCAGGAACTGGGGGCCGAGACCGCCACCCTCTCCGATCCTGCGGCAGAAAAAGCGGTTGTGCATTACGCCCGGGAGCATAATCTCGGCAAAATTGTGCTGGGCCGTCCAACAACACGGCGCTGGTGGCGCAGCGACTCGTTTGCCGATCGGCTGGCGAAACTGGCCCCGGATCTCGATCAGATAGTGGTGGCAATCGATGACCCGCCAGTTCGCCCGCTTAACAGCACATCGGACACCCGAACGTTTAAGGATAAGTGGCGGGTACAAATCCAGGGCTGTCTGGTTGCCATCGCCTTATGTGCGCTGACGACGATCATCGCCATACAGTGGATGGTCGCTTTTGATGCCGCTAACCTGGTGATGCTCTACCTGCTGGGCGTGGTGATTATCGCCCTGTTTTTCGGGCGCTGGCCCTCGGTGGTCGCCACCTTTATTAACGTCGCCAGCTTCGATCTCTTTTTTATCGCGCCTCGCGGTACGCTTGCCGTTTCCAATGTGCAATACCTGTTAACTTTCGCCGTGATGCTGACTGTGGGTCTGGTGATTGGTAACCTGACGGCAGGCGTACGCTACCAGGCACGGGTTGCCCGTTATCGCGAACAACGCACACGCCATCTGTACGAGATGTCCAAAGCGCTGGCGGTAGGGCGAAGCAAGCAGGATATCGCCGCCACCAGCGAACGGTTTATCACCTCCACGTTTCAGGCTCGTAGTCAGGTGTTATTGCCGGACGAAAACGGCACGCTAACGCCGCTGACGCACCAGCAGGGCATCACACCCTGGGATGACGCCATCGCCCGATGGAGTTTTGATAAAGGCCTGCCAGCCGGGGCGGGCACCGATACCCTGCCCGGCGTGCCGTATCAAATCCTGCCGTTAAAAAGCGCCGACAAAACGCACGGGCTGGTGGTAGTGGAGCCGGGTAATCTTCGCCAGTTGATGATCCCGGAGCAACAGCGGTTACTGGAAACATTCACCCTGCTGGTCGCCAGCGCGCTGGAGCGCCTGACGCTGACCGCCAGCGAAGAGCTGGCGCGACTCGCCAGCGAGCGCGAGAGCGTTCGCAACGCCCTGCTCGCCGCCCTATCCCATGATCTGCGCACGCCGCTGACGGTGCTGTTTGGTCAGGCGGAAATTTTAACCCTTGATTTAGCAAGTGAAGGATCGCCTCACGCTCGCCAGGCCAGCGAAATTCGCCAGCATGTGCTCAACACTACCCGGCTGGTGAATAACCTGCTGGATATGGCGCGAATCCAGTCCGGCGGCTTTAATCTTAAAAAAGAGTGGCTGACGCTTGAAGAGATCGTTGGCAGCGCTCTGCAAATGCTGGAGCCAGGGCTCTCCCGTCCGGTTAACCTGTCGTTGCCTGAGCCGCTGACGCTGGTGTACGTTGACGGCCCGCTGTTCGAGCGGGTGCTGATTAACCTGCTGGAAAACGCCGTCAAGTACGCCGGTTCACAGGCGGAGATCGGCATTAATGCTCATATTGCAGGCCAGTATCTCCAGCTTGAGGTGTGGGATAATGGTCCCGGCATTCCGGACGGGCAGGAGAAAAGCATCTTCGACAAATTTGCCCGCGGGAATAAAGAGTCGGCGGTACCGGGCGTTGGCCTGGGGCTGGCTATTTGCCAGGCAATTGTTGAAGTGCACGGCGGAACGATTTCCGCGCATAATCGTCCGCAAGGCGGAGCCTGTTTCCGTGTTACACTCCCGCAGGAAACCGCACCTGAATTTGAAGATTTTCATGAGGATATGTGACCAACGTTCTGATAGTTGAAGATGAACAGGCTATTCGCCGCTTTCTGCGCAGCGCGCTGGAAAGTGACGGGCTGCGCGTGTATGAGGCAGAAACGTTAAATCGCGGCCTGCTGGAAGCTGCCACGCGAAAACCCGATCTCATCATTCTTGATCTTGGCCTGCCTGACGGCGACGGCATCGATTTTATTCGCGATCTGCGGCAGTGGAGCGCAATTCCGTTGATTGTGCTTTCTGCGCGTAGTGAAGAGAGCGACAAAATCGCCGCGCTGGATGCGGGCGCTGACGACTATCTGAGTAAACCCTTCGGCATCGGCGAACTGCAGGCGCGCTTACGCGTGGCGCTGCGACGTCACGCCAGCGGCCCTTCTTCCGAACCCATCGTACAGTTTTCCAGCGTAAAAGTGGATTTAGCCGCACACCTTGTTCGTCGCGATGAAGAGGAGATTCACCTGACGCCGATCGAATTCCGTCTGCTGGCCGTACTGCTCAATAACGCCGGAAAAGTGCTGACTCAGCGCCAACTGTTAAATCAGGTCTGGGGACCGAACGCGGTCGAGCACAGTCACTATTTGCGTATTTATATGGGCCACCTGCGACAGAAGCTGGAGCTGGATCCGGCTCGTCCCCGCCATTTCATTACCGAAACCGGGATTGGCTATCGCTTTATGCCATGAATGGTTATTCATTTTTTTTGATTAAAAATAAATATAATATTTTTTATTATCGACTCTGAATAAATATATTTAACAGAGTGCAGGTCGTCCTTAATAAAATATAAAAACACAAATAATTAACACAAAAACAACAATGCAGTATCTTATCGCTTGTTACAGCCAAAAAACCGGATTAATATTTTATTAATGATCGTTTTTATTGATCATTATCACACAAAAACGGCATCTCACGGATAAAATACCCACACCTTAAACTTATTCAGTAAAGGTAACCAAAATGGAAAATAATAGTCGAACAATGCCCCATATAAGGCGAACAACGCATATTATGATGTTCTCCCACCGTAACAGCTTCGATTTTCATTTCTTTAATGCCCGTTAGTCTTTTGACTAAGGGCACTCCAGCATACAGGTCTTCCTGACTCTCTGTATCGCAGGCTAACGCCTGTATCCAGCGGTGCTCACTCTGCAAATACCTGACATACCTGTGACCGGACAGGCATGGTTTTTTGCATACTAAAAAAAGCAATTACTGATTAATTTATCAGCGGCAGCACTTTGCTTTTTTTCCGGAGCGATCGATTTCTTATTCAAGAAATTGAGGACCTGCTATTACCTGAAATAAAGGAATGAAAAATGTCTGAATTAAAAATCGCCGTCAGCCGTACCTGCCCTGACTGTTTTTCCACGCAGCGAAGTATCGTTAATATTAATGAAAGTAATTATATTGACGTTGCCGCAGTGGTATTGTCTGTCAATGATATTGAATGTGGAAAACTCGATGAGATTGATGCCACAGGCTACGGTATTCCCGTGTTTATCGCGACACAAAATGAAGAGCGCGTTCCGGCCGAATATCTGCCGCGGATCTCGGGCGTATTTGAACATAATGACGCCCGTACGGCTTTCTATGGTCGCCAACTGGAGACCGCTGCCAGCCACTATGAAACGCAACTGCGCCCGCCGTTCTTCCGGGCGCTGGTGGACTACGTAAACCAGGGCAACAGCGCATTTGACTGTCCGGGGCATCAGGGCGGCGAGTTCTTCCGCCGACATCCGGCAGGGAACCAGTTTGTTGAGTACTTTGGCGAAACGCTTTTCCGCTCTGATTTGTGTAATGCCGACGTGGCGATGGGCGATCTGCTTATCCACGAAGGCGCGCCGTGCATCGCCCAGCAACACGCCGCGAAAGTGTTCAACGCCGATAAAACCTACTTTGTGCTGAACGGCACCTCATCGTCAAACAAAGTGGTACTTAACGCGCTGCTGACCCCAGGCGATCTGGTGTTGTTCGATCGTAATAACCACAAATCGAACCACCACGGCGCGCTGTTGCAGGCGGGCGCGACGCCGGTTTATCTGGAAACCGCGCGCAACCCGTACGGCTTCATCGGCGGGATCGACGCCCACTGCTTTGCAGAAAGCTATCTGCGTAAACTGGTCAGCGAAGTGGCGCCGCAACGCGCGCAGGACGCGCGTCCGTTCCGCCTCGCAGTGATCCAGTTAGGCACCTACGATGGCACCATCTACAACGCCCGGCAGGTGGTGGATAAGATTGGTCATCTGTGCGACTACATCCTGTTTGACTCCGCATGGGTCGGCTACGAGCAGTTTATTCCGATGATGGCCGATTGCTCGCCATTGCTGCTGGATCTGAACGAAAACGATCCGGGGATCCTGGTCACGCAGTCGGTTCACAAACAGCAGGCCGGTTTCTCCCAGACCTCGCAGATCCACAAAAAAGACAGCCATATCAAAGGACAGGAGCGCTATGTACCGCATAAGCGTCTAAATAACGCATTCATGATGCACGCCTCCACCAGCCCGTTCTACCCACTGTTCGCCGCTCTGGACATCAATGCCAAAATGCACGAAGGCGTCAGTGGCCGTAACATGTGGATGGACTGCGTAGAGAACGGCATCAACGCGCGTAAGCTGATCCTTGATAACTGCCGTCATATACGTCCGTTTGTGCCCGATCTGATCGATGGCAAACCCTGGCAATCTTACCCCACTGCAGAGATTGCAAACGACCTGCGCTTTTTCCACTTTGTGCCGGGCGAACGCTGGCATGCCTTCGAAGGCTACGCCGAACATCAATACTTTGTTGATCCGTGCAAACTACTGCTCACGACGCCGGGCATCAATGCGCGCAACGGAGAATACGACACCTTTGGCGTTCCGGCGACCATCCTTGCCAACTTCCTGCGTGAAAACGGCGTGGTACCGGAAAAATGCGATCTCAACTCGATCCTGTTCCTGCTGACGCCAGCGGAAGACATGGCGAAATTGCAGCAACTCATCGCCCTGCTGGTGCGCTTTGAGAAACTGCTGGAAGCCGATGTGCCGTTGGCCGAAGTTCTGCCATCAATCTACAAACAGCACGAAACCCGTTACGCCGGTTACACCTTGCGTCAGTTGTGCCAGGAGATGCACGATCTGTACGCACGCCATAACGTCAAACAACTGCAAAAAGAGATGTTCCGTAAATCCCATTTCCCACGCGTCAGCATGAATCCACAGGACGCCAACTACGCCTATCTGCGTGGTGAAGTCGAACTGGTTCGCCTGCCGGAAGCGGAAGGACGGATCGCGGCAGAAGGCGCGCTTCCCTATCCGCCAGGGGTTTTGTGCGTTGTTCCGGGTGAAATCTGGGGCGGGGCGGTGCTGCGTTATTTCAGCGCGCTGGAAGAAGGGATCAACTTGCTGCCGGGCTTCGCGCCTGAACTGCAAGGGGTCTACATCGAAGAACAAGACGGACGTAAACAGGTGTGGTGTTACGTCATTAAACCACGCGAAGCACAGAACACCCTGCTGAAAGGGGAAAAATTATGAGCAAAGCTAAAGCCAATAAAATGGGCGTCGTCCAGCTCACTATCCTGACAATGGTCAATATGATGGGCTCCGGGATTATCATGCTGCCCACCAAACTTGCGGAGGTCGGCACCATCTCGATCATCTCGTGGCTGGTGACTGCCGTTGGTTCAATGGCGCTGGCATGGGCTTTCGCCAAATGCGGGATGTTCAGCCGTAAATCCGGCGGCATGGGCGGCTACGCGGAGTATGCCTTTGGTAAGTCCGGCAACTTTATGGCGAACTACACCTATGGCGTTTCGCTGCTGATTGCCAACGTCGCTATCGCCATCTCCGCCGTCGGCTACGGCACCGAGCTGTTCGGCGCCACGCTGTCACCGGTGCAGATCGGTCTGGCGACCATCGGCGTGCTGTGGCTGTGTACCGTCGCCAACTTCGGCGGCGCGCGCATTACCGGGCAAATCAGCAGTATCACCGTCTGGGGGGTGATTATTCCGGTTGTCGGTCTGTGCATCATCGGCTGGTTCTGGTTTAGCCCGACGCTGTACGCCAGTTCCTGGAACCCGCATCACGTACCGTTCTTCACCGCCGTCGGTTCTTCTATTGCGATGACGCTGTGGGCCTTCCTCGGTCTGGAATCTGCCTGCGCCAACGCCGAAGTGGTGGAAAACCCGGAGCGTAACGTACCGATTGCGGTATTAGGCGGTACGCTGGGCGCGGCGGTGATTTACATCATCTCCACCAACGTGATTGCCGGGATCGTACCGAACATGGATCTGGCCAACTCCACCGCGCCGTTCGGTCTGGCGTTCGCACAGATGTTTACCCCGGAAGTCGGTAAAGTGATCATGGCGTTGATGGTGATGTCCTGCTGCGGTTCGCTGCTGGGCTGGCAGTTCACCATCGCCCAGGTCTTCAAATCCTCGGCGGATGAAGGTTATTTCCCGAAAATCTTCTCTCGCGTAACGAAAGTGGATGCGCCGGTTCAGGGGATGTTGACCATTGTGATTATCCAGAGCGGATTATCGCTGATGACCATCAGCCCATCGCTGAACAGCCAGTTCAACGTGCTGGTTAACCTGGCGGTGGTAACAAACATTATCCCGTACATTCTGTCGATGGCCGCGCTGGTGATCATTCAGAAAGTGGCAAATGTTCCGTCGTCAAAAGCCAAAACGGCGAACTTCGTGGCATTCATCGGCGCGCTGTACAGCTTCTACGCGCTGTATTCCTCCGGTGAAGAAGCGATGCTGTACGGCTCCATCGTGACCTTCCTCGGCTGGACGCTGTATGGACTGGTATCGCCGCGCTTTGAGCTGAAAAACAAACACGGTTAAAAAAAAGCCCGGTAGCGATAACTAACGCTTACCGGGCCCACGATCGTTGTTGTAGGCCGGGCCGCACTACCGCCCGGCACACAAACCGCACTTACGCGTTTTTCAGCACTTCGCTGACAATCTCAACCGCTTCTTTTTCGATCTGCTTGCGGTGTTCCTCACCGAGGAAGCTTTCGCAATAGATCTTATACGCGTCTTCCGTACCAGAAGGCCGCGCGGCAAACCAGCCGTTGTCGGTCATCACCTTCAGGCCGCCAATGGCCGCGCCGTTACCCGGCGCCGCCGTCAGGCGCGCGGTGATCGGATCGCCCGCCAGCGTGCTGGCGCTGACCATTTCCGGAGAGAGCTTAGACAGCGCCGCTTTCTGCGCGGAGGTCGCGCTCGCCTGCAAACGGTTATAGCTCGGCGCGCCGAAGCGAGCCGCCAGCTCGTTGTAGTGCTCCTGCGGGTTCTTCCCGGTGACGGCCGTGATTTCCGCCGCCAGCAGGCACATGATGATGCCGTCTTTATCGGTAGACCACGGCGTGCCGTCGAAACGCAGGAAAGACGCCCCGGCGCTCTCTTCGCCGCCGAAGCCGAAGCTGCCGTCGAACAGACCATCAACGAACCATTTAAAGCCGACCGGCACTTCCACCAGTTTACGCCCCAAATCGTTCACCACGCGGTCGATCATCGCAGAAGAGACCAGCGTTTTACCGACCGCCACCTCTTTGCCCCACTGCGGACGGTGCCGGAACAGATAGTTGATCGCGACCGCCAGATAGTGGTTCGGGTTCATCAGCCCAGCCGGAGTCACGATGCCGTGGCGGTCATAGTCCGGGTCGTTGGCGAACGCCAGATCGAACTTATCACGCAGCGCCAGCAGACCCGCCATCGCGCACTCGGAGGAACAGTCCATACGGATTGCGCCGTCTTTGTCGAGATGCATAAAGCGGAACGTCTGATCAACGTGATCGTTAACGATAGTCAGGTTCAGGTTGTAGTGCTTAGCAATACGCTTCCAGTATTCGATACCGGAACCGCCCAGCGGATCAACGCCCAGCGTCAGGCCCGCTTTCTGAATCGCCGCCATATCGACGATATCCGCCAGCCCTTCGATAAACGGCTGCACCAGATCCTGCTCTTTCACATGTCCGGAGGCCAGTGCGGCATCCAGGGAAATGCGCTTCACGCCCTGCAAACCTGCAGCAAGCAGTTCGTTGGCCCGGTTTTCTACCACTTTAGTGACGTTGGTATCTGCCGGGCCGCCATTTGGCGGATTGTATTTGATACCGCCGTCTTCCGGCGGGTTATGAGAGGGAGTAATGACAATCCCGTCAGCCTGTGGCCCGCCGTTTTCATTATGCACCAGAATCGCATTCGAAATCGCTGGTGTCGGAGTAAAACCGTTGTTTTCCTGCACGATGACATCAACACCGTTTGCCGCCAGCACTTCTAGTACGGAAATGAAAGCCGGTTCGGATAATGCGTGGGTGTCCTTCCCGACGTAGCATGGGCCGGTGATCCCGTTCTTCGCGCGGTCTTCGGCAATTGCCTGCGCAATCGCCAGAATATGCTGCTCGTTGAAGTTGTGGCGCGCCGCGCTGCCGCGGTGACCGGAGGTACCAAACTTCACTGCATGTTCCGCGTTGCCTACATCTGGCTTCAGCACATAGTACTGGGCAGTCAGTTGGGCGACGTTAATCAAATCACTCTGTTGCGCAGGTTGACCTGCGCGCTTATCGATTGCCATTGCCTGATCCTTCTGGTGCAAAAGTTAAACAACTAGATCGTACCGCAAACCTTTTCGATCAATTCCGCGGGGAACTGCATTGATTGCATGATATGTTCGATCATGCTGCATTTGCGACCGGTATTGGTATTTGTAATCACCCACCATGGCGTACCCGGAACCTGCTTAGGTTTCGTCTGATTACCGTTTTTCTGTAGCGTCTTCTCATCTTCTGCAAAATAGACGCGGGTACGCCCGTGCAAAGACTCGGTGGCCTCCGCAAACCCTTTGCTGTCTAAAGAATAGAGGGTGGTCAGAATCAGCATGAAACGGTTTACCGCACGCTTTTGTTCAGCGTACTCATCAGACAACAGCAGTTCGCGCATCGCGCGGACTTTATCTTTCAGAGGATTAACGGGTTTCACTTCAACGACAGGCGCTGGCTCGGGAGCCGGGGTAGCTTTCGCTACCGGTGCAGCGGACTGAGGAACGGCGGAAAACTTCAACATGCGCCGTAAAATGTCGGATGCGCTCTCGCCAATATGCTTGGTGTGGCTGGCAATATAGCTATAGAGTTCATCATCAACTTCGATTGTTTTCATCTTAATCCAGTGCGATATCTTTTTCTGAATACAAGTTGTCGGGATTATAGGGGCAAATCCCAACCGCGGATAGCGTCAAACCAGGATGGCGGCAAAACTCGGAAATCTTCCGGTTCTTGCAGCCGAATGGCAGAATGTCCAACATAATACCCTAACCCGACGGAGCGAAAAAAAGAACTTTGCCATGAAATTAAATAGCCGAATACAATCTGCACAGAATCCGCATAATCATCCCCCTGTCGTCCTGGTCCACGGCCTTTTTGGCAGCCTGGATAACCTTGGGATCCTCGCCCGCGATCTGGTCGCCGATCACGATATTTTGCAGGTTGATATGCGAAACCACGGCCTTTCGCCGCGCGCGCCGGAAATGACCTATGCCGCGATGGCGCAGGATCTGCTGGATACCCTCAATGAATGTCAGATAGAAAAAGCGGTCTTTATTGGCCATTCTATGGGCGGCAAGGCGGTCATGGCGCTAAGCGCGCTGGCTCCTGAACGCATTGCAGGTCTGGTGATCATTGATATCGCCCCCGTGAATTATCACGTCCGCCGTCATGATGAAATCTTCGCCGCCATCAATGCCGTAACCGATGCCGGCGCGAGTACTCGCCAACAGGCAGCAGTGATTATGCGCGAGCACCTTCACGAAGAAGGGGTGATTCAGTTTCTGCTGAAGTCTTTTGTCGATAGCCAGTGGCGTTTTAACGTACCGGCTCTGTGGGAGCAGTATGACAATATCGTCGGCTGGCAAACTATCCCGGCCTGGCCTCACCCGGCGCTGTTTATCCCCGGTGGCAACTCCCCTTACGTGACCGATGCTTACCGCGATGCCCTGCTGGCGCAATTTCCCCAGGCCCGGGCGCACGTCATTGCCGGTGCCGGGCATTGGGTGCATGCCGAAAAGCCGGAGGCCGTGATACGGGCAATTCGCCGATATTTGCTCACCCTCGGCGCATAACTGGCTAAAATCTGCCCGACCGCGCGGCAGAATGTCTGCGGTCGTTGGCGCATCGCATTGCCTGATGTATGATGGCGCGCTATCTGCGTCGGCTATACCCGACAGCTTGTTTCCCCCGAAGTCACTCTGAATCATGGCAAAAGAACAAACGGACCGTACGACATTAGATTTGTTCGCAACTGAGCGTCGGCCGGGTAGACCGAAAACCAATCCGCTTTCACGCGATGAACAACTGCGCATCAATAAACGCAATCAGCTTAAACGCGATAAAGTTCGCGGATTGAAGCGCGTTGAGTTAAAACTGAATGCCGATATCGTCGATGAGCTGAATGAGCTGGCCGAAGCCCGTCGTATGACCCGCAGCGATCTGATAGAAGAGATACTGATGAACCAACTGGCGGCCTTGCGCAGCCACGATAACGCCTGAAACCTTCAAAAAATAACCTTTCATGTAGCAGAGTGTGCAGTTGGGCGCGATTGCTGTTTCCGCGCCCTTCTCAGTTCTGCTATGATTGCCCTTATCTGCAGGCATTAAGCCATTACCACATCATTAAGTTTCAAGAGGTTATTTTACTCATGGCTATCATCGGCATCTTTTTTGGCAGCGACACCGGCAACACCGAAAATATTGCAAAAATGATTCAAAAGCAGCTTGGTAAAGATGTTGCTGAAGTCCACGACATTGCCAAAAGCAGCAAAGAAGATCTGGAAGGCCACGACATTCTGCTGCTCGGCATCCCGACCTGGTATTACGGTGAAGCCCAATGCGACTGGGATGATTTTTTCCCTACGCTGGAAGAGATAGATTTCAATGGCAAGCTGGTCGCGCTTTTTGGCTGTGGCGATCAGGAAGACTACGCAGAATATTTTTGTGACGCGCTGGGGACTATCCGCGATATCATTGAGCCTCGCGGCGCGACTATCGTGGGTCACTGGCCGACAGCTGGCTACCATTTTGAAGCGTCTAAAGGCCTGGTCGATGATGACCACTTCGTCGGCCTGGCTATCGACGAAGACCGTCAGCCGGAACTGACTAATGAACGTGTCGACAAATGGGTAAAACAGATTTCTGAAGAACTGCATCTTGAAGAAATCAAGAATGCCTGAGTCTGTACCCGTCATACGGTCTGTTGCATCTGCGTTGACAATACTCGCTCATCCCCGGGCCTTGCCCTGCGAGGCCAGCGCAAGCGCTGTTCAAAACGGTTAACCGTTTTGTCCTGCAACTTGAATTAGTGAGGGGATAAACAACATAATCGACAGATTTTTTTGCATTAATAGACAAAAGCAATCAAAGATATAGCTACAAGTTTTTAACTTTTAATCACATATCTGTACAATGTCCTCTGATTTAACGAGGTCACGTAAAGTGCTTTTGCAGCGAATGCCTCGTTTTTGACAGTATACAAGGCCCGATGCTTGCGGTTTTCATTTCGCCATGGCAGTTCTATAATGATACGCATTACATCGGGTTATTCTCTGTATTACTTCCGCTCATGGAAGTAGATCGTTTAGCAACAGGACAGATTCCGCATGACTGACAACAATACCGCATTAAAGAAAGCTGGCCTGAAAGTGACCCTTCCGAGATTAAAAATCCTGGAAGTCCTGCAGGAACCGGATAACCATCATGTCAGCGCGGAAGACTTATATAAACGCCTGATTGATATGGGGGAAGAAATTGGTCTGGCAACCGTTTATCGCGTACTGAACCAGTTTGACGATGCTGGCATCGTTACCCGCCATAATTTCGAAGGCGGTAAATCCGTTTTTGAACTGACGCAGCAACATCACCACGATCACCTGATTTGCCTCGATTGCGGCAAAGTGATCGAATTTAGTGATGATTCCATTGAAGCGCGCCAGCGTGAAATTGCCGCCAAACACGGTATTCGTCTGACTAACCACAGCCTGTACCTGTACGGCCACTGTGCGGAAGGCGATTGCCGCGAAGATGAGCACGCTCACGACACCAAGTAATATGTCGCACTGAAAAGCCAGCCACATCAGGCTGGCTTTTTTTATCTGTTGAACTCGCCCACGCGCTCCCCGCCATCCCTGTGCTAATCTCATGTAAGTTCTGTCTGACCTCTTCCGGAGAATCGAAATGGAGCTTCGCCAGCTACGCTACTTTGTCCGTATTGTGGAAACCGGGAGCATGGGCAGTGCGGCGCTCGATCTTAATATCGGCGTCTCGGCACTCAGCCAGCAGATGACGCGGCTGGAAAACGAACTTGCCATTCGCCTGTTGCAACGCACTTCTCGCGGCGTAACGCCCACCAGTGCCGGACTGGCCTTTTATTCCCAGGCTCAGCTGGCGCTGCGTCATGCTGACGATGCTATTCTCGCCGCGCGGGAAGCGCGTCTCTCAGGACACGTCAGCGTCGGCATGGCCCCCAGCACCGCCTCTGTCCTCGGCATACCTTTTATCCATGCGATGCGGGAAAACTATGCGGATGTGCGTCTGCATGTGGTGGAAAGCCTTTCCGGTAATCTGGAACGGATGATCAATACCCGGCAGATTGATTTAGCCGTGGTGTTCCAGAAAGAGAAAATGCTGCGCTGGAGCGCCAGGCCGATTCTTGAAGAGCGACTGTTTCTGATTGGCGCACACGCTCTGCTGGCTGAAATTTCTGATGAGATCATCACCCCAGCAGAGTTGGCCAGTATTCCCCTGATTATGCCCAGTCCCGGTCATGGTCTGCGTGGCAGACTGGAAGCAATTTGTCAGGAAAATGCGTTTCAGGTTGAAATTACAGCAGAAATTGACGGCCTGACCTTGTTGATGCACGCCGTTCGTAGTGGGCTCGGCGCCACGCTACAGCCAGGCGCCGCAATTTCTCATCTTGATAAAGAGGCGCTCAGAGTGATCGGCATCCACAATCCGATACTGAGTCGCCCCAACTTTTTGGTCAGCCTTTCTGATGATGAGCTTACCCCTGCGGGCCTCGCCGCCCGCGTCGTGCTGACGAAGGTCATGCGTCACCTGGTAGATACAGGCGGTTGGCCTGGAGCAACACTTTACGCTAACTAAAGAACTCTTTAGCAGAGCCTCATAGCGCCCACACAACTTATACGTATACATTTTAATTACAAATTTAACAATCAGTTAAATAGTAATGGAGTATACGATGATTGATGTCCTGGTGATTGGCGGAGGCAACGCCGCATTATGTGCCGCCTTGACCGCCCGTGAGAGCGGAGCCTCCGTCCTGCTGCTTGAAGCGGCCCCCCGGGAGTGGCGCGGCGGAAATTCGCAACACACCCGCAACTTACGCTGCATGCACGATGCGCCGCAGGATGTGCTGGTCGAGAGCTATCCCGAAGAGGAGTTCTGGCAGGATCTCCGCCGCGTTACCGAAGGGAATACCGACGAAGCGCTGGCGCGACTGGTGATCCGTACCTCTTCACAATGTCGCGACTGGATGCGCCAGCACGGCGTTAACTTTCAGCCCCCTCTTTCCGGCGCGCTACATGTAGCACGTACCAATGCCTTCTTTATGGGCGGCGGGAAAGCTCTCGTCAATGCCTATTATCGCAGCGCAGAAAAGCTGGGGGTGCAAATTCGCTACAACATGCCAGTGCAGGCGCTTGAACTGCATAACGGCGAGTTCGTGGCGGCACTGGCGGGAGAGGAACGCATTGAAGCTAAAGCCTGTGTCCTCGCCGCCGGAGGATTTGAATCTAACCGCGAATGGCTGCGGGAAGCGTGGGGTGAAAACGAACGCGGCGAGTGGCCAGCGGATAATTTTCTCATTCGCGGCACCCGCTTTAACCAGGGCGTCCTGCTCAAATTTATGATGGATGCCGGGGCGGACATTATCGGCGATCCCTCCCAGTCACATTGCGTGGCGATCGATGCCAGAGCGCCGCTGTATGACGGCGGGATTTGTACCCGCGTGGACTGCGTATCGCTGGGCGTGGTGGTCAACCGTGACGCTGAGCGTTTTTATGATGAAGGGGAAGATTTCTGGCCAAAACGTTACGCCATCTGGGGGCGTCTGGTCGCCCACCAGCCGGGGCAAATTGGCTATTCCATTATCGACAGCAAAGCGATCGGCCACTTTATGCCGCCGGTCTTCCCCGGCGCGCAGGCCAATACGCTGGCGGAACTGGCGCGCCAGTTAGGGCTGGATGGCGAACGCTTAACCCACACCGTAACGCAATACAATAAAGCCTGCCAGCCCGGGCAATTCGACCATACCACGCTGGATAACTGCGCAACGAAGGCGCTGACGCCGCCAAAAACCCACTGGGCACGACCGCTCGACACGCCGCCTTACTATGGCTATGCCTTGCGACCAGGCATCACCTTCACCTATCTGGGACTGAAAGTGAACGCACGCGCCGCAGTGCACTTTGCCGGACAACCGAGCCGTAATCTGTTTGTCGCCGGCGAAATGATGGCGGGCAACGTGCTGGGCAAAGGCTATACCGCTGGCGTCGGCATGTCCATCGGCACCACCTTTGGTCGTATCGCCGGAAAAGAGGCCGCTCTGGCAGCACAGAAGGAGGCGCGTCATGAAGCAGCTTGAGAAGTTGATCATCGAAGCACACATTCTCACTGAGCCGGAAGCTGAAGTCGGGCGAGTGATGCAGGTGTGTAACGCCTGCCGCTACTGCGAAGGTTTTTGCGCTGTGTTCCCGGCGATGACCCAGCGCCTGGAATTCGGTAAAGCCGATATTAACTATCTGGCGAACCTGTGCCATAACTGCGGCGCTTGTCTGCACGCGTGTCAGTATGCGCCGCCTCATGAATTTGCGATTAACGTGCCGAAAGCGATGGCGGAAGTACGGCTTGAAACCTGGCAGCATTACGCCCTGCCCGCCGCCTTCAGCGCCTTGTACCGTCGGGCGGGCATAACCGTGGCGCTGGCGTTAGTTTTTGGTCTGAGCCTCTTTCTGCTCCTCGCGATAGGGTTGAAAGGCTCGCTATTTCACCCGCCGCTGGCCGGTGATTTTTACCAGATTTTCCCGCATAACCTGCTGGCGTGGATGTTTGGTTCCGTTTTTATTCTGGCGATCGGTTTACTGATGGCGGGCGTAATTCGCTTCTGGCGCGAGATCTCTCCCGGCACGCCGCGTTCCGCTGAAATTGCTGAAGCCTCGCGTAATGCCCTGACGCTGAAATATCTCGACGGCGGTCACGGCAAGGGCTGCAACGAAGCGGATGACGCTTTTACTCTGATGCGCCGTCGTTTCCACCACTTCACTTTTTACGGCTTTATGCTCTGTTTCGCCGCAACGGTAGTGGCGACAGGCTACCACTACTTCGCTGGCCTGGAGGCCCCTTATCCGTTCTTTAGCGCGCCGGTGATCCTCGGCACACTCGGTGGAACTGGTCTGGTCATTGGCCCGGCGGGATTGTTGTGGCTGAATCTCAGGCGCTCACCGCTGCATGGCGACGCGCGGCAAAAGCCGCTGGATCGCGGTTTTATTTTATTGCTACTGCTGACCAGCCTGACGGGCTTAGCACTTCTGGCGGGCAGAGATAGCGCGTGGATGGGCATTTTGCTGGCCATCCATCTTGGGGTGGTCATGGCGTTGTTTTTGACTATTCCTTACGGAAAATTTGCCCATGGATTTTACCGCTGCGCTTCCTTACTCAAGTGGGCGATTGAGAAACGGCGCGGAAAACCGGCGGGGGTCGCAGGCGACTAACCCACACACTCTTACCTCTATAAGAACAAAAGAAAGACAATGGAGAGCAAACCCAATGACTCAACAACTATCGCGCGCCAGCACGTTTGGCGCAATACTCCGGGTGACCAGCGGTAACTTCCTCGAACAGTTCGACTTTTTTCTGTTCGGGTTTTACGCCACCTATATCGCGAAGACATTCTTCCCGGCGGAAAGTGAGTTCGCTTCATTAATGCTGACCTTTGCCGTTTTCGGCTCTGGCTTTTTAATGCGCCCTGTCGGGGCGATTGTGCTGGGTGCCTACATTGACAGAATCGGTCGCCGTAAAGGGCTGATGGTTACCCTGGCGATTATGGGCTGCGGTACGCTGCTGATTGCCCTGGTTCCTGGTTATCACAGTATCGGTCTGCTAGCACCTGTACTGGTATTACTGGGGCGATTATTGCAGGGATTCTCTGCTGGCGTAGAGTTAGGCGGCGTTTCCGTCTATCTTTCTGAAATCGCCACGCCGGGAAATAAAGGCTTCTATACCAGTTGGCAATCCGCCAGCCAGCAGGTCGCGATTGTTGTCGCGGCGCTGATGGGTTACGGCCTGAACGCCATGCTCGACCACGAGCAGATTTCCACATGGGGCTGGCGTATCCCGTTCTTTATCGGTTGCATGATTATTCCGCTGATTTTTGTTCTGCGCCGTTCTCTTCAGGAGACCGAAGAATTTTTACAACGTAAGCACCGCCCCGACACCAGGGAAATTTTTACCACTATCGTCAAAAACTGGCGTCTCATCACCGCCGGCACGCTACTGGTGGCGATGACTACCACCACCTTTTACTTTATCACTGTCTATACCCCGACCTATGGCAGAGCGGTACTAAACCTGAGCGCGCGGGACAGCCTGATTGTCACCATGCTGGTGGGCATTTCTAACTTTATCTGGTTACCGATTGGCGGCGCGATTTCCGACAGGATTGGCCGTCGACCGGTGCTGATGGGGATTACTCTGCTCGCGTTGATCACCACCTGGCCGGTGATGCACTGGCTGACAGCCGCGCCGGATTTCACCCGGATGACGCTGGTGCTGCTCTGGTTTTCGTTCTTCTTTGGAATGTACAACGGCGCAATGGTGGCGGCGCTCACCGAAGTGATGCCGGTGTATGTGCGAACCGTCGGTTTTTCCCTGGCCTTCAGTCTCGCAACCGCAATTTTTGGCGGCCTGACGCCCGCGATATCCACTGCGCTGGTCCAGTGGACCGGAGATAAAAGCGCCCCCGGATGGTGGCTAATGTGTGCGGCGCTCTGTGGACTCGCCGCCACCGCAATGCTGTTTGTCCGTTTAAGCCGTGGTTATCAACCGGTGGAGAATAAGCTCTGAAGTACAAACGGGCGGAGAATGCTCTCCGCCCGTTTGTTTCCGGTCCGTGTCATCTGAATCCAGCATGCGTACACTTTTCTGGTCTACAGACTACTCGCGCTGTTTTTCTTTTTTCCGCTCGTTTTTCTCAACGAGTACGACAGGTGGTCAACCTGTCGTTATCGGCATCAGAAGATAGTGAATGGAGCGATAACCATGAACTTCACGTCGCGCTCATCCTGGAAGATATTGCCATAACCACCGCTCCAGCTTGGGATATCGGAGTGGTTGTCGTATTGCGTAAAGTGGAGTTTAAACAGCGTGCCCTTCGCGCGCCCTTCCTGCACAGTGTACATTGCATCCAGACTATACGCCGACTCTTTCAGACGTTTATCCGGGTTGTAATACGCGTCAGGCGAGGACATTTTCCCAGGTTTAGCATCCCATGCGTAAACGTAGGATGCGCCGAAGGCCCAGCCCGGCATGTTCCAGTTCTTCATGTCATACATCGCCCCGAAGAACAACGCTTTTTCCCCGTTGGCGTTAAAGTCGGAACGGTTATCCCACCAGATATCCAGACGCCCGTTAGAAGAGGCGTAGGTTGGCGTCATACGCTGCAGGAAATAGCCCTGCTGACCGTCAGCTTTTACCCAGGTTCCTTCCAGCCGCAGGTCCAGAACATCAGCAACCTTATAACCAAAGGTTAATGCCTGCAGCCAGGCAGTACCATCATAGATATCATTTGCCCCACCGTTGCTGACCTTATCGCGAGCGCCGTAGAACTGGTAGCTGGTGGTTAACGGTGTTCCTGCGACGTCAAATTTATAACTGGCTTTAGCAAAGTACTGATCAATATATCCCTGTGCCTGACCAAACGCCGCTTCCAGTACGAGGTCATTTTTAAAATCGTATTTAGCGCCGAGGGAGTGGAGATAATCCACTTTGGTTTTCTTGTCATTCTGGTAAAACTTATCCATTTCGATGTGCCAGGGCGCTTTATATTCGTTAGTCCACATCCAGGAGAAGCTCAGCGCCCCCTCATCGCCGTAATCAAAGTTAGCGCCCGCTTCTGCCCCCTGATAAGTGCCAGGCATAAAGCTCCAGTGCGGAGCCAGCAGGGTTTGCCCGGTTGGCTGAATATAGCCAGCGCGCGCCCACGCCGGACCGAACTTAAATTTTGCAGCTGCTTTATACAAGCTTATCCCGCTCTTATCGCCGGAATAGTCTTCATCGTAGGTTTTATTACGCGAAGAGAAAGCGATTTCGTTCGGGTGACCGCTGCCGTTACTTTCGTTCATTTCAATGGCGGTAAATGCGGCGACATCAATACCAAACATGTCGGCGGCATAACCGGACTGGAAATCCAGATTAGCGTTCCAGGTTGCATGGGAAAGGTTGGTTTTATACTTATCGCCGTCGGTCACATCTTTACGGTCACGCTCGCGCTGCCAGTAATAGATACCGCCGGTTAAGGTGGAGTCGTCAATAAATCCTTCAGCTTTTGCATCCGGCGCCATTGCAAAACCTGACAGCGCTGTTACACCGGCAATAGCCAGCGCCAGCGTACTACGTTTGCCACTAAACGTACGCATATACATATCCTCTTTGACGTTTTAAATGCGCGATGGCCCAGGGCAACGCGCGAAAAATAAATAAGTTCACAAAAAAGCGGTGTGCGAAAAATTGCACAATCACTATGCATAGACTATTTTTCGCGACGCGAATTATCAATCTCTTTCAGAGACCAAAGATAAAGATTATGACAAAGCGCACATATTTTGTGTCTTTATGTTTCAATCAAAGATGTCGTGTCGAAAGGGTATAAGCGCTTACAAAAACAGAAAAAATCAATAGAAACGACGGATGGGTACTTTTTTATGCGGGCAAACAGGACACCTTAAAAAGGTATCTTATTACAGTATGCAATCAGGTTAATTTTCATCACGAAAATATCAGAAAGGCATCTCGGATCACGAAATAAAAAAAACGCCGCAATGCGCGGCGCTCTCAATCATGGCAGGGATCGCTTATACGCCGACTTTCGCCCACGTATCGCGTAGCCCGACGGTACGGTTAAACACCAGATGGGTCGGGGTTGCAAGGTGGCTATCAAGGCAGAAGTATCCTTCGCGTTCAAACTGGAAGGCCTTACCCGCAACCGCGTCCTTCAGCGAGGGTTCCGCAAAGCCCTGCGTGATCACCAACGACTCAGGATTCATCGCCGACAGGAAGTCTTCCGCCGCTCCCGGATTCGGCACGCTGAACAGACGATCGTACAGGCGGATTTCCACCGGCAGCGCGTGTGCCGCGCTTACCCAGTGAATAACGCCTTTAACTTTACGCCCATCGGCCGGATCTTTGCTCAGGGTATCCGCATCGTAGGTGCAGAAGATTGTGGTGATATTGCCTTCGGCATCTTTCTCTACACGCTCTGCTTTGATCACGTAAGCGTTGCGCAGACGAACTTCTTTCCCCAGTACCAGACGCTTGTACTGTTTGTTCGCTTCTTCACGGAAGTCGGCGCGGTCGATCCAGATTTCGCCGCTGAACGGTACTTCGCGGCTGCCCATCTCCGGTTTGTTCGGATGATTCGGCATGGTCACGCTTTCGCTGCCGCCCTGCGGATAGTTTTCGATAACCAGCTTAACCGGGTCAATAACGGCCATCGCGCGCGGGGCGTTCTCGTTCAAATCCTCACGAATACAGGATTCCAGCGCAGCAATTTCGATAATGTTATCCTGCTTGGTCACACCGATACGTTTACAAAATTCACGGATAGATTCCGCCGTATAGCCACGGCGACGCAGGCCGGAGATGGTCGGCATACGTGGATCATCCCAGCCCTCAACGTGTTTCTCGGTTACCAGTTGGTTCAGCTTACGCTTGGACATCACGGTATATTCGAGATTAAGACGCGAGAATTCGTACTGACGCGGGTGTACGGGGATACTGATGTTATCCAGCACCCAATCATACAGGCGGCGGTTATCCTGGAATTCCAGAGTACACAGAGAGTGGGTAATCCCTTCCAGCGCATCGCTGATGCAGTGGGTAAAGTCGTACATCGGGTAGATGCACCACTTGTTCCCGGTCTGATGGTGTTCAGCAAACTTAATACGATACAGCACCGGGTCACGCATGACGATAAACGGCGAGGCCATATCGATTTTTGCTCGCAGACAGGCTTTACCTTCGGCAAAACCGCCACTACGCATTTTTTCAAACAGGGCCAGGTTTTCATCCACGCTGCGATCGCGGTACGGACTATTTTTACCCGGTTCTTTCAGGGTGCCGCGATATTCCCGGATCTCTTCCGCCGACAGCTCATCCACGTAAGCAAGACCCTTATTAATCAGCTCAACCGCATATTGATGCAGTTGATCGAAATAATCAGATGAGTAGCAAATGTCCCCGGACCAGTGAAAACCTAACCACTGCACGTCGTTTTTAATCGACTCAACGTATTCGATATCTTCCTTCACCGGGTTGGTGTCGTCGAAACGCAGATTACATTGGCCGTGGTAATCCTGAGCGATGCCAAAGTTCAGGCAAATAGACTTCGCATGGCCAATGTGCAGATAACCGTTCGGTTCCGGTGGAAAACGGGTATGAACGGTGGTGTGCTTACCAGTAGCCAGATCTTCATCAATGATCTGGCGAATAAAGTTAGTCGGGCGGGCTTCTGCCTCACTCATCGTGGGTTCCTCAAAGCGTAAACAACGTATAACGGCACATGATCTTACAAGCAGGGCGTGGAGACAACTATTAGTTACGTAAAATACGTATCTGAAGGCGATTATGGGGTGTTGGCGGTAAAAAAAGCGGCGGAGTTTTCCTCCGCCGTTGAGGTATAAACGCTAATCTGGAGACTTACTTGCTTTTAATTTCAAACAGCGGCGTCTGGCCCGCCACAACCTTATCGGTTGCCTGAATAACCAGTGCGCTGTAGTCGTCACTATTGCTGCACACCACCGGGCTGATCATTGAACGCGCGTTGGCATTCAGAAACGCCAGATCCAGTTCCAGAATCGGCTGACCCGCTTTCACTTCTGCGCCCTCTTCCACCAGCCGTTTAAAGCCCTGGCCGTTGAGCGCTACGGTATCAATCCCCATGTGGACAACAATTTCCGCGCCATTTTCCGTTTCCAGGCAGAAAGCATGGTTGGTATTGAAGATCTTCACTACCGTACCCGCCGCTGGCGCAACAACCAGCTTATCCGTCGGCTTTACCGCCACGCCGTCGCCAACGGCTTTGCTGGCAAAGGCTTCATCCGGGACTTGTTCCAGCGCCACAACGTCACCGGTAATCGGCGAAACCAGCGCGGCAACGGTTTTCGCGTTGGCGACGGCCTGTGGTTTGGCAGCCGGAACTGCGCCGGATGCGCCGTGGGTAGAAGCAGCCGTTGCGGCAACCGGGCCACGAGCAACCACTTTCTTCATTTCATCGCCGACGGATTCAGCTTTTGCCCCCACAATAACCTGAATGGTCTGTTTGTTCAGCTTGACCACGCCAGAAGCGCCGAGACGCTTACAGGCGGCATCGTTAACCAGTGCGGAATCCGCAACGGTCAAACGCAGGCGGGTAATGCAAGCATCAATCGCTTTCAGGTTATCGGTACCGCCGATCGCGGCGATATAGCCAGTCGCCAGTTGGGTTAAACCCTCTTCGGTATTACTGTTCGCCTCTTCCGTCACCACGTCATCAACGTTATCTTCACGGCCAGGCGTTTTCAGGTTGAACATGCGGATGATCACGCTGAACAGCAGGAAGTAGATAAAGAAGAACACGACGCCCATCACCAGCAACATCCAGACGTTTTTGCTGGCTGCCGGCAGGCTGTACATCAGAGCATAGTCGATCGCACCGGCTGAGAACGAGAAACCCGCGTGGATACCCAACGCCGTCGCGACAAACAGGCTGATACCGGTCAGGATAGCATGCAGCAGGTACAGCAGCGGAGCCAGGAACATGAACAGGAATTCCAGCGGCTCAGTAACCCCCGTCAGGAACGCGGTAATAGCGACCGACAACAGCATACCGCCGACCATCGGACGACGTTCTTTCGGCGCGGCAAAATACATTGCCAGCGCGGCGCCCGGCAAACCGAACATCATGATCGGGAAGAAACCGGACATAAACATCCCTGCAGTGCCGTCACCCGCATAGAAGCGGTTGATGTCACCGTGGAATACCGCACCGGCAGCATTAGTAAATTCACCGATCTGGAACCAGGCGATAGTATTCAGTACCTGATGCAAACCGGTTGGGATCAGCAGACGGTTGATGAACCCGAAGATACCGGAGCCCAGCGCGCCAGCTGATACAATCCATTCACCACCGGAATGGATAGCGTTCTGCACAGGTGGCCAGACGTAGCCAAAGATGGCGGCCAGCACCAGGCAGAAGAAGCCGGTTGCGATCGGAACAAAACGTTTACCACCGAAGAAGCTCAGGAAGTCAGGCAACTTGATTCCCGCCCAGCGGTTATACACGGCCCCACCGACTAAACCGGTGATGATCCCCGCCAGGACACCCATATTGATGGCCGGGTTGATAGTGACCATGGCTTTAGTCATAACAAAATACCCAACAGCTCCCGCCAGCGCGGCGGCCCCTGCACTGTCTTTCGACCAACTGGATGCCACACCGATAGCGAAAATCAGCGCCAGGTTGTCAAAGATCGCGCCACCCGCTTGTGCGATAAACGATATATTAAGCAGATCTGGTTGCCCGAATCGTAGCAGCAGCGCCGCGACCGGCAGCACGGCGATAGGGAGCTGTAACGCCCTACCGAGCCGCTGAAAAAAACCCAAAATATTCATCTTATTCCCCCTATAAAACCCCGATATAGCTCGCTCAAAGCCACCTTTATTATTGTGAAACCAGTTAGCTTTTACCTTTACCTGTAAAGTGTGTGAGAAATTAATTTGTATCGCAAATTAAACGCGTATTTTTTGTGATATCAATCACCATATATCGTATTATCTTTCGCCTCGCACTGGCTAATAACGAAAACTTATTTTATGATTAAAAAAATCAACACCAATTCCTCCTGATCGACGGCGTTGCTGCAATACTCATACTGGTGCGCTGACGCCAACTCGCCAGGTTCTAATTTAACTATAGAGGTGAACAATGAGACTGATCCCCCTGGTAACAGCTGAACAAGTAGGTAAATGGGCTGCCCGCCACATCGTTAACCGTATCAATTCGTTCAAACCCACGGCGGACCGCCCCTTTGTTCTGGGTCTGCCTACCGGCGGCACGCCTCTGACCGCCTACAAAGCATTGGTTGAAATGCACAAAGCAGGCCTGGTCAGCTTTAAGCATGTTGTCACATTCAACATGGATGAATACGTTGGCCTGCCGAAAGAGCATCCGGAAAGCTATCATAGTTTTATGCACCGCAACTTTTTTGACCACGTTGATATTCCGGCGGAAAACATTAACCTGTTGAATGGTAACGCACCAGATATTGATGCAGAATGTCGCCTCTATGAAGAAAAAATCCGCGCCTATGGCAAAATTAATCTGTTTATGGGCGGCGTGGGTAACGATGGTCACATCGCCTTTAATGAACCGGCGTCTTCTCTGGCTTCACGCACCCGTATAAAAACCCTGACCCATGAAACCCGCGTAGCGAACTCTCGCTTCTTCGACGGTGATGTAAACCAGGTGCCTAAATACGCGCTCACCGTTGGCGTAGGGACATTACTTGATGCGGAAGAAGTGATGATTCTGGTACTTGGGCAGCAGAAATCACTGGCGCTGCAGGCGGCGGTCGAAGGCAACGTTAACCACATGTGGACCATTACCTGTCTACAGTTGCATCCGAAAGCGGTAATGGTCTGCGATGAACCGTCTACTATGGAGTTAAAAGTTAAAACGCTGAAATATTTCAAAGAGCTGGAAGCTGAAAACATCAAAGGTTTGTAAGGCAGTTTCGTTCCGCGGTTGCCCCCGCGGGACAACCATTTTTGACAACCGGGGGTCGTAATGTATGCATTAACCCAGGGCCGGATTTACACCGGTCATGAAATTCTGGATGACCATGCGATTGTTATCGCTAATGGCCTTATCGAACGTCTCTGTCCGCAGGCTGAACTGCCGGCAGGCGTTGAACCGCGCCCGGTTGATGGCGCCATTCTTGCCCCCGGCTTTATTGATGTTCAGCTTAACGGCTGTGGCGGTGTACAGTTCAATGACACGCCAGATGCAGTCACCGTTGATACGCTGGAAATTATGCAGAAGGCGAATCAACGTTCTGGCTGCACCAGCTATTTACCGACGCTGATTACCACCAGCGATGATCTCATGAAACAGGGCGTGCGCGTTATGCGCGAGTACCGGCAAAAGCATCCCAACCAGGCGCTCGGTCTGCATCTCGAAGGTCCATGGCTGAATATAGTCAAAAAAGGCACGCATAATCCGAAGTTCGTGCGCAAACCGGATGCCGCGCTGGTCGATTTCCTTTGTGACAACGCAGATGTGATTACCAAAATTACGCTCGCACCAGAGTGCGTCGAGCCGGAAGTGATCCGCAAACTGGTGGCTGCCGGTATCATTGTCTCCGCAGGTCATTCCAACGCAACGCTGAAAGAAGCGAAAGTCGGTTTCCGCGCCGGCATCACTTTCGCTACTCATCTGTTTAACGCAATGCCCTATATTACCGGCCGGGAGCCAGGACTCACGGGGGCGATTTTCGACGAACCGGATGTCTACTGCGGTATCATTGCCGACGGTTTACATGTTGATTACGCTAATATCCGCCTCGCTAAACGCCTGAAAGGCGACAAACTGTGTCTCGTTACCGACGCAACGGCCCCTGCAGGTGCCAATATTGAGCAGTTCATTTTTGCCGGTAAAACAATATACTACCGGAACGGATTGTGTGTTGATGAGAACGGTACCCTTAGCGGATCGTCGTTGACCATGATTGAAGGGGTTCATAACCTCGTAGAACATTGCGGCATCGCGCTGGACGAAGCGTTGCGTATGGCAACTCTCTACCCTGCCCGCGCAATTGGCGTAGGTAAACAGTTGGGCTGTATTGCGCCGGGGATGGTCGCAAACCTGACTGCATTCACCCGCGATTATAAAATCACTAAGACCATCGTTAATGGTAACGAGGTCGTCACTGAGTAAATAAAAGTATGACAGCTGGCGGACAAGCTCAAATTGGTAATGTCGATCTGGTAAAACAGCTAAACAGCGCAGCCGTCTATCGGCTCATCGATCAACATGGCCCGATTTCGCGTATACAGGTCGCGGAACAAAGCCAGCTTGCCCCTGCCAGCGTAACCAAAATTACGCGTCAACTTATTGAACGCGGCCTGATCAAAGAAGTCGATCAGCAGGCCTCCACCGGGGGCCGACGCGCCATTTCCATTGTTGCCGAAACCCGTAACTTCCACGCCATCGGCGTACGTCTTGGCCGCTATGACGCAACCCTGACGCTGTACGATTTAAGCAGTAAAACCCTCGAAGAAGAACATTATCCCCTGCCGGAAAGAACCCAGGAAACGCTGGAGCATGCGCTGCTCAATATCATTGCCGACTTTATGGAACGCTGCCAGCGCAAAATCCGTGAGCTGATCGCCATCTCGGTTATCCTTCCTGGCCTTGTCGATCCAGAAAGCGGCGTGATTCGCTATATGCCGCACATTCAGGTTGAAAACTGGGGGCTGGTGGACGCGCTGGAAAAACGGTTTAAAGTGACCTGCTTTGTGGGTCACGATATCCGTAGCCTCGCGCTGGCGGAACACTATTTTGGCGCGAGCCACGACTGTGCAGACTCGATTCTGGTACGTGTACACCGCGGGACCGGTGCCGGTATCATCTCCAACGGGCGAATTTTTATTGGCCGCAATGGCAATGTCGGCGAAATTGGCCATATCCAGGTAGACCCTTTAGGCGAACGCTGCCACTGCGGCAACTTTGGCTGTCTGGAAACCATCGCCGCTAATGCCGCCATAGAACACCGCGTTCGCCACCTGCTGGAGCAGGGGTATCAAAGCAAGCTCACCCTCAATGACTGCACGATAAAAGCTATCTGCAAAGCGGCAAACAAGGGCGATGCGCTGGCCTGCGAGGTCATCGGGCATGTCGGCCGCCATCTTGGCAAAACCATCGCCATTGCTATTAACCTGTTTAATCCGCAAAAAGTGGTGATTGCCGGGGAAATTGTTGAAGCGGAAAAAGTGCTGCTGCCAGCGATTGAAGCCTGCATTAATACCCAGGTGCTGAAGGCATTCCGTAAAAATCTGCCTGTGGTACGGTCCACCCTCGATCATCGTTCGGCAATCGGTGCTTTTGCGCTGGTGAAGCGTGCCATGCTCAATGGGATCCTGCTTCAGCATTTGCTGGAAAGCTAAAGCCGCTTTATAGTTTCGCCTTTCTTTAAAGATGTCGGACTGCCCATGACCATTCAAAATATAATTTGTGATATCGACGGCGTGCTGATGCATGACAATGTGGCTGTGCCGGGCGCCGCTGAGTTCATCAAGCGTATTCTCGAAAAAGAGATGCCGCTGGTGATGCTGACCAACTACCCTTCACAAACCGGCCAGGATCTGGCGAACCGCTTTGCGACTGCGGGAATAGATGTACCCGATACCGCCTTTTATACCTCCGCAATGGCCACCGCGGATTTCCTGCGCCGCCAGGAAGGTAAGAAAGCCTACGTCGTTGGCGAAGGCGCACTGATTCACGAACTGTACAAAGCCGGGTTTACTATCACTGACGTCAACCCTGATTTTGTTATCGTCGGTGAAACCCGCTCTTTTAACTGGGAGATGATGCATAAGGCGGCTTTTTTTGTCGCCAACGGCGCACGTTTTATCGCTACTAACCCGGATACTCACGGTCGCGGCTATTATCCGGCCTGCGGTGCCTTATGCGCTGGTATTGAAAAAATCTCTGGCCGTAAGCCATTCTACGTCGGTAAACCAAGTCCGTGGATCATCCGTTCCGCACTCAATAAAATGCAGGCGCATTCTGAGCAAACCGTCATCGTCGGCGATAATCTGCGCACGGATATTCTGGCAGGCTTCCAGGCCGGGCTGGAAACCATTCTGGTTCTTTCCGGCGTCGCCACGCTCGATGATATCGACGGCATGCCGTTCCGACCGTCGTGGATTTATCCCTCCGTTGCAGAAATTGATATTTTCTGAGCAAAACCACGTCCCCGGACGTGGTTTCTTATTTTTCTGGTCTTCCTGACAGCATTTCATCTAAAAAAAATGCACCAGCATTGAATATTCCTCAATGAAAGCGCTCAAAATATACTCTTTTTTTACTATTCAATAATCACCATTGCATTATTTTCTTTTTCGGCCGTAAAACCCTTGCGCCCTCAGTCCCTTTGCGGCATTTTCTTAAGCATGCATTGAGGCTTCGCGGCAAAATGAAGCCAGCACAACATCAAACAAGACAGGGTAACGGAGAAGGCTATGTGTTCGATTTTTGGCGTACTGGATATTAAAACTGATGCGGGCGAGCTGCGTAAAAAGGCGCTGGAACTTTCCCGTCTGATGCGCCACCGTGGTCCGGACTGGTCCGGCATCTATGCTTGTGATAAAGCGATTCTGGCGCATGAACGCCTCTCTATCGTCGACGTGAACGCCGGCGCGCAGCCGCTGTATAACGCGCAAAAAACTCACGCCCTCGCCGTCAACGGTGAAATCTACAACCACCAGGCACTGCGCGCGGAATATGGTGACCGCTACGCTTTCCAGACCGGTTCCGACTGCGAAGTGATCCTGGCGCTGTACCAGGAGAAAGGCCCGGAGTTTCTGGACGATCTGCAAGGAATGTTTGCCTTCGCTCTCTACGATAGCGAAAAAGATGCTTATCTGATTGGCCGTGACCACATCGGAATTATCCCACTGTATATGGGGCATGACGAACACGGCAACTTCTACGTTGCTTCAGAAATGAAGGCGCTGGTTCCGGTATGCCGCACCATTAAAGAGTTCCCGGCGGGCAGCTACCTGTGGAGCAAAGACGGCGAGATCCGCCAGTATTATCAGCGCGACTGGTTCGAGTATGATGCGGTTAAAGACAACGTCACCGACAAAAACGAACTGCGTCAGGCGCTGGAAGAGTCGGTGAAAAGCCACCTGATGTCCGATGTTCCATACGGGGTTCTGTTGTCCGGCGGCCTGGATTCATCGATTATTTCCGCCATCACAAAAAAATTTGCCGCGCGCCGCGTCGAAGATCAGGAAAAATCAGAAGCCTGGTGGCCTCAGCTACACTCCTTCGCCGTGGGCCTGGAAGGTGCGCCCGATCTGAAAGCGGCGCAAGAAGTCGCTAACCATTTAGGTACCGTGCATCACGAAATCCACTTTACGGTACAGGAAGGCCTGGACGCGATTCGCGATGTTATTTATCACATCGAAACCTACGATGTCACCACCATTCGCGCGTCTACGCCGATGTATTTGATGTCGAGGAAAATCAAAGCGATGGGCATCAAAATGGTGCTGTCCGGAGAAGGTTCTGACGAAGTGTTTGGCGGTTACCTCTATTTCCATAAAGCGCCAAACGCCAAAGAGCTGCACGAAGAGACCGTGCGCAAGCTGCAGGCGCTGCACATGTTTGACTGCGCGCGTGCCAACAAAGCGATGTCCGCATGGGGCGTGGAAGCGCGCGTGCCGTTCCTGGATAAGAAATTCCTTGATGTGGCAATGCGTATCAACCCGCAGGATAAAATGTGCGGCAACGGTAAAATGGAAAAACATATCCTGCGTGAATGTTTCGAATCTTACCTGCCAGCAAGCGTCGCCTGGCGCCAGAAAGAGCAGTTCTCTGATGGGGTAGGTTACAGCTGGATCGATACGTTAAAAGACGTTGCCGCACAACAGATCTCCGATCAACAGCTGGAAACGGCGAGCTTCCGCTTCCCGTACAACACGCCATCGTCTAAAGAAGCGTATCTGTACCGCGAGATCTTCGAAGAACTGTTCCCGGTTCCCAGCGCTGCGGAATGCGTACCTGGCGGTCCGTCAGTTGCCTGTTCTTCCGCGAAAGCCATCGAATGGGATGAATCATTCAAAAAAATGAACGATCCATCGGGACGCGCTGTAGGCGTACACCAGTCTGCCTACTGATTAAGGCGTTTTTTCAAACGGGCTCTTCGGGGTCCGTTTTTATTTTTGTGCCTTATTCAAGCCATTAAAAACGATAAATAACCAATAATTGCTGATTATTGCGCCACGCTGTTCGCAACCTAACCAAACAGTTACATTCAATCCATTTTCGATGAAAAAGGGGTTGACGCTTCAGGGCTCAATACGCATAATGCGCCCCGCAACGCCGATAAGGTAGCGCAAAAAAAGATGGCTACGTAGCTCAGCTGGTTAGAGCACATCACTCATAATGATGGGGTCACAGGTTCAAATCCCGTCGTAGCCACCATCTTTTTTGCGGGAGTGGCGAAATTGGTAGACGCACCAGATTTAGGTTCTGGCGCCGCAAGGTGTGCGAGTTCAAGTCTCGCCTCCCGCACCATTTACTCGTTGGCGTTGTAAGTAAAAGATGGTTATTGGGGTATCGCCAAGCGGTAAGGCACCGGTTTTTGATACCGGCATTCCCTGGTTCGAATCCAGGTACCCCAGCCACATTCCTTCGATGTTTGCGGTTAACCGCGACGATATTGGGGTATCGCCAAGCGGTAAGGCACCGGTTTTTGATACCGGCATTCCCTGGTTCGAATCCAGGTACCCCAGCCATTGAAGTAAAGCAGTAAAATCTGGCTACGTAGCTCAGCTGGTTAGAGCACATCACTCATAATGATGGGGTCACAGGTTCAAATCCCGTCGTAGCCACCATATAAAGGAATTATTGATTAGCTTCGATAAATCCAGAAAAATTGTTGGGGTATCGCCAAGCGGTAAGGCACCGGATTCTGATTCCGGCATTCCGAGGTTCGAATCCTCGTACCCCAGCCAATTTTAAAAGTCGCTTTATACATAAGCGCGTCGTTGGCTGAATCGCCGAAGTAAATGCGGGGAAATATTCACCAACAGACAATTGGGGTATCGCCAAGCGGTAAGGCACCGGATTCTGATTCCGGCATTCCGAGGTTCGAATCCTCGTACCCCAGCCAACAGAAAGCAAAAAGCTCGCTCAGGCGAGCTTTTTGCTTTCTGTCATTTAACACGTCAGAGAAGTTTAAACCGGTTCTGCTCTGGCCCGCAAAGCCCCGCCCCAGGAATACACCAGAAAACAGTCGCGAATCCGTCCGCGATCTGAAAGATAACCGGTATCCCCTCTTCTGTAACCCGGCCTGATATTTCATCAACCGGGAAAGTCACGGTTACAATCCCAATGCGTATTTCAGGGCCTGCCGTTTCAGTTCGCCAGCGCGCTCAGCCGCCATCAGGCCAATATTGCGCAACATGCGCACCGGCGGCAGATCGTTGCTAAATCCAGCGTAAAACAGATCCATTCCTGACTGCATAAGAAAATTATCCGCTCTGCGTCGCGTCTGGTAACGCTTAAGCACCGGCAGGCTGGCCCACTCTTCACCGTGCGCTCGCGCGCTGCTCAAAATATCCAGCAAGGCGTCAGCATCCCGATAGCCCAGATTCACCCCCTGCCCAGCCAGCGGGTGAATGGTATGCGCCGCATCACCGACCAGCGCCAGCCCCGGCTTCACATATTGCAACGCATGGCGGCGGATCAACGGGAATGCGCCCGCGCTTAGCGGCGTCACCTCTCCCAGCCGTGACGGAAAGTGGCGGGTAATCTCTTGCTGTAACTGGACCATGCTCATTCCCTGTAACTGGCGAACTCTGGCAGGCGTGTCGTACCATACCAGTGAAGCCCAATGGTCAAACAGCGGTAAAAACGCGCGCGGTCCTTCAGGGGTAAACTGCTGCCAGGTGCTATCGCCGGGGGCGTCCGCGCACTGTACGCTAATCAACATGCAGGCCTGTTGATACTGCCATGCATGAACGCCGATACCCGCCAGTTGCCGTACCTGTGAATTAGCGCCATCAGCCCCAATCACCAGCCGTGCTTGATGCTGGCTGCCGTCGGTTAGCGTTAACGATGCCTGCGTCTCCCCACGCTGCATCTCCTGCAGTGACACCCCCACCAGCAGAGAGACTTGATTATGCGCCGCCAGCGCCTGCCACAAAGCGCCCTGCAGGACATTATTTTCCACCATATAGCCCAGTTCAGGCAGCTTCAGTTCGCTGGCATTAAAAACGACATGCGCGCTTTCCCACTCCCAGGTCTCCAGTTGACGATACGCATGCGCGCGCATCCCCTGTACCGCATCCCAGACGCCCAGGCTTTTCAGCAATCCCACCGATGCCGCGCTGATTGCTGAAATACGTATGTCAGGCGTCGAAGACGCGTCAAAAACAGGCGGCGCATTTTTTTCAATCACCGTTACCGTAAAACCGTGCTGCGCCAGCCCAAGCGCCAGGGCGCCGCCAACCATTCCACCGCCGACGATAACGACATCTGTTGCATGAATTGTCATGGCTATTATCCTTAAATTCGAATCACCTGAGTTTACCGGATTTTTATTCGCCTTGTGGTGATTACGGTCGTACTGGTCAGGGCGCGGTCAAAGCATTACAATACGCGCCCTGCAATCCTGGCTTTATACCCGTCACGCTTCACATTGCAGCGTAACGTCCGGTGAAGAAAATGACATTGGGTATACCTAATTAAGCATGAGCAAGTCGATGACCAAAAAACTCCATATTAAAACCTGGGGCTGTCAGATGAACGAATACGATTCATCAAAGATGGCCGATCTGCTGGATGCCACGCACGGGTATCAACTCACTGAAGTGGCGGAAGAGGCAGATGTGCTGCTGCTCAACACCTGCTCAATCCGTGAGAAGGCTCAGGAAAAAGTGTTCCATCAGCTAGGACGCTGGAAGCTGCTGAAAGAGAAAAATCCCGATCTGATCATCGGCGTCGGTGGCTGCGTGGCCTCGCAGGAAGGCGACCACATTCGCCAGCGCGCCCATTACGTCGATATCATTTTTGGCCCGCAAACCCTGCATCGCCTTCCGGAAATGATCAACTCCGTTCGCGGTAACCGCAGCCCGGTCGTCGATATCAGTTTCCCGGAAATCGAGAAATTCGATCGCCTGCCGGAACCACGCGCTGAAGGTCCTTCTGCGTTTGTGTCTATCATGGAAGGCTGCAACAAGTACTGCACCTACTGTGTCGTGCCTTACACCCGCGGTGAGGAAGTCAGCCGCCCGAGCGACGATATCCTGTTTGAAATCGCCCAACTGGCGGCCCAGGGCGTACGTGAAGTCAACCTGCTCGGGCAGAACGTCAACGCATGGCGCGGGGAAAACTACGATGGCACCACCGGTAGCTTCGCCGATCTGCTGCGCCTGGTCGCCGCCATTGACGGTATCGACCGCATTCGCTTTACCACCAGCCATCCGATCGAGTTCACCGATGATATCATTGAGGTTTATCGCGATACGCCCGAACTGGTCAGCTTCCTGCATCTGCCAGTACAGAGCGGTTCTGACCGGGTGTTGAATCTGATGGGCCGCACCCATACCGCTCTGGAATATAAAGCGATTATCCGCAAACTGCGCGCGGCGCGCCCGGATATTCAGATTAGCTCTGATTTCATTGTCGGCTTCCCTGGCGAAACCACCGATGATTTTGAAAAAACCATGAAGCTGATTGCCGATGTCAATTTCGATATGAGCTACAGCTTTATCTTTTCCGCGCGTCCGGGCACCCCGGCGGCGGATATGGTTGATGACGTGCCGGAAGAAGATAAAAAGCAGCGCCTGTATATCCTGCAGGAGCGTATCAACCAGCAGGCGACGGCCTGGAGCCGCCGTATGCTCGGCACCGTGCAGCGTATTCTGGTGGAAGGAACCTCCCGCAAAAGCATTATGGAGCTTTCCGGCCGTACCGAAAATAACCGCGTGGTGAACTTTGAAGGCTCGCCGCAAATGATCGGCAAGTTTGTCGATGTGGAAATTACCGACGTCTGGACCAACTCCCTGCGCGGCAAAGTGGTGCGTACCGAAGACGAAATGGGGTTACGCATCGCGGAAACACCGGAATCAGTGATTGCCCGTACCCGTAAAGAAAACGAGACTGGCGTCGGTTTCTATCAGCCTTAACCCGTTCAGGTCCACCGCGCCGGTGGGCCTTGTATTTCCTCTCCGGGCCCCAATATCTACAGCGATGCTTGCACCCTATTCCGATGACGTGAATAATTTCCTTACTGCCCGGTGAATTTTGCCGCCCGGCAAACGCGTATAAGAGGAACAGTTTGAACATAGAAACCCGTGAAATTACCCTGGAACCCGCGGATAACGCACGCCTGTTGGGGCTGTGCGGCCCGTTTGACGACAACATCAAACAGCTCGAACGGCGGCTGGGTATCGAGATCAATCGCCGCGATAATCGCTTTAAACTGACCGGGCGTGCAATATGCGTTAATGCCGCCGCCGATATTCTGCGTAGTCTGTACGTCGATACCGCCCCGATGCGCGGCGAGATTCAGGATATTGAACCGGAACAGATCCATCTGGCGATCAAAGAAGCCCGCGTGCTGGAACAGAGCGCCGAAAGCGTACCGGACTACGGTAAGGCCATCAATATCAAAACCCGGCGCGGCGTCATCAAGCCACGTACGCCGAATCAGGCACAGTACATCGCCAATATTCTTGATCACGATATTACCTTCGGCGTCGGCCCTGCCGGAACCGGGAAAACCTATCTGGCGGTCGCCGCGGCGGTGGATGCTCTGGAGCGTCAGGAAATTCGCCGTATTCTGCTGACCCGCCCGGCGGTGGAAGCGGGAGAGAAGCTGGGCTTCCTGCCAGGCGATCTGAGCCAGAAAGTCGACCCGTACCTGCGGCCGCTGTACGATGCGCTGTTCGAGATGCTCGGTTTTGAGAAGGTCGAAAAGCTTATTGAGCGCAATGTTATTGAGGTTGCGCCGCTGGCCTATATGCGCGGTCGTACGCTGAACGATGCGTTTATCATCCTTGATGAGAGCCAGAACACCACCATCGAACAGATGAAAATGTTCCTGACCCGTATCGGCTTTAACTCTAAAGCGGTCATTACCGGCGATATCACCCAGATTGACCTGCCGCGTAGCACCAAATCCGGCCTGCGCCACGCGATTGAAGTGCTGGCGGAGGTCGATGAAATTAGCTTCAACTTCTTCCATAGCGAAGATGTGGTGCGCCACCCGGTTGTCGCCCGTATCGTTAACGCCTATGAAGCATGGGAAGAAGCAGACCAAAAACGCAAAGCAGAACTGGCCGCCGAGCGCAAACGCGAAGCCCAGCAACAGGAGCAAAAATGAGTCAGGTCATTCTCGATTTACAGCTGGCTTGCAAAGATAACAGCGGAATGCCGGATGAAGCTCAGTTTCAACGCTGGGTTGATGCCGTCATCCCGCAGTTCCAGGAAGAATCGGAAGTCACGATTCGCCTGGTTGACGAAGCGGAAAGCCATGAGCTGAACCTGACTTATCGTGGGAAGGATAAACCGACGAATGTGCTCTCTTTCCCGTTTGAAGCGCCCCCCGGCATTGAAATGCCGCTGCTTGGCGATCTGGTTATCTGCCGTCAGGTCGTCGAACAGGAAGCAAAAGAGCAAGGCAAGCCGCTGGAGGCCCACTGGGCGCATATGGTTGTCCACGGTAGCCTGCACCTTTTGGGCTATGACCACATTGTTGACGAAGAAGCAGAAGAGATGGAATCCCTCGAAACAGAGATAATGCTTGCTCTGGGCTATGAGGATCCGTACATTGCCGAGAAGGAATAACCTGCCGCCGGCTTTGCCGGCGACTGGCCGCTATGCCGGGCGCTGAGTATACGCGTGACGAGCGACGATTTAACTAACATGAGAACCCATACGACGCCATGAGCGACGACAATTCACACAGTAGCGACACAGTAAACAGCAAAAAGGGATTTTTCTCCCTCTTACTCAGCCAGCTTTTTCACGGTGAACCCAAGAATCGTGATGAACTGCTGGCGCTGATCCGTGATTCCGGGCAAAACGATCTTATCGACGAAGATACGCGCGATATGCTCGAAGGGGTAATGGACATTGCCGACCAGCGCGTCCGCGATATTATGATCCCCCGCTCACAGATGATCACCCTGAAACGCAATCAGACGCTTGACGAATGCCTCGATGTGATCATCGAATCCGCGCACTCGCGTTTCCCGGTGATCAGCGAAGATAAAGATCACATTGAAGGGATTTTGATGGCCAAAGATCTGCTGCCGTTTATGCGCAGCGATGCCGAAGCCTTCAGCATGGAAAAAGTGTTGCGTCCGGCGGTTGTCGTGCCTGAAAGCAAGCGGGTTGACCGCATGCTGAAAGAGTTCCGCTCCCAGCGTTATCATATGGCTATCGTTATCGATGAGTTCGGCGGCGTCTCAGGCCTGGTAACCATTGAAGACATCCTTGAGCTGATCGTCGGCGAAATAGAAGACGAATACGACGAAGAAGAAGATATCGATTTTCGTCAGTTGAGCCGCCATACCTGGACGGTGCGGGCGCTGGCCTCCATCGAAGACTTCAACGAAGCCTACGGCACCCACTTTAGCGATGAAGAAGTTGATACCATCGGCGGCCTCGTGATGCAGGCGTTTGGTCATCTGCCCGCCCGCGGCGAATCTATCGACATTGATGGTTACCAATTCAAGGTCGCAATGGCTGACAGTCGACGTATTATTCAGGTACATGTAAAGCTTCCTGATGATGCGCCACAGCCGAAACTGGAAGACTAAACCACCGGGACGATTAACCTAAATGGTATTTGCCTCTCTTCTTGAACGCCAGCGCATACGTCTGTTGCTGGCGCTGTTATTCGGAGCCAGCGGAACGCTGGCTTTTTCACCTTATGACGTCTGGCCCGCGGCGATTATTTCGCTAATGGGCCTACAAGGTTTAACCCTTAATCGTCGTCCGCTGCAAAGCGCCTGGATCGGTTATTTCTGGGGACTGGGGCTGTTTGGTTCCGGTATTCACTGGGTCTACGTCAGTATTGCGCAGTTCGGCGGGATGCCGGGGCCGGTCAACGTTTTCCTGGTGGTTCTGCTGGCCGCGTATCTTTCACTTTATACCGGGTTATTCGCCGGGATCCTTTCGCGCCTGTGGCCGAAAACCAGCTGGATACGCGTCGCTGTCGCCGCGCCGGTGGTATGGCAAATTAGCGAATTCCTGCGTGGCTGGGTATTAACCGGTTTTCCGTGGCTGCAGTTTGGCTATAGCCAGATTGACGGCCCGCTAAAAGGTCTCGCCCCGGTGATGGGCGTCGAGGCAATTAGCTTCCTGCTGATGGTGGTCAGCGGCCTGCTGACGCTGGCTATCGTGCAGCGTAACGTGAAAGCGCTGATTACCGCCGCGGTGCTGTTCGCGCTGCCCTTCCCGCTGCGCTACATTCAGTGGTATCAGTTGCTGCCGGCACGGGCAACCGAAGTTTCGCTGGTACAGGGCGATATTCCACAGGCGATGAAATGGGATCCGGATCAGTTAATCAATACGCTGAAAACCTATCTGGATCTCACCCAGCCGCATATGGGTAAATCACAGTTAATCATCTGGCCGGAATCCGCTATTCCCGATCTGGAAATCAATCAGCAGCGTTTTCTGAGCATGATGGACGACCTGATGCGCGCGAAAAACAGTTCGCTGATCACCGGTATCGTCGATTCGCGCCTGAATCAGCACAATCGCTACGATACCTACAACTCCATCATCACGCTGGGTAAAGATAACCCCTACAGCTACGACTCAAAGGATCGCTACAATAAGAACCATCTGGTGCCATTTGGCGAATTTGTGCCGCTGGAATCTATTCTGCGTCCGCTGGCCCCGTTCTTTGACCTGCCAATGTCCTCCTTCAGCCGCGGGCCTTACCTGCAGCCTCAGTTGGTGGCGCACAATTTGCGTCTGACGGCGGCGATCTGCTATGAAATTATTCTTGGCGAGCAGGTACGGGATAACTTCCGCCCGGATACTGATTTTCTGTTGACCATCTCCAACGATGCCTGGTTCGGGAAATCTATCGGCCCGTGGCAGCACTTCCAGATGGCGCGGATGCGCGCGCTGGAGCTGGCCCGCCCGCTGTTGCGCAGCACAAATAACGGCATTACCGCGGTCATCGGCCCGCGCGGCGAAATTCAGGATATGCTCCCCCAGTTTACCCGCGCCGTCTTGACGACCAAAGTGACGCCCACTTCCGGCCTGACGCCATACGCCCGAACCGGAAACTGGCCGCTGTGGGCGCTCACTGTCCTGTTTGGATTCGGCGCGCTGCTAATGAGCCTGCGCCAGCGCCGTCAATAATTCCCCCTTGTTCTCTGCCACCGCAGCGGCCTGTGTCGCTGCGGTTCCTCCCGTCTTCCCTGCTTTATTGGCATGGACATTGCTTAATAAATCTATGTAGCAACGTGATCCCCGGTGGTACAACCCGGTTGCACCATCAAGAGGCAATGACATGCTCAAGTTTGGTGCAGTGAAGCTTTTTTGCCTTTAAATGGTGCGGCGCACTTCGCAAAAATCAACAATATAAGAGCAAAATCTTTACATTAAGCCAAACTAAATGCTAACAAACACATACAAATGCTGCACGCAAAGACGGCAGCGATAACAGCACACACATTCACAATGGGTATCAATAGCGTCCGGTGACGCTAAGGATAAGGAGTCCGATATGCAATTACGTAAACTGGCCGCAGCAATGCTGGTCATGGGTCTGACCGCCAGTGCGGCACATGCAGAAGATACTGCGCCAGCAGCAGGTCAGAGTACTCTGGATAAAATTGCCAAAAACGGCGTTGTCGTCGTCGGTCATCGTGAATCATCCGTTCCGTTCTCTTACTATGACAACAAGCAGCAGGTCGTAGGCTACTCGCAGGACTACTCCAATGCGATTGTTGATGCCATCAAGAAGAAGCTGAACAAGCCTGACCTTGATGTGAAACTGATCCCCATCACCTCGCAAAACCGCATCCCGCTGCTGCAAAACGGCACCTACGATTTCGAATGCGGCTCCACCACCAATAACCTGGAACGGCAAAAACAAGTCGCCTTCTCCGACACGATTTTCGTCGTCGGCACGCGCCTGTTGGTGAAAAAAGGCGGGCCGATTAAAGACTTCGCCGACCTGAAAGGTAAAGCTGTCGTCGTAACGTCGGGCACCACATCTGAAATTCTGCTGCACAAGCTGAATGACGAGAAAAAAATGAACATGCGCATTATCAGTGCAAAAGATCACGGTGACTCCTTCCGAACCCTCGAAAGCGGTCGCGCGGTGGCTTTTATGATGGATGATGCTCTGCTGGCCGGCGAACGCGCGAAGGCGAAAAAGCCGGATAACTGGGAGATTGTCGGCACACCACAGTCTCAGGAAGCTTACGGCTGTATGCTGCGTAAAGACGATCCGCAGTTCAAAGCGCTGGTTGACGAGACCGTTGCCCACGCCCAGACCTCTGGCGAAGCCGAGAAATGGTTCGATAAGTGGTTCAAAAACCCCATTCCGCCGAAGAACCTGAACATGAACTTCGAACTCTCTTCAGATATGAAAGCGCTGTTCAAATCACCTAACGATAAAGCTCTTAACTAATTACAAAAACAAGGGGCGGGAAAATCCTGCCCTCCCGATCGTTGTTACAGTACGGACAGACTATACGGCGGCTGGTCGTTCCCCAGCCGCCGCGAATACCGAAACAAGCTGAGCAATGATCTTCGAGGGTAGCGCTGCTACCCTTTTTTTCCAGGAGTTATTTATGTCAATAGACTGGAACTGGGGAATATTCCTGCAACAGGCCCCATTCGGCAACACAACCTATTTAGGCTGGCTCTGGAGTGGCTTTCAGGTTACCGTCGCACTGTCGATAACGGCCTGGATTATCGCCTTCTTCGTCGGTTCGTTATTCGGTATTTTACGCACCGTCCCTAATCGCCTGCTATCGATGATCGGTACCTGTTACGTTGAGTTCTTTCGTAATGTCCCGCTTATCGTACAGTTCTTTACCTGGTATCTGGTCGTCCCGGAACTGCTGCCGGAAAACATTGGTATGTGGTTTAAGGCCGAGCTGGACCCGAATATTCAATTCTTCGTCTCTTCCATGCTGTGCCTGGGGTTATTTACCGCGGCACGCGTCTGCGAACAGGTCCGCTCTGGTATCCAATCGCTGCCGCGCGGACAAAAAAATGCCGGTCTGGCAATGGGACTGACGCTGCCGCAAACCTATCGCTACGTCCTGCTGCCCAACGCCTACCGGGTTATCGTCCCGCCGATGACTTCTGAAATGATGAACCTGGTGAAAAACTCGGCCATCGCATCCACGATAGGGCTTGCTGATATGGCCGCGCAGGCCGGTAAACTGCTGGATTACTCGGCCCATGCCTGGGAGTCGTTTACCGCGATCACCCTGGCCTACGTTTTTATCAACGCCGTAATTATGCTGGCTATGTATGTGGTCGAACGTAAGGTCCGCCTGCCGGGCAATATGGGGGGCAAATAATGTACGATTTTGACTGGAGTTCCATTATTCCCTCAATGCCATACCTGCTGGCAGGGCTGGTTATCACCCTAAAAATCACCGTGACGGCGATTATTATCGGCATTGTCTGGGGGACGATTCTGGCGGTTATGCGCCTGTCGAGCTTCCTGCCGCTGGCGTGGTTTGCCAAAACCTATGTTAACGTCTTCCGTTCCATCCCTCTGGTCATGGTACTGCTGTGGTTTTATCTGATTGTGCCCGGCTTTTTGCAAAACGTACTGGGCCTGTCGCCGAAGACCGACATTCGCCTGATTTCGGCGATGGTCGCCTTCTCCATGTTTGAAGCCGCATACTATTCAGAGATTATTCGCGCCGGCATTCAGAGTATCTCTCGCGGTCAGTCCAGCGCGGCGCTGGCATTGGGCATGACCCACTGGCAGTCCATGAAACTGGTGATTCTGCCGCAAGCGTTTCGCGCCATGGTGCCGCTGCTGCTGACGCAGGGCATCGTACTGTTCCAGGATACGTCGCTGGTTTACGTTTTAAGCCTGGCCGACTTCTTCCGCACCGCCACCACCATTGGCGAACGTGACGGAACCCAGGTAGAAATGATCCTGTTCGCAGGTGCCGTTTATTTTGTTATTAGTCTCAGCGCATCGCTGTTGGTCAGCTGGTTGAAGAAAAGGACTGTGTAATGATTACCCTGAAAAACGTTTCAAAATGGTATGGTCACTTTCAGGTGCTGACCGACTGCTCCACGGAAGTGAAAAAAGGCGAAGTGGTGGTGGTCTGCGGGCCTTCAGGCTCCGGTAAATCCACGCTGATTAAAACCGTTAACGGTCTGGAACCAATACAGCAAGGTGACATCATCGTTGACGGCACCACCGTTAACGACAAAAAGACCAACCTTGCTAAACTTCGCTCTCACGTTGGTATGGTGTTCCAGCACTTCGAACTGTTCCCGCATCTGTCTATTATCGACAACCTGACGCTGGCCCAGGTCAAAGTGCTCAATCGCGATAAAGCCTCTTCGCGCGCAAAAGGGTTAAAACTGCTGGAGCGGGTAGGACTGTCTGCCCATGCCAGTAAATATCCCGCACAGCTATCCGGCGGCCAGCAGCAGCGCGTCGCGATTGCTCGTGCGCTCTGTATGGACCCGATCGCCATGCTGTTCGATGAACCGACCTCAGCACTGGATCCTGAGATGATCAACGAAGTGCTGGACGTGATGGTCGAGCTGGCTAATGAAGGGATGACCATGATGGTGGTCACTCATGAAATGGGCTTCGCGCGCAAAGTGGCCAACCGGGTGATCTTTATGGATGAAGGGAAAATTGTCGAAGACGCCGATAAAGAAGCGTTTTTCGCTAACCCTCAATCTGAACGCGCGAAAGACTTCCTCGCCAAAATTCTGCATTAAGATCGCGACGCGCGTCTAAGCAATAAACAGGCGATACCACGAATTTGTCGTATCGCCTGCCCGGATCAATGCTGGCGCTTCAATGCCCGCCTGTTTAAGGCTCAAATGGCCGACGCTGAAACTGATCGTGGCCGCATTTTGGGCAGCGGGGCAGCACATCCGGCGTATAAACCGGCAGATGATAGTGGCACTTCTCACACACCAGGTTCCCCAGCCCCACCACTTCGCCGCTGTGATAAACGCCGTGGTGACTGAGATCCTGAAATACCTCACGCCACTCAAGCTGCGTTTTATCCGTAATATCCGCCAGCTCCTGCCACAGGCTCTCTTTAATCACGCGCATAAAAACGCTGTCGCTGAGCGCTTCCTGGCCCTCCTCATAACTGAGCGCGAACTCCTCCAGATCCCGCCTGACGGCGCGAATAACATTCTCGATTTCACTCTGCGTTAACTCGCCGGACTGACTGATTTTTGCCCTGGCCTGTTCCACCAGCGCGTCGATATCCCGTTCTCCATTGCGTAACCGCTCACTGAGCGTTGACACCAGCTCTCGGTAAAATTGAGCAACCTTGTTCATCTTTTCGCCTCCGGTGTGGTTAACTTCTTCTAAGAATAGACGTTATCCACATGCGGCTCTGCAAGTCACGCCACAGACTCGTGAAATATTCTCCGCCGCTTTCCTCCATGTAAGTGTGTGAAAGGCTGTTTTGACGTTGGCGTTTGGGCTATGCTATGCCGATCTGAAATAACACATCCATTGGCTACATTTTGTAGCTGTTATTGAAAACAGGACCACTGGCTGCCATGCAAGAGCAATACCGCCCGGAAGAGATAGAATCGAAAGTCCAGCTTCACTGGGACGAAAATCGTACATTTGAAGTCACCGAAGACGAGAGCAAAGAGAAGTATTACTGCCTGTCGATGCTTCCATATCCTTCTGGCCGACTACACATGGGCCACGTGCGCAACTACACCATCGGCGACGTTATTTCCCGTTACCAGCGTATGCTGGGTAAAAACGTGCTGCAGCCTATCGGCTGGGATGCGTTTGGTCTGCCTGCGGAAGGCGCGGCGGTGAAGAACAACACCGCCCCTGCTCCGTGGACCTATGACAACATCGCCTACATGAAAAATCAGCTGAAAAAGCTGGGTTTCGGCTATGACTGGAGCCGGGAAGTGGCGACCTGCACCCCGGAATACTATCGCTGGGAGCAGAAGTTCTTCACTGAGCTGTATAAAAAAGGTCTGGTGTATAAAAAGACCTCCGCGGTGAACTGGTGTCCGAACGATCAGACCGTTCTGGCGAATGAGCAGGTTATCGACGGCTGCTGCTGGCGCTGCGATACCAAAGTTGAGCGCAAAGAGATCCCGCAGTGGTTTATCAAAATCACCGCCTATGCAGACGAACTGCTGAACGATCTGGATAATCTGGATCACTGGCCTGATACCGTTAAAACCATGCAGCGCAACTGGATCGGTCGTTCCGAAGGGGTAGAGATCTCCTTCGATGTCAACGAATATGCCGACAAGCTGACCGTATACACCACCCGCCCGGACACCTTCATGGGTTGCACCTACCTGGCCGTCGCGGCGGGCCACCCGCTGGCGCAGCAGGCGGCTGCCGGGAACCCCGCGCTGGCGGCGTTTATCGACGAATGCAAAAATACCAAAGTAGCCGAAGCGGATATGGCGACGATGGAGAAAAAAGGCATTGATACCGGCTACAAAGCGATTCATCCGCTGACGGGCGAAACCATCCCGGTATGGGCGGCGAACTTCGTGTTGATGGAGTACGGTACCGGTGCGGTAATGGCTGTTCCGGGCCACGATCAGCGCGACTATGAGTTTGCCAGCAAGTACGGACTGAACATCAAGCCGGTTATCCTTGCCGCTGACGGTAGCGAACCGGATCTCTCCGCTCAGGCGATGACCGATAAAGGCGTACTGTTTAACTCTGGCGAGTTCAGCGGTCTGGATCATGAAGCAGGTTTCAACGCCATCGCGGATAAGCTGGCTTCCCTCGGGGTGGGTAAACGTAAAGTCAATTACCGCCTGCGCGACTGGGGCGTTTCCCGTCAACGCTACTGGGGCGCACCGATCCCGATGGTCACGCTGGAAGACGGTACCGTGCTGCCGACGCCAGAAGATCAACTGCCGGTGATTTTGCCGGAAGATGTCGTGATGGACGGTATCACCAGCCCAATTAAAGCCGATCCTGAGTGGGCGAAAACCACCGTTAACGGCCAGCCTGCGCTGCGCGAAACCGACACCTTCGATACCTTTATGGAATCGTCCTGGTACTACGCGCGCTACACCTGCCCGCAGTATGATCAGGGAATGCTGGACCCGAAAGCGGCGAACTACTGGCTGCCGGTCGACATTTACATTGGCGGTATTGAGCACGCCATTATGCACCTGCTCTACTTCCGCTTCTTCCACAAACTGATGCGCGATGCCGGTATGGTTAACTCCGACGAACCGGCTAAACAGCTGCTGTGCCAGGGGATGGTACTGGCGGATTCCTTCTACTACGTCGGAGAAAACGGCGAGCGTAACTGGGTTTCACCGAAAGACGCGCTCGTTGAGCGCGACGAGAAAGGCCGGATCGTGAAAGCCAAAGACGCCGCAGGCCATGAGCTGGTGTATACCGGCATGAGCAAGATGTCCAAGTCGAAAAATAACGGTATCGATCCGCAGGAGATGGTTGAACGTTACGGCGCGGACACCGTTCGTCTGTTTATGATGTTCGCCTCGCCGGCGGATATGACGCTGGAGTGGCAGGAGTCCGGCGTGGAAGGGGCCAACCGCTTCCTGAAACGCGTATGGAAACTGATCTATGAACACCTTGCCACAGGCGATGTCGTTGCGCTTGATGCAAACGCATTGAGCGAAGATCAAAAAGCGCTGCGTCGCGACGTACACAAAACCATCGCCAAAGTGACCGATGATATTGGTCGCCGTCAGACCTTCAATACCGCGATTGCGGCAATTATGGAGCTGATGAACAAACTGGCGAAAGCGCCGCAGGAAAACGAACAGGATCGTGCGCTGATGCGGGAAGCTCTGCTTGCCGTGGTGCGAATGCTCAACCCGTTCACGCCGCATGCCAGCTTTACCCTGTGGCAGGAGCTGGGCGGTGAAGGCGATATCGACAACGCGCCGTGGCCGGTCGCGGATGAAAGCGCGATGGTTGAGGACACCACGCTGGTCGTGGTCCAGGTCAATGGTAAAGTACGTGGTAAAATTACCGTTGCGGTGGATGCAAGCGAAGAGCAGGTGCGTGAGCGTGCAGCCCAGGAACATCTGGTGGCGAAATATCTCGACGGTGTGACCGTGCGTAAAGTGATTTACGTTCCGGGTAAACTGCTCAATCTGGTCGTTGGCTAAGCGCGGGAGGAAGCGTGCGATATCTGACAACATTGTTGTTATCTCTGGCGGTGTTTATCACTGCGGGTTGCGGCTGGCATCTGCGTAGCACTACGCAGGTGCCGAGTGCAATGCAAACCATGATCTTCCAGTCTAGCGATCCAAATGGTCCACTCAGTCGCGCGGTCCGGAATCAGTTGCGTTTGAATGGCGTCGAGCTGCTCGATGCCAGCACGCTACGCCAGGATGTTCCCTCCCTGCGTCTGGAGTCATCGTCTATTCAGAAAGATACGGCGTCTATTTTCCAGGATGGTCGTACTGCGGAATATCAGATGGTGATGACGGTAAAAGCCAGCGTGCTGATCCCGGGCCATGATATCTATCCGATTACCACTACCGTCTACCGTTCGTTTTTCGATAACCCGCAGGCGGCGTTAGCGAAAGATGCTGAGCAGAGCATGATTATTAAGGAAATGTACGACAAAGCGGCAGAGCAGTTAATCCGTAAGCTGCCGAGCGTACAGGTTGCGGATAGCGAAGCCACAAAAGCGGATGCGAAACCGGTCAAGGCGACCTCAACATCCTCTGCCTCCGGCAACCGTCTCTCCACCCCGTCGGGTAACTGATGATTCGGTTGTACCCGGAACAGCTCCGCGCGCAGCTCACTGAAGGGCTGCGCGCGGCCTATTTGCTGCTTGGCAACGACCCGCTGCTGTTGCAGGAAAGCCAGGACGCTATACGCGAAGCCGCTACCGCTCAGGGCTTTATCGAACACCATACCGCCACGCTTGATGCCAGTACCGACTGGTCTGCCCTTTTCTCGCTCAGTCAGGCAATGAGCCTGTTTTCAAGCCGTCAAACGCTGCTGCTGATACTACCGGAAAACGGTCCCAATGCGGCCATGAACGAACAGCTGGCTACGCTTGTGGGTATGCTGCATGAGGATTTATTGCTGATCGTTCGCGGCAATAAACTGACAAAAGCGCAGGAAAATGCCGCATGGGCGACAGCACTTACCAGCCGGGCGGTGCAGGTCAGCTGTCAGACGCCGGAGTATGCCCAACTGCCGCGCTGGCTCGCCGCGCGCGCGCAGCGTCATGATCTGCAGCTTGATGACGCCGCCAGCCAGCTTCTGTGCTACTGCTATGAAGGTAATCTGCTGGCCCTGGCACAGGCGCTGGAGCGTCTGTCGCTACTGTGGCCGGACGGGAAACTCACCTTACCCCGCGTTGAGCAGGCAGTGAACGATGCGGCGCATTTCACGCCCTACCACTGGGTCGATGCGCTGCTTGCGGGCAAAAGTAAGCGCGTCCTGCACATACTGCAACAGTTGCGTTTAGAAGGCTGCGAACCGGCCATTCTGCTACGGACCCTGCAGCGTGAACTGCTGCTGCTGGTACAGTTGAAACGACAATCGGCCCATACGCCACTGCGCGCGCTGTTTGATAAGCATCGGGTATGGCAAAACCGGCGACCGCTGGTCAGCGACGCGCTCAGCCGCCTCAGCTCCGACCAGCTACGCCAGGCCGTCACTTTATTGACCCGTGCGGAACTCACCTTCAAGCAGGATTACGGGCACGCCGTCTGGCCCGAACTGGAAAGTCTCTCTTTGTTGCTCTGCCACAAGGCGCTGGCAGACGTTTTTATTGATGGTTGATATGAATCAATTACAGGCGATGTACGGTGGCACCTTCGATCCGGTGCATTACGGTCACCTTAAACCGGTAGAAATTCTGGCCAACCAAATCGGCCTCAATAAAGTCATCATTGTGCCGAATAATGTGCCGCCACACCGTCCGCAGCCCGAAGCCACCAGCGAACAACGTCTACGTATGCTGGCGCTGGCTATTGCCGACAAACCGCTGTTTATTCTGGACGAGCGCGAACTTGAGCGCGATACGCCGTCATACTCCGCGCAAACTCTGCGCGAATGGCGTCAGGAACAGGGGCCGAAGCGGCCGCTGGCTTTTATTATTGGTCAGGATTCGCTGCTTACCTTTACCACCTGGCATGACTACAGCAGCATTCTTGATCATGTTCATTTGATCGTTTGTCGTCGCCCTGGTTACCCGTTAACCATGGCGAACGCGCAGGATCAGCGCTGGCTGGATAAGCATCTCACCTATGACGTCGAAAGGCTGCATAACCGCCCGGCGGGCGTTATCTACCTGGCTGAAACGCCGTGGTTTGATATTTCGGCGACCATTATTCGCCAGCGCCTTGAGAACGGTGAATCCTGCTCAGATATGCTGCCGGAAGCCGTACTTGACTATATCCGTGAGCAAAAACTCTATTGCTAACCCGGAAACAGGAGACGTCGTTCAGACTCCTGTCAGGGAGGTCATCATGAAATTGTGGTTGGTTCGTCATGGAGAAACCGAGGCTAACGTCGCGGGCCTCTATAGCGGGCATGCGCCCACATCGTTAACCAAACGTGGTATCAGTCAGGCCAGAACGCTGGGGCAGCGGCTACAGGACGTTCCTTTTCAGCACGTGTTCTACAGTGAACTTGAGCGTACTCAGCATACGGCCAGCCTGCTACTTGGCGAGCGAGATATCCCCTGTCAGGCTTTTCCTGAACTCAATGAGATGTTCTTTGGCGACTGGGAAATGCGTCATCATCGCGATTTACAACGTGAAGATGCGGAAAATTACGCTGCATGGTGTGCAGACTGGCAGCATGCGGCACCAACCAATGGCGAAAGTTTTCAGGCATTTGCCCGGCGAGTTTCCGGTTTTACCGCTACCCTTGCACAATATCGGCAACTTGAGCATCTGCTGATAGTCGGTCATCAGGGGGTTCTTAGCCTGTTAATTGCCCTGTTGCTCGACATGCCGTCGGCGGCTATGTGGCACTTCCCTGTTGAACAAGGCGCATGGAGCCTTGTCGATCTGCAGCCTGATTTCGCTACGCTGCGCGTACTAAATAGCCAGGCCGTCTGGCTGGCGGAAGAAGAATTGCGCGCAGACCATTGACAGAGCAAAGCAGGCTGTTATTCTCCGCAGCCAGGCTGCATCAGCCATTTGAACGTTGCAGAAATTGTTTTACAAAAATGGCGATGCAATCATCGGTGATGGATGGGATGATAGCCGCCTTCACCGCCTGTTTACCGCCATTTAGCCCCGGAAACATTCGTGTTGCATAAAGGCGGCGACAGAACGAAAAATGCGCCTGGAACGGATTTGAACGCAGCCTGCAGCAGCCGATTAAGACAAGGTTCGGGAATGTCCCGGGTCACCGCAACCAGCGCCCATGCTGCATGAAATATGATGGTTATATCCCGACGTTGCCACCCGTTCGGGTATACTAGCGAATTGTTTATTGTTATCACTCTTCACACACCCAGGGGGAACTCTTGCAGGGTAAAGCACTCCAGGATTTTGTTATCGACAAAATTGATGACCTGAAAGGTCAGGACATCGTTGCCATTGACGTACATGGCAAATCCAGCATTACAGATTGCATGGTTATCTGCACCGGCACATCCACGCGCCACGTGATGTCCATCGCCGATCACGTTGTCCAGGAGTCGCGCGCCGCCGGTATGCTGCCGCTGGGCGTTGAAGGCGAAGCCTCTGCGGACTGGATTGTTGTGGATCTTGGCGACGTTATGGTTCACGTCATGCAGGAAGAGAGCCGTCGTCTGTACGAGCTGGAAAAACTCTGGAGTTAATGCGTGAAGCTGCAGCTGGTGGCCGTTGGCACCAAAATGCCGGATTGGGTTCAGACCGGCTTTAGCGAATATCTGCGCCGTTTTCCAAAAGATATGCCGTTCGAACTGGTGGAAATCCCCGCCGGCAAACGCGGCAAAAATGCCGATATCAAGCGCATTCTTGAAAAAGAAGGCGAAATGATGCTGGCGGCCGCAGGCAAAAATCGCATCGTCACCCTGGATATCCCTGGGAAACCGTGGGATACGCCGCAACTGGCGCGTGAACTGGAACGCTGGAAACAGGATGGTCGCGATGTCAGCCTGCTTATCGGCGGCCCGGAAGGTCTTTCACCCGCCTGCAAAGCAGCGGCGGAACAAAGTTGGTCGCTCTCAACGCTCACGTTGCCTCATCCGCTGGTTCGCGTACTGGTGGCTGAGAGTCTCTATCGGGCGTGGAGCATTACCACCAACCACCCATACCACCGTGAGTAATGATGACCATGGCAGACTAAGCAGCGAATGAAATTACAGAATTCTTTCCGCGATTATACGGCTGAATCCTCGCTGTTCATGCGCCGGGCGCTGGTCGCTTTTTTGGGGATTTTACTGCTTACCGGCGTGCTGATCGCCAACCTCTATAACGTGCAAATTGTACGTTATACCGACTATCAAACACGCTCAAATGAAAACCGCATCAAGCTGGTGCCTATTCCGCCGACCCGCGGCATTATCTATGACCGCAACGGCACGCCGCTGGCAATTAATCGTACCATTTACCAACTGGAGATGATGCCGGAAAAGGTCGACAACGTTCAGCAAACGCTGGATGCGCTCCGTGACGTTATCGATCTGACCGATGACGATGTGGCAAACTTTAAAAAAGAGCGCGCGCGCGCCCATCGCTTTACCTCTATTCCAGTAAAAGTCAACCTTAACGAGGTTCAGGTTGCCCGTTTCGCGGTTAACCAGTACCGGTTTCCCGGCGTTGAAGTCAAAGGTTATAAACGTCGCTACTATCCCTATAACTCCGCCCTGACCCACGTTATCGGCTACGTCTCGAAAATTAACGATAAAGACGTCGATCGTCTGGACAAAGAGGGAAAGCTGGCTAACTACGCCTCAACGCACGACATCGGAAAGCTGGGGATTGAGCGCTATTACGAAGATATCCTGCATGGTCAGACGGGTTATGAAGAGGTCGAGGTTAACAACCGCGGTCGCGTGATTCGCCAGCTCAAAGAGGTTCCTCCGCAGGCGGGGCGCGATATCTATTTAACGCTCGACCTGAAACTACAGCAATATATCGAAACGCTGCTCGCCGGTAGCCGCGCGGCCGTGGTCGTGACGGACCCGCGTACCGGCGCCATCCTCGCGCTGGTCTCGACGCCCAGTTACGATCCCAATCTGTTCGTTGATGGCATCTCCAGCAAGGACTATTCCGGGTTACTTAACGATCCAAACACGCCGCTGGTCAACCGTGCCACGCAAGGGGTTTACCCGCCCGCATCGACGGTTAAGCCATACGTCGCCGTGTCGGCGCTCAGCGCCGGCGTCATTACCCGCAATACCAGCCTGTTCGACCCCGGCTGGTGGCAGCTCCCCGGCTCGGAAAAACGCTATCGCGACTGGAAAAAATGGGGCCACGGTCACCTGAACGTCACTAAAGCGCTGGAAGAGTCCGCCGATACCTACTTCTATCAGGTCGCCTATGATATGGGTATCGATCGTCTGTCGGAATGGATGAGCAAATTCGGCTATGGTCACTATACCGGCGTTGATCTGGCAGAAGAGCGTTCCGGCAATATGCCAACCCGGGAATGGAAGCTCAAGCGCTTTAAAAAGCCCTGGTATCAGGGCGATACCATCCCTGTCGGCATCGGTCAGGGCTACTGGACCGCCACCCCCATTCAGATGAACAAAGCGCTGATGATTCTGATTAACGATGGCGTTGTTAAAGTACCGCACCTGCTGCAAAGCACGATAGAAAACGGCAACCCCGTTCCCTGGGTGCAGCCACATGAACCGCCGGTGGGCGATATTCATTCTGGTTTTTGGGAAATCGCTAAAGACGGAATGTTTGGCGTAGCCAACCGTAACAACGGGACCGCGCATAAATATTTCGCCAGCGCGCCATATAAAATTGCCGCCAAATCGGGCACCGCTCAGGTCTTTGGCCTGAAAGCCAATGAAACCTATAACGCGCACAGAATCGCCGAACGCCTGCGCGACCATAAACTGATGACCGCGTTCGCGCCTTATAACAATCCCCAGGTTGCCGTTGCCATTATTCTTGAGAACGGCGGCGCGGGCCCGGCAGTGGGGACCATAATGCGCCAGATTCTCGATCATATTATGCTCGGCGATAACAACACCAATCTGCCGAATGAAAATCCGGCAGTGACGGCTGGAGAGGATCAATAATGACCGATAGTCCGAACAAAAAATCGCTCTGGGATAAAATTCATATCGATCCCACTATGCTGCTTATTCTGCTGGCGCTGCTGACCTACAGCGCACTGGTCATCTGGAGCGCCAGCGGTCAGGATATCGGTATGATGGAGCGTAAAATCGGCCAGATTGCCATGGGTATCGTTATCCTGATCGTCATGGCGCAAATTCCGCCGCGAGTCTATGAAGGTTGGGCACCCTACCTTTATATTTTATGCATTATCCTTCTGGTGGCGGTTGATGCCTTCGGCGCTATCTCCAAAGGGGCGCAACGATGGCTCGATCTGGGGATTGTCCGTTTCCAGCCCTCGGAAATCGCTAAAATTGCCGTCCCCCTGATGGTTGCACGCTTTATTAACCGCGATATTTGTCCGCCGTCGTTAAAGAATACCGCCATCGCACTGGTGCTGATTTTCCTGCCGACGCTGCTGGTGGCTGCCCAGCCCGATCTCGGGACCTCCATTCTGATTGCGCTGTCCGGCCTCTTCGTGCTGTTCCTGGCCGGTCTGAGCTGGCGTCTGATCGGAATTGCCGTCGTGCTGGTGGCTGCCTTTATTCCGATCCTGTGGTTCTTCCTGATGCATGATTATCAGCGACAGCGGGTGATGATGTTACTCGATCCGGAAACCGATCCACTCGGCGCCGGCTACCACATTATTCAGTCGAAAATCGCTATTGGTTCCGGTGGACTGCGCGGTAAAGGCTGGTTACATGGCACTCAGTCGCAGCTGGAGTTCTTGCCAGAACGTCATACGGATTTTATCTTTGCCGTCCTGGCGGAAGAACTGGGGTTGATCGGCGTGCTGGTTCTGCTGGCATTGTATATTTTGCTTATTATGCGCGGTTTATGGATTGCCGCCCAGGCGCAAACCACCTTTGGCCGGGTCATGGCCGGTGGTTTAATGTTGATTTTATTCGTTTATGTCTTCGTAAATATTGGTATGGTGAGTGGTATTTTACCCGTGGTGGGGGTACCTTTGCCGCTGGTGAGCTACGGGGGCTCTGCCCTAATCGTATTGATGGCCGGGTTTGGTATCGTCATGTCGATCCATACTCACAGAAAAATGTTGTCGAAAAGCGTTTAAGGGGTTCGCGATGCGTAAGCAATGGCTGGGGATCTGCATAGCAGCAGGGCTGCTGGCGGCATGTTCGGGTGAAGACGTTCAACAGAAAACGGTCAGCACTCCGCAGCCGGCCGTTTGCAATGGCCCAACGGTGGAAATCGGCGGTGTCGAGCCGCAGTATGAAACGCCCAATGCAACGGCGAATCAGGATTATGAACGCGATGGTAAACGCTATACCATCGTCCGGGATCCGTCTAACTTTACCCAGGCCGGTTTCGCAGCGATCTATGACGCCGAGCCCAACAGCAATCTGACCTCATCCGGCGAGGTTTTTGATCCTACCCAGCTCACTGCCGCCCATCCCACGCTGCCGATCCCAAGCTACGCGCGGATCACCAACCTGGCGAACGGGCGGATGCTTGTGGTTCGTATCAACGATCGCGGGCCTTACGGTACCGATCGCGTCATTTCGCTTTCACGTGCAGCCGCCGATCGGCTGAATACCTCGAATAACACCAAAGTGCGTATCGACCCGATCGTCGTCGCGCCAGACGGCACGCTTTCCGGTCCGGGTACGGCTTGTACCACCGTCGCCAAACAGACTTACGCCCTGCCCGCCCGTCCTAATCTTGATGGCGACGGCAGCGCGGTGAGTAACCCGCCTGCGCAAACGGATGTTCACGCCATCAGCAATGCGACGCTGAAGCCAGTCGACACGACTGGCGCCCCCGTCAACAACGGCGGATTTCTTGGCGCGCCAACGCCGCTAAATAGTGGCGTGCTGGAAAGCAGTGAACCGGCCATACAAACTGCGCCGATTACCGCACCGGGTTCAGTACAAGGCAGCGTAGCGCCTGCAGCGGCGGCCACCGCCGCAGTGACGCCGACGGCGACAAGCACCAGCGGCGATGTCGTCGTACAGGTTGGCGCCGTCAGCGATCAGACCCGGGCGCTGCAATATCAGCAGCGCTTGAGTCAGCAGTTCTCCGTTCCAGGACGCGTTACGCAAAACGGCGCGATATGGCGTATTCAGCTAGGCCCATTCAGCAGCAAAGCACAGGCCAGCGCCATTCAACAGCGCCTGCAAAGCGAGGCGCAACTGCAATCATTTATTACTCGCGCCAACTAAATGCGCCGGCGATAGCTATCCTCTTCATTGCGCATGAAAAAGTCATTAACAAAGTCATGCGTAATGTCGGGTGTTGCCCCGCAATGCATTTGCTATAGTAAGGCACTTTTTTAACTTCATCACGGATACCGTTGTACAAACCATGAAGACCTCTTTTACCGCTCGTTTACTTGTTACCGCGCTCTCCGTGGCAGCGCTGTCCTCAGTCGCCCGCGCCGATGATCTGAATATTAAAACCATGATCCCAGGCGCCCCGCAGATTGATGCCGCATCCTGGATCCTTATCGATTACAACTCAGGCAAGGTACTGGCGGAAAACAACGCCGATGCCCGTCGCGATCCCGCAAGTCTGACCAAAATGATGACCAGCTACGTTATTGGTCAGGCCATGAAGGCGGGTAAGTTTAAAGAGTCCGATCTGGTCACCATCGGAAACGATGCGTGGGCGACCGGAAACCCGGTCTTTAAAGGTTCCTCGCTGATGTTTCTTAAGCCTGGCATGCAGGTACCGGTTTCCCAGTTGATTCGCGGTATCAACCTGCAGTCAGGCAACGACGCCTGTGTCGCAATGGCCGATTATGTCGCCGGTAGCCAGGATGCCTTCGTTAACCTGATGAACAACTACGTTAACGCTCTGGGCCTGAAAAATACCCACTTCCAGACCGTTCATGGCCTTGATGCGGATGGCCAGTACAGCTCGGCACGCGATATGGCGCTTATCGGCCAGGCCTTGATCCGCGATGTGCCAAACGAATACGCCATCTACAAAGAAAAAGAGTTTACTTTCAATGGCATTCGCCAGCTCAACCGTAACGGCCTGCTGTGGGATAACAGCCTCAATGTTGACGGTATCAAGACCGGTCATACGGACAGAGCGGGCTATAACCTCGTTGCTTCCGCAACCGAAGGCCAGATGCGCCTGATCTCTGCGGTCATGGGTGGGCGTACCTACAAGGGGCGCGAATCCGAAAGCAAAAAACTGCTGACCTGGGGTTTCCGCTTCTTCGAAACCGTTAATCCACTTAAGGCCGGTAAAGAATTCGCCTCCGAACCCGCCTGGTTTGGCGATAGCGATCGTGCCTCTCTCGGCGTGGATAAAGATGTTTACCTGACAATCCCGCGTGGTCGAATGAAGGACCTGAAAGCGAGCTACGTCCTGAATAATGCCGAACTACACGCCCCACTACAGAAAAATCAGGTGGTCGGCACCATTAATTTCCAGTTAGATGGCAAAACTATCGATCAGCGTCCGCTGGTGGTACTGCAGGAAATTCCGGAAGGGAATTTCTTCAGTAAAATCATTGATTACATTAAATTAATGTTCCATCACTGGTTTGGTTAAAAATCGAACACTTGAAAGTGTGATTTTCGTCGCCATATACTAAGAATCCTGATAACTCCCACATGACATCGTGGGAGTTATTATTTTTTGTCGTAACACCGGAGCTGACATGAAAACCAAACTTAACGAACTGCTTGAATTCCCTACGCCTTTTACTTACAAAGTCATGGGGCAGGCGTTGCCGGAGCTGGTTGACCAGGTGGTTGAAGTGGTACAGCGCCATGCACCAGGTGATTACTCTCCGACGGTAAAACCCAGCAGTAAAGGCAACTACCACTCAGTGTCGATTACTATTAACGCCACGCATATTGAACAGGTAGAAACCCTGTACGAAGAACTGGGTAATATCGACATCGTACGAATGGTGCTGTAAATCTTTTCCCCGACCCGGCCTCCGTGCCGGGTCAATCTCTTTATTTCGCTGTGATATACTCCCCCCTACTCAAGTCATTTTCTCCGCGGAGATGTTGTTTTGCAGCACAATAAAATTCTCATCCGCCAGCTTGGCCTGCAGCCTTACGAACCTGTCTCGCAGGCAATGCATGAGTTTACCGACACCCGCGATAGCGCGACATTGGATGAAATCTGGCTGGTAGAGCATCACCCGGTGTTTACTCAGGGTCAGGCGGGAAAAGCTGAACATGTCCTTGTTCCCGGCGATATTCCGGTCATTCAAAGCGATCGCGGCGGCCAGGTGACCTATCACGGCCCCGGACAACAGGTGATGTACGTTCTGCTGAACCTTAAACGCCGTAAACTCGGCGTACGTGAGTTGGTTACGCTTCTGGAACAAACCGTGGTGAATACGCTGGCGGAATACGGTATTGAATCACACCCGCGCGCCGATGCGCCCGGTGTTTACGTCGGCGATCAAAAAATCTGTTCTCTGGGTCTGCGTATCCGCAAAGGCTGTTCATTCCACGGTCTGGCGCTGAATATTGATATGGATCTGTCACCCTTTCTGAGAATTAATCCATGCGGTTATGCCGGTATGGAAATGACGCAAATGCGTAAGTGGCTGCCGGATGTCCGCCCGGACAACGTTGCCCCGCGGCTGGTGGCCAATCTGCTGGCATTGCTGAATAATCCGCCTTCTGAGTATATTTCTGCTCGCTAGCGATCGCGTCCCGTTGCTGCGGGGCGTCGTATCTTGCTCGCCATCAGTAAACGGCCGCATTGTTGTCTGCACGGTAGATCCTGAACGGTTTTGTTCACGGGAGATAAATCAGGCGCGAAAAAGCATAAAACAACAACTATTTTACAATTTGCCCGGCAAGCAGGCTGATTTATGCCCCGTATCAATGATATACTGCCTGCGCTTAATTCAAAAATAGTTGATAAATACAACATTTACTTGAATTAACGCGCACGTCTTCGTCACTCGCAACTGGAACACGCACGCTATGAGTAAACCCATTGTGATGGAACGCGGTGTTAAATACCGCGATGCCGATAAAATGGCCCTTATCCCGGTGAAAAACGTGGTAACTGAGCGGGAAGCTCTGCTCAGAAAACCGGAATGGATGAAAATCAAACTTCCGGCTGACTCATCCCGTATTCAGGGGATCAAGGCAGCGATGCGTAAGAATGGCCTGCACTCCGTGTGCGAAGAAGCCTCTTGCCCTAACCTCGCGGAATGCTTTAACCACGGAACGGCAACCTTTATGATCCTGGGCGCTATCTGTACCCGTCGTTGCCCGTTTTGCGATGTGGCGCACGGTCGTCCGGTCACACCCGATGCCAGCGAGCCGCAAAAACTGGCGCAAACCATTGCCGATATGGCGTTGCGCTATGTCGTCGTAACCTCCGTCGATCGCGACGACCTGCGTGATGGCGGCGCGCAACATTTCGCTGACTGCATCAAAGCGATTCGTGAGAAGAGCCCGGCCATTAAAATTGAAACGCTGGTGCCCGATTTCCGTGGTCGTATGGATCGGGCGCTGGAAATTCTTCAGGCGACGCCGCCGGATGTCTTTAACCATAACCTGGAAAACGTACCGCGTCTGTATCGTCAGGTGCGTCCGGGAGCCGACTACAACTGGTCGCTCAAGCTGCTGGAACGTTTTAAAGAAGCGCATCCCGAGATCCCGACGAAATCAGGTTTGATGGTCGGTTTAGGCGAAACAAATGCCGAAATCATTGAAGTCATGCGCGATCTTCGCCGTCACGGCGTCACCATGTTGACGCTAGGCCAGTACTTGCAGCCAAGCCGTCACCACCTGCCGGTAAAACGCTACGTCAGCCCGGATGAGTTCGAAGAGATGAAAGCCGAAGCGATGGCGATGGGCTTTACCCATGCAGCTTGCGGGCCCTTTGTTCGCTCCTCTTATCACGCTGACCTGCAGGCCAAAGGCATGGAAGTGAAATAATTCGGCCCTGCGCGGTAACAGTTAGTTGCATCTTTTCTGGTATCGCGCGCATTAATGACAAAAAGAGGCCGCAACGTTCAACGCAGCGGCCTCTTTGTCGACCGGTTGTACCGCCCGACAATGCGCCCCCCGTAACGGGGAACGCACCATTAATTACTCTTTATGAGAAAGCTTCTGTGCAGGTGCTTCTTCATCTGCGCTGGTCTTCTTCACACTATCATCGTCATCGTTCATGGCTTTTTTAAAGCCCTTGATAGCCGAGCCCAGGTCTCCACCCAGCGTGCGTAATTTTTTGGTACCAAACACTAAGATAATCAGTGCTGCGACTACCAGCAGTTTGGTAATACTAATCTCACCCATAGCTAACCTTCTTCTATAATACAAGCTGCGAATACGCCATCATACACGGATACAATTAACGGCTATTTGACGCGCGGACACAATAGCAATCTGTAACAAGGTGAATCAAGCTTTGTTTAAAAAAACATCATAATAGTTGCGGTGGCGCAAAACGACGGTTCTGTAACACCGGCAAGCTTTTTCGTACCTGCTGAAGATAATCAACCGAAAGCTCGGCAAAAATCAACTGCGGCTGCACGGCAGCTCCGGCAAGAGTCGTTCCCATGGGATCAACAATACGGCTCTGACCAATATTACGCGTTCCGCACTCTCCTGCAGCAATAATATAACAGGTTGTATCCAGTGCGCGCGCTGATAACAACGTTGCCCAATGCTGTTCCTTCATTGCCCCTCTTACCCATGCGACAGGGAGCGCCAGTATTTCAGCCCCGCTGAGCGCCAGCGACAACGCCAGTTCAGGAAAGCGTAAATCGTAACAGGTCATCAGCCCGACGCGCATACCATCGACCTCAATGAGCGGCGGGATCTGTCTTCCGGCATCACCAGCCGGGACTCCTGAATATTGAACGCATCATACAAATGTAGCTTTTGATATTGCGCAATAATCTTCCCTTGTCGTAAAGCCACCAGCGTATTCGTTGCCCGGCCCTCGCCAGAGGGCACATGGAGGGTCAACAACGTGGTCAACGCGTTATTTTCGCTCTCCGTCAGCAGCAACTGTAAAAAACCGCCATCCAGAGGCTGGGCCGATTTAACCGATAAATCCGCATCATTATCATCCCGCGCCAGTAACGCTTCCGGGAGAACCAGCAGCGCAGCCCCTCGTCCGGCAGCCTGACGCATCATGCCGATGCAGGTCCGCGCATTGACCATCCAGTCCGGCGTAACGGCAAATTGTCCGGCAGCAACAAGCATCTTATCTCTCCCATCCAGTAATCCATAGCCAATATGGTATTTCACGCGCTACACTTGAAAATCAGTATTAATCAATAAACAGAGAACGATCGTGTTGCAACTTCTTTTGGCTGTATTTATTGGCGGCGGCACTGGCAGCGCTCTGCGCTGGTTGTTGAGTATGAAGCTTAACCCCATGCACCATGCTATTCCCCTTGGCACGCTCACCGCTAACCTGCTAGGCGCTTTTATCATCGGTGCCGGACTGGCCTGGTTTAACCGCCTGACGGCGATTGACCCGATGTGGAAACTGCTCATCACCACCGGCTTTTGCGGCGGACTGACGACCTTCTCCACATTTTCCTCTGAAGTTGTCTTTCTGCTACAACAGGGGCGTTTTAGCTGGGCATTGCTGAACGTTCTCGTCAACTTACTGGGCTCATTCGCCATGACGGCCGCCGCGTTCTGGCTGTTTTCTCATGCCGCCAGTCGCTAAAAACCGGTTGTTAAGGTTGCTGACACCGTGGGTTCTTCCGAGCCTTTCCGGCTGCGCTTCACTTACGCAGGATAAGGTAAAATGCAGAGCATACTGATATTTTGGTTTTCCACGACAAGAAAGGCAGGCATAGCCGTCATATGGCAGAAATACGGACATAATCGCTGATACCGATTTGTCATCCGTTCTGAAACAAAAAAACCCGCTAAGCGCGGGTTTTTATATTCTGCTGACGCGTGGCTTAGATAGGCATTACGTTTGCAGCAGAAGGGCCTTTGGCACCGTTAGTGATTTCGAACTCTACACGCTGTCCTTCAGCCAGAGTTTTGAAACCGTTGGACTGGATTGCAGAGAAGTGTACGAATACATCTTTGCTGCCATCTTCCGGAGTAATGAAACCGAATCCTTTGGATTCATTAAACCACTTAACGTTACCTTTAATCTTAGACATCAAAATTACCTTTATATGAAAAAATGGACACTAATACTGTGTCGCTTACCAGTACACCAATTGTGGTACCTTTTGTCCAGCGCAACTTTTCTAAAAAGTGATAAAAGTCTCTATATTTTTCTACAGAGTCCGTTTAGTTGTTGTTTTTCCACAGGACAGACTGCTTATCTCTTTTATTGCTATACCATCGCGAATTAAAACTGGATACGCGCCCAGGCAAAGTAAACGTTACCGTTGTTATACGTACCTGGTATATAGGTCATCTGGAACGTTGCGGGACCGTAGCCAATAGAAGCCAGAGGCAGCACTACCGGAATCGGGATATAGTTCCAGTTATCACGCGCGGTCACGCCAAGAGTATACCCCAGGCCAAGATGGAAATTATCGTCAGCCAAAGGACGCCAGGTTTTCTCCCAGCCATAACCGCCAATAGGTTCCCACTTGTTAAAAGAGTCTTTAAAGGCCATCAGATAAATACCGTGCCAGTTCCCCTGCGCGTCCCAGCGGGAAACGCCGAAACCAGCCCCCCACGGGCGCTCGTTATACTTATCTGTTTTTTCTTTGTCATAGGCGAAGCGGGCATGCCAGGTTATCGCCGGAATGTACAGATCGTAGTGCTCAGGCGCATTCCATGTCTGAGCGACATTATCACTTAGCGTGTTATAACCATCACGAAGCGTGGAACTAAACGATGCGTTAGCAGAAGTGGATGCCACTAACAGGCTGAGACATCCAAGAAAAAAACATGTAAATCGACGTAGCATTAACACTTCTCTATTACCAGTACCATGATTAAAGCGAAACAAGATAGCAAAGATAATCTTAATATTACCTTAACGAAGCACGGCAAGCTCTTGATTTCTCCGGTACAAAACTCTGAAAGTCGCCACCTGGCGCATTTTTGCTGCCTATCTCTTCCGCATCTCTTATCGATATTATCAATCTATTCATTGATTTAAATCAGAAATCTTCGTCCGTTTTTTAGGCACATTCGCTCACTAAATTTTTCCTCATCTGCATTCATTAGCAGATTATTTGGGTCAGGAGTAAAAAGAATGCTTACGTTAGTTGAGATCCTGATTGGTATAGTGGTCATTGTGGGCGTCGCTCGCTATATCATTAAAGGCTATTCCGCCACCGGGGTACTGTTCCTCGGCGGTTTAGTATTGCTTATCGCCAGCGCGCTAATGGGGCATAAGATCCTTCCGGACAGTGCAAAGAGTACGGGTTACTCCGCGACGGATATCGTCGAATACGTGAAAATTCTGCTGATGAGCCGCGGCGGCGACCTCGGCATGATGATTATGATGCTGTGCGGTTTCGCAACTTACATGACCCATATCGGCGCCAACGATATGGTGGTGAAACTGGCCTCAAAACCGTTACGCTACATTAATTCCCCGTACCTGCTGATGATCGCTGCTTATTTCGTTGCCTGCCTGATGTCGCTGGCGGTTTCTTCTGCAACCGGTCTCGGGGTACTGCTCATGGCAACCCTGTTCCCGATAATGGTTAACGTGGGTATCAGCCGTGGCGCAGCCGCGGCGATTTGCGCCTCTCCCGCGGCGATCATTCTTTCCCCTACCTCTGGTGATGTGGTGCTGGCCGCCGAAGCAGCCGAAATGCCGCTGATTGACTTTGCCTTTAAAACCACGTTACCTATCTCCATCGTGGCTATTATCAGCATGGCCGTCGCCCACTTTTTCTGGCAACGCTATCTGGACAAAAAAGAAAATGTCGCCCACGAGATGCTCGATGTGAACGAAATCACCACTACCGCCCCTGCTTTTTATGCCATCCTGCCGTTTACGCCAATCATTGGCGTACTCATTTTTGACGGCAAATGGGGGCCGGAACTGCATATTATCGCGATTCTCGTTCTCTGCATGCTGATTACGGCAATACTGGAATTCTGTCGCGGTTTCAATACCCAAAATGTGTTCACCGGGCTGGAGACGGCATATCGCGGCATGGCTGACGCATTTGCCGGCGTCGTCATGCTGTTGGTCGCCGCTGGCGTCTTTGCGCAAGGACTGAGCACAATTGGCTTTATCAGCAGCCTGATCTCTATCGCCACCTCGTTCGGCTCCGCCAGTATTATTCTGATGCTGGTACTGGTTATTCTGACGATGCTGGCGGCGATGACCACCGGTTCCGGTAATGCGCCATTCTACGCCTTTGTGGAGATGATCCCGAAGCTGGCGCACTCTTCCGGCATCAACCCCGCGTACCTCTCTATCCCGATGTTACAGGCCTCTAACCTTGGTCGCACCATTTCTCCGGTTTCGGGCGTTGTGGTCGCTGTCGCAGGGATGGCAAAAATCTCACCGTTCGAGGTCGTTAAACGGACTTCCGTTCCTGTGTTAGTCGGTCTGTTAGTCGTTATCATTGCCACTGAAGTGCTGGTCCCGGTTAGCGTAATCCACTAACGCCGTTCCCCCCGTGAAAAGGTGCCTGCTGGCGCCTTTTTATGCTTTAATTACGCAATATTATTAAAGATCATTTGTCATCAGGAATAAAAATGTTCAGGAAGGATTTCATCGCCATTGCGCTCTTGCTGAGCGCAAGCCAGGTCAGCGCGGAACCGCTGGTCGCAACACAATATGGCGATTTCGACCGCTACGTGCTCGCGCTCTCCTGGCAAACAGGATTCTGCCAAAGCATGCATGACAGAAAACGTAACGAACCGGAAGAGTGTCGTTTACAACAAGAGCGCGACAATAAAGCGGATTTTTTGACCGTACACGGCCTGTGGCCAGGGCTGCCTAAATCTATCGCCGCCCGCGGCGTGGATCAACGCCGATGGATGCGCTTTGGTTGCGCGACACGCCCCATTCCCAACATGCCTGAAGCGCAGGCCGGGAGAAAATGCCAGGCCGCAGAAACCGGGCTGTCGCTGGAAATGGCGAATAAGCTCAACGATGTGATGCCAGGCGCAGGGGGAAGTTCCTGTCTCGAACGCTATGAATATGCCAAGCACGGCGTTTGCTTTGGTTTTAACCCCGACGACTATTTCGCTGCCATGGTTCGCCTGAATGGCGAGGTCAAACACAGCCCTGTGGGGACGTTCCTCGCAAAGCACTATGGGCAAACCGTTAGCCGTGATGATTTTGATGCGGCGGTGGCGCAGGCCTATGGTAAACAGAATGTGAAGGCATTCAAATTAACCTGCCATGGTAACCCCGCCTATCTGACCGAGATGCAAATTTCCATCAAGGCCGCGTCAATCAATACCCCGCTGGCGGTTGATTCATTCTTACCTCAACCACATCCAGGCAACTGCGGTAAGCAATTTGTACTGGATAAAGCGGGGAGCTAACGATATCTCCACTGCGTTATTCCCGTAAAGGCAGCAAATGAGGTGTCATTTGACGCGTCATCATCGATGAATGTGCGTTTAATCACTTCAAACGGCTAACAAGTCTCAGTATGATGGCAGAAGATTAACCCTTGCCCTTTCCGGCGAGGGTTTTCTTTTACGGACAGGTTCCTGGATAACACGGAGTATGCGATGACCAGACCCGCAATCATCATTAATGAACTTGATGCAGAACGCATCGACAGGTTGCTTGAACAACCTGCTTTCGCCAATTCACCGGTGGCGGATACGCTGAACGACGAGCTCGACCGCGCGCAAATGCTGTCTCCGGAAGCCATGCCGCATGATGTTGTCAGTATGAACAGCCGGGTGCGATTTCGTGATTTAACAACCGGTGAAGAACGTATTCGGACACTGGTTTTCCCGGCTCAGGTCACGGACAGCAGCACTCAACTTTCGGTCATGGCGCCGGTCGGCGCAGCCCTGCTGGGTCTCAAAGTCGGGAGCGTCATTCACTGGGAATTACCGGGCGGCACCTCAACGCACCTTGAAGTCCTTGAGCTGCTATACCAACCGGAAGCCGCGGGCGATCTCCATCGTTAATCACTCTGCAGCCTGAGGCGTTTTACGCTTTATCAGAGGATGTATTCACATCCTCTTTCTGCCTGTATCAGGCTATCTGCTTCTTTTGACAACGTTTTAGCTCATCCTTAACCCGTTCTGACAGTTTTGCGACCTGAATGGCACAATATTTTCTTATAATATGCTGATATATATAAATCATTCGGAATACATTGATGCGGCAACGGAGAGGGGTTCCGCGTTTACGCAGGCCATACGACTACCGGGTCAGCAACAGAGGTAAACGCCGCCTGACGCTCCGTAACAGTAAGGCTCAGGAATGGAGCCAGTCAATTCGTGGCCAGCGAAGAAGCCGTGACAAAAATGAAGTCTATCGAAGCAGATGTACAAGGAGGAATGCATATGTATAAAACAATCATTATGCCCGTTGATGTTTTTGAGATGGAGCTAAGCGATAAAGCGGTCCGCCATGCGGAATTTTTAGCCCAGCAGGACGGAGTTATCCATCTTCTTCACGTACTCCCCGGTTCCTCAAGCTTCACAATGAGCCGTTTCACCGCTGATCTGCGCCGTTTTGAAGAGCATTTACAGCATGAAGCGGAGAGCCGTCTTCAGACAATGGTCGGGCATTTCAGTATTGATCCCTCGCGTATCAAAATACATGTTCGTTTTGGCAACGTACGCGATATGGTGAATGAACTGGCAAACGAAATTGAAGCAGATGTTGTGGTAATTGGCTCACGCAATCCGTCAATCAGCACTCACCTGCTCGGTTCCAATGCCTCCAGCGTGATCCGCCATGCTCATATTCCAGTCATGGTGGTGAGATAATCTCCTGAGTAAAAAGAGGCTACTCGCGGGTAGCCTCTTTATGACGCAGATGAGATCTGACTTGCTTCTGAATTATGCCGTTTTCGTGCGAATCAGATAATCGAACGCGCTCAGGGAGGCTTTTGCACCTTCGCCCGTGGCGATAATAATCTGTTTGTACGGTACGGTAGTACAGTCTCCCGCCGCGAACACCCCCCTCACGCTGGTTTCACACTTGGCGTCGACGATGATTTCACCCATACGATTACGCTCAATCGTGCCTTCCAGCCAGTTAGTGTTTGGCAGCAGCCCTATCTGAACAAAGATCCCAGCCAGAGCGACATGGTGTTCATCGCCGCTCACACGATCGCGGTACTGCAGTCCTGTGACTTTACTGCCATCGCCGACCACTTCCGTGGTTTGCGCGTTAACAATGATGTCGACGTTCTTCAGGCTACGCACTTTATCCTGCAGTACCTGGTCGGCCTTCAGTTCCGGGGCAAACTCAAGCAAAGTAACGTGTTCAACCACGCCGGCAAGATCGATCGCCGCTTCCACGCCGGAGTTACCGCCGCCGATAACCGCCACACGCTTGCCTTTAAACAGCGGGCCGTCACAATGCGGGCAGTAGGTTACGCCTTTTGTGCGATACTGATCTTCGCCCGGCACGTTCATGTTGCGCCATTTTGCGCCAGTCGCAATGATCACGCTACGCGCTTTCAGTACCGCCCCGGAAGCCGTTTCAATGTGATGCAGGCCGCCTTCCACCGATGCCGGGATCAGTTTTGACGCGCTCTGGGCGTCAATCACATCCACATCATATTCACTGACGTGGGCTTTCAACGCCCCGGCCAGCTTCTGACCTTCGGTTTTCGGTACTGAGATATAGTTTTCAATATCGACCGTATCCAGCACCTGGCCGCCAAAGCGCTCCCCCATCAGGCCGGTACGAATACCTTTACGCGCGGAGTAAACTGCCGCAGCGGCGCCAGAAGGGCCAGAACCGACAATCAGCACATCGTAAGCGTCACGTTTATTCAGCTCTTCCGCCGCACGTTTTTCCGCACCGGTATCCACTTTGGCGACAATCTCAGACAGCGTCATACGACCCTGACCAAATTCCTGACCGTTCAAAAATACCGCCGGTACGCCCATGATGTTACGGTCGGTGATTTCATTCTGGAAAGTCCCGCCGTCAATCGCCGTATGCTTAATACGCGGATTAAGGATCGCCATCAGGTTCAGCGCCTGAACAACATCCGGACAATTATGGCAGGAGAGCGAATAATAGGTTTCAAACGTGAAATCGCCATCAATTTCGCGGATCTGTTCCAGCAGCGTCTGTGCTTCTTTTGATGGATGACCACCGGTCCACAACAGTGCCAGAACTAAAGAGGTGAATTCATGGCCCAGCGGAGAACCGGCAAAGCGTGGCCCCTGTTGTGAACCAGGATTGGTAATCAGAAACGAAGGCTTGCGTACTGGCAGGCTATTCTCTTCTTTGAACGTGACCTTATCTGACAGTTCAGCAATTTCAGCCAGCAGTTCCCTGATTTCTGCCGATTTAGCGCTGTCATCCAGCGTGGCAATCAGCTCAACGGGTTTGGTCAGTTTCTCAAGATAAGCCTTGAGCTGAGTTTTCATCGTAGTGTCGAGCATTTTTAATCTCCTGGGCTTAAAACCTCATCATGCAAGCGGCCTCGTTCAGGCTGCCTGGATGCGCTTGCATCATGATGCTGGAATAAAACGGGTGCGGTGCACCCGCCTTGAGGATTAATTCGCCGGTATTTCTCGTTACAGGAAGGCGAAATCTTATGAATCCCCGGAAGCTTACATCCGTAAGCAACCGGGGTGAGTAAGCGTCGCCAACACACCTGTCGCGCGAACAGCGTCGCGAATTTTAGATTTTGCCGACCAGGTCCAGAGACGGCGCCAGAGTTGCGTCACCTTCTTTCCATTTTGCCGGGCATACTTCGCCTGGGTGGGAAGCGACATACTGCGCGGCCTTGATTTTACGCAGCAGGTCAGAGGCATCACGGCCGATACCTTCAGCGGTAACTTCGATTGCCTGGATAATACCCTGCGGGTCGACAACGAAAGTTGCGCGGTCAGCCAGGCCTTCACCTTCACGCATATTGTCAAAGTTACGGGTCAGGGCGCCAGTCGGGTCGCCGATCATCGCATATTTGATTTTAGCGATGGTTTCGGAGCTGCTGTGCCATGCTTTGTGGGTAAAGTGAGTATCGGTAGAGACGGAGTAAACGTCTACGCCCAGCTTCTGCAGCTCTTCGTAATGGTCTGCCACATCACCCAGTTCAGTCGGGCAAACGAAGGTGAAGTCAGCCGGGTAGAAGAAGAAGACGCTCCAGCGGCCTTCAGTATCTTTCTCGGTAACTTCAATAAATTCACCGTTTTTGAACGCCTGGTTTTTAAAAGGTTTGATTTTGGTATTAATTAAGGACATCTATACTTCCTCCGTGTTTTCGTTGAGGTCTACGTTAACGAATTTTTACTGACCCGACCAATGCGTTTGCATTATCAAATCAATAAGCGTTATCTAACAATCGGAACAAGACAACCTTGTGAACCCGTTAACGCCGCAGCGGCCTTCCGCGCATTTTCGCGTTATAAGTCGCTGAAACGTAAAAAGGCCACCCTTTCAGGTGGCCCCGTTACCTGAAACACCCGCGGGTAGGTTCAGCGCCAGCTAACTGGCTACGTGTTGCGCTCTACACCTTAATGTAACAGCTTAAGGATTACATCACCCACAGAATCAAAGGACAATCCACTCCGTCGCAGGTCTTGCCTATGATTGTAATAGGTTTCACCGCTATACTGACTTTTTCATCAATCCATATAAGGAATAGCAATGCTAAAACGTCTGATTTTGCTGAGTTTTATACCGTTTTTCGGCTATGCCGAGGATCTTCCCGCGCCGGTAAAAGCCATAGAACAGCAGGGCATAACCATCATCAAACCTTTCGAAGCGCCGGGCGGAATGAAAGGCTGGTTAGGCAAATATCAGGACATGGGTGTCGCTATCTACCTGACGCCCGACGGCAAGCATGCGATTTCTGGCTATATGTATGATGAGAAGGGAAACAATCTTAGCGAACAGTTATTTCAAAAAGAGCTGTACACGCCAGCAGGCCAGCAAATGTGGAAAAAACTGGGCGCAGCAGACTGGCTACTTGATGGTAAAAAAGAGGCGCCCATCGTCCTGTATGTCTTTGCCGATCCCTTTTGCCCCTACTGCAAACAGTTCTGGCAACAGGCGCGCCCGTGGGTAGAATCAGGCAAGGTTCAGTTACGTACCTTATTGGTCGGCGTGATCAAACCAGAAAGCCTGACAATGGCCGCGGCCATACTCGCCAGTCAGGATCCGGCAAAAAACTGGAATGACTACGAACTCGCCAACGGAAAAACACAAATATCCGTCCCGACCGCCATCCAGCCAGAACAGATGAAAATACTTAAATCCAATCAGCAATTAATGGATGAACTCGGCGCTGACGTCACTCCCGCTATTTACTACATGAATAATGAAAATGCGCTTCAGCAAGCTATCGGACTACCTGATAAACAAAAGCTGCAAATAATGATGGGTGAAAAGTAAAAATGGCTACCCTCGCGTCATCTGCCGGATGTTACCGTTTGTTCACTCAAGGTTCTTCACCGGACAGGTTCCTGTTTCAGCCCTTGAATTCCACTTAATTTCCTGCCCCGGCCATGCATGTCATACATGATTATGATATATAACTGTCTAAGATGAATGGCAATCCGGAATCAGACAGTGTATCGTTTTCTTGTGGTGTAGCGGCTCACGTCTTACCCGACCGGAAAAATCAGCCATATCATCAAATCAGGTATTCCGCGCAAGCGAAACGCCAACAGGCAATTCCAAAAGAACGCACTTTATCAGCAATCTGCGATATTATATTTCTCTTTTATTTTCGCCAGCTTAACAGGATGTTGACAATGGCTAATCTCTACGCACTTAAAAAATTCGATCTTAATCTTCTGGTGATTTTTGAATGCATTTATCAGCATTTAAGTATCAGTAAAGCAGCTGAAATGCTATTTATTACGCCATCGGCAGTCAGCCAGTCGCTTCAGCGCTTACGCACTCAGCTCAACGATCCGCTGTTTGTTCGCTCTGGCAAAGGCATTATTCCTACAGCGGTCGGTATTAATCTGCACCATCATCTGGAAAAAAATCTTAACCAGATTGAACACACCATCAATATCACCCATCAGCTGCAGTTAAAAAAACGGCTGGTTGTTTATACACCGCAACTTTTTATTACGCAAAAAATAACAAATCTGATTCAGATGTTATTACGTGAATCAAAACTGTGTCTGGAGCATCACGATCTGTTGACATCCGAAGAATCCGTGGAAAATCTGTTAGCCCATCGAAAAGCCGACCTGATATTTAGCCCCGTGCCAGTCTCTTCTCGCGCAATAGTATGCAAGCCCATTCAGACGCTGGAAACGGCTCTCGTGTGTAGCAAAAATCATCCCCGACTGGCATCATTAACCACAACAACAGCCATATGTCGGGAAGGCTTCACGCATCACCTGGCAAATGGTAATGAAAGTAAATTTTTTCAGCGTCTGGCGACGGGGATACATTCTGATATAACAGTATCTTTTAGCAGCGATTCATACATCGCCATCCTTAATGTTATTCAACAAACCGAACTCATTGGTTTTGTACCAACCTGTATTTTACAACAAATAAACTTTAAGAATAAATTTAACATCATCAAGAGCACGTTCAGTATCCCTGACCTCACTATTTATATGATCTACAACCGAATTAAGCTTAATGAACCTATTTTTTCAACGTTTATCAATGACTGCGAAACAAAGCATATTTACTTATAACAAACATAATGTCATTCATCGAACACGTAATAACTTCTCTTCTGGCAGGGAAAAGAATATGACTGATACACAGATCATTCGCAATGCCAGCAAACACAGACAAGCGGCAACGCATTAAGTCTGAACGCCTGGAAGCATTACGCCCGAGCAAATCAGCGGTCCTCGGAGAAAATCCGACGACCGCTAATGCGCTCAGGCGCGATGTGCAGACCCACTACAGGCGGCACAGGCGTTCCGCCGCAGCCAGCAGCGTGGCTGGCTGCTTCGCGAAGCACAGACGTATTAACTTATGTGGGAATGGTCCAGCGCAGAACACCGACAGCGGGATCGCCGCAACGCCGATTTCGGTAGTCAACCAGCGGCAAAAACTCACATCATCCAGATCCGAAATAGCACTATAATCCGCCAGCAAAAAATAAGTCCCTTCACAGGCCAGAACGTTCAGACGACTGTCGCGCAGCGCATCAACAAACAGATCCCGGCGCTCGCGGTAAAACGCCGGCAACTGGCGATAGTGATCCGGTTCGCGACGCAGCATATCGGCAATCGCCAGTTGAGCTGGCGTATTCACCGAAAAAGTCAGGTACTGGTGGACTTTACGCAGTTCGGCGCTAATGGCGGCAGGCGCCACGCAATAACCCACCTTCCAGCCGGTCATATGAAAAGTTTTACCGAACGAAGACACCGCGACCGCGCGCTCACGTAGCTGCGGATGAGCCAGCACGCTGGCATGCCCGTCAGCGGCAAAACAGATATGTTCGTAGACTTCATCGCTAATCACATAAATTTCCCGGTCGGCAATTGCCTGCCACAGGGCGGCGAAATCTTCACGCCGCCACACGGTCGCGGACGGGTTATGCGGAGTATTGAGGATCACCAGCCGGGTTTTGTCGCTAAGCGTCGCGGCGAACTGCTGCCAGTCCACGCGAAAATGGGGTGGCTGAAGAGCAATGCGCTTCAGCACGCCGCCAGACAGTTCAACCGCCGGGGCATAGCTATCATAACTAGGGTCGAAGCAGACAACTTCGTCGCCGGTACGCACCAGCGCGGTGATCGCCGCATACAGCGCTTCTGTCGCTCCTGCGGTCACAGTTACATCGCTGTTGGCATCGGGACGATAGCCGTATAGCTCTTCGGTTTTATCAACAATCGCTTCACGTAATGCGACAACACCGGTCATCGGCGCATACTGGTTCGCGCCCTGTGCGACATGGTAAGCCAGTCGCTCCTGCAAATAGCGTGGACCGTCAAAATCGGGGAACCCCTGCGACAGGTTAATCGCCTGGTGCTGCTGCGCCAGGGCACTCATTTGGGTAAAAATAGTCGTGCCGAGCGAAGGGAGTTTACTCTCAGGAATCAGTGGTTTATTGCTCATTCTTTGTGTACCGTCTGTGATGCTGTTGTTGAAGCCACTATAACACGGTGTTAATATTTGGCAATCAAGACGCTTAGACGTCTAAATGATAATGTTATTTCACTAATGAATGATTGAAAAACAACTATCATCACAACACCATCGTCAGCACGACACACCGCTCACTCTGGAGAACTCATGATCCGCGCTATCGTGACCGATATTGAAGGCACCACCAGCGACATTCGCTTCGTCCACAACATCCTGTTTCCGTACGCCCGCGAACGCCTGGCCCCTTTCGTCACCGCTCAGCAGTTTGTCGAGCCGGTAAAGACCATTCTCGATAACCTGCGCGAAGAGATCGCCGAACCTGCCGCCACGACAGAACGGCTTATTGCTACCCTGTTTGCTTTTATGGATGAAGATCGCAAATCCACTGCCCTGAAGGCGCTGCAGGGCATTATCTGGCGCGAAGGCTATGTCAATGGCGACTTCACCGGACACATTTATCCTGACGTTCTCCCGGCACTGGAAAAGTGGAAATCACAGGGCATTGATTTATATATATATTCATCAGGCTCCGTTGCTGCGCAGAAATTGTTATTTGGCTACAGCGCTGAAGGTGATATGACTCATTTATTCAACGGCTATTTCGATACCCGGGTAGGCGCCAAACGTGACGTGCAGTCCTACCGTAATATTGCTGAACAGCTGGGACATCCTCCTGGCGCCATTCTGTTCCTGTCCGATATCCATCAGGAACTGGATGCCGCAGAAGAGGCTGGTTTCCATACCCTGCAACTGGTACGGGGCGACCGCGATCCAGCCAGCCACCACCCACAGGTTCAGCATTTTGACGACATTCATCCGGAGCAGATCCCAGCATGAGCGCATTAACTATTTTTTCTGTTACAGACCCGCAAAACCACCGCTGGCACAGCAGCGACGCCGCCGAGATCCAGCAGCAGCTCAACGCCAAAGGCGTACGTTTCGAGCGCTGGCAGGCTGACCGCGATTTAGGCCCGGCGCCAACCCCGGAAACGGTGATTGCCGCCTACCAACACGCCATTGATAAACTCGTTGCCGAGAAAGGCTATCAAAGCTGGGACGTGATCAGCCTGCGGGCGGATAACCCGCAGAAAGCGGCGCTACGGGAAAAATTCCTGAATGAACATACCCATGGAGAAGACGAAGTGCGTTTCTTCGTTGAGGGAGCCGGTCTCTTCTGCCTGCATATTGGCGATGAAGTTTTCCAGGTACTGTGCGAAAAGAACGATTTAATTTCCGTTCCCGCCCACACGCCGCACTGGTTTGATATGGGTTCAGAGCCTAACTTCACCGCCATTCGCATCTTCGATAACCCGGAAGGCTGGATCGCCCGGTTTACCGGCGACGACATCGCTAACGCCTACCCGCGTCTGGCGTAACGCCGGGATTCCACCGACGGAATCACTCCGCCGGTGGAGAACAATACCGGCTTATTCACCCACATAGCGGCGGCGCATCAGCTCACACTCGAACAGGAATTCCAGTCCTTCCAGTTGACGACGGGCCTCGTTGATATCTTTTCCCCAGCAGGTCAGACCATGACCGCGCAGCAGAAAGCCGTAACGCAACGGGTTGGTTTGCGCATAGTCTTCAATGCGCGCGGCCAGCGCGTCGATATCCTGATCGTTATCGAAAATCGCCACCGGTACGGTATCAAGATGACTGTGCTGACCGGTCAGGGTTTTCTGCATTTCGTAGCCCTGTAGCGACAGGGTGGCGCTTTTTTCAATGCGCGACAGTACGGTCGCATTGACGGTATGAACGTGCAACACAAAATTAGCTTCCGGGAACAAACGGTAGACCAGCGTATGCAGGCCCGTTTCAGCGGAGGGTTTTCGCCCGGAAGGGGCTTTATTGCTGGCGATCTCGACCTGAAGGAAATCTGCCGACGTCAGGCTGCCTTTATCGCGCCCGGACTCGCTGAGCCAGCACCAGGTCTCATCCTGACGCGCCGACATATTGCCGCCGGTGGCCGGTGCCCAGCCTTTCGCTCCGATCCAATGACAGGTGGTGACCAGTTGCGCGACTCTTTCTTGCCACATAGCAGTTCCTCAGTTTAGCGATGTTATATTTAGCCATCTAAATGGCTATTCATCCGATACTAACATCGCCGGACCAACGGAACAATATTTCATAAAAAGCACACATTAATAATGGTTATATCAAAAACACATATCAAATTACTGTTTTTCACAGTGAAGTCACCGTGAATTTTCATGACGTCAATATTACCGGCTGCAGACAGGTAAAAAAGCGGGGAATTGTGTGGCGGAGAGGACACAAAATGCGCCCGCAGAAACCGGGCGCATAAGTGGTTACAGGGCCGTCGCGGCCATATCAATCACAAAGCGGTATTTCACCTCTCCCTTCAACATCCGGCTGAACGCCGCTTCGACGTCCTCGCCGCGAATCATCTCCACGTCGGCGGTAATGTTGTGCTGGCCGCAGAAATCAAGCATCTCCTGAGTCTCCTGAATGCTGCCGATTGAGGTGCCGGTGATGCTCAGACGGCGGAACACCAGCGGCGTCACGTCCGGCGACGGATGCGGGCTATCGGGGATCCCCACCAGCACCAGACGACCGTTGGTTTTCAGGGTCGCCAGATACGGATCAAGGTCATGTGGCGCAGCGACGCAGTCAAGAATGATATCAAGGCTGGCAACACTGGCCGCCATCTGCTCGCTATCGCGGGAAACCACCACCCTGCTCGCGCCCAGACGCCGCGCGTCTTCGCCTTTTTCCGGCGAGGTCGTAAACAGCGTCACCTCCGCGCCCAGCGCGCTGGCCAACTTAACCGCCATATGCCCCAACCCGCCAAGACCAATTACTCCGACGCTGTCCCCCGGCTTCACACCGAAATGGCGCAGCGGCGACCAGACGGTAACGCCCGCGCACAGCAGCGGCGCGACGCCAGGCAGATCGAGATTCTCCGGCACGCGCACCACAAAGCGCTGGTCAACCACGATATTCTGCGCGTAGCCGCCGCGAGTCAGCTCACCCGTATAGCGATCTTTACCGTTATACGTTGGCGTAAAGCCCGCGTCGCAATATTGCTCTTCATGCTGTTGGCAGAACGCGCAATGACCGCAGGAGTCGACCATTACGCCAACCCCGACCAGTTGACCCGGCGTAAAGCGCGTTACCGCTTTTCCGCTTTGCCGGACCCGGCCAACGATTTCGTGACCCGGCACCAGCGGATACTGGCTGACGCCCCATTCGTTGCGCGCCATATGCAGGTCGGAGTGGCATACGCCGCAGTAGAGAATATCGATCAGCACATCGTTATCCTGGACATCGCGCAGGGAAATCTCCCCTACCCGCAGCGGCTGGTCGGCGGCGGTCGCCATCATTCCACGAATCTTCATCTTTACCTCAGATCTGGCTATAAAAGGGGCGCACACTATAGACACATGGCTTCCATATTGGTAGTAGTTACCATTTGGTTACCATAAAGAAAGGGAGCGAAAATGCCGGTTATCGTCGATGGCAAACTCTGTTTTTATGCCGATTCCGCCCCGCGACGGCTGATGGATCTTTTTTCCGTAAAATGGTCTTCCATGGTGCTGCACGCCCTGTGGCACTGGCCGAATCATCGCTGCCGCACCGCTGAACTACAGCGCAGCCTGCAGGGCATTTCCAAAAAGATGCTGATCCAGACTCTGCGCGAACTGGAGATGCGCGGGCTGATTAGCCGCCATGTATATCCTGTCGTGCCGCCAAAAGTGGAATATGAGCTGACCGGTTTGGGCAAAACCTTCGCCTGGCCCATCGAGCAGATGTATCAGTGGGGGCTGGAAAACCAGGCCGCGCTTGATGCGATGGAAGAACATTACCGGGCAGCGATGGAGAACGGCACCTCGTCCTGAAAACACGCTCATCTGCGGCTCTCGCCGGGCGATAAGGCGCCTGATGCGGGTCTGAACGGAACGGGCGGCTAATCAAAACCGACGAAGACAAAACCGGGTTCTGTTGCAGATTGCTGACAACGCCTTCTTCTGAAATTGCCCGGCGTCGCGTTTACCCGCTTTACTGTTATCAATTGCGGCTGTCGATAACCCCGAACAACAACCGCTTCGCGCTTTAATCCCTTCTCAGGCTCTTTCTGGCGCGAACGCCCCGGCCGCCACCTGCTGCGGGGTCACCACGCCGCTATCCAGCACCCAGCCGCTAATCAGCGTCGCAGGCGTGACGTCAAATGCCGGATTGTAGACTTCAGCCTCTTTCGGCGCCCACTGAACCGCGCCGAAACTGCCGGTGACGCCAGTGACTTCCGCTGCGGCTCGCTGTTCAATGGGAATGGCAGCGCCGTTCGGACAATGGCGATCAAGGGTGGTCTGCGGCGCGGCGACGTAAAACGGGATCTGGTGATACTTTGCCAGTACCGCCAGCGAATAGGTGCCGATTTTATTCGCCACATCACCATTGGCGGCGATACGGTCAGCACCGACCCACACCGCGTCAACCTCTCCCCGAGCCATCAGGCTGGCGGCCATCGAATCGGTAATCAGCCGATACGGTACGCCCAGTTCCCCCAGTTCCCAGGCAGTCAGCCGCCCGCCCTGTAACAGAGGCCGGGTTTCATCCACCCACACGTTCGCCACTTTCCCCTGCTGATGCGCCAGCGCTATCACCCCCAGCGCGGTCCCCACTCCCGCCGTCGCCAGACCGCCGGTATTGCAGTGGGTTAACAGGCGGCTGCCCGGTGTCACCAGCGCGCTACCCGCCTCCGCAATGCGGGCGCAAAGTTGTTTATCTTCCTCGATCAGGCGCAGCGCTTCCACTTCCAGCGCCTGAGGATAGTTATCTTCCGCCAGCGTCAGCTTCATGCGGTCAAGATTATTCATCAGGTTCACCGCCGTCGGACGCGCGGCGCGCAGCGTCTCCAGCGCCCCGGACAGCTCGTCGCGGCTCAGCCCACGCTGAGCCAGCAGCGCCAGCAGCAGGCTGGCGGAGAGGCCAATCAGCGGCGCGCCGCGCACCCGCAGCGCAAGAATGTGATCCACCAGAAGGGGAACGCTATCCGCCGCCAGCCAGCGCTTTTCCTGCGGCAGGGCCTGCTGGTCAAGAATAAACAACTGATTTTCGCTCACCCGCAGGCTGGTGGTCTGTAGTCTCTGCATTTAGTTAAATCCCTGTTGCGTTGTTGTATCACATTGTGTCAGGATGGAATCCAGAAGTATAGACGTCTGAATGGCTTAATCAGAATTTTGAGGATCGAGGTAATGTCGCAATACCATACTTTCACAGCCAGCGATGCGGTGGCTTACGCACAACAATTTGGCGGACTCGAGAACCCGTCAGAACTGGTGTCCGCACAGGAAGTGGGCGACGGCAACCTTAACCTGGTGTTTAAAATTTTTGATACGCAGGGCGTTAGCCGGATTATTGTTAAGCAGGCCCTGCCCTACGTGCGCTGCGTGGGGGAATCCTGGCCGCTGACCCTCGACCGCGCCCGTCTTGAGGCGCAAACCCTGGTCGCCCACTATCAGCACTGCCCGCAGCACACGGTGCACATTGTGCATTTTGATCCCGAACTGGCGGTCATGGTGATGGAAGATCTCTCCGATCACCGCATCTGGCGCGGTGAGTTGATTAACAACGTGTACTACCCGCTCGCCGCCAGCCAACTGGGAGAATATCTGGCCCGGGTGTTGTTCCATACCAGCGACTTTTATCTGCATCCGCATCAGAAAAAAGCCCTGGTGGCGCAATTTATCAATCCGGAAATGTGCGAAATCACCGAAGACCTGTTCTTTAACGACCCGTATCAGGTTCACGAGCGCAATAACTATCCGTCCGCGCTGGAAGCCGACGTTGCCGCCCTGCGTGATGACGCGCAGCTCAAACTGGCCGTTGCCGCGCTGAAGCACCGTTTCTTCTCCCATGCCGAAGCGCTGCTGCACGGCGATATTCACAGCGGCTCGATTTTCGTCGCCGAGGGCAGCTTTAAAGCTATCGACGCCGAGTTCGGTTATTTCGGCCCCATGGGCTTCGATATCGGCACCGCCATCGGCAATCTGCTGCTCAATTATTGCGGTCTGCCGGGGCATCTGGGCATTCGCGATGCCGCCGCCGCCCGCGAACAGCGCCTCTGCGATATTCAGCAATTCTGGAATACCTTCGCCGAACGTTTCCAGGCGCTGGCGGCGGAGAAAACCCACGACGCAGCGCTGGCTTATCCCGGCTATGCCTCCGCGTTTCTGAAAAACGTGTGGGCCGATGCGATTGGCTTCTGCGGAACCGAGCTGATTCGCCGCAGCGTCGGGCTGTCCCACGTTGCCGATATTGACACGATTCAGGACGAAGCCATGCGCCACGAATGTCTGCGCCACGCCATCGCCCTGGGTAAAACGCTGATTGTGATTGCCGGGCGAATCGACAGTGTCGAAGAGCTGATCGCCCGCATTCGTCAGCACGGTTGACGCGTTATCTGCCGGGCGGCGCCTGACGCCTTGCCCGGCCTACAGTCCGGGCGTTTACCCGCCGGGTAAGGACTGCGCCGCCCGGCAAAAAGCTACCCCAGATACTCAATCACCGACAGTCCGCCGTTATAGTCGGTGCTGTAGATAATCCCCTGCGCATCGACAAACACGTCGCAGGACTGGATCACCCGCGGACGCCCGGGGCGGGTATCCATCATTTTCGCTGGCGCGGCGGGCACCAGCGCCCCGGTTTCCACCGGTCGATAAGGATTGGAAATATCGTAAGCACGCACTCCCGCATTCTGGTAAGTGGCAAAAATCAGCGTTGAGCTAATAAAGCTGCCAGGGCGGTTCTCATGCAGATTATGCGGGCCGAAATGCGCCCCTTTCGCCACATAGTCCGTCTCATCCGGCTGCGGGAAGGTGGAGATACTCACCGGGTTCGCCGGGTCGCGAATATCAAACAACCAGATCAGTTTCTCGCCGTCCTGCTGGTTATCCAGCACCGCCTCATCAAGCACCACCAGCAGATCCCGGTCCGGCAGCGGCAACGCGGTGTGCGTGCCGCCGCCAAACGGTGGGCTCCAGTTACGGTGACTAATCAGCTTCGGCTGAGTGCGATCTTTAATATCAAGCAGCGTCAGACCGCCATCGCGCCAGCTACCGTAGGCGGTATCCCCGGCGATAATCGCGTGGTGCAGCGCGTAGCGCTTACCTTCCGGCCACTGCGGGGTTTCGCCCGCCGCCTGATTCATTCCCGGCAGCCACCAGCGTCCGGCGACTTCCGGCTTGCGTGGGTCAGCCAGATCGATAGTCAGGAAGATGTAGTCGCTAAAACCGTCGATCAGCGCGGAAACGTAGGCCCAGCGTCCGCCGACGTACCAGATCCGATGAATACCGATCCCGTTCAGCGACAGAAAGCTGATTTCGCGCGGTGTATCTGGGGTCGAAATATCAAAAATCCGCAGCCCGGCGCTCCAGCCCCGATCCTGCACATCGCTGACCGTCTCGCCCACCGAGCGGGTGTAGTAAACCTTCTCATCGGCAAAGCGCGTATCGGCAAAAAGATCCCTTGCGTTGATCACCAGCAGCAGATCGTCGTGCGCCTGTAAATGAACGTTCCAGGTACCCGGCGGCGCAGCGATATAATTGACCGTGCGCGGATTTTTAGGATCGCGCACGTCCACCACTGAAAACCCCTGCGACACCATATGGCCAATATAGGCAAAGCCACGGTGCACCATCAACTGAACGCCGTCCGGACGTCCCCCCTGATCGCTGTGCCCAATCAGCCGCATATTACGGCTATATTCGGGACATGGTAATTCAGTCACCTTAAGCTCCTTTTGCCGAATGGCGGCTGCGCCTTATCCGGCCGACAATATCACTGGCCCGGTAAGCGCAGCGCCTGCGGGATTACTTGTTTTTTGCTTCCAGCGTAGCAAACCACGGGGCGACAAAATCTTCAGTCTGGCCCCAGCCCGGAATAATTTTCCCCAGCGAGGCGACGTTGACCGCCCCAGGTTGCGCCGCCAGCAGCGCCTGCGGAATCGCCGCCGCTTTAAAGTCGTAGGTCGCCGGGGTCACTTCACCGGCAATCTTATTGGCGATCAGGCGCACGTTAGTGGCGCCGATAAGCTTCGGATCCACCGCCACGCTCACTTTCCACGGGCTGCCGGGTTCGCGCATCAGTTGCAGATCCTGGTTGGAAATATCAATGCTGTAGAGTTTGATCTCAGTGCGACCATTCTCTTTCAGCGCCTTATAAGCGCCCTGGCTGAAAGCATCCCAGGTTCCCCAGATGGCATCAATTTTGCCCTTCGGGTATTTGGCTAAGATCGCACCGACTTTGTTGGCGGTATCGCCCTGCACATCGGAAGAGACGGCGCCGATGGATTCCAGCTCCTTAATGCCGGGATTTTGTTTAAGCAGCGTCTGATAAGCGGCCTGACGACGCTCCATCGGCGGGAAACCTGCAACCCACAGTTTGATGATATTGGCTTTGCCGTGGAAATCTTTCACCAGTTGGCCAAACGAGAGTTCCGTCAGGGAAGCATCATCCTGCTGAGTCACGGTCACGCCAGGGATCTCGCCATTGATCGCAGTATCAAAGACCGACACTTTAATCCCGGCATCCACGGCTTTTTTCACCAGCGCGGTAGCATAGGGATCGCGTGCCTGAGAAAGAATAATGCCGTCATATTTCTGGCTGATGGCCTGGTTTACGAAATCCTGAAATTTGGCATCATCGCCATTGCTGAGGAAGGTGCTGATTTTAAAACCGAGCTTTTTCCCCTCCTGAATCGCTCCGGCGACAAACTGAGTGGTGTTATCGTCGGAACCGAGGTTACGGATCACCGCAATACGAATCGGGCCGTGATGTTCGGCAATCGCCGCCGGAACTGGCGCTGGCGTTTCAGCAAAGGCCGCCGCAGAATTAAACAACCCTAATGCGATGAGTGAAAGCGTTATCTTTTTCATAGTGTTTGCCCTGTAAAATGTTAGGTGCGGCGCTGAAAATAAGTCAGTGCAAGCGCGCCAGCCAGCACCAGCCCTTTAATAATGTCCATTGCGTAATACGGCACCGAGAGCATCACCAGACCATTGGAGAGCACGCCCAAAATCACCGCGCCTACCAGCGTCCCGAGGGCGTTCGGCTTACCGCTACCGGCCAGCGAGAAGCCGATCCATGCCGCCGCCACCGCATCCATCAGGTAGCCGCTACCGGCGTTGACCTGCGATGATCCAATGCGCGAGGCCAGAAGAATGCCGCCGAGCCCGGCCAGCAGAGACGCGATCACATAAGCCGCCACTTTGTAACGGGTGATCCGCAGGCCGGAGAGACGCGCCGCTTCCGGGTTGCCGCCAATGGCGTACATCCGCCGCCCGTGGGTAGTGAAAGAGAGCGCTAGCTGGGCGATGACGGTCACCACCAGCATAATGATGACAATCGTCGGCACCTGTCCCAGCAAACCGAACGCGGCTGGAATAGTGCCCTCTGCCATATCCCCGCTCGGCAGCACCATGTTTTCGGTGATCGACCCGCCATAGCTATAGGTCATCGCCACGCCCTGAATCACGAACAGACTGGCAAGCGTCGCCAGCATGTCGGGAATACGCAGGATCACAATCAGAAACGCGTTAAACAGCCCCACAAGAGTACAGAGTGCCAGGGTGACAACAATTGCCTCGGTGGCGCCAAAGCCGTGCCAGACAAAGAGTGAGATGACCAGCGCATTAGCCAGCGAGGCGGTTGAGCCCACCGAAAGATCAAAACCGCCGACCGTCAGCGAGATCGACACGCCGATGGCAATCACCGTCACAATAGCAATGGAGCGCAGGATATTGATAATGTTAAACGGGTCGAGGAAGTTGTCCGATGCCAGGCCAAAAACGGCAATCAGCAACACCACGGTCAGCAGCATGCCCCATTTGTAGAGAAAATCGAAAAATCGCTGACGGCCTGATACCGCCGCGTTAACTGTCAGGGCCTTGCTCACGCTGCTGCTCCTCCGGTGGAGTAATAAAGAATGTTCTCTTCCCGGGCCTCATCGCCCGGAATTTCTGCAACGATGCGCCCGTCCCACAGCACGCAGATGCGATCGCACAGGCCAACCAGTTCGGCGAATTCGCCCGAGGCGTAAATCACCCCTTTGCCTTCCCGCGCCAGACCATCAATCAGATTGAACAAATCCGTTTTCGCTTTCACATCAACGCCTTTGGTCGGCTCATCGAAAATCAGCACATTGGCGTTGCCGCGCAGCCATTTGCCGATCGCCACTTTCTGCTGATTGCCGCCGGAGAGACGTCGCAGGGTCTGCGCCGGTCCGGAAGTGCGGATCCCCACGCGGGCGATCACCTCTTCCGCCCAGCGCCAGGCCTGACGATGACCAAACAGGCTCCAGCGGGAGAAGCTGTTATCGGCGCTGACCGCCAGATTCATCGCCACCGGCTCTTCGATAAAGATCCCCTCTTTGCGCCGCTCTTCCGGCACCAGCGCCAGGCCGCGAGCCACCGAATCCGCTGGATCGCGCGGTCGCCACGGCTGGTTATTGAGTTCCCCGCGCGTCAGGCGACATTTGCTGGCGCCAAACAGCGCCTTACACAGTTCGGTTTTCCCGGCGCCCGCCAGCCCGGCAATGCCGAGAATTTCCCCTTTACGCAAACGCAGCGAGATCCCCTGTAGCAGCTTTTCGTCATGCAGACCGTCGATCTGCAACAGCACCTCATCGCTATGCGGGGGACGCTTCGGCGGGAAGATATCGCGGAGTTCATGGCCGAGCATCTTCTCGACGATCTGTTCGCCGCTCAGTTCAGCCATCGGCCCGCTCTCAACCAGGCAACCATCGCGCAACACCGTCAGGGTGTCGCAAATCGCTTTTAACTCATGAATGCGGTGTGAGATAAACACCACGCCAATACCCTGCTGCTGCAGGCGGCGAACCACCGCAAACAGGCGCTCGCTTTCGTTTTGGTCCAGCGGCGCAGTAGGCTCGTCAAGAATCAGAAAGCGGCAATGGTGAGACAGGGCGCGGGCCAGCAGGATTTGCTGTTTTTCCGCCAGCGAACAGCTCTCGATTGAACGCCGCACGTCAAGGGTGACGTCAAGTTGAGTCAGCGCCTCGCGCGCCAGCTGGCGCAGTCGCCCCCAGCGAAAGGCGATACCCGGCTCCGCCAGCCGGTCGAGCATAATGTTTTCCGCAATGCTCAGACCTGGCACCAGCGCAACATCGACCTCCTGCTGCACCAGATGAATGCCGAGCTGTTTGGCATCGCGCGGCGAACGAATGCTTACCGGCTGATTGTTGATAATCACCTCACCTTCATAGTGGGCGTGCGTACCACATAGCACCGCCATCAGCGTGGATTTACCCGCGCCGTTGGCTCCGGTCAGCGCATGTACTGAACCGCCCTTCAGCGTGAAAGAGACGTTACTCAGCGCCCGAAAGCCGGAAAAAGCCAGGCTAATGTTTTGCATCTCAAGGCGATTGCCGGTCATCTCCTGTACCCTGTCGATTAATCTTCTGATTTAACGAATTTTTCATAGCTGCCCTTGACTGACAAATGCATAAAAGGCATAAGATAAAACGAAATATTATTAGCCATCCGGATGTCCAGACATAACATCAGGTTAGCGAAACAGAATAAGGACAACATTTATGTGTCATAGCGATATCCGCGTGGTCCCCGGCCCCGCCAACTACTACTCCCATCCCGGCAGCCTTACCCGATTACATGATTTTTACAGCGCAGAGCAGCTTTCACGCGCGGTGTGGGTTTATGGCGAGCGGGCTATCGCTGGCGCGCAGGCTTTCCTCCCGGATACCTTTAACGCAGTCGGTGCGAAAAAAATCTTATTTAAAGGGCATTGCAGCGAAAGCGATGTCAGCAAACTGGCCTGCGAGGCCGGCGACGATCGCTCAGTGGTAATTGGCGTCGGCGGCGGCGCGCTGCTGGATACCGCCAAAGCGCTGGCCCGCCGCCTCGGTCTGCCGGTGGTGGCGATCCCCACCATCGCCGCCACCTGCGCGGCGTGGACGCCGCTGTCGGTGTGGTACAACGATGCCGGTCAGGCGCTGCAATTCGAAATCTTTGACGACGCCAACTTCCTTGTTCTGGTGGAGCCGCAGATTATCCTCAACGCGCCGGCGGAGTATCTGCTGGCGGGGATCGGCGATACGCTGGCGAAATGGTATGAAGCGGTGGTACTGGCCCCGCAGCCGGAAACGCTGCCGCTCACCGTGCGCCTCGGCATTAATGGCGCGCTGGCAATCCGCGATGTGCTGCTGGAAAGCAGCGAAACCGCGCTGGCCGACCAGCAGCGCGGTGAACTCACGCAGACTTTCCGCGATGTGGTGGATGCGATTATCGCTGGCGGCGGTATGGTCGGCGGCTTAGGCGAGCGCTATACCCGCGTCGCCGCCGCCCATGCGGTGCATAACGGCCTGACGGTACTGCCGCAGACGGAAAAGTATCTCCACGGCACCAAAGTCGCCTACGGCATTCTGGTGCAGAGCGCCCTGCTCGGTCAGGACGACGTGCTGGCACAGCTGGTGCAGGCGTATCAGCGCTTTAATCTGCCAACTACGCTGGCCGCGCTGGAAGTCGATATCAACAATCGTGAAGATCTGGATAAGGTGATTGCCCATACCCTGCGCCCGGTGGAGTCCATCCATTTTCTGCCGGTTGCGCTGAACGCCGAAACCCTGCGCGCCGCGTTTGAAAAAGTTGAGCGTTTCGCCGGTTAACTGCGTTGTTATACACGCCTCTGCCGCCCGGCGGAGGTGCTCGATGCCCCCCGTAAAGACAATGCCGTTCACTTAAGCAAATCATCGGCGTTGTCTTCGGTTTTATTTGCCAGCGGCAATCGCATTATCGGTGGTTTAAACGAAAATCTAATTCGGTTGATTCACTAACTGAGCTGATACGGGCTGAAATATAAAGGATATGACTTTTTTATGACTTTCAGCCTCTGAAAAGCCACTGACGAATAACGGACTCACCGCATGGGGGTTGGGCGCATCAAGGAAACCTGGCGGGAACGCAGGCGCGCATCCAGGACTGGCCGCCAGGACGGCGGCCAGAGGGCGGGTCGAGACAGGGACGTCGAGTCCCGCCCGGTCCGCCAGATGAAGCCGGAGTGGAGCGGACCGCGCAGCGGCAGGTTTTCAGCGCAATGCCGGGGGTGCAGGGGGACGGGCGAAACGTCCCCCTGCCCGTTCACACGCTGTGGATATAACGAATATCCTCGTATTACCCGTGAACGGAACAGGCCGCTGAATCAAATGGGTGAAAACGATGAATACGCCATGTTCGCCATAACCACCGATTAACAGAACCGCTCAGCCAGCCATAAACACAACTGACCGCCCTTAACTGATCCGCATTACCCATAAAGAGGATGTATCCGTCTTCGTGAACGCCGCAAGCGGTCGTTGGGCTGCGCCTTAAGGCGCGAACCGCACAGTCTGACGGGCCCGGATAAGCGGCAAGTCATGCAGAAGCGTGGCCTAACGCTTCCAGCCTAGCAGCACTTCGCGCCGCCTTTTCCACCGTAGCGCGCATCCTGACGTTCGCGGAAAAATTCCTCGTAAGTCATTGGTGTCTGCTCAGGATGTGTCGCACGAATATGTGCGACATAGTTGTCGTAATCCGGCACGCCGATCATCATTTTCGCCGCCTGACCTAAATATTTTCCCGCTTTCGAAAGGGTATCAAACATTTTCAACTCTCATAATCGCCCTCCTTCTCACAAAGAGGGCGATAAAGTCACGCCTTAGTGGGCACGTTTAACCTGAGTCACCAGGTTATCTGCATCAGCAGGCATCGCCTGGTAAGGGGTCTCTTTCGCCGTCGGTTTGTCCTCTTTCAGCGCCGCCAGCGCGGTCTTAATGGAGAACAGCGCCAGCACCACAACCACTACCATAAAGAAGATGGTCAGACCGGCATCCAGACGGTTGTTAAACACCAGTTGCGCCAGTTGCGATTCACTGTACTGTGACGGGATATTACCGCTATCGATCATCGCCTGAAACTTATTAGCTATCGCCAGGAACCCGACTTTAGTATCGGGACTGAAGGATTTCTGCCAGCCCGCCGTCAGGGTACAAATCAGCAGCCAGGCGGTCGGCAACAGCGCCACCCACGCATAGCGCTGGCGTTTCATCTTAAACAGTACCACCGCACAGAGCATCAGCGCCATCCCTGCCAGCATCTGGTTGGCGATACCAAACAGCGGCCACAGGGTATTGATACCGCCGAGCGGGTCAACGACGCCCTGATGCAGGAAGTATCCCCACGCCAGCACGCACAGCGCCGTCGCCAGCAGGTTGGCTGGCAGGGAGCTGGTTTGCTTCAATCCGGGGCTGATTACGCCCAGCAGGTCCTGGAGCATAAAGCGCGCCGCCCGCGTTCCCGCATCCACCGCCGTCAGGATAAACAGCGCCTCGAACAGAATCGCGAAGTGATACCAGAACGAGACGTCCATCAGGCCGCCCAACGCACCGTGCAGAATATAGGCCATCCCCACCGCCAGGGTCGGCGCGCCGCCCGCACGGGAAATGATCGACTGTTCACCCACTTCGTTGGCTATCTGGTGGAGCGTATCCGGCGTCACCGTAAAACCCCAACCGCTTACCACCTGCGCCGCCGATGCCACCACATCGACCACACCTGCCGGCGCCAGCACCGCCATCGGACTGTTCATCGCAAAGTAGACGCCCGGATCAATAACACAGGCCGCCACCAGCGCCATAATCGCCACGAAGGACTCCATCAGCATGCCGCCATAGCCGATAAAGCAGGCTTGCCCTTCATTGGCCAGCATTTTCGGCGTGGTGCCGGAAGAGATCAGGGCATGGAAGCCGGACACCGCGCCGCAGGCAATGGTAATAAACAGGAACGGGAACAGATCGCCGCTCCACACCGGGCCGGTACCGTCGATAAACTTAGTCAGCGCGGGCATGGTCAGGGTCGGGCGCATAATCAGGATACCAATCGCCAGCCCCACGATGGTGCCGATTTTCAGGAAAGTAGAGAGGTAGTCCCGCGGAGCCAGCAGCAGCCACACCGGCAGCACAGCGGCAATAAAGCCGTAACCCACCAGAATCCAGGTTAACTGCACGCCGGTATAATCAAACCACGGCGCCCAGGTGGGGCTTTCCGCCACCCAGCCGCCGGAAATGATGGCGAATACCAGCATCACCAGGCCAATCACCGACACCTCGCCAATGCGGCCGGGACGCAGATAGCGAATATAAATACCCATGAAAATCGCCAGCGGAATGGTGAAGGCCACGGTGTAGGTTCCCCACGGGCTGTGGGTCAGCGCTTTCACCACGATCATCGCCAGCACCGCGAGGATAATCACCATAATCATAAAACAGGCCACCAGCGCCAGTACACCAGCGGCCGGGCCCATCTCTTCTTTCACCAGTTCGCCGAGCGAACGCCCGTCGCGACGGGTGGAAACGAACAGCACCATAAAGTCCTGTACCGCCCCGGCCAGCACCACACCCGCGAGGAGCCAGATCATCCCCGGCAGGTAGCCCATTTGCGCCGCCAGCACCGGGCCAACCAGCGGCCCCGCTCCGGCAATAGCCGCAAAATGGTGACCGAACAGCACTTTTTTATCGGTCGGCACATAGTCGAGGCCATCATTGTGACGCACCGCCGGGGTCATCCGCGTCGGGTCGACCGACAGCACATTGTTGGCGATATACAGTCCATAGAAACGATAGGCGATCAGATAAACGCAGACTGCCGCGACGACAATCCATAGCGCGTTGATCTGTTCTCCACGATTTAGCGCGATATAACCAAGGGCAAAGGCTCCGATAACGGAGAGCAGTGTCCAGATGAGGTATTTCCCTGAATTATTCATCATTGTGTTCCACAGGTAGGATAAGCAGGATGTTACAATTTGTTTCTAGAACACAATGCGGATTCTAACAACTCTGAAACGATACAGATGTCGCCTGGCGGCAAGGATTTATCTCACATTGCAAGCGAGATCACTTCTGGCAGGAAAATAAATGAAAATGGTTATCGATAACGTTTCCCGGATCGCGGTTACGTCCCTGAGGCCGCATTACGGTTACGTTCCCCGTCAGGATACGACCTAACGGGGAAAAGGATACCTCAGCCAAGTACCATCGTGCCCAGGCGACAGGTGCAGCAGCGCCTTCCTCTTTCGTCGAAGATGGTGATTTCCCAGCTCTGGCCCTGACGTCCCAGGTGCAGCGGTCGGCATTCGCCGCGGACTTTGCCGCTGGAGACCGCCCGGTGATGGGTGGCGTTGAGTTCGGTTCCCATCACGCACTGGCCCTCTTCGGTCATCAGCCATCCCGCCATGGAACCCAGCGTCTCCGCCAGCGCCGCCGACGCACCGCCGTGCAGCAGGCCAAACGGCTGATGAGTACGCGCATCAACCGGCATTTCCGCCTCCAGCACGCCCTCCTCCAGGCGGGTATAAACGATCCCCAGATGCGCCACCATGGTATTTGCGCTGGTAGCGTTGAGCTCATCCAGCGTCATTTGACGTTTCCAGGCCATTTACGCCCCCAGCGTGGAGCCGCCGTCCACCACGATATCCTGCAGCGTGATATGGCTTGCGTGATCGGAAGCGAGGAACAGGATAGTATCCGCAATCTCCTGCGGGCGGGCAATTTTCCCCAGCGGAATCCCCAGCTTAAACTGCTCGCCAAAACCGCAAATCCGCTGCTGTTCAGCATCTTCGCTGACCCACAGCGTCCGCTGCATATCGGTGTCCGTCGATCCAGGCGAAACCACATTACAGCGCACGCCGCTGCCCGCCAGCTCCAGGCCGACGGTCAGCGCCAGGCTCTTCAGCGCCGCTTTCGATGCGCCGTAAGCGCTCATACCGATGCGCGGGGTATGCGCGGCGTCGGAGGCCACAGTGACGATCGCGCCGCCTTTCTGGCGACGAAACTGCGCCATCGTCTGCTGGAACAGATTAAACGCTCCGCCGACGTTGACCGCGAAAGTCTGCTGCCACTCTTCCAGAGTCAGCGTATCGGTCGCCCCCATCCGCAAAATTCCCGCCGCATTAACCAGTACATCAAGCCGCTCAACGCTCTCCAGCAGACGGCCGCACACCTGCGCCACCTGCTGCGCGTCGGCAACGTTCAGCGTCTCGGTGGCGAACGGATAGCTCTCGCCGTCAAACGCCAGATCAAATCCCGTCACCGTTGCGCCAGCGTCAACAAACGCCAGCGCGGTGGCGTAGCCGATGCCTTTGCCTGCTCCGGTAACCCACACGGTCTGACCGTGAAAATCCAGTCCGGCCATTATTTCACCTCACGAGAAAGCAGCGCCCACCAGGCATCGATGGTCGGGTTTTTCGCCAGCACCACGAAATCGATATCGCCGTGAACCTTACGCCAGCGGGCGGCCAGCGCCATCATACGCACCGAATCCAGACCGTAATCGATAAGGTTTTCATCGTCCAGTGGCTCATCGGATTCATCCAGCAGCGGCAGCACCAGCGCGCGCAGCGCGGCTTTAGACGCGGGCAACGGCAGCAGTTCTTCGGTCATCACCACGCGGCCACTACGTCCGGCGACATATTTCAGCGCCATCAGGTGCTCTTCACGGCTAAAGTCGGCCAGCGCATCGGCAACGAAGAACGGTTTAATGTCGCGCATAAACGCATCGGTCGCGGTCGTCATACAGCCAATATGCGCATAAACACCGGTGATGATGAGTTGATCGCGCCCCATCTCTTTCAGCATCTCTTCCAGCGGCGAGCGATGGAACGCGCTATAGCGCCACTTCACCAGTACGGTGTCGTGCTCATCCGGTGCAAGAGCGGCGATAACCTGCTGCTGTTCCGGCGAGCGGGTCAGACCCGGCCCCCACATATCGTTGAGCAGCGCGCGATCTTCATCGCTCTGATCTTTCGGCTGCGCGGTGTAAAAGACCGGAATAGCGTTCTGTCTGCAGAAATCGCGCAATGCGGCGATATTGGCCACCACTTTTTCCATCATCGCGCTATTCTCGCCCCAGAAATTGAGGAAATACTCCTGCATATCGTGGATTAACAGCGCGGCGCGGGACGGCTCAAATACCCAGTTCACTTTGTTCGCCGGGATATCGCTGGCTTCCGGCAGCGCGTAAGCCTGTAATTGAGGAATTGCCATTCTGTCTTCTCCTTCAGCCCAGCTTGCGTTCAGCCAGCCACTGACGTAATTGTTTTTTATCGACTTTGCCCACCGGCGTTAGCGGCAGCGCATCAACGCACTCCACGCGGTCGGGAAGTTTAAATTCGGCGACCCCTTGTTCGCGCAGGAAACGGCGTACCGCCACCGCGCGCAGAGGTTCGCTCACTACCAGATACGCACAGCTCTTTTCACCCAGCAGGCTGTCTTCCATGCTCACCAGCGCGGCGTGGATCACCGCAGGATGACGCAGCAGCAGGTTCTCGATCTCTTCCGCTGCGATCTTTTCACCGCCGCGGTTGATCTGATCTTTTTCCCGCCCCTGCACGGTGATATAGCCATCTTCATCGATCGAAATCAGATCGCCAGAACAGTAGAAACCGTTAGCATCAAAGGCTTCGGCATTATGCTGCGGGCTCTTGTAATAGCCGCGGAAGGTGTATGGGCCACGGGTCATCAGACGCCCCACTGCGCCGCGCGGCAGCGGATTACCGTCTGCGTCCGCCACCCACACTTCATCGTCCGGGCACATTGGGCAGCCCTGGGTATTGATAATCCGCTCCAGGCTATCGTTAAGACGGGTGTAGTTCACCAGCCCCTCGGCCATACCAAAGACCTGCTGAAGCTGACAGCCAATTTCCGCCGGGATACGGGCGGCGAGCGTCGCGGACAGGCGCGCTCCGCCAACCTGCAGCAGTTGTAGCGATTGCAACTGAGAGTTGCTGCCCGCGCTATGGATCTCCTGAAGCCACAGGCTTACCGCCGGGGGAACCAGCGAGGTTACGTTGATTTGGTGTTTTTCAATCAGCGGAAAGCATAACGTCGCGCTCGGATCGTGGGCCAGTACCACCACGCCGCCGGCAAGAAACACGCCTAACGACCCCGGCGAACTCATGGCGTAGTTATGCGCAGCGGGAAGCGCATTCAGATAGCGTGTTTCGGCGCTAATCCCGCAAAGTTCATTACTGCGGCGAATGCTGTAGTCGTAATCGTTATGGGTGCGAGGAATAAGCTTCGGCGTACCGGTACTGCCGCCGGAAAGCTGGAAAAACGCCACTTCATCGGCCGGTGTCGGATTGGCGATAAAGTTGTCAGCCGGACGCGCAATGGCCGCCGTCAGGCTCTGCTCTCCGCTGTCGTTCAGCAGCAACACGGCACGTACCGACGCGTGTTGGGCAATGAAAGCGTTAAGAAACGTATCATCCGCAAACAGCGCATGTTGGCGATCGGCAATCAACAAAGCCGGTGCAATCTGCGCGGCGTAGGCGTTCAGCTCGCTACGCTGATGGCTGAACAGCGCGTTAACCGGCGCGACGCCGATACGCAGCAGCGCAAAAAATGTAATGTAGAATTCCGCGACATTCCCCAGATGCACCAGCGCCGTTTCGCCGCGCCGGAGGCCCTGACGCTGTAACGAGGCGCCGAGATTATCCACCAGGCGATTAAATTCACGATAGCTGTAGCGCCTGTCACCATCAATAATGGCGGTGGCGTCGTTTTCCGCATGTCGGGTAATCAGGTTAGTGAGCGGCAAATCCTGCCAGTAGCCTTTTTGCCGGTAGCGGGCCGCGAAATCTTCCGGCCAGCGATTAAATTCGATCATCATAGTCCCTTATTATTGCAAGCCGAATACATTCAGCATGGTGGTCAATTTGACGCCGGTTTCCCGCCATTCGCCCAAAGGTGAAGAGGCAGGAACGATACCGGCGCCCGCAAACAGCCGTAGCGTGCGCTGATGCAGGCGAGCGCAGCGGATCGTCACCACCCACTCTCCGTTGCCTTCGTCATCGCACCAGCCGACGATACCGCCAAACAGCTGGCGTTCGAACGGCTCCAGCTCGCTAATCAGGCGCTTAGCCACCTGATGCGGGAAGCCGCTGAGGGCTGGCGTCGGGTGCAGCAGGCAGGCCAGCGACATGGCATTCTCTTTTCCCTGAGCGGTACCCTGAATCTGCGTTCCCAGATGCCACAAGGTCGGCGTGGAGATCAGTTGCGGAGAATCCGGCAGAGAGAGCGTGCTGCTGCGCGGGGCTAATAGCGTTTTCATCGCCTGAACAACCAGTTCATGCTCATGACGATCTTTTTCTGACGCCATCAGCTTGCCCCCCGCTTCACGATCCAGAACATCATCCGGCTGACGCCTGGCCGAACCGGCCAGCGGCAGAGAGCTAAAATGCGCACCTTCTTTACGCAGCAGCAGTTCCGGACTGGCTCCTAACAGCACACCGCCATCTGATAACGGCACGTGGAAGTTAAAACTGGCCGGATTCTGGGCAATCAGGCGCTCCAGCAGTACGCCGCTATCAACCCGTTCCTGAGTGGTGATATCGATCAAACGCGACAGGACCACCTTATCCACTTCCGGCGTCGCGGTCAGCGCTGCCGCGCGTTCAACCATCGCCATAAATGTATCCTGCTCAGGGATCTCCTGGCGCTGAACAATATCCACCATTGGCGCTTGCCCCGACTCAAAACGTGCGGAGCGCTGTTTTTCAGTACGGGAGAATGCCTCCCAACTTGCGGGAATAAACAGCTCGGATGGCTCATTTGTATCAAACGGGATCGCACCGACCATCACGGGTTCAGCGATCCCGTTAGCCCGCGCGGCTTTAAAAGCGGCGGCCATTTTTTGCTGGAATTCGCCGTTGAGATTATCGCCATCAGCGGCAGGATGCGAAAATCGACTAAAGCAGCCAGATGTTCTGAAACTGCGATACGGCGACATAAAGAAGAAGCTTTCCGGCGGCAGGGTCATTTTTTTCTCCCGAACATCCTCAGCCAAAGACGTTTCCATATATACCCGTCATACTCTACGTTGCAGATGCGTTCGCTACGGCGCCCCGGTGCATTATTGAGACTTGCCCTCTTGCAGATACTTACCGGCGTAATTTCCCGGGAATACGGTCTCTCTGCAGGGCGCCATCAGCGGTCGTTCAAATTCGGCTCTGCCGAATTTGTCGCCACGTGACTCGACCTGAAGGATTCTCCCCTTCGGGAGCGCGCAAACGTGGTTTAAAGCGGTTAACCATTGTGCCCTGAAACTCGCATGATTTAGGGTATAACCCTCAAAAAAAATGATAAAAAGGATTACGAATAATTATCATTTATATTTTGGTTCGCTAACCTAAAAGGTATTGCTCTACATGTCAACCTGCAGATAGCATGTTGTGCTGCTTACACAGGGCCCCACACAGCACAACGCTGAAAACCAGCAGCATTTATCACAACTTAATCAGGATGCGAATTCGTGAATTTCTCCACCTTTTGCCGCCATATTCTCCTCGCCAGCGGGCTGGCATTTTTAGGAATTAGTTCAGTGCTGGCTGCGGACTGGCCGCGTCAGATTACCGACAGTCGCGGGACGCATACGCTGGAAAGCCAGCCGCTGCGCATTGTCTCCACCAGCGTGACATTAACCGGTTCGCTGCTGGCGATTGACGCGCCGGTAGTCGCCAGTGGCGCCACGACGCCAAATAACCGCGTCGCCGACGATCAGGGGTTTCTGCGTCAGTGGAGCGAAGTGGCAAAAGCGCGCAAGCTATCGCGGCTCTATATTGGCGAGCCAAGCGCCGAAGCGGTCGCCGCCCAAATGCCGGATCTGATTCTGATTAGCGCCACCGGCGGCGACTCAGCGATAGCGCTCTACGATCAACTGTCGACGATTGCCCCGACGCTTATCATCAACTACGACGATAAGAGCTGGCAGGCGCTGCTGACCGAACTGGGGCAGATTACGGGCCATGAAAAACAGGCCGCTGAACGGATTGCTGAATTTGATAAAAAGCTGGCGGCACTTAAAGAGAAGATGACGCTGCCGCCACAACCGGTCACTGCGCTGGTCTACACCGCCGCCGCCCATAGCGCCAATATCTGGACGAAAGAGTCTGCCCAGGGGCAAATGCTCGAACAATTGGGTTTCACGCTCGCAACCCTACCTACGGGGCTGCACGCCAGCCACAGCCAGGGGAAGCGTCATGATATTGTGCAACTGGGCGGTGAGAATTTAGCCGCCGGGCTGAACGGCCAGAGTCTGTTCCTGTTCGCTGGCGATCAAAAAGATGCTGATGCGATTTACGCTAATCCCCTGCTGTCACATCTGCCGGCGGTAGCAGGCAAGCGTGTTTATCCACTGGGGACGGAAACCTTCCGCCTCGACTACTATAGCGCCCTGCTGGTGCTACAGCGTTTGTCGGCGCTTTTCGGTTAACGGGTCATCGGCGTGGTCGGCGGCGGCGTTTGTCAACAGCAATCACTTTTCGGTGGTTCTGGCGAAAATGGCATTTTTCGTTTTCACCCATTCAGATTCCGTGGACTATTCCGTTCACTATAAATACGCGGATATTCGTTATATCCACAGCGTGTGAACGGGCAGGGGGACGTTTCGCCCGTCCCCCTGCACCCCCGGCATGGCGCTGAAAACCTGCCGCTGCGCGGTCCGCTCC